>Ga0080064_1000051_pt1 | contig 354400 bp, 84 predicted proteins | sample Subgrocontami54m_FD_69260 | JGI IMG/M metagenome (GOLD analysis project Ga0080064, IMG submission 69260) | Subsurface groundwater microbial communities from S. Glens Falls, New York, USA - GMW46 contaminated, 5.4 m (SPADES assembly) (version 2) ... | reverse complement strand
GTGACCTGGACAGCCGGTTTGGGACAACGGTGCCGACGACTGAGGCGAAGAACAGTGATCCATTGCTCTTGACGCTTCCTGCGGCGGACAAGCAGTCGCAGGTGTACTTTGATGACAAGGGGGAGAAGGTGCTGAATGCGGTGGGGTTTGACAAATCAGGCAAGGTAGAGTCATTAAGTGCATTTGATTATTGGGCCGATGACACGACGACGGCACGCAGGGAGGACAAACATATCCGGCGTATTCGCCAATGGGCCAGTCAAATTACCGAAAACGAGCTCAATGCTTATCACAGCGATGAAATTCCTCCAGGCAGTGGAAAATTTTATCCAAAGCTTGTTCCTGTTACTACTGGAAAAACGGGGAACTCATTTGATTTGCAGTCAATGGTGTACTTTGATGTTCGAGGCGAGAAGGTGCTGAATGCATTGGGTTATGACAAGAAAGGTAACCTTGAGACTCTTTCCGCATTCTTCTATTGGGAGGACGACCCGGCTACTGCGCGGCGTGAGGACAAGAACATCCGGAAGATCCGTCAGTGGGCCGCAAAAGCTGGCGATATTGATGATGTCGCTCTTGATAACCATTATGGCGATCCTATGCCGACTCTAAACGCGGGCAAGACCAATCCCTATACGCCTTACAACTTACTGCAAGATACTGCCCATCCGGATCGGCTGCAAAGCGTGGTGTTCTTTGACAGCCGCGGGGAGAAAGTGCTGAACGCCCTTGGCTACGACAAGCGCGGCAAACTTGAGACATTGTCGGCTTTCTATTACTGGAAGGATGACACGACGACGGCGCGTAGGGAGGATAAGAATATTCGATCGATCAGACAATGGAGCGCGCGAGATACCGATATTGATGAGAACACATTGGATAGTTATTACGGGGCGGGTGTTCCGAACCCCGTTGCCGGCACTCCGGTGACGGAGCCGATCCTTAAAGAAGAAATGGTTGCGACCCGTATGCAATCTGCGGTGTTCTTTGATGTTCGAGGGGAGAAGGTGCTGAATGCGTTGGGGTATGACAAAAAAGGCCGGCTGGAATCTTTCTCGGCCTTCTATTATTGGACTGACGATACAGCCACAGTCCGGCGCGAGGATAAAAATATAAGAAAGATCAGGCAATGGGCGGCAAAGGAAGGCGAAATTGATGAAAATGTGCTGGCAAATTATTACGGCACAGATGTTCCGAAAATCACGGCCGGTAAAATGGAGCCTTATGCGGAGCATATCTTGAAGGAAGAAATGGCGAATGAGCGGCGGCAAAGTGTCGTGTATTTTGATATTCGCGGAGAGAAAGTGCTGAATGCCCTTGGCTACGATAAACAAGGGAATTTGGAAACACTTAGCGCATTTTATTATTGGAAGGATGACACCTCAACTGCACGCCAGGAGGAAAAAAATATTCGTAAAATCCGGCAATGGGCGGCACGGACAGGCGACATTGATGAAACCTATCTTGATAACTATTATACGCATCCGGATAATCGTCCCAAACCAACCGCGGGAACGTATGGACCGACACCCGCTGAAGGCATTGTAAAGGAAGAGTCTGATGGGACGCGTTTACAGAGTGTAGTGTTCTTTGATGTTCGAGGGGAGAAGGTGTTGAATGCGTTGGGGTATGACAAGAAAGGTAACTTGGAAACGTTAAGCACTTTCGAGTATTGGTGGGATGACACGACGACGGCGCGCCATGAGGATAAGAATATCAGGAAGATCACGCAATGGGCGGCACGGGAAGGTGATTTGGATGAAGCCTATCTGAATGATTATTATGCCTTCAGCGACAATAGACCTAAATCGAATGCAGGTAAGTTGGAACCGCCGGCGGAAGGCAATGCATTAAAGGATTTATCCCACCCGGACCGGTTGCAATCAGTGGTGTATTTTGATGTTCGAGGGGAGAAGGTGCTGAATGCGTTGGGGTATGACAAGAAAGGCAATTTGGAGACGTTGAGCGCATTCTTCTACTGGGAAGATGACAGCGCAACGGCCCGAAGAGAAGATAAAAATATTAGGAAGATCAAGCAGTGGGCGGCTAAAGTAAATGATATTGATGAGGGATTCCTTGATTCTTATTTTGGCGCTACAACCCCGACAATTAAAGCTGGAAACCTGGAACTTGGCACGGATGGGTTGCGCAAAGAAGAAACTTTAAATCCTGACCGGTTGCAATCGGTAGTGTTCTTTGATGTTCGAGGGGAGAAGGTGCTGAATGCGTTGGGGTATGACAAGAAAGGCAATTTGGAGACATTGAGCGCATTCTTCTACTGGGAAGATGACAGCGCAACGGCTCGCAAGGAAGACAAGTCAATCCGTAAGATCAAGCAGTGGGCTACGAAACAGGATGAAGGATTGCTTGAGAATAATTTCGGGATCGAGACCGCGGCCGGGTCCGGGCTTTGGAAATCAAAGCCCGCGGCTGGAAAGATGGAGCCTCCTGCTGAAGGGACGCCGAAAGAGGATGTGGCATTTAATTTACAGAGTGTGGTGTTCTTTGATGTTCGAGGGGAGAAGGTGCTGAATGCGTTGGGGTATGACAAGAAAGGCAATTTGGAGACATTGAGCGCATTCTTCTACTGGGAAGATGACAGCGCAACGGCTCGCAAGGAAGACAAGTCAATCCGGAAGATCAAGCAGTGGGCTACGAAACAGGATGAAGGATTGCTTGAGAATAATTTCGGGACTGAGACAGCGGCCGGGTCCGGGCTTTGGAAATCAAAGTCCGCGGCTGGAAAGATGGAGCCTCCTGTCGAAGGGACGCCTGAGGAGGATGCGCTCTACAATCTGCAGAGCGTTGTGTTCTTTGATGTTCGAGGGGAGAAGGTGCTGAATGCGTTGGGGTATGACAAGAAAGGTCAATTGGAGACTTTATCAGCCTTCTATTACTGGGATGACAATGCTGCAACGGCTCGCAAGGAAGACAAGTTTATCCGTAAGATCAAGCAGTGGGCCACGAAACAGGATGAAGGATTGCTTGAGAATAATTTCGGGACCGAGACCGTGGCCGGGTCCGGGCTTTGGAAATCAAAGCTCACGGCTGGAAAGATGGAGCCTCCTGTCGAAGGGACGCCGAAAGAGGATGTGGCGTTTAATCTACAGAGTGTAGTGTTCTTTGATGTTCGAGGGGAGAAGGTGCTGAACGCGTTGGGGTATGACAAGAAAGGAAATCTTGAGACCCTGTCAGCCTTTTATTACTGGGATGACAATGCTGCGACGGCGCGGAAAGAGGACAAGTTTATCCGTAAGATCAAGCAGTGGGCTACGAAACAGGATGAAGGATTGCTTGAGAATTACTTCGGCACTCCTGCGGGAGCTGGCCTGTGGCAGTCCAAGACCGCGGCCGGAGTGATAGAGCCTCCCGCAGAAGGGACGCCGAAAGAGGATGCGGCGTTTAATCTGCAGAGCGTGGTGTTCTTTGATGCGCGCGGAGATAAAGTTTTAAATGCCTTAGGTTTTGATAAAAAAGGCCAATTGGAGACACTGTCAGCCTTTGATTACTGGGATGACAACCCGACCACGGCACGCAAGGAAGACAAGTTCATTCGAAAGATCCGTCAATGGGCGACCAAGGATAAGACGGAATCGGTCCTCGAGGGATATTTTGGGGCTTTACTACCTACCCCCAATGCCGGAACTGTGGAGCCGCCTACGGAGGGAATTCCGGAGACAGAAGCTGCTGCCAATCTGCAGAGTGTGGTGTTCTTTGATGCGCGCGGAGATAAAGTTTTGAATGCCCTGGGTTATGATAAAAAAGGCCGGCTCGAAACTTTAAGCGCCTTTTATTATTGGAAAGATGATCCGCTTACCGCCCGCAATGAGGATAAGTTTATAAGAAAAATCCGTCAATGGGCCACGAAGAGTAAAACCGAAAGTGCTCTCCAGGCATATTTCGGCGCCCCGCTTCCCACAGCCAATGCCGGAAGCGTGGAGCCTCCAACCGAAGGGATGCCCGATGTTGAAAGCGACAACAATCTGCAGTCCGTTGTCTTTTTCGATGTCCGCGGTGATAAAGTTCTGAACGCGCTGGGATATGACAAACAGGGAAAAATCGAAACCCTTTCCGCTTTTTATTACTGGGAGGATGACCCTGCAACGGCCCGCAAAGAGGATAAGCACATCCGTAAAATCAAGCAGTGGGCCTCTGCCGATACGGAAGACAGCCTTGAAATTTATTATGGCAAAACCATCGCAACGCCCAAAGCCGGTGCGCTGGAGCCGCCCGCTGAAGGCGATCCGCTTCGTGATGATAACCGGGATCTGCAATCTATCGTGTTTTTCGATATCCGGGGCGATAAAGTCCTGAACGCGCTCGGATACGACAAGGAAGGGAAACTTGAAACCCTGTCAGCCTTCTATTATTGGGCGGATGATCCCGCCACTGCGCGTAAAGAAGACAAATACATCAGAAAAATCCGTCAGTGGGCCACGAGCCAGGATGAGGGGGCACTGGAAGGATACTTTGGGGTAGGATTGCCGAACCCGACGGCCGGAAAAATGGAGCCGCCTGTTGAAGGAACGCCCCAGATTGACACGGATGCCAACCGGCAGTCGACCGTTTATTTTGAAGCCCTGGGCGACAAAGTCATGAATGCGCTGGGTTTTGACAAGGAAGGAAAAGTGGAATCCCTGTCGGCCTTCTATTATTGGAATGACGATGCGGCCACGGCCAGGCGCGAAGACAAATACATCCGTAAGATTCACCAGTGGGCGAGTAATAATACGGAAGGGGATCTGGACTCTTATTTCGGGTCCACCCTGCCCACGAGCCCTGCCTTGAACGAAATTCCCAAGGAAGGCACCGAGATCATGTCCAAGGTCTACTTTGACACCAAGGGCGAGAAGGTGCTGAACGCCCTCGGTTTTGACAAGCAAAACCGGCCGGAATCTATGAGCGCCTTCTATTATTGGGATGACAACACAGCCACGGCGCGGCATGAGGATAAATGGAACAAAAGAATCGACCAGTATGCTTCTGACCGGACCGAGCTTGACAGCTATTTCGGTGTGGATCCGGCCACGGCCCCGCAAACTTCCAAGAAAGGCGATGATCTTACCGAGATGCAGTCCAAAGTGTATTTTGACAACCTGGGCGACAAAGTAAGGTATTCCATCGGCTATGAGACCATCGGATTTGCGGGTGAAGTCAGGATTGAAAGTTTTTCAGCCTTTAATTATTGGAAAGACGATACGGCAACACCAAGGCGCGAAGACAAACATATCCGCCGCCTTGACCAGTTCGCCTACGCAGGTCCCGCTTTTGACAATTATCTCGAAGTGCCCAGGCCGCTTGATCCGGATCAGCCGGCCAATTGGCCTCCGGCCAAGGAAATGCAGAGCAATGTCTATTTTGATAAGCTCGGCGACAAGGTTCTGTATTCGATCGGTTATGACAATGCTGGCCGCCGCGAAGGGTTGACGCGCTTCAATTACTGGAATGACAAGGCGTCAACGGCGCGCCGCGAGGACAAGTGGATCAAACGCATTGAGCAATATGCCTATCAGGGAGACTTGCAGGCAGATTATCTTTCCTTCCGGGAAAATGACCAAATCACGGAAAAAGCCCAGTATTTTGATCCTCTGAACCGGCAGTCCACGGTGTATTTTGACGACTTGGGTGATCTGGTAAAGGTTTCCATCGGCCACGACGGCGAAGGAAACCCGGACAGCATCAGCAGATTTTTTTATTGGACCGACCGTCCGGGCCCCAAACGGGAGGATAAATGGCTTGAACACCTGGAGCAGAGCGATTACGACGGTGGGCTTCCGGATGACTACACCGGGGATTTTGTCACAGGCACCCTGGATCTCCGCTCCAAAATTTACTTTGACGAGTTTGGCAAAAAAGTGATGTATTCCTACGGCATGGAGGACAACAAAATCAAATCCCTCACGCTGTTTGCCTATCAAAGCGATGATCCCATCACGGCCCGGCGCGAAGACATGTGGAATGACAAAATCACCAACTACAAAGTAAAAGGGAATCCGGACATAGCCGTGCTTCCCTATGACCAGCGCCGCAAGGCCAATCTCGACAGCTTGATCGCCGCAGGCGATGACGATATTTCCAATATTTCCTTCTTTGACGAAATCGGCCAAAAGGTCATGTACTCGCAGGAATTCAACCGCAAGCGTCTCATTCAGCAGAATATCTTCCGGTACCAGCCGGATGACCTGACCACGTACCGCCGTGAAGACTTGATCATGGACCATATCGAGCAGCGCCTGGTGCTGGAGCAACCCGATGTTAATTTTGATTCTCCCAAGGCGCGCACGGACGCGAATATTCAAACAGCGATTAACAACGGCAATGACGAGCTTTCCAGCATGATTTATTTTGACAAGCTTGGGAAACTTTCGCTCCTGCAGATTGGCTATGATGAAGGCAACAGAGTCAGCATGTCGGTGTTTCACAATCAGTTCAGGAACGGCAAGGAAATCGACAGAATCGATTATGTGCGCCAGTTCAATCTTAAAAATATCGCGGATGTGATTGACCCCAAGCCGGGTAAAGACCGCAAATTGCCCGCTTACCGCGCCTATCTTGATTCAATCGAAGCGCCCTACATGGACGTGCGGGAAAATGAATCCTATTTTAACCCCAAAGGAAGAAAACCCGTTTTCACCTTTGGCTACCGGGACGGCGAATTGGAATCAGTGAGCGTATTCCATTACTGGGCGGATGACACAACCACCGGAGAGGATGAAAGCGAGATCAACAATTATATGAACCAGTTTAACGTGCGTGATTATTCCGGAACGGTGAATCCGGGAACGCCGCCCGTGAGAACGGACCCGTTTGTGGCCGCCATAGAAAATCAGTTGAAATATTACCAGGACGCGCGCATTCATTTTGACGAGTTTGGCGAAAGGGCGGTTTATTCCTACGGCTACCGCGGCAGGGACACCGATAACGACGGGGTCAAGGACCAGGTCACGATGGAGAATTTGAGCGCTTACGAATACCGGGAAGACAATCCCATCACGCCCAAGGATGAGAGCAATATTGTCAACGGTATCAGCCAGTACAAAATTATCGGAAACGTGGATGTAGGCGGCACGCAGACGCCTGTTTTTGACACCAACCGCAAAGAAAGAACGCGGCCCAAGGTTCTGGCCGCGATCAATAACGGCAATGACCAATTGACCTCGATTTCCTATTTCAACCGCAAAGATGCGCCGCCCGTGTATATAGCGCCCGTCACGGCCAAGCTCAAAGAAGGCGAGAGGCCGATTTATTCAGCCGATTACGTGACCCGGGACGTGGACCGGGACGGCAAGCTGGAATATTTGCAATCCGGCACTTCTATCATGATCTATCAGAAAGACAGGCCGGAGACGCGCAAGGATGAATCCCAGCTCATGGACCGCATGAGGCAGTTCACCGTGATCGGCGAGCCCGATGTTTATAACGCGCTGGCTGAATACAAGCCCAAACCGGGCGACACCGAGGATGAACTGGCCAGCGAAGTGATTTTTGATCCCAAGGGCGAGAAGATTGTGATGACGGTTGATTACCAGAACAAAAAGCCCAAAGGTTTCACCATGTTTTATTATCAGATTGATCCTGCGACGGGGAAAGAAACCTCCGCCCGCGATTATACGGAACAGTATGATCTTGAGGCCACGGACTTGGCGCCGAATATTCCTGAAGCGGCGGGAAGGACCATGGGCTGGCGCAAGGCCCTGAGCGAGCAATTTCAGCATGCCATCACGGGAAAGATTTATTTTGATAAATTCGGGGACGATTCCCTCTATAGCTACGGGTACAGTAGGTTTGACACCAATGATGACGGCGTCAAGGACGTCAACATTCAGACCACGCTTTCCATTTTTAACTATCAACCTGACAAACCCGCCACGGAGGAGGACGAAAGCAAGCGGATTGACCACCTGAACAGTTACCGGATTATCAACGCAGCCGATACCCAGGCGCTGGATGGCACCCCGCTCACCAGGACCCGCGCCGCGGTGCAGGCGGCTTTGAGCGATGACGAGATCGTGAGCGAGGCCTACTACGATGAGCGCGGACAAAAGCAGGTATTCAGCATCAATTTCGAGAACGGCCGGGGAGCCACCACCAATCTTTTCCAGTATTGGCCGGATGATCCGGAAAAAATATTTACCATGGAGGATGAAAGCCGGAACCTGCACAGTCTGGTCCAGTACAAGGTCAAGGGAAGCAGGGCCATAGGACCCGGCAGCACTTTTATCACCGATCCCGCCACCCGCATCACGGATGATGTGAAAGCGGCGCTCGAGGCGGATGACGACGAAATCGTGAACCATTCCTTTTATGACACCAAGGGCCGCAAAGTGCTCTTTAGCTGGGGATTTGACAAAGAGATCCGCACCACGCAGAGCGTTTACATTTATCAGGCGGGCGCCAGCAAATCCGACCGCATTGAGCAATATCTGATTCGCGGTGAGGCGGACGGGTGCGTGGATGAAAAGATCCAGAGCTGTTACAACAATTATCACAACAATGTCACGAACGATGACCTTCTCGTCAGCGAACAGTTCTTCAACAAAAACCTGGATCAAATTCTCTATAGCTACAATTATCAAATCGATGATCCGAAAACTCCGGAAAACGAAAAAAGGCAGAGCGGTCTCACGGTTTACCGTTACAATTTTGATGGAAACCGCCACGAATCAGTCCTCAAGAAAGTCCAGCAATACCGCGTCATCGGCGCTTCGGGCGATCTAGTACTCCCGCCGCAAGACCGTACCATCGCGCAGGTAGACTCGGCTCTGGCCAAGGGGGATGATATTCTTTCCGGCGAAAGTTTCTACAATACCAAGGGAAACAGGGTGACTTACGGCCACGGGTACAGCATGAAAGACACCAATTCCGACCAGATCTACGACACCAATACCCTGAGCAGCCTGATCGTGTATCAATATCAGAATGACAACGGCGGCACGGATGAGGATGAAAGCGCAAGAATTAAAAAGACCACCCAGTATTCCCTGGTCGGCAGTGTGGACACGGTGGATAAGGATACCGGCGCCATCACGCCGGTGGGAGGCACGGACCGCAAGGTGACGGAAAATTATTACGATAAGCCGGGCGAAAAACCCTATTACAGCAACACGTTCAATGAATTTGGCACTCATGTTGCCACCAACGTCTATACCTACCAGGGAAGTCAGGATGATACGAACACCACTCAAAATGAACGGACTACGGTTAAGGAAGTCATTCAGTACCGTGTCAAGGGTTTTCCGGATCCGATCACGGAAACGCTGACAGGAAACGGCGTGAAAGGCGCAGGCGATGATGAAAAAATGGCTAAAAACTTTTATGACCGGCTCGGCGGCCGGGTTTATTCGAGCAATATTTTTGACCGGGACGTGTGGGTGGGAATCGATCTCTACCGGTATCTCGAGGACCGCCACGGTGTGCGCGGTGACAAGACCGAGTATGTGGAGCGGCGCCGGGTGATTAATCCTGATATCAGGGATGAAGAATATCCTGCGGCCATTGAAACGGCCTTTGGCGGGGAACTCGCCCCCCTCAGCGGAGATCCGAATTACGTGGAGCCCCTGCAGAACCGCACGTATTATGACGCGCATTATGACCGCGTACTGGATGTCATGAATTACGACGACAGCGGCAAGAACCGCAAGTCGCTCACGGTTTACGAATACAAAGCCAATGTGGATGATCCTTCGACTCCGGAGGATGAATCCCGCATGATTCAGTCGGTTCTGATTTATGATGTTTTGGATAACACCAGCCCCGTGAATGTGACCTGGATAGCCGACACACTGCAAGTCACCGGAAATGTGAAGCTGGTTTCGCGCCAGTATTACGATGAATTCGGCCAGCGCGTGGCCGCATCTGTGTCGTTTGATCCGGAAAAAACGGAAAGGATTCCGCTCAGTTTTACGGTTTATGAATACAAGAGCGATAACCGGGCTTCCGAGGACTACGTCAAAATTAAAAAGGTGAAGCAGTACCGCGTTCAGGGCAACAAGGAAGACGGCGTGGTGACCACAGCCGGCCATCACGACAAAGCCGCCGGAGACGACATTCTGCTCACAGAAAGCGAATACGATGCGGAAGGCCGGGACGTGACAAAAATCATGACTTACCGCAAGGACGGCAGCGTGTATCAGGAAACGGAGTATTTTTATATTCAGGACACGAGCGTCACCCCGCCGCTCAAAAAGGAGATCGATTATACCAAGACCTATGACGTAAAACCCAGCGGCATCAAGGTGCTCAACGCCATCGCCAATTACGAAGGCATCAAGGGCTCGGAAAAAATCAGTTCCGGCGCGGCCTATCCGTATGCGGTCACGCATTATGCCAATGACGGCGTGACCATTTCGCATTACACCAATTATTTTTATGCGGCCAGCGGGACGCTTGACAAAACCGAAGACTACAGGCCGGACGGCCCTCTCATGTCGCGCAATACTTATTTCGGGGCCGAGGGGCGCGAGAGGGTAAAGGAATCGCGCAGTTATTCCACGGATTCCCAGGGATTTTCAAGGCTCGAGCAGATCACGGAATTTGTTTACGACGGTAGCCGGCTGATACGGATGGTGCAAAAGGACGCGGAAGGCCGGGTGACCTCCATGACCCGCTACCGCGATATCAACGGCGAAGACAAGGTGGACCGCGTTACGCGTTATTTCACGGACGGCAGCATTTTGAGCGTGATGGAAAACCAATATTATAAGAAAGGCGACAAGGATGTCTTTAATGACACGGTCATCATCAGCGCGGCCTATGAGGGGGCGCTCGCGCGCAGCATCGTGGAAAACCACCTGGGAGAGCAGTCCATCATGCGCTATGAGCTTCCGGCGGGCGCCGAGCGGGTGAAAGATATTCTCAATAAAAAGAGACTGCCGGACGGGACCCTTGAGGATCTCAATCGAGTTACCAACTTTTATCAGGGACCGCTGGTTGATGACCCGCTGGTCAGGCAGGAAACCAAGGACCTTAAAGCCAACGTTGTGGTCCGGCAGCTTTATTTCAACGGGACGAAAAACGAGGAAAAGCAGGTGTATGCCGTCAATTTAGCGCGCGACGGAGCCAAGTCTTCGGATGAGACCTATTTTTATGACAGTGACACGGATGGCGACAAACATCTGGACGATGCCCAGACCGTGACCACTGGCGGCATCAGCCGTGTTCGGGCCGGCATTCACGCCCCTCTCCGGCAGAACATCACGCGTGAGTGGTCTGTTTCAGGCACAGAAATCGTGAACATCACTAAAATATTGTTCGAGGGAAGCCAGGGCCGGGAGCGGCAGCGCTTCATTTATAACTACCGCATGGACCCGAATCCTCCGACTCTCAGCGGACCCCTGGTGGCAGGCCTGCTGGCCCCCATGATCCCCGGGCCGACCCTTGACGGCGTTATCCGCACCGCGAGCGAATACATTTACCGCGACAATGCCATTTACCAGGTCATCACCTTCCGGGGCAATCCTTTGAAGAATAACGAAGTGACCCAGACCGTGCAGTCGGTTTCGCAATATGAGGGCATTGCCGGGCGCGAGAAGCTGGTGTCCGTCACGAATTACAAGGTTGAAAAAACTCAGGGCGTGCTCGATTTGGACAAAAAGGTTCTCGCAGACGTGAACCAGGACGGCATTGTGAATGATTTTGATTCCTTCCTGCTCAAGGACAGCATCAATCAGCTTTTCGGCCGTGACCTGAACAGCGACACCAAGGTGGATTACAAGGATCTCCAGGTCCTTGAAAATATCATCAACACGCTTTCTATGATTGCGGCCTCTGATTTTTCAGAGGGAATTTTGAGCGCGGCCGCCCAGGCCGACCTGAACGGAGACGGCCGTGTGGACCCTGAGGAGGCCAATAAATTCCGCGAGATCGTGAGCACTTTCGTGGACGTCAACTTTGACGGCGAAGTGGACGCGAAAGACATTCAGGCCATTCAGAATATCATCGCGCTTTTGCAGGGTTTTGATTCCGACGGCGACGGGTTGAGCGATTTTGACGAGCTCAATGCCGGCTCCAACCCTTACAGCGCGTTTGACCGTTTCGTGGACTCGGACCGGGATGGCTACGCGGACCAGGTGGAAATAGACCTGGGCACAAATCCGTTGAGCTTTGCGGACACGCCGACCACGTTCACGGACAAGGACAAGGACGGCTATTCGGACGCTTATGAGACTTCCCTGGGCACCAACGCCGATGATCCGAACGACAATCCGATTCGCAAGGTGGACAATGACCTGGACACTTTCAGCGATTCCTATGAAATCAAAATGGGCACCAATCCTTTTGATCCCTGGGACACACCCATGAGTTTTGTAGATTCAGACGGCGACGGATACAGCGACAGCTTTGAAATCAATGCCTATCAAATTGGTTTTGGCACACATCCGTTTGATCCAGCGGACAATCCCAAGACCATGAAAGATTCGGACCGCGACGGCGAAAGCGACATCCGCGAGCGCTGGCAGGGCACCAATTGGCTGGACGCGAATGATCACTCCCGCCTCCGGCATGATACGGACGGCGACGGATTGACCGATTCCTACGAGCTCAGGTTTGGATCCAACCCCAAGGATGCTGCGGACGTGCTGGTCAATGACAAGCCGGCCGTGGATTCGGACGGTGACGGCGTGAGCGACAGTCTTGAAGCTATGGCCGGAACCGACAGCGCCAACAAAGACGATGTTCCCAATACCGCGCGTACGGGACCTGCCGTGGATTTTGACGCGGACGGGTTCAGCGATCTTCTGGAAATCAAAAAAGGAACGGATCCCAAAAAGGCGGAAAGCCATCCGGAAAAAGACAGCGACGGGGACGGCACTCCGGATGCCGCTGAACTGGCTGCCGGCACCAGCGCTTTTGATTCCGGCGACGCGCCCGGAAAGACCAAGGATTCTGATGGCGACGGAGTGAGCGACAGGGCCGAAATTCTGGGCGGCTCCGATCCCCTGGATAAATCCAGCAAACCCGGCTCCATCACGGATTCGGATGGTGACGGATTTGCGGACGGCCTTGAACTCATGATGAAAAAGAGTCCTTTCGATTCTAAAAACACACCTTTGAGCAAGGCCGATGACACGGACGGCGACGGCTGGGCGGATTCGCTGGAAAAGACGCTGGGCACAAGCCCGTTCCACAAGGATGACTTTCCGTATGATATGGACGGCGACGGCGTGGATGATGCGACGGAAGCAAAACTGGGACTTGATCCCAAAAATCCCGATTTCGATAAGGACGGCTTCAGCGACGGCTTTGAAATCAAGAACGGAACCGACCCTAAAAAGGCTGATTCCAAACCAGCCGCAGTCACGGGAGATGCGGACGGTGACGGCATTCTCGACAAAGACGAGGCCAAGCCGGTCTTGACGCTGCCCGCGGCCAGCGCAAACTTCAATTACAGCCGGGATGACAAAACCGGGGAATGGACTTTCACGGACGGCATTCATCCGTATGTGAGCGAGGGCGTGGGGAAAACCGTCAATATCAACGGTGTTTTGTACCAGGTCGGAGAGCCGGACCGATTTGGACGGGTCACACTGCTGGATGACCGCGGCAATGCCATGAGCTCGCATGCGGGATTGGATCCGCTCAAGGCGGATACGGACGGTGACGGCTTCAGCGACGGCGAGGAGAAGACGGCGAAAACCGACGCGCTCAACGCCAAATCAAGCCCAGTTCGGGACAAAGACGGCGACGGCGAATCTGATCTGTTTGAAATTTTGAACGGCACGGATCCGGATAACAGGCTCAATTTTAGCCAGACCAAACAGGATACGGATAAAGACGGTTTTGATGATTCGGTTGAGGTCAAGGCGGGAACCGACCCGAGAAACGGCAAGAGCTCGCCCCGTCTGGATTCGGACGGTGACGGAGTTTCGGATTTTGCCGAAAAAGCGGCCGGTGCCAATCCTTTTGACTCCAAGGATATGCCCGGGCAAAAAGACTCGGACGGTGACGGCTGGACCGACTCCGCGGAACTCAATTATTACGGAAGCAATCCCGACAATGCCTTGGACAACCCGCGCAACATGACGGATACGGACGGGGACAAGGAAAGCGATGACCTGGAAAAGAGAAACGGGACCGATCCGCAGAATGCGCGCGATAACAGCAAAACCGACACGGACGGAGACGGCATCAGCGACGTGCTGGAAGCTAAACTAGGGACAAGTTTTGAACTAGCGGATACGGACGGCGATGGATTCAGCGATGGTGAAGAACAGAAACTCAAGACTGATCCCAAACGGGCGGATTCCAAGCCTCAGCCTACCCAGGGAGACAAGGACGGCGACGGTTTGGCCGATGATACGGAAATTTCCTTAGGGTTGAATGCTCTGAAGCCGGACACGGACGGAGACGGCTTCAGCGACAAGGCGGAATTTGATCTGGGCACGGATCCTAATGACCCCGAATCCAATCCGCAAAAAGTGCTGGGCATGCTGGTGACTCCGGATCTGATCAAGCAGGCGGATCTGAACGGTGACGGAACCATTGACATGGCGGATATTGATCTTCTGACCAATGTCATGGCCAATTTTGTGGACGTGAACAAGGACATGAGCATTGACCGCCGCGACGTGACCCGCGCTCGCGAGATCATGAATTTCTTCACGCTGGGAGTCAGCACCCAGGATGTGGAAAGGGCGGACGTGGATTTGAACGGCGTGGTGGACGACAATGACGTGCTGGCCCTGGAGGAAACCCTGAAGTATCACATTGACGTGAACAACGACGGCAAGGTGGACAAGGATGACCTGGTTGTAATTCAGCAGATTGCGGACCTTAAAAAGCCGCTGACCCCGGAGGAGGCGGAACGCGCGGATGTGAACAATGACGGGATTATCAATTACCTGGATTATGACCTCCTGGTCGGGATCGCGAACAACCTGGTGGATATCAACGGCGACGGCACGGTGAACAGCGGCGATATTGCCCGCATGGATGAAATCATCGAGTATCTCGGACTGCATGTTCTTCCAAAAGAGATGGTCATGGCCGACGCCAACAAAGACGGCAAGGTGGACATGATGGATTTCTACTTCCTCAAGTCCGTGATGGAGGGCCTCCGCGATGTGAACGGCGACAGCGTGATCGATGATTGGGACGTGCAGAGAGTCGAGATGCTCATCGGTCCGGACCGCCAGGTGCAGACCATCACGCCGCAGATGGTGAGCCGGGCGGATGTGGTCATTGACGGCAAGGTGGATCATAAAGATTTTAACAAGATCACGGAAGCGCTCCGCAGTTTGGTGGATGTAGACGGCAACGGCCGCATTGAGCTGGCAGACGCGGACCGCATCCGGATCATTGTGGAATATCTGAAGCTTCGAATCGGTCAGAACGGGGAGCTTGTGCGGGCGGATATGGACAAGAGCGGGGACGTGACCAAGGATGATGAGAAGCTTTTTGAGGATGCCTACAATGCCCTGGACGGTGGCAAAAAACCCAAGGTGGCGGATTTTGACCGCGACAACGAAATCACCGAGTTTGACGGCGTGCTGCTTGAGAAAATGGTGAATTCGGGTTTGGACCAGGAATTCCTCAAGGATTTTATCAAGGCGGACGTGGATTCCGACTTCAGGATCACGGAAAAAGACAAGGATGAGATTGAAAGCAATGTGGGCCGGCTGATCGATATGGACGGCAACGGCAAGGTCGATGAGTTTGACTTTGACCGCCTGCGCCTTCTGATCGAGCGCGAGCGGGAAAGATTTGATGCCAATGTCATCAAACGCGCCGCAGCCATCACTGAGCCCAAAGACAAAGTCGACGCCCTGGACGGCGCGCTATATAAGGAAGCCCTGGGCCTGCTCTACACGGGCTACGGCGTTCCCAAGCGTGACATCAGCGGGGACAATCAAATCGATGACGCGGACGTCCAGCTTATCAATGATGTCGGCCAGTATGTCAAACTCGAAAATGATCTCGCGGCCGGGCCTCTTGAGAATTTCGATGTGAACCAAAACGGAAAGGTGGACACGGACGACCGCGACATCATTCGTGATAACCTCAAGGTTCTGCCCGACCTGGATTCCAACCGCATCATTGACAAACGGGACAAGGACCTGATGGCTTTTATCATCGACAGCTTTGACAACGGTTTCCTGGAAATCGACAAGTTTCTCATGGCCACGCAGGCCGAGCTCAAGGCCGCGGATCTCAATGGGAACGGCGAAATCGATGACGGCGACATCACGATCCTCAGGGATGCAATCGCGCAGAATAAGACCGACGCGAAATACGACGTGAACGGCGACGGCAAGGTAATCGGCGACGAAACCAAGCCGGACAACGATGTGTACCGCCTCATTCAGCTCAAGAATGCGCGCTCCTACCTGGTGACGCAGACGGAGCTGATCAAAGCGGATGTGAACCGTGACGGCATGATCAGCAACAAGGATATCGTGGATCTCGACAAGGCGGTTGAGAACGGATCCGCGGATGCCAAATACGACTTGAACGGCGACGGCAAGGTGAATTCCGCGGATCAGGTCCTGCTGAACCATATTTGGAAATATTTTGATCCGGGCGAAGTCAAGCGTGCGGACATGAACAATGACGGGACCGTGAACAATGACGACCTCGATCTTTGGAAAAAATTCAAGAACGTGGATGTGAACGGCGACGACAAGGTGGACGCGAATGACGAGCTGGCCCTCAAGAACATGTCGGCCTATTTTGCCCAGAAGCTGACCAAGGAACAGCTTTTCCGCGCGGATGTGTCCACCAATGGCAGCAACATTTTTAAAAATGGAATCGTGGATTCAAAGGACCTGCAACGTTTCCGCGCGGCCTTTGACATGATCCTGGCTATGGACGTGAATGTGGACGGCGAGATCACGCAGGACGACCTCAAGGCCATTGATAATGCCCTGGGCATTGTCATTGACCGCAAAGTTTATTCCAAGAACCAGATCGCCATGTCGGACGTCAACGGAGACAAAAAGATCGATGAAAACGACCAGAAAAAACTGACCTGGGCGTTGAAGACCGTGGAAGGACTTTACAACCGTGACATCCCGGTGGATGTGGCCCGCACCCTGATTGACCGCATCAAGGCCTATCTGGACCGCAAAGAGGCGGACACCATGAAAGACAAGGCCGATGTGAACAAAGACGGCGTATTGAGCCAGGCCGAGCTGGACGGGTTCAAGCTGTCGCTCAAAGATCAGGGATACACGGAAGACGAAATCAACGCCTTCCTGCTCAAGTTCCTGGGCGCCTTCACGTCGGAAGAGAAGCGCAAAGCGGACATCAATCATGACGGCCTGATTGATGAGCTGGACCGGGATCTCATGAAAAAGGGCATGGACAATGTGCTCAAGTATGACGTGAACCGCGACGGCCTGAACGATGCCAAAGACTCGGCCCGGGTGAATGAGATTTTGAACGTGATATCCCAGGGTAAAATTGCCAACTCGGTTTTCAACGGGGACATCAACCGTGACGGCGCGATCACCCGTGCGGATCACACCTATTTCACCAAACATTTTGCCAATTTTGAAGACATTGACGGCGATGGCGACGTGGACGGCACGGATCTGGACCGGATGAAAGTGATCGTCAAATACCGCGCCTACAAAATCAGGGAAGAAGAAATCCGCCTGGCAGACGTGAACGCCAACACCGAAGTCAATAATGATGACGCGGATCTTCTGGAAAACGCCGTGAAGAGCAATATCCGGTTTGATATCAACGGCGACGACACTTTTAACGACGAAGACCGCGTGCTCGTGGAAGAGATTATCCGGAAAGTGATTACTGCCTCGGCGCTTGAGCTGGCTGATTACAATCGGGACGGCAAGGTGGACCGCGTGGACAAACAGCTTCTGTCGGACGCGATCAACCGGGGCATTGACGTGAACGGCGACGGCGCGATCAGCGGCCAGGACCTGCTCCGCATCCGCGACGTGATCCGGTATCAGGAATTGAAAGTCAAGGATTTTGAAATCGCGGCCGCAGACCGGCTCCGGCCGGACGGCCGGGTGGATCATTGGGACCGTCAGCTCCTTTTCGACAGCGTCACGCGCCTAGCGTTTGACCAGAACGGCGACGGAAAAACGGACGCCAAGGACGTTGAATCTTTCAGCAATCTTGTGAACCTTCTCCAGTCCCACAACCTGAATATTGCCCAGCTTGAAAAAGCGGACCTGGACGGAAACGGCCGCTTCACGCAGGCGGATGTGGACCGGATCAAAAAAGCCAGAAAATACGCGGCCGATGTCAATCTGGACGGAAAAATCGACGGCGAGGATGACCGCTGGCTCAAAGAGCTGGTGAAATTCAAGGAAATGGACGTCAAACTCCGGCGCGAGGCTATTCTCCGGGCGGATCTGACGGGCGACAAAAAAGTGACGTCTGAGGATGCCGATCTCCTGGAAAAAATGATCAAGAAGCCGGAAGATTATGCCCTGCTTCTCAGGCACCAGGCCGATCTCGAACGGGATGACGTGCTGGACATCAAGGACCTGAACTATGCCAAGAACTTGGCGCGCGTACTCAAGGGCGACCTGAACGGCGATCTTTTGGTGAACATTCTGGACACAGATCTTTTCAGCGTCAAACTGGCGGAATTTGACGACCTTGCGGCCAAGAAAAAAGCCATGGAATCTGCGCCCGGCTTTGACCCCAACAAGCAGGAGTACAAGGATTTGGTGGCGAAAATTGACGCCCTCACCGCGCTTCTTAACTTGAACGCGGACGACAAGGTCAACGGCCTGGACGGCGATCTCCTGACTCAATTCATCAAGGAATTCAAGACCCTGGTCAAGATTTATCATTACGCGGATATCAACAAGGACGGCCTGGTGAGCGAAGCGGAAAAGGATTCCATCCTGGACACGATCAAGCATTATGTGGATGTGGACGGAGACAACAAGGTGAACCAGAGCGATATTGACAAGATGAACAAAATCCTGGTCTATAAGCGGCTCAATGTCACGAATGATGAAATCCTTAAATCACGGATGGATTCGGACAATGATGTGGATGAAAACGATATCAAGATCATGTCCGATGCCATGAAGATTTTCAAGGTCGCGGACGTGGACGGAAACGGTGTGGTCGACAATCTCGATGCCAAGCGGATCGAGGACATCTATAACTTTGTGGTGGCCAATCCCACGCTCGACATCCCCTATGAGGAAATCGAGAAGGCGGACCTCAACCGGGACGGCGTGGTGGATGCGCGCGACATGGATGTGATCCAGGATTACCGCGCGGGGAAATATGACATCAACGGCGATGGCCGCTGGACCGAAGATGATGTGATCCGCATGGGCGAGATCGTGGAATATTTCAACCTGAAAGTCACGGCCCTGGATTTATTCAAGGCCGATTTTAACGGGAACGGAGTCGTGGACAAGGGCGATATCGACATCCTCGAACAACTGGCGCCGCTTTTTGTTTCCGGCGATTTGAACGGAAACGGGTTTGTGGATGACGATGACCTGGCCAAGGTCCAGCGCATGGTGGATTTTCTGCGTTTCGATCTTCCGCCTCCAAAAGTTCTGGAGGGTTATGATTTTGACAATGACGGCAGGATGGACGTGACCTTCACGGCCAACCCGCTTTTCCGGGCGGATATCAACCGGGACGGCAAGATAACGATCGAGGACAAACAGATGGTGTCCGAGGCCGTGAACCGCATGGTGGACATCAACCGGGACGGAATTTTTGACCAGTTTGACGCGGGCCGGCTTCTGGAGGTGATGGAGTCGGTTAAATTGAAAGTGTCGCCGGAAGACATCAAAATCGCGGACATGGACGGCGACGGCCGGATCACGGGCGTGGATGCCCGGATGTTGAACGATCATTTCCTGATGTTCAGCCGCTCCGACATGAACGGCGACGGTAAAACCGATGACCGCGACGTGTCCTTTGTCCGCAACCTCTTTGATTTTGTGAATACCCGGCAAATTATTTCCTACGAAGCGGTCAAGCGCGCGGATCTGGACGGCAACGGTGTGGTGGATGAGGGCGACAAGAACGTGATCCTGGACACGCTCAAGGGTCTTTCCGATGTGAACGGCGACGGCAAGTATGACCGCAAGGACGTGAACAAGCTGGACCGGATCGTGCGCGCCCTGAGATACAACATTTCCTCCAAGGATATTAAAATGACGGATGTGAACGGCGACGGCGTGGTGGACGATTCGGATGCGCGCATGTTGGAGGCGGGCATTGCCCTGTTTGCCAATCCCGGCAAGCTGGACGTGAACGGTGACGGCAAGGTGAACCAGGCGGATGTGGAAGAAATTCTCAGGATTTATGAGGCCATCACGAAGCAGAAGCAGATTCCGCTGGATGAAATGGCGCGCATGGACATGAACCAGGACGGTCTGGTGGACGAGGCGGACGTGGACCGTATCCTGAAATTGCTCCGGTCGCATGTGGACGTGAACGGCGACCTTCTGATCAATGAGGATGACGTGAAGCGCATCGCCGAGGTGCGCGAATTTCTGGCACTCAAAATTACGGACGTGGATAGGACCAACGCGGACGTGAACAAGGACGGCGTTTATGACGACCTGGATGTGCTGGCGCTCAGGCGGCTTTACAAAATCGTGCAGCGGGCGGACGTGGACGGAATCCCGGGCTTCACACAGGCGGACATCGATTATGTGCAGAAGATAGTCGACTTTGTGCGTGATGTTCAAAAAGAGTTCCGGCCGGATCAGATTATCCGGGCGGATTTTGTCCGGGACGACTGGATCGATGAAAAAGACCGGGCCGAACTGGCGCGCGTGGTGAGCCATGCCGTGGACACGAATTTGGACGGTACGATTGACAAGAATGACGTGGCTTTTGTTTATACCGTGATCCGCGCGCTTGAGGCAGGCATTGCCAGGGCAGAGAAAGACATCAACGGCGACGGTGCGATCTGGACCCGCGGCATGGCGCTGCCCATTCAGTATTCCGGCCTGGAGACCCTGCCGGATGAGGAAAGAGAGCGCGAATACGACAAAATTGACGATGTGAAACTTCTTAAGGAAAGCATCTCCAAGCTCAAAGAGTTTGACGTGAATGAAGACGGGCTGGTGGACGAAAAGGACATTAATCTTTTACTCCAGATCGTGAGCCGCGCTTTTGTGGAAGGCGCGGTTTATGCCCGCGAGTTTGTGCGCGCGGACCTGAACGGCGACGCGGCCGTGGATGAAAAAGATTTGACCATTCTCATGAACAAGATCGGAAGTTATTCCGTGCGCAAGGACGGCACCGTGTCGCTGGCCCGTTTCGGGTTCCTGCCCTCGGAGAACACGATTTACGCCACGGAAAATAATGCCTATGTGGATTACACCATGACGCTTTCAACCGACGGCCTCTACGATGTGGGGCTTGCGGCCAGAAGCTTTAACAGCCAGAGCCTGCCGGAAAATTACAAGTATCAGTTTGAGGTCTATGTGGACAACGTGTACCGCGGCCGTTTCAATGTGCCGGGCGAACGGCTGAAATACCAGGAAGGGAAAGTAGAGCTCAATCTTGCCGCAGGCAAGCACGTGGTGCGCTACGTGTGGGTGAATGACCAGGGGGCCCAGACCAATCTCCAGATCAAGGAAGTGTATGCGAGAAGCCGCTACGACCTGGACGGCGACGGCTTCTCCAATGAAAAAGACGTGGCGCTTCTCAAGCATGTGCAAAACGATTTCCCGCTGATTGACGTGAATGATGACGGGGTTCTTGATATTTATGACGAGGCCAAGCTCGTGGATCTTTTCCGCGAAAACGACAAGGACAAGGACGGCGATGTGGACCTGGCGGATGAGCCGGATCCCAAGAAGCTGGAGGCCCTGTTCAGCCAGATGGATATGAACCGGGACCGCCTTATCAACAAGGATGACACGAACCGTCTCAATGCCGTCGTGCTGTCGGTTTATCAGATGGACCGGTTGGAAAAGGCGGACATTAACCGGGACGGCCGCGTGGATGAAAAGGATAAAAAAGCGGCCGAGGATATTCTGGCCGGCTTCATTGACCTGAATAAGGACGGAACCGTGGACGACAAGGACCTTATCCGCATGGATGAGGTGATTGAGTTCCGCCTGCTGAATGTCAACGGTGAGGAGGAAAGAAAGGCGGACATCAACGGCGACGGCGTGGTGGATCACCTGGATGCCTCGGCCCTGGAGCAAAACATTGCCGTGTTTGCCCGTTATGACGTGACCGGGGACAAAAAGACGGACATGGCGGACTACGCCGAGATTTTGCGTGTGGCCGATCTTTTCCGCGCCAACAAGTCGCGCATGGTCAAGGCGGACCTCAATAAAGATGGCCGCGTGAACATCGAAGACAGGACGCTTTTGGTGGAGAGCGTGCGCTACGGCCGCGATATCAATGATGACGGCAGTGTGAACCAAAAGGACGTGGACATCGTGGCCCTAATGAGAGCCAAGGGCCTGTACAGCGCCAAGGCGGACGTGGACAACGATGACGATGTGGACCAGGATGATTTGGACCTCATCACCCGCGCTGTGAAATACCACGTGGATGTGAATGATGACAAAGTCGTGGATCTTATGGATGTGGGTTTTACCTCCGTGGACATCGTGCTGGACCAGTACCTTAAATCGGACTTTGACCAGAGCGGTGTGGTGGACGCGAAAGACATCAAGACCCATGCGGCCGAATTCACGCGACTGAACCTGAACGGCGACAAAGTCGTGAATGCGGACGACAAAAATACACTGCAGGAAGTCTTGGCCGTGATTGCGGCCAAGGACCTGGGCCAGGGTGCGGTGACGGAGGCGGGTGTGATCCGCGGCCTTATCAATCTTGCTCCGGTGGCGTATACCGGGGATTCGCTCACTGCGCTTCTGAATCTCAACGGCGATTTTGACCGGCCCGTGGTGCGCAATTTTTGGCATCCGATTTACGGCGGCTGGGCCGTGGACGGAAAGACCTGGGCTCAAAAGAACGCGCTTGAAGACGGGTATGCGGAAGGCGGCAATGCAACCTGGACGGATCTTGAATTTTCCATGGACATGCAATTCGGAAGTTTCACGCGGCAGGCGGGCGTCCGTTTCCGGGTACAGGATAATGAGAATTATTATCAAGCCGAATTTTCGGAGGACAGAATCTTTCTCGGCGTGGTGAAAAAAGGCATTTACAGCGAGCTGGCGCAGGCCCCGCTTGCAGGCAAGCTGGAAAAGGACAAGCTTTACAACCTGGGCATCAAGCTGGAAGGCACAAAAATCCAGGTGCTCGCCGACGGGCTTCAAAAGATGGAAGTCCAGGACGATTCCTTTGCCGCGGGCAAGCTCGGAATTTTCAGCACCGAGTCGCAGGTCACTTTCTCGCGCATGGCGCTCAAGACGCCGGTGGACCTGCCCTTCCTGATTGAAGAAAAATTGCTGGATGTGGATTTGAATAATGACCAAAAGGTGGATGCTACGGATTACGCGGTGCTGGCGGCTATTCACGCGGTTTCCAGCCGCGAGTTGAACGGCGACGGCACGGCAGACGGCAAGGACAAACAGCTTTTGATCGCGCTTTCCCGGTCTGATCTTACGGGCGACAAGGCCGTGACCAGCGCGGACAACGACAAATTTTCATTCGCGCCTTATGACACCAACGGCGACCTCGCCTTTGACGCGCTGGACCAGATTCTTACCGACCGTTTTTACCGTTTGGGCGAAGAGGTCCAGGTGAAGACCTTTGAGGCCATCGGCAAGGTCGATATCAACGGCGACGGCATCATTGACGGAAAAGACACCAACGAAGCCGCGCTTCTCTTTAGACAGTATGTGGACGTGAACGGCGACGGCAAGGTCGACCAGGATGATATCGAACGCCTGAAAATTATCTCCTTTGCCATGACGCTCATGGTGACCCAGACGCAGATTGACAAATTTGATTTTAACGGGGATTTAAAGATCAGCCCCGAGGAGCTCGGGATTCTCAAGGATGCGATTAAGAATTTCCGTCTTATCGACATCAACAAGGACACCAAGGTGGACGAAAAGGATGTGGCCCGGCTCTCTGCCATCCTCGACCTGATCTATCATGCCCAGGCCATCGGCCCCTCGAGGATTGTGAGCCAGGACTTGAATGGGGACGGCACCGTGGACATCAAGGACGTGAGGATTTATCTGGCCAATTTGAATTCCGTGGTGGATGCGAACGGTGACGGTGTGGCGGACGCGGATGCGCTGGTCAAGATAGTGGAGGACATCAAGAAAATCCGCACGCTGGATATTGCCAAAAAGAAACTCGAAGACGCGGACCTGAACGGCGACAAGGTGGTGGACCTCAAGGATGTTTCGCTTTTCCTGGAAAGAATTGACCAGTATATTTTCGCGGATCTTAATAAGGACGGCGTCAAGGACAAGACGGACATGGAACAGGCCAAGAGAATCCTGGACATCGTGAACCAGGAAATCACGTTCTCAGCCGAGGAACTGGCCCGGGCCGATCTCAATGATGACGGTCTGGTGAATTTCAAAGATGTGGAGCTCATTGCCGGCTACAAAGATCTTGACGGCAATCGAAAGGTGGACATGCATGATCTCGAGCTGGTGAGGGATTACGCGTACAGGGCCAAGGCGGACTTGAATCAGGACGGCACCGTGAACGGAGCGGACAAAGAAGGCTTGCGGAATTTCCTGGGCGCCAAGTCTGTCCGCCTGGACGCATCCGCCACTTATTCCCGCAGTTCGGCCGAACGCATCGGCACCACGCTGGTTTCGCCGCTCAGAAATAATACCTTCACTTACAAAATCAATCTTGAAAAAGGCGGCGCCTATGACATTGGGCTTTCGGTGAAAAGCTATGACCGCCAGCTGGATCCGGATTACAAATTCCGTTTTGCGGTCTATGTGGACGGGGAAAAATCCGGGGAATTCACCGCGCCGGCCAGTTTCACGGACTATCAGAAATCCACCCTGCGGCTGAATCTTGCCGGCGGCGTGCACTATGTGGAGTTCAAGAGCCTGGCTCCGGAAAAGGATCAGTCTCTGCTCATTCAGGTCAACCAGGCCTTTTTTGATGTGGCCGCGGATCTGAATGAAGACGGCACCGTGGATACCGTGGATCTCATGACTATGGAAGGCATTCGCGCGCGCTACATTCAGGAATCACGCTCGGATGTGGACCGGAGCGGCAAGACCGGCGTGGAAGATGCGGCGGAAATAGACAAGGCCATGGCGCATCTGGCGGACCTTAATCTTGCGGACCTGGACAAGAACGGCCAGACCGATGACACGGTGAAGTTTACCTATCAGGGCAAGAGTTATGAATTGCAGGAAAAGGACCTGGTGTATGCCTTGTCCAAATTGCAGGCCCTGGGTGAAAATCAATCCGGATTGACTTCGCGCGCCCGTGTGGAGGAGTCTTTTGACGGGTTTTCGGTATCCAAAATTCTTTCGCTGCCGGATGAATGGAAAGTGAAAAACGGAAAGCTCCTGCAAACTGCGGCAGATAATAAACAGCACCTGAGCCGGATCGGTTACGCGGATTGGAAAAATTTTGCGCTGGCTTCCGACATTCAAATCAAGGGCATCGGTAATGACGCCCGTCAGGCGGGCCTGGTTTTCAGGTACCAGGATGACGCCAATTATTATGCGGCCAGAATTGTCCGCGAGAATGGCATACGCGATGTCCTCAAGCTGATCAAGATGGCCGGCGGCACGGAAGTCGAGATCAAGAGTGTTGTGATTTCGAACGAAGTTCTGAGCGATCCGGTGTACAGACTCGGCGTGCGCATGAACGGGGACAAGATGGAAGTGGACCTGGATGGCAAGCGCGTGCTTGAGGCCGAAGACGGTTCGTTTAAATCGGGTGTTCTCGGGGTGTGGACGAAAAACGCGGATTCTGCTTTTGACCGAGTTTCGCTTGAGGCGGACATGGGGCTTTTGCAAATTCTTGAAACCCGCATCCTGGCCGGAGATTTGAGCCAGGACGGAGTGATCAATGACCTGGATTACGAAATACTCAAAGTTTTAAACGCGCTTGCGCTCCGTGACATTGACAATAGCGGCAAGGCCGATGATTCGGACAGGAAAATTCTGGTTAGAATCGGAAATTCCGACGTGACCGCGGACGGGATTGTGGATGCCGCGGACAAAACCGCAATTTCCGATATCCTGAACCGCACGGCCTACTTGGCTGCCTCCGACATCAACTCCGACGGCCGGGTGAATGCGCTGGATGAGAACGGGCTGGACACGGCCCTGCGTTCGCTCGTGGACGTGACCGGTAGTCCGGAAGTGAATTTCGAGGACGCAAACCGGGTGCGCGCGATAGCGGCCCTGTCGCTTTTCAAAAATATCCTGTCCCAGGACTTGGACCAGGACGGCGTGCTGGGCGAGCTTGACGCGGCCAAGCTCCGGAAGGCCATGAACGATTTGTATGTTTCGCTCAACGTGAGCAAGCAGGAGCAGGCGATTTTCGACATCAACATGGACGGCGTGGTGAACTTTGTAGACATCCGTCTCATTCTGGACGCCAATTCTTACTACGGCTCAAGCGATCTCACGGGCGACGGCGTGGTGAATGAACTGGACGTGGAGCGGCTCACCGGCCAATTTGAGGCCATTTACTCCACGGAGCTTTTGACCACCGAAATCCGGGCTTATGCGGACCTGAATAAGGACGGCAAGGTGGATGACACGGACCTTTCGCTTTTCTCCGAAGGCCTCAAATATTACCGCGATCTGAACGGCGACGGGCTCAAGAATGTGAAGGACCTTCAGTTGATCGACCGCATCGTGGCCTTCCAAGACCCGGATGCTTATCCGCTGGCCCGCGTCAGTATCAATGCCATGCGGGTGGTGGAGGCCTTGAAGAAGATGCAGAAGCTTACTTATATTGAGGAAGCCATCCGCACGCGCGAGCAGGTTATTTTCAAAGATGCGTTTGCGGCCGCGGATCCCAAATGGAATTTTGTCTCGGGCGATTGGAAACTTCAGGGCGGCGAACTGGCCCAGAGCGGGCTCGCGCAGGAGATGGCGGTTGCGGACTTGAAGCTGGCCGAGCCCATGGATAATTTCCGTTACTCCACCGACTATCTGGTGCAGGGGAATCAGCGCGTGGGCCTGATTTTCAGGAAACAGGATGAGAACAATTATTACGACGTTTATGTCAGCCCGGAAAGCTGGGGCCATGACTTCGAACTGCGCAAAAAAGAGAACGGGCAGTATACCGTGATCGGGCGCTACCATCAATATTTTCTCAATGAGGATGAGCGCATGGCCCGTCTGGAGGTCAAAGCGGACGGCGATCAGATTAAAGTGATGCTCAACGGAAAAGTGGTCATGGAAGCCAGGGATTCTACCTTCAAATCCGGGAATTTGGGCCTTTTCACGGATTTCTTCACGCGCGCGGCTTTTGACAATGTCGAGGTATCCAGAATCACGCATCCCGAAGTCCAGCGCGGCTTGGGCCTGGCCACGGTGTTTGACCGGAGCGATTTTGAAGACGGCCGCATGGGCAATTGGATCCCGCGCAAGGACACGGGCGAATGGGCAGTGGAAAACGGGGCCTTGAAACAGAACAAGATCGGCGACAACGAATACTGGAATTTCCTGAATTCACCGGAAACCGAGGACCTGGTCATCAACGCGGAGCTTGATTTCGGCGGCCGCAGACGCGGCGGCATTGCCTTCCGCTATCAGAATGAGGACAATTATTATTGGCTGGATTTTGACGTGAAGAACACCAAGGTCCAGATTTTCAAAAAAGAAGACGGCCAGGTCACCCGGCTGGGTTATGGCATTATCCCGCTCCAGGCGGATGACAAGCTCAATTACCGCGTCCGGTTGCGTGCCATCGGCGATTTGATAGAAGTGAACGTGAACGACAAAGATCTGGTGAAAGTCAAGGATAAGGCCCTGTGGCGCGGTAAGACAGCGGTTTTTACGGGACAGCGCTCCACCATGGAAATTCAAAACATCATGGTGGACAGGATTGACACCTTTGACAATTTGAACCTGAACCGCAATCTGGAGATTGATCTTAATGGCGACTCAGCCGTGGATGTCACGGACTACCTCATTCTGCAGGATTTGAACACGCTGGCCCGCAGCGACTACAACAATGACAACCGTTATGATAAGGAAGACCAAGATTTGTTTATCGCCATCGCCAGCGGCATTGCGGATGTGAACGGAAACAACGTGGTTTCGGCTGCGGACAAATTCCTGGTGGCGCAGGGCATCAATTATCACATTGACGTGAATCGCGACGGATTCGTCAATGATAAGGATTCTCAGAGCATTCTGGACGTTAAAACCGTGCTCAAGGATTTCAGCCCGGGCACGGGCAAGATCACCTGGGATGATTTCAAGCGCGCGGACCTGACCAAGGACGGGGCCGTGACTTTTCAGGACACCCAGCTTCTTTTGAAGAGCGTGTTCCTGGTGGAGGAAATCCACAAGCAGGGCATTGTGCTGGCCGACTACAAGCAGATGAGCAAGGACGACAAGGAAGTGTTCGTGAAATCGCTCAATGATTTTCTGCATACGCGTTACACGGTGCAGGAAATCGACACCGCGCTTACCTATTATATTGACATGAACAAAGACAACACGGTAAACCGCGACGACGTGCGTTGGATTCATGACGTCTTCATGGCCACGCACAAGGTGGTCCAGGTGGAGGATTTGCGCAAGGCGGACCTTGACCGGAACGGAAAATTCAACCGCGCGGACATCGATTTATACAATTCCATCAAGGATTACTTTGTGGATGTGGATGGCGTGGACGGGGTGCGCATGGGCGATTACACCGAAGTGAAGGCCGTGATTTTCCGCAAGCTGGGCGCGGACCTCAACCGCTCGGGCGCGGTGGACGAATATGACATCGAGTATGCGGACACCATGGTGGGCACGGCTTCGATCGCGCTCGGGGCCAACCAAGCTTCTTACCGCCAGAATTTTGAGCAGTCCGGTTCTACGGTCTATTCCGAAAATATCAAGGCCAAGAGCCGGCCGGATGAGGATTACACGGGCGCCGGTTATGAGGCGGGACCATCGGAGTGGAATCCGAATTATTTCCAGGAGCCGCCTCCAGCAGTTGTGGTGCCGCGTTATGTGGATTACAAACTTTCAGTGCTCAAGGCGGGCAATTATGATCTGGGCATCCGGGCCCGAAGTTTTGACGGCCAGGAGCTTCCTCCGGGCTACAACTACATTCTCAAAATGTATGTGGACAATCAATACAAGGGAAGCTTCCAGATCGACGGCAACCGCACGATTTATAACGAAGGAAGCATGAACCTGGATCTTAACGCCGGCGATTATGCGGTGAGATTCGAATGGGCCAATGCGGATGAGGGCACCACGATCGAGATCGGGGGCGTGTTTGCCAATATCTCCATGGATCTCAACCGTAACGGCGCGGTGGACAAGGACGATGCCATCATCGCAAAAGCCGTGATCGAAAATGAATTGTTCATCAAGAGCAATGACTTTGACCGCAACGGCCGTACGGATAGCGAGGATTTAGCATTCATGGACCGCGTCATCGTGCTGGCTGACAAGATAAAGAATACGGTGATTGACGGCACCTCCAAGGTGAAGGACTTGGTGACGCTGGATGATGTGGCCTATCTCTCGTATTTCGTGGCCGCGCGTCGGGAAAGCTTGACCAAGGGCGCAGCCCAGGCGGAATATGACGCGGCCAAGGTGAATAAGGACAAAGACCCGCTCACTTATACGGTCAAAGCCGCGAGGCTTGCGGCCGCCATCACTCTGGAAGCGCTCAGCGTTGAGCGCGATGCCGCACTCGTGAATGTAGAAACCAAAACAGCCGTCTACAATCGCGCGCTTCTAAAACAGCGCGCCAAACAGCTGGAGTTTGAGGCCAAAGCCCTGGAGCTTGATATTGCCCGGACTGAATTTGCCGCGGTCAAAGACAGCGGCAATCAGGCGGCCGTGGATCTCGCCAAAGCCAAATTGGATGCGGCCCAGGCGGCCTATGATGCGGCCAAAACTGCGCGCGACAGCGCAAACGCGGAACTCAAGACCGCGGAAACGGAACTCAACCAGGTCAGGCAGAATGCGGAGTTTAAGGAAAAACTCCGGGCCCTGGGTTTCACGCTTTTCGATCCCAAAATTTTCGATTTCAACAAAGACAATGCCATAGGCCAGGATGACCGCGCCCGCGTTCTGGACAGCGTGAGAAAAGAAACCTTGGCTGCGCGTTCCGACGTCAATCTGGACGGGAAAGTGAACGGGGAGGACGCGGCCCTGCTCCTGAATGCCATCAAGTACATGAAAGACACGGACGCGAAAACGCTGGAACACATCATAGAGCTGGAGGAAGAGCACAAGGACGTGCCCCGCGCGGATATAAACGAGAGCCGCGTGATCGATGAACAGGATGCGAATGTGATACGTCTAGAAAGACAACTCGACCTGGATGATGACAAAATCATCAAGGACAAGATTGTGGACAACCTGTACAAGTTCAATTTTAATAATATCAAGGCTGTGCTGGAGGAGCTGGAGCGCACCCAGAACCGCGACTTCTTCCTGCTCACCACGGCCGCGGACCTTGAGCTCACGCTCAAATTGTTTGATCTCCTGGATAAGAATAAAGACCATATTTTTGATATCCGCGACCTGCCCGAGGGCATTGACCCCGTCAAGTTTGAGCTTTTTGACGTGAACCAGACCAACAACCTGGACAGCGTGGATGAGGATCTTCTGGCGCATATCATGAAATCTTATGATTTTATCAACAAGATCGAACCGGCTCTGAGAAAGCGGGCGGATGTGAACACGGACGGCGTGATTGACATGAAGGACTTCAACCTGCTTTCTCTGGGGCTCGCCGTGTTCCTGGGTGATTCCGACGGCGACGGAATCAACGACGTGGATGAGACTCGCCGGGGCTTTGATCCCATGTCCGCGGACACGGATCGAGACGGCTTCAGCGACGGCTGGGAACTTTACGAAAACACCAATCCTCTGGACGCAGCTTCGCGGCCGGATCCTGTTTCTGCGGACTCAGACGGTGACGGCGTTACGGATGAGGCGGAGAAAACCAAGGGATTGAAACCGGATGTTGCGGACTCGGACGGTGATGGCTTCAGCGACGGCGAGGAATTGGCCAAGGGCTCTGATCCTCTGAACGTCAACAAGACGCCCGCGAAAGTGGTGGCCGAGGATCTTCAGGATTCTGACGGCGACGGGGTTCCGGATATGGCAGAGATTCAGGACGGCACGGCGCCCGCGGCCGCGGATACGGATAAGGACGGTTTCAGCGACGGCGAAGAAAAAATCAAGGGCACCAATCCCAAAGACGAAAAATCCAAGCCCGCGGCCACGGCCACGGACAAGGACGGGGATGGCATTCCGGACGATGTGGAAATCGCGGCCGGCACGGATCCCGAAGCCGCGGACACGGACGCAGACGGCTTCAGCGACGGGTGGGAGATGGAGCAAAAAACCAATCCTAAGGACGCGACTTCCAAACCCAAGCCGGTTTTTGCGGACACGGACGGAGACGGCATCAGCAACCTGGAGGAGCTCCAGCTGGGCACGGCCCTGAACAAGGCTGACTCGGACGGTGACGGATTCAGCGACACGGAAGAAGTGGCCAAGGGAACCAATCCCCTGAATAAGGCCGCTTTCCCCGAGCCGACTAAGGCGGATTCGGACGGTGATCACTTGAGCGATGAGGAAGAAATCAAGCTGGGATTGAATCCCAAACTCGCGGACACGGACAAGGATGGTTTCAGCGATGATGAAGAGCGCGAGCGCGGCTCGGATCCGCTGAATATGGGCTCTACGCCCAAAGTGAACAAGGGCGATATCAACGGCGACAATGTGGTCAATGACGCGGACATCCAGCTCCTGTGGGAAGTAGCCACCTTCCTGCAAGGAGGCGATCTGAACAATGACGGCCAGCGGACCGTGGAGGATGAGCAGAAAATGCGCAAACTCCTGGGCGGTGAGACGATCAAAAAACGCGCCGTGGACCGCAATTCTGACAACAACTTCTTCTCCGACAATGAAACGCTTTATGCCCGGGCGGACAAGGGCGTCCAGGATTTCAGCTTTTCCTACAACCTGGTGCTGGATCCGCTCAAGGACACGGACCGCGACGGCTTCAGCGATGATGAGGAAATCGAGCGTGGTACGGATCCCAACAATCCCAAGCACGTGCCTTCGGGAACCGCGCGCGGCGGCATTTTCGATATTTCGCTCAATGCCCGCTCCCTGGATGCCCTGAGCCTGCCCAAAGGAGATGATTATTATTTTGAGGTCTATATTGACGGCAAGCGCGCCCAGCCCAAACGCGATGAGAACGCGCCCATCAATTATTATGAAATGATGATGGGCGGGGGCCAGAACGACCTGATCCGCGTGCAGGGAAATATTCACGAATACAACACCGGCATGATGAAGGGCGTCGAGATCATGCCCATTGACAATGACGGCGATGGTCTCATGGACAACAAGCACGTGATTACCTTCCGCTGGGCGAATCACGACGCCTATTACAAGCAGTTCGGCGAACGGCAATGGAAGCATTACGAAAACGCCAACCGCGAAATTTTGCCCACGGTGCAAATCAAGGACGTGGTGATCGAGGACACGCGTTATGACCGCAGGGCCGACCTCAACCGCGACAACAAGATCACGGAAGCGGATGTGGTGAAATTCCGTGAAATCGCCAAGGGCTACCGCGAATTCCAGCTTTCGGATATCAATCAGGACGGCCATGTGGATGACAAGGATGTGCTGGCGTATCAGAAAGCGCCGGTCACGAGCAATGACGTGGCGGACCAGATTCTCACGGTTGGCGGCCGGGATTACCGCGTGAAGAAAGACTGGTACACGGGCACTTACCGCTTCCAGCACCAGGCGCCTACGGCGCCCCTTCAGGGCACGGGCGCGGATGCCAATGCCTTCACGCGCAATTGGCAGCTCACGCGCGAGAATCCGGCCGGCGCGGGCTCAAGCCAAATACCCGCGCAAAACAGTTTTGGCGAGACTTTTAATTTTGACGCCAATCAATACCAGCTTTTTGTGCGCACCTACAATCCCGATACGCTGGAAAACATGCAATCGGCGAAAATGAATTTTGATTATCAGAATAACGCCTACAGCGTTGATATTGTGCGCCAGATCGACAAGCGGCCCGGATTCACGGGGCAGGGCTGGCAGGTGGAGCGCTCGCTCAAACTCTCGGGCAAAATCACGGACACCAAGCAGGTCCAATGGTCCGAGTGGGAGCGCTATTTCTTTGTGGATGAGAACGGCAAATCGCATTTCACGCGCGCCCGGCTTCTTAAGGAAGGCGACGTGGCCGGGAATTGGCAGACCCTGCTGGGCAAGGAGCTTCAGTCCTTTAATATCTTCGGCGCGGGCAACACCGCCGGTATGCCGGCTGATTTCGGGCTGGATGTGAAAAAATTCACGCCGGCCGCGGATCTTGCTTCATTCAAGGCAAAAAGAGACGGCCTGCAGGCGGAATTCAGCAGCGGTCAGAATAAAAAGAGTGCCGCCGACGGCTGGGTGAGCGCGGAAGGCCGGCGCTACGCCAGGACCGATAACCGTTACCGTAACCAGATCACGAGCGGAGCCGTTTTTGAAACCGACGAGATGACCTACGGCAAAAATTTTGTTACGCTCGGCAGCCAGGATTACATCATCACCGGTCCGGATCCGGCCACGGGCGATATCAAGATGGTGGAGAACAAACGGTCGGATCTCGACAAGGATGGCGCCATTGACCTGAAAGACACGGCCATCATGAGAGACGCGCTGGTGAATTTGCCGCTCCGGAAAGTCGCAATTGACGCGATTGACGGCGCGGGCTGGATGGTCGAGGGCACGGATGTCATTCACTATAACGGATTCAATACGGCGCACAACGACTGGGGCAGTGGTTGGTTCACGTACCGGGCGGACGTGGCGCATGACGGCGAGTACGAAGTCGGGATTTTCGCCAAAAATCATAATGCGCCGGACCAGGTCATGGAGCCAGGATATCAGTTCGAACTGCAGATGTTTGTGGACGGAGAATACAAAGGCCTCGTGACGGTGCAGGGCGATTCCGTCAATTACCGTGACGGCTTCCTTAAAGTGAATCTCGAGGCGGGCGTTCACGATGTGCAATTCCGCTGGATGAACGACACGGGCTACGGCAATGTGGACACCAATCTCCGCCTGAAGGAATTTTTCATCCGTTCCACGGATCACCGCGGGGACTTGAACGGCGACGGTTATGTGGACCAAAAAGACGTTCCGCTTTTCCGCCAGCAGACCGCGGCCACGCTGGACCTTCAGCGTATTCAGGTTGGCGATAAATCCTATTTCGTAATCGACAATCTGGACGGCACGTTCACATTTTCGGACGGCATCACCCGGGTCACCAGTGACAAGCGCACCAGCATTGTGAAATTCAGCGATGTGGAAAGCTATATCGTGAAGGTGGAATACGACACCAAAAAAGTGACGCTCATTGAGAATATGGCGAGCGACCTGAACAAAGACGGCAAAATCGATTATGCGGACGCTTTTATTCTACGCGACATCATCACCGCACCGAGAATCGAAGTGCCGGGCATTCAGGATAACGGGCCTGTGGCCTACACCCTCGATATTGAGCGCCCCAGCGACTACTATGTGGGCCTTGCGGTCAAGAATCTCAGGAATTACACGGACGGAAATTTCACGCTCCATGTGTTCGTGGACGGAAGTTTCTATGATGATTTCAAGATCAAGTGGGACAACGCGAATTATCTGGAAGATGCCATCCGTCTGCGGCTGGGCAAGGGCCGCCACCAGATCAAATTCACCTGGACCGAAGACGGAGAAGGCAGATCCGATGCGCAAATCAGCAAGTTTTATGCCTTCAATGCCATGGGCGATGTGAACGGCGACCGCCGTCTCACGCGCGACGATATTGAAGCGTTCCGCAAACAGTCGGCCACGACCTCCGTGATTTATCCGCTTACATTCAAAGGCCAGGCCTTTTTCGTGATGGATAATTTTGACAAGACCTTTACCCTCACGGACGGCACGAACAACTACCTGACCGACGGGAAAGGGGTCTATGACGCGGAAGGCAATCTGGTGCGAGGCAAGCTGGTCACGGTAGACGGCACGGATTATATCGTGAAAGTGGACCGCCGCAGCCGCCGCGCCACGCTGACCGAGCGGCTGGATGGTGACATCGATCTTGACGGCGACATGGACGCAGACGATAGGGAATATCTCAAACAGCAGTTTGCCATGGTTTCCCAGCAAAAAACGGCCGTGGAATTTGTAGATTATGATTCCTTTGCCTGGAGCTACAACAAAGACGGGCGCTCCCTCACCATTCCGGATCAGGGTAAGACCTTCACCTATGAATTTGAAAATGCGTACCTGGGCAAATTCAATATCGGGGCCATGGGCAAAGACGTTTCCGGGTACGCCCTGCCGGATGACTATATGTTTGAAATCGGCGTGAACGTGGACGGCGCGGGTTCCGGTGTGCTGCGCATTCCGGCCAAGGAATTTCTCCAGGCCGGGAGCATTCCGGTGGAGCTCGGCCCCGGCAAACACCGGGTTTCTTTTACCTGGCTGAATGACAACGCGGTCAAGGGTCTCGCGGCTCTTCACCTGGATTCGGTTTTTTTCAGCGATGCGCGGCATAACAAATGGGCGGACCTGGACCAGAACCAGGTGGTGAATCCGGACGATCTCACCGCCTTTTATCTTTTGAATCCTTCGCCCAAAGTGCAGAGCGTGAATGTGGAAGGTACGGTTTACCGCGTGCAGGTTTATGAAACCGAGCCGCCGGTTTACAAATTTTTTGCCGCGGACGGCAGTGACCGGACCTGGGTCTCCAAGACGCGCGGCAAAGGCAAGGTGGACGATGCGCTCCGCGCTGCCAAGACCCAAATCATCGCGCTGGACGGAAAAAATTTCATGATTACCGTCAATCCCGAGGACGGGCAGGTGAAACTCACGGAATTGCTGGCTTCGGATGTGAACGCGGACGGGGTCACGGACTTCGGCGACCTGGCCTATTTCCGGGAACAGCTCGGATTTGAAAATCATATGAAACAGCCCATCGATTATGAGGACAAGAGCCATGCTTTTGGCAGCGCGCCCGGCACCTGGCAAACCGATAACGGTATCACGATGTATCACGAAGATGAGGGTGCCTGGGCCACTTATAAATTCGATATCAAACAGGCCGGCCGCTACAACGTGGGCCTGGCGATCAAGAACCGCGCCCCGGTGCCCGAAACGTACCAGTATCATTTGCGGGTTTATGTGGATGGCGGAGAAAAAGGCTGGATACGGATTCCTCAAAGCAACAATTGGGTGACCGGAGGCCTGGATGTGGATCTTTCGGCCGGGGAACACCGCATTCATTTTGTTTGGGAAAACGATGACCAGATTGACGGAAGCGGCGTGGTGGAATACGGCAGTTTCTTTGCCCGCGATGCGCGGCAGGACATGTTCTTGGACCTGAACCGCGACGGCGTGGTGGACGGCTATGATTTTACGGCCTGGCAGGAGAAAAATCCCGTGGCCGGCATGAGCCGCAAAATCAATTTCAACGGGACCGATTATTACATGACGGAATACGAGGGCGGAAGAATCGCGCTCACGGACGGGCGCGTCATTCACTGGAGCAATGAGGATGGAACGAAAATCGATTTGCCGGCCCCCCAGGATCAGACCGCGGCCCAAGCCAAGACCCGGCAGGTGGTGCGTCTAGGTGACAAATATTATGACGTGGAAATGGCCGCGGACGGCAAACCCACGCTGGTGCGCAAAGACCGGAACATGACTTATGATCCTTCCACCAAGACCATTCAGATTGAGAACCGGCCCTATCATGTGGACAAACTGCCGGCCGGGCAGAAGGGCTTCACCTTCTTTGATAAAGGCACCTTCTATTATAGTGACGGCCAGACCGTGACCTTGAATGGGAAGATTTATGACCTGGTTTACGACACGGATGGCAAGATCAAAAATCTGGTCCAGCACGGCTTTGACGTGCGCGCGGAAGGCAGTGCGGAAGTGATCACGCTCGCCGGCATCAATTACAGCATTTCCAAAACCGACCGCGGCCAATTCCGGCTCACGGGTGAAGGGCAGTCATTGACCACGCAGGGCAATGCGGCTGACGGCTACACGTTGAGAGACGGGTTTAAAGTCTACGATGTGTTTGTGGATACCGAAGGGCGCATGGCGCGCGTGGAGCTCAAGCACATTATCCTGGATGAGGGCAAGGCCGAGATCATCACCTTGAACGGCGTCAATTACGCGATTTCCAAGACGGCGGACAATCAGTTCGTCCTCGAGGGCGAAGGGCGGACGCTTTCCACCGAAGGAAACATAGCGCAGGGTTATATCCTCCGGGACGGGAATTTCGTTTATGACGTGTATCTTGACAAGGACGGCAAAATCCAGCGCTTTGATCAGAAATACACCCAATGGGCCATGAAGGCCGCGGACCTGATCACGCTGGGCGGGTTTAATTATGCCGTGACCCGCCTGCCGGACGGACAGTTTGAATTTGCGGGCGAGGGCCGCGTGTTTCGCTCCGAGGGCACGGCCCAGGCCGGGTACACGGTGAAAGACGGCAACCGCATTTATGACCTCTACCTCGACAAGGACAAAATTCAGCGGGCCGAGATCAGGCATCAGGAGCTTAATGAGAAATTTCAGGACATGGTCACGCTGATCAACACCAATTATGCGGTGATTAAAACGCAGGACGGCCAGTGGCAGTTTACGGGCCAGGGGAAAACCCTGAAATCCGCGGGCAATGCCACGGAGGGCTATACCGTGACTACGGAAGGCAGGATTTACGACCTTTATCTGGATGCGCAAGGGAATTTAAAGAGACTGGAAACCCGGTACCAGGTTTTGAATGAAAAAGGCGCGACGATCGTAACGCTCGGATCGGTGAACTATACGGTGATAAAGAGTGCGGACGGTCAGTTTGAATTCACGGCCAACGGCCGGACTCTTAGATCCGAGGGCAGTGCCGCGCTTGGCTACACGCTGAAAGACGGTCTCAAGATTTATCAGCTGCATTTTGACAATCAGGGCAATCTCTGGCGGCTGGAGGCCCAATATCAGACCAAAGAGCAGAAATCCGCGGACATCATCACCGTGAACGGAAGTAATTACGAAGTCACAAAACTAGCAAACGGTCAATTCCAATTGGCGGGAAGCGGCCGGAGCCTTAGCACGGAAGGCAATGCCACGGAAGGATACACCCTGACCGAAAGCGGAAGGGTGTATGACGTGTTCCTGGGAGAAAACGGGAAAATCCAAAGGGTGGATCTCAGGCATAAGGAAATGAATGAAAAGGCCGGGGATATCATCACGTTTAATGACACGAATTTTGCGGTCAGTAAAACCGCCCAGGGACAATTCCAGTTCACCGGCAGCGGACGCACGCTGGTGTCGCAGGGAACCGCTCAAGCCGGATACACCGTCAGGGACGGGCTGGGGCTGTACGACATCATGTTCACCGCCGCGGGAGCCGTTCAGCGGGTGGAATTGAGGCATGAAGAAAAGACAGAAGAAACGGCGAGTGTGATCACTTTGGGCGGTACCAACTATGCGGTCACGAAAAATAGCGAAGGCCAATTTATTTTCGCTGGAGCCGGCAGGCAGTACTTGTCCGAAGGGAATTTAACGGCCGGTTACACGCTCCGGGTGGCCGGTATCACTTATGACCTCCTTCTCGCCGCGGACGGAAATATTCAGCGTGCTGAAAGCCGGCATCTTCAAAGCATGAAAGTGGCGGATAATGTTCTTCAGGTGAATGGGAAAAATTATGAGGTGGGCGGGAACGGCATGGCCGCGGCGGGTATGAGCCATGGGGAAGCGTTTAATTTCTTTGACGGAATCGGGACGAGCCGTACGACGGTTGAGAAGAAGAAGTGGGGGCTGAATGATCGGCTTGGAAATTACGTGAATCTGGAGGGCCGGGAATACATGGCGGTGACGGATGTGGTGGTGGCTGGAAAGAGTTATCAGATTGAGAGTTTGGGGACGGTTGGCTATAACCCGAATTGCAATCCTAACTGTCCGGCTGGGCAGTTGGCGTCTTTTGATAAAGAGCCCGGAGTGCTGCGTGATTCCAAGGGGATGGAGTATAAATTCGTGGCCTACGATGCAGCGGCTGGTGGGTGGAAGAATTCATGGAGCGTGTTGATCGACGGGCAGACGGTGACCTTGTCGTCCGCGATTCTCAATGGAGGCGTTACAAGATTGATTGAAGTGCATGATGTGGGGTATTTGAATCTGCAAAAGACGTTGGTGGTGAATGGGAAGAATTATGTGCTGGGGGGTCATGGGATGGCCGCGGCGGGTATGGACAATGGGAAGGAGGCGTTTAATTTCTTTGACGGAATGGGGACGAGCCGTACGACGCTTGGGAAAATGAAATGGGGCGTGAATGAGCGGCTGGGGAATTATGTGAATTTGGAGGGGAAGGACTACATGGCGGTGACGGATGTGACGGTGGAGGGAAAGAGCTATCAGATTGAGAGTTTGGGGACGGTTGGCTATAACCCGAATTGCAATCCTAACTGTCCGGCTGGGCAGTTGGCGTCTTTTGATAAAGAGCCCGGAGTGCTGCGTGATTCCAAGGGGATGGAGTATAAATTCGTGGCCTACGATGCAGCGGCTGGTGGGTGGAAGAATTCATGGAGCGTGTTGATCGACGGGCAGACGGTGACCTTGTCGTCCGCGATTCTCAATGGAGGCGTTACAAGATTGATTGAAGTGCATGATGTGGGATATTTGAACCCGCAAAAGACAGTGGTGGTGAATGGGAAGAATTACGTGCTGGGCGGTTTTGGCCTGAAGACGGGCGATTTGTTTTACGGAGAAGCCAAGGAAGCGTTCAGTTTCTTTGACGGAAGCGGGACGAGCCGGACCACGAGAGGGAAAGTGAAATGGGGAGTGAATGAAAGAACCGGGCATTATGTGAATCTGGAAGGCAAGGATTATATGGCGGTGACGGATGTGACGGTGGGAGGGAAGAGCTATCAGATTGAGACGCTGGGGACGCTGGGAGTGAACCCGAATTGCAATCCGACGTGTCCGGCGGGACAGACACCGACTTTTATCAAAGAGCTCGGGGTGCTGCGCGATGGCAATGGAATTGCTCACGAATTTACGGCCTATGACCCGGCAACCGGCGATTTGCTGAATTCGTGGAGCGTGGCAATAGACGGCCAGACGGTGACATTGACGCCTGCGATCATTAGCGGGGGCACGGTAAGATTGATTGAAGTGCATGATGTGGGGTATTTGAATGCCAGCCAGATTCTTGAGGTGAATGGCAGAAACTATCAGATCCTGGCCGGAAGCTCGGCCATGAACAAATTTATTCTTTTCGACGGGACCCAGAATATTGAATCCGCAAAACAGATATGGAATTGGGGCTACAAACAGCCCAGGGACGGTCATTATTTCGCGATTGGAAACAAGGAATATGCTGCGGTGCAGGAAATCACGGCCGACGGCAAAATCTATTACCTCGAAACATTGGGAACACGAGACACGGTTGGAAATTTTTCCGGAAGCGCCATTTTCAGGGACTTGAACGGCACGGCTTATGCGGCGGCCTCGCCCACGCTTTCCCAGCTGGACAGCGGCTGGACCTTTACCCTGGACAACAAATCCGTAACGCTTAAAACAGCCGATCTCGCGGCCGCCAAAGTCCGTCTTATCGAAGTCCACGAATTAGTTTATCCCAAAGGCCTGGTGCGCGCCGTGGATGTGAGCGGCGTGCATTATGAGATCCGGGGCACGATGTCCCAGGGATTCATTCTGTGGGACGGCCGGGCCGAAGGCGTGGTGAGGCAGGTCGAGCGGGAATGGGAGCCCGGTATCAAGCGCTGGGGCCATTCCATCGTCATAGGAAACCGTGAGTATGTCATGGCGTATGAAATCAAGGTGGGCGGAAAAACTTTCATGCTTGAAACGCTCGGCCAGAAAGATGTGAACGGCAATGTGTCGGGAGCAGCCGTATTCCGCGACAGCTCCGGCAAGGCCTATGAATTTACGGCCCCGTCTCAGGATCAGCTTACGGCCGGCTGGACCGTCACGCTGGACGGCGCAGCCGTCACTTTGACTCAGGCGGATATCGACAATTCCAAAATCCGTTTCACCGAGGTCCACGAAATTGTGAAATCCAAGGGTAATATCCGGATTTTCAATTTCAACGGCATGCTCTATGAAATCAAGGGATCGGCCGCGGACGGATTTGCATTCCTGGACGGCCGCTCGAGCCTTAAAGCGGTTGAGGAAGCCAAGGCCTGGGGCCCGGCGCAATCCAGATACGGTCATTATATTGATTTTGCCGGCAAGCAATATGCGGTCACGCAGGAAATCACGGTGGATGGAAAAATTTATTATCTCGAGACTTTAAAGAGCCGCGACTCCCAGGGGAATTCGACCGGCAATGCCATTTTCAGGGACAAGGACGGAAATGCCTGGCAAGCGTCCACCCCGTCCGACGCCCAGCTGAATGACGGATGGACCTTCACGCTTAACGGAAAAACCGCGACCTTGAAAAGAAGCGATTTGGCCAAGGCGCCGGTCAGACTTGAGGAAGTGCATGAGATCGGCCGCAAAGTGGCTGCCAATGTTTTTGCCGCGGCGGGCCTTATTTTTGATGTGACCGCGGTTTCCGGTGAAAACGATTATCTGTTCACCAGCAGCCGGGGCCAGCACTATAGCAACGGGAAAACAGTCTTTATCGACGGCACCACGTACGGCCTGGAATTTGCGGACTGGCTGGGCAGCATTGTTCTTACGCGCGAAATCGAGCGCAGCAAGCCGGGCGTGGGCAGGAACATCTGGGTCGGCGACAAATCCTATGAATATTCTCCGGCCGTGGTGGAAGGGAAAACGCTTTACACCTTCAAGGATGCCTTGGGCCGCTCCGTGCGCTCCGAAATGCTGACCGACACGCCGGCTCCGCGGCAGAAAGAAACCGCCCTGCTTCTCAAGGACAGCCAGACCGGCCTCAAATATGCCCAGAAGCTGAACCGCGCGGACTTGAACGCGGATGGCGCCGTGAACACCGAGGATTGGAATTATTTGAGCGCCCAGAGCCGCAAGCAAAACACCCTGACGCAGGCCATTGATTATTTTAGCAAAGGAGGCGAGGCGCGGCCTTACACGGATGGCACCAGCCTGGTGACTCCCGGCAATAATACTTTCGAATATGTGTTCACCGTGGATCAGGACGGTTATTACGAAACGGGCCTCAGCATCAAGGATATTTCGCGCTCCTTTTTCCCGCCGTATTTCAAATTCAATTTCACGGTTTCGGGCGCCTCCTGGGTGGACAAGGACATCCGTATTCCCTGGTCCAGCCAGGCCGGAAGCGGCGGCACCAAGGTTTATCTCACCAAGGGAACGCATGCGCTCCGGTATGCCTGGGATAATAAAGGCGAAGCCCAGGACGCGGTGCTTCAGCTCTTGTCCGTTTATCTCCGCGACGCCTCGGTGGACGGCCGCGCGGATCTGAACGGTGACGGCGCGGTGAATGCCGCGGACATGTCCGCCTGGCTTGAACTCAGGCCTGAGGAAAAACACAACCGACGGGTCACGGTGGGCAGCAAAACCTATTTTGTGGTCGACAACCCGGACGGCAGTTATTCCTTTATTGAGGATGGCTTCAAGCGCACGGATTCGGACAAGAAGGGAATCGGGGTGCGGCTCGAAGATAAGGATTACCTCATATTCAAGGATGCGGACACGGGCCGCCTTGCGCTCAAAGAAAAACTGCCGTCGGATCTGAATTGGGACGGCGTTATTGACGCCAAGGATTTTGATTATCTCAAGGAACAGGCCGGGCTTTACACGGTGTATCAGAATCCTCCGGATTATGACAAATTGAGCAAGGGCTGGACCCTCACCGAGGACGGCAAGCGTTACCGCACGGAAAAGGATCACGAGCAAATGAGTTTCCGGGTGTATGTGCCGGCTCCCGGCGATTATGACGCGGGCTTTTTGGTGAAGGATGTTTCTGGCCAGACCCTGGACTGGTACAAATTCCATCTGGATATTTCACTCAACGGAGGAGGCGGAACCAAAATACGCGTCCCGGCCCGGTCCGCAGATTTTGAGCGTGCTTTTGCGACCCTGCATTTTGACCGCGAGGGCGAGTATTTTGTCAGCCTGGAATGGAACAATGACGGCGAATCGCTCTTTACCACCGGGCCCCAGCCCCAGGCCGGACCGGCCGTGCTGGAACTGGGCGGATTTTTCCTGAGAGACAGCCGCATGAATGAGCGCGCGGACTTGAACCGTGACGGCGTGGTCAATGCTAAAGATCTTCTGGTCTGGCAGGCAGAAAATCCTAATTCCTCGCGCGACCGGGCCGTGAGTTCCCGCGGGGAAACTTTCTATTTTGTGAAAAATCTGGACGGAACGTATACGGCCTCGGACGGTAAAACATTCTTTGAAAGTGACCGCGCGGGCAAGCTCATTGAACTCAAGCACGGCGACGGAAGCAAGGTTTCTTATATTATTTTTGAGGATCCAGCCACCGGCAATGTGTCCCTGGTGGAAAGTCTGGCCGCGGATGCCAATCTGGACGGCCTGATCAGCGACAGCGACCGCACATTTTTGCAGGCGGAAATGACGAAATTCTCCGAGACGCGGCGGGGCATTGATTATTGGGGCCCACGGCCGGAAGGGTGGGTTGAGGGCTCTTCCGCCATGACGCAGAATGATCAGAACCGGCCTGTCCAATATGAATTCACCGTGCCCCGGACCGGCTATTATGAATTTGGCATGAAGGCGCGCAATTTGAATCCGGACGGCATGCCTCCTTATTACCGGATGAATTTCGAGGTGAGCGCCAATACCGGCGGCCGCTTCGGCGATATCCGTCTTGACGGCCTGGCAGGAACTTTGCAGGAAGGCACCGTCAAACTGTTCCTGCGCGAGGGAAGAAATTTGGTGGCGCTTAATTGGTACAACGACACGGCGCTATACGGCCAGGCGGCCGTGGGACTTGACAGCGTGTATTTGCGCGATCTCAATCTCAAACCGAGCGCGGATCTGAACGGCGATAGAATCGTCAATAAGGCGGATCTTCTGGAACTTGAGAAGCGGATGCCCCGGACCGAGGATGTGCGCGAAACCGTTCTCGCCGGCGCAAAATATTACGCCACGCGGCACTGGGACGGCACCTACACCTTTGAGAGAAGCGCCGTGCCCGGAAAATTTGAAAGTGATGAGACCGGCGAAACGGTTGCGATTGACGGCCGGGAATACATTATTTTTAAAACCAATGATCAGATTTCCTTGAAAGAGCACCGCGCCGCGGATGTCAATCTGGACGGCGAAATTGACGACAAGGACTTTGCGGCCCTGGTTTCGGACCGGGCCTACTCCCAGGCAAAATACCGCGCCATCGATTATACGGGATGGACGGGCAACTGGAAGCTGGGCGAGGATTCCGTGTCGCTCAAAACCAAGAGCGACGGGGCCCTTAGTTTTGATTTTGAGGCCGGAGAAGCGGGCTATTATGACATCGAATATCTGTACCGCAATCCCAATACCGCGGTGCCGCCGGCTAATTACCGCATGGATATGAATGTCTACGTGGACGGCACGTTCTGGGGCGACACGCGCCTTGCGCCCTCGTCTGATTACCGCCAGGACAAGATGCGGGTTTTTATTCCCAAGGGCACGCACCAAATCGTGGTTTCCTGGGAAAATGACGCGGACGCGCCGCAGACCGAGCTCCAAGTCAAGCAGGTGAATGTGCGCCACTCCCGCTCAAGCCGGCATTCGGATATCAACCAGGACGGCGTGACAGACGCGATGGACCTGGATCTTCTGCACGATGAGCGCCCGGACACCGGGGCGGTGCAGAAAGCGGAACTCGACGGCCGTTCCTATCATGTGATTAAAAATTATGACGCCACCTACACCTTCTGGCGCGACAATGCCGGGAAAGTCGAATCCTACCGGAGCACGCCGGACCGCAAGCTCACGGTTACGGATGCGGAAGGTTATCTGAACCGCAATTATCTGGTGCTGGTGGCGCCGGACGGCAAGGTGTTTCTGCGGGAGGAGCTCAAGGGCGATTTGAACGGCGACAGTTTTGGCAACACGCTGGACGGCGAAATTTTCATCAACAGCTTCGGCTCTTACGATATCCCGGCGCGAAAGGGCGCGAATTGGTACCGCGCCGGCAATTTTGAACCGCTCCAGGACGGAAGCGCACGCGTCGGGTCTTACATCGACAATGTGCGGAAACATTATCTGGATTACGATTTCTTTGTGGACGGATCCGGCGTCTATGACGTAGGACTTTCGGCCAAGGCTGAAAGTTTCCCGCAAGGCTTCGGGGCTTATGTGTTTGAGCTTTTTGTGGACGACATGGCCGTGCCCGCGGGCGAATTTGAAGTCCAGGCCGATACCAAAAATTTCAGAAAAGGCGGCATGACGCTGAATCTCGGCACCGGCTACCACACCATCCGGTACCGCCTCAAAAACCATCAGCCCGGGCTGAACTTCGCGGTGGACAAGGCCTTTGTCACGGACAAGAAATTTGATACGCGGGCGGATGTGAACCGCGACCGGTACGTGAATGCCCTGGACCACGCCATTCTGTTTGCCGAGCTCACCAATTCCACGGCGGTCAATAAACTCAAGGCCGCGGGCAAGGACTATTACGTTCACCGCCGCGCGGACGGGCTCTGGATATTCCAGGAAGACGGCTCTCCGGCTGCGCCTGCGGTTAGCGCCAAGGATCTCAAAAAGGTCATTCTCGCGGGAAAGACCTACCACATCATTTATTCCGAATCCGAACGCCGCGTTTCGCTGGTGGAGGAGATTGCGGGTGATCTGGACCGCGACGGGACCGTGACCGGGCTTGACAAGGACGCGCTCACCGCGGCGAAAGGCGCGAAAAATATTCCCGCGCAAAACGGCGGCGCAGCCACGGGCCGTGAGAACGCCAATTTGAGCGGCACCTCGGTTTACATGGCCCACACCGGCGACAAATTTGAGGCCCGTCCTTCCGTGGATTACAAATTCAATCTGGATGGCCCCTCGATTTACGAGCTCGCGGTGAATGCGGCGAGCTTTGATAAAAAGGCCATTCCGTATCACGGCTACAATTACCTGCTCGAGGTGTATGTGGATGACATGACCGCACCGCTCTCCGAGATCCGGATTCCGGCGGACCGGACCGATGCCAAGGACGGAAGCGTGCGCTTGAACCTCAAGAATATCCAGGCCGGTGCGCACACGGTGCGCCTGAAATGGGTGAATCCGGTTGCGAATGGAAATGAGCCGGACGGCCGGACCTATCTGGATATCCGGAATATTTCCTTCAAAAACACCGCCTACAAAGCGGAGTGGGATTTGAACGGAAACGGCGCCTTGGAGGATGCGGACATCGCGGCCCTGGACGCAAAAATCGGGACCAGCGGTCTCAAGAGCGAAGCGCTGGCAGACCAGGCCGTGGCCCTCACCGCGCCGCAGGACCCGGATGTCAAACTGCTTGATGATTTTGAGGACGGCAATTACAGCGGCTGGACCGCCTCAGCCGGCACGTGGGCGGCGGAGAATGGCAAGCTGGTGCAGAAGGATCTTAATCTCGAGCGCGGCTACCTGGAGCTGGACGGCAGCACGGCCGGGGATTTTGAATTTTCCAGCACGGTCCAGTTCGACAGCGAGCCCAAAGGGGTTCATTATTATGTGCGTTCGCAGGACAACAAAAACCACTATCAAATCAGCCTTCAGAACAAAGGCAGCAATGAAATTTCCGTGATCAAGCGCGTCAACGGTTATGAAACCGTGATTGCCCGCGCTCCGCTGGGAACCTATCTGGCCCAGGCCAAAGAATACAAAATCGATATCACGGGATCGGGTGAGAATTTCAAAGTGGCCCTGGGTGGAAAAACAGTTTTGGAATTTCAAGACCGGACTTTTGCCCAGGGCAAGGTCGGGCTTTCGGCCTACAAATCTAAAGTTTATTTTGACAATGTACGCTTCAACCGTTTCCCTCAGCCGGCCATCCGCGTGTTTGAGACGGCGTACAATCCGGACACCAAAATTTACAATTTCCGGAATGTGGCGGACGCTCAGGAAACTTATGCCAGCGATCCCGTGACCAATTCGGTCCGGCTGACCGGCCTGGGCAAGCGGGTTTACAAGATCCGCAAGGCCGCTCCGGCTGCGGGCGAGGTGGCGCTTGAGCGCCAGGCTTTTACCGCCAATCCGGCAGGGACTTATTCGCTTTATGCCAACGGATTGATTTATGACGTGACGGAAAAAGATGGCATTTTCACCTTCGCCGCGTCCGGCAAAACACCGGTATCGAGCAGCGAAATTGACGGCCGGCAAACTGTGACGCTCGAAGGCATCACGTACCATGTTTCCAAGGCGGAGGGCCGCGTGCTGCTTTTCAAAAAGCCGGTGGTGGGAACGGCCGTGACTGAAACTCTGATCAAGACGCCCGCGGGCAAGACTTACTTGGTTACGCTGGTTTCCGCGAACAAGTACCGGTTCGTGGATGTTTTCGATGGCGGCCGCTCTTTTGAAAGCGATGCGGCCGCAAAAACCGTGGTGCTGGACGGCCTCAAATACCATGTCAATCCGGTGGCGGGCACATCCGAGGTGCGTCTCATGGAGGATGCAGAAACCGCGGCGCGGGTGGATATTCAAACCCTGCGCCTGGGCAGCAAACTTTATCAGGTGGCCTTTGCCGGAGGCGTTTACACGCTTACCAACGTGAAGGATTCTGCGGACCGGGCGGTGAGCGATCCCTTTTACGGCACAGTGACCCTCGGCGGCGTTCTTTATGAAATCCGCACGGTGGACGCACAGGGCCGGATCGAGCTGGGCAAGGCCGGGAAATCCGGCAAGGAAGACGCGGTTCATGCCATGCGGGTCAAAGGCAATTTCTATTACGTCAGCAAGGAAGCCAATGCGTACACTTTTAAACGCGTTTCCGACGGAACAACGGTCAAGGAAGTAAACCGGGAAGTGACGCTCGCGGGAGTGAAATACAAAATTACGGAGGATTCCAAGGGCCGGGTGGAATTGAGCGAATTTGAAGCACGCAGCGCGGACGGGGCCGGTATTTTCATGATTGTAAAAACCAACATGTACAGCATTACCCGTGCGGGCAATGCTGTCACTTTCAAGCGTGTGACCAGCGGAGATTTTGAGGTCACGGCTTCCGGGGCGGAGGTGACCCTGGAAGGCGAACTTTACCAAATCGTCCGCGACATTCCCAAGCCGGGTGATGTGCGGCTTCTTGAGAAAAACGCAAAAAGCGTTCCCGTGACCGGATTCCTGGGCGTGATTGTGAATAAGGTGCTTTATGAGGTGACCGTGGATGAGGCGCAGGGAAAAATCAAGTTCAAGAATGTGAAATCCGGGGCCGTGTTTGAGAATCCACTCAATGCGTCCGTGGTCTCGATTGAGGGCAACGAGTATGCGATCGCCTACGGCACTACCAAGCAGGATTTCTCACTCAAGGAAAAGTCCGTAGAGAGCGCGCCTGTGAGCGAGAATGTCCGCGCCGTGCAGGTCAAGGGCAAGCTTTATTACGCGGAGCGCGCGGCTGAGGAATTTAAATTCACGGACGTGCTTGATTCCAAGAACGTCATCACCACCGTGGGCAAGAAAGCGGTGTTCACCGGCACGGAATTTATGGCCGCGTATGATTCGGTCACGAATGACATCAACCTGTACACCCCGCGTATCGAAAGCAAACAGCTGGAAGACAAGGTGGCTCTTGAGCTTTACGGCACACTTTATGAAATCAGCCGCTCGGGCAATATTTTCACCTTTGACGACAAAGTCAATCCGCCGGTCAAAAGCAGGCCGGACATGACCGTGGATCTCAAGGGCATGACCTATGAAATCAGCATCTGGAATGACGCCAAGAATCTCATTTACCTGAGCGCCAAACCGATCCGGAGCAGTCTGGTGTTTGACCAGCAGATCGAACTGAATGGAACGGAGTACGGCGTGATGCGCGACATGACGGCCGGGATTTACACCGGCACCTATTCTCTGTGGGAGAACGGCGCAAAGAAATTCACGAGCGACGCGCAAGGCAAGACCTTCACCATAGGCGGCGAGTTTTACGATATTCTTTTGGACAAGAGCACCAAAGAGATCCGCGTAGCGCGCCGGCTCAAGGAAAGCGTGCCGGAAAAAACAGGCGGCATTCTGCTCGAGGGCGTGAAATACAAGGTGGATCCGGCCGGAAAAGCGTATGTGTTCACGAACGATGTGACGGGCAAAAGCTATACGAGCATTCCCAAGATTGATACCGTGACCCAGATCATTTTGAGCCATACCGTGGATATTGATGGCTATATCTTTAACGTCACGCTGGAGGCGAACAAGGTCACGCTCCGCGAGCGGGCCAAAATAGACGTGGACGGAGACGGGTACAGGAATGCCACGGACTTGGGGATTATCCAGGCCAATATCACGCGCCAGAAACAAATCGATGCGAGTGACCTGGACGGCAACAAGGCTGTGACCATGCAGGATGCGGAAACTTTCCAAAAGGCCAAGGAAAATTTCAAGGACGTGGACGGAAACGGGGTCATGGATGACCGAGACCGGCTCATGGTGGGCAATGTGAACAAATTTGCCAAGAATACTTATCTCCAAAACAAGGCTTTTGAATTGGATTCCAAGACAAACCGCTTCTTTGGCGGAGGGGAAATGGGCGGGTTCAGCGGCGGCGGCATCGGGGAAATGCTGAAGAAGTTCTACCCCAATTATGACGCCCGCAAGAGAAACGACGGCCGCATTGACGTGGAAGATGTCATGGATTTTGAATACGCGCTTAAGGCCCTGGAAAAACTCAAGGATGTGAACGAAGACGGTTCCATCGACGCACGTGATCTGAGCTATATGTCCGATTTCCTCCAGCTCCTCGAGCTTCTCAAGAAGCACAAAGACGGCTCGGGCCAGCTCATCACGGATGCGCTCCGCCAAAACCTGAAAGACGCGGATGTGAACGATGACGGGTACGTGAATCAAAAGGATGTAGACATGATCATGGACAGCCAGAACAATTACCTGCGCTACAACTTCAATTCCACGGACAATGTGGTCAATGACGTGGACGTGGATTTTGTGGCCCGCGTGTTCCGGCTGGTCATGCCCGTGCTGGACGACAATGCGGACGGCAAAATCGACGCCAAAGACAAGAACACGGCCATTGACGGCCGCATCCCGGCGCACAACCTTTCGCTTTCCGCCGGGTCTAATTTCAGCACGGAGCCGGTGCATAAAAAGACGCTGATTGCGGACACGCAGGACGCGGTCCTGAGTCATGAGTTCAATATCGAAGAGCCGGGCGACGGGACCTTCTACCTGGGAATCGCGGCGCATAGCTATCAAAATCAGCCCCTGCCCGAAGATTTTCAGTATCTGGTGGATGTGCTGATTGACCGCAACCATGACGGCAATTTCTCCAATCAGGAATTTGCGGGCCAGATCCGGATTCCGGGCTCGAGCGCGGGCCGGTACGAAGAGGACAAAATCTTTTTGCGTGATCTGGACAAGGGTAAATATCAGGTGAAATTCGTATTCCGCAACCTCTCCAAGTCCGTGCCGGTCGAAGTGCGCGATATTTTCCTGAACAAGACCGGTTTTAATTTGTCGGGCGCGGACGTGAACGGGGACGGCGAGATATGGCTGGATGACGGCCGCGCGCTGGAGGAATATGTGCGCAAGCACGACGCGGACGGCAACCTCATGATCGATGATTTTGAAATGAACACCCTGGAGGCGATTATGGGCAAGCCGGAGCATTATGACCGCCGGCTGGACATGAACGAGGACGGCAAAATTGACGTGAAAGACCGCAAACAGTTTATCCATGACAGGACCCTTTTTGATCATACCCGCGACGGCCGGCTTACCATTCGGGGCGATGGGAATGACCGCCAGGCGGTGGATAATGTGGCCTATTATTTCGTGCACAGCAAGGCCATGAAAACAGGCGCTGATTTTGGCGGAGGCCGGGATTATTACCTTAACGGCGGCGGGGCGGGCGGAAGATACGAGCTTGACTTCAACAATGACCAGGAAATCGACATTGACGATATGTTCATGCTGCGCGACGCGGCCATGATTGTGGACCTTACCGGCGACGGCAAGGTGAATGAGGCGGATATTGAAAGGGCGCAGAGAATTTCGGAACTCCTAAAATTGGAAGTGCATAGCGACGAAGTACGCCGCGCCAACATCACGCGCGACAACACCTTCACCTTGTCGGATTCAAGAGCCTGGCAAATCCTGGCCGGAAAACTCGACGCCATGAAAATCCAGGGTGCGGGTTTCAAAGGCGACATCAATGACATCACGGGTGAAGTCACGCTGGTCCAGGAGCATTTGAAGAGCGGGCTTACCGAAGGGCAGGTGGTGCGCCTGGGAGAGAAAACCTACAACGTGTACAAAGGCGTGCATGCGGTCAATCTGGCTTCTCTCAAGGAAGGCGGAAAAATTGTGAATTATTCCTCCTCCTCGAGCGATACCCCGGACCCCGCCAACTTAATCGGCGGAACTAAAGGTTCGGGCGAGGACGCGGCGCAGGGCAATTTTATTTTCAACGAATTCGATTATGAGCAAAACGCGATTGTGGACCTGGGCCGGGAGCAGGAAATTGAGAAACTGGTTTCCCGGCACTCGAGACCCGGAGAGGACAGGCCGGTCACCAGTCTCTCCATCGAGCTTTCCCTGGACGGCCGTTCTTGGCATAAGGTGGCCGAGCATTCGGTCATCACTTCCAATGAAATCGCCAGCTTTATCCGGCCCGAAAAAGCGCGCTATGTGCGTTTTAATTTCGGCGGGCACGGCTCGCGCGTTCAGGAAGTGGAAGTTTATCCCGTTTCCGGCGCTAAGATTTTTGACGGCAAAGAAACTCAGGTTTTTGATTCGGCCACCCGCACGGTGAATCTGGATGGCACGAATTATCAACTCATGGAAGACCCGGCCACGGGCGCCCTGAGCCTGGTCAAGGCAGGTGCTGTTCAGAGTGTGAACAAGGCTATTCAGGAAATTGAGCTGGAAGGCCTCAAACACCGCGTGAACTATGACGATTTCACCAACACTTACACTGTTTCGGACGGCGTGGAAACCGCGAAGAGCAATCCGTACACCAATAAAATTAGAATTCGCGGCCTGGTCTATGACGTCACGGTCCTGAATCCCGAAACGCACGAGATCCGGCTGGAAAGAGACTTTATCACCGTGGATTCCGCGGTGCAGGCGGTTACGCTCGGCGATAAAATTTTCACCATGGCCAAATCCGGTTCCAAATACATTTTCACCCGCGGTAATGTTCAGATTGAAAGCGATGCGGCCAATGGCACGGTTTATCTGGATAACCGGTTCTATGAAATCAGCGGGCTGGCGTCAGGCGAGATACGTCTCAAGGAAATGAGGGGCAGCCGGCAGGTGGCGGATCAGACAATTTCGGCCAACGGTAAAAAGTATCTGGTCAAAATCACGGCTGAAGGAAAATATTTTCTGAGCGACGGCGAAAAAGGTTCCTGGAGTGACGCCCGGGGATCGGAAATAACGCTAGAAAAGCAGCTTTACGACATTGTGGTGGAGAATGAGACTCCGAGAAGAATTACCCTGGTGCCGCGCACGAGCGCAAGCGTGCACCGGGCGGATCAGCTCATAGAAATTGTCCGGGAATACCGCTCGGAAGTGATCCGAGGCAAACTTTACTGGGTCACGGTGAATGCGGACGGCACCCACACCTTCTCGGACGGCCTCACGCCTCTCCGGAGCGTGGTTGAAAATGGCCAGGAAGTGATTGACATGCTGGACAACCGTTATACCGTTACCGTTCTCGGCACGGGAGAGGTGAAGCTGTCTTATGTCCCGCCTCCGGATGCCGAAGCCCAGGTAACGTATTACAGCATCCTGCGCGCGAATGAGATTATCAGCGTGGACAATCTGGATTATGAAGTCACGCAGAGCGGGGATCTTCTCACGGTCAGACGCGGCACTTTCAGCGTGACCTTTCCCAAAAATCAGGACAAGATTCGGATCAACGGCAAGGATTACAGTGTTTCCGTCAGCCCTGCCGGCAATTTGACTCTGACTACAGTGCCGCCCCTGGTTCTGCAGGGCCGGGATCAGGTAATTTCGCTCAAAGGCAAAACTTATGAGCTGGCTTATGACGCGGCGCAGGATAAATACACGGCCTATGATTCGGACGGTAATTTGGCCGGGTCCAGCAATCCCGCAACCGGACTGATCAGTCTAGATTCGCAAACTTATAACGTGATAAAGATCAACGGAATCAAAGACATTCAATTGGCCAGGATTGAAACCGGGATCCGCTATGAAGGCATCAAGACCGGGGACGCGGTGCTGGATGCGGCCGGAAGAATTTACACCACGGCCGTCAATGCGGATGGCAGCCGGGTGGTCATGGATGAAGGGCTCGCGATCGGCCGGGCCGCGGCCGGTGTGAATGAGGTCACAATCGAAGGCCGCGTTTTTGCGCTGGAGCCGGATGCCCGGCTAGCTGGAAAAATCCGGATAAGCGAGAAGCCTGCAGCCAGCAGCGAGCTTGCCGGCGAATACGTGATTGCGGGAGGCGTTTACTACCATGTGACGCATGACAAGGCCACGGACACCTTCACCTTTGAGGACGGGACCTATCAATTCAAAAATATTCCGGGCACGCGGCTGGTGAATCTCAATGCCGTGACCTACGCAGTCTCCATGGACCCCTATTCCAAAAAGATTGTGGTGGAACAGCCGCACGTGACTTCCAAAACCGAGCTTTACGAGCCGGTAGTGACCGTGAACGGCAAGCATTTCACCGTTTCCTATGATTGGAGAAGCGATGTTTACACGCTCAAAGATTCGTTCGGCACCTATCTGAGTGATCCGGTGAAAGACACGGTGTTGGTCAATAACCTTACTTACAAGATCACCAAGGACCCGGTGACGGACCAGGTGACTCTTGCCGAGGTGCACGAGTTCAAGAGTTTTGAGGGCAAGATGAAAATCGCGGGTGTGGAATATCCCTCCAAAATCAATATCAACGGGGTGGAATATGCGGCTGGCAAACGCGGGGCCAAGACCTTTGATCTGGTGAATATCAACACGCAGAAAAAATATCCCAGCACGGACAAATCTATCGTGGACCTGGAAGGCACGATTTATGAGATCGGCGCCCTGATCAATACCGTGGAATTTTATAACCGCACTTATGAGGTAGTTCTGAACGAAGGCGGGGTGTACAGCTTCCTATCTAAGGGCGCGTCCGTGGCTGCGGGGAAAATAGGCGATTTTGTGTATTTGAACAACAAAAAGTACGCGCTCACGGCCAATGAAAAAGGCCAGCTCGTGGTCACGGAAAAGGCCGACCCGCCCAAGGAAGGCAAGGTGGTAAAGCCCAACGACAATGAGATCATGCCCGTACTGATGCTGACGGAAAGAAGTGGTTTTGCGTCGGAAAAAGTCGGCAACGACCAGCTGGCGCTGCTCAAGGGAAGGACTTACACCATCACCGGCAATGCGGCCGGAACTAATTCGCTGACGGATGGTACCGTGACCTATCACAGTGATTCCACGGGCGTGGTTTACGTGAATGGCATCAACTACCGCATGGCCTATGACACGGAAAAGGCGGTTTACAATTTTACCCGGCTTTTTGAAAGCGCTCCGGCCGCGCGGCCGGTCAATGTGGCCGGGCGCATTTACCGGGTGACGCAGGATTTTACCAAAGGCACTTACATCCTGGCCGACGGATTGAGGCGCTTTGACAGCGACCCTCAGCGTAAAGCCATCCGGCTGGAAAATAATATCCTTTACGATATCACCATTGATCCGGTGACGCGTTTTGCTTCTTTCACGGAACGGACGCAGGTCACAGTGCTGGACGGCAAGGCGGAATTGCACGGCAAGATTTATGACGTGACCGAAGCGCAGGGCACCTACGCCCTCAAACTGGCGGGCAATGAGGTGGCTTCGGGCAAACTCGGCGAGATGGTCCTGCTTGCCGGCCTGAAATACCGCCTGAGCGCGGATGCGCAGGCGCGCCTGGTTGTTTCCGAAATTTTTGAAACACTGTCCGACGGAAAAACCACCGTGCTCGAAGGCGGCAATTATTCGATCAAGGAAAATGCGGACGGAAGCATCACGGTCGCGGATCTTGTGAATCAATACACAACCGGCCGCGAAGGCGTGATACAGATCAAATCCTCGGCCTTCAAGGTTACCAAGGACAGCCAGAGCGTGATTCGCTTTGCGCGTCTCGCCCAGAGCCGTGAAGCGAAAGGGCAAATCCTCAAACTCTTCAACCGTTATTTCGCTTTGGCGGACAATCAGGACGGCACCGTGAATGAAGGAGACACGGCCGCCCTTGAGAAATCGCTCAACCGGTTTGATTATTTTGATCTGGACAAGGATGGGGTGCTTGATCTGCGCGACCTGGATGTGAAACGCGAGGCCATCAGCCAGGCCAAGCGGGCCATTGCGGAATACAAGAAGCGCCAGGACAAGACCTATGAGCTTTTCCGCGAGCTGTATTCCGAGGAAGAGATCCCGCATGAGATTTTGAGCCAGGCGGACGCAGACAAGAATGCGAGGATTGACGGCGAGGATATCAAGGCCATGCGCCAGGCCCTGGATTATTACCAGGGGCTTAATCTGGACGGCGATGATATCGGAGTGATCCGGTCCGTGATCCCCGCGGTAACGCTGGATGGCAAAACTTATTCCATCAAGGACAACCGAAACGGCACCTACAATCTCTACAACGAAAAATACAATTACGGGCCTTCCAGCCAGGGCCTGATCAAGATCGACAGCACGGAATATAAGATCGTGCGCGACACCCAGACCGGCCGGGTCACCCTGACTAAAACCGGGATCGTGAAATCATTTGAGGGAATCATCACGCTGAATGGAGTGCCTTACAGCGTTGAAAAAACAGCCGAAGGGCTTTTCAAGCTGATTTACGGGCCGGCCTCTTTCGTCAGCACGCCGGACCGGAAAATCACCGCTGCAGGGACGACCTACTCCCTCGCGACAGAGCCGGTGACCGGCAATTTAATTCTTACGGATATGACGCCTTATGTTTCCACGGCCCCTGCGCTTCATTTCCGCGGCTTGGATTACCGCGTGGAATACAATGCGGACGGCACTTACAAACTTATTTCCCCGGCCAATCAATATGCCACCGGCGCGGACAATACTCTGATCGCGGCGGGCAGAAAGTACACCGTGGCCGTGGATGCCGCCACCCAGCAGTTAGTGCTTACGCGCCAGTATCAATTCACTCAAGCCGGAAACAATATTGAAGTGAACGGCCGGAGCTATACGGTTTCCTCGGATGTGGATACGCAGAACCGGCCAGTTTATGTGCTGAAGGATGCGGACAGCAACACCTTCACCAGTCATTACACGGGCAAATTGCACCGCCTGCGCATCGGCACCCTGCTCTATGACCTTTCGGTTTCAGAGGACAAAGTGTCGCTCACGGAGCGCTATTTTGATCCGGAGCGGCCGTTGATCAAGGCCTCGGACATGCACTGGATCGTGGAAGAGCTTCTGGTGGAGATCAAGGCGGACATCAACAAAGACGGCCGGGTGGATTCCAAGGACGAAATCACTTTCCGCGAAAAGACGAATTACAACGATCCGTCCAAGACTGACCTGGACGAGAACGGGGTCACCAATGAGCTGGATGAGGCCGTGCTTTCAGCCGTGATCGAGCGCAACAAGCTGGCCCGCAAGGCTGACGTGAACATGGACGGCATCCTGAGCAAGGAAGACGTGAAAAAGCTCAAGGAATATATCAAGAGCGGTCTGGGTTATGACATGGACGGCGACGGCATCACGGACGCCGATGATATTGAATTCTTGACCAATTTGGTAATGCGCTATGAAATCAAACAGGGCATTTACGACCGCATTGATTTTGACCACAATTTTGTGGCCAGCAATGCGGAGCGCGAGGCCTTCCGGGCCCAGGTGCGGCGCGTGGGAGATCTGGACGCGGACGGCGAGAGAACCGAAGCGGACCAGGCGCGGCTGATTGAGATCGAAAAATTTGTGGCCGGCCTGCCCGTGAGCCGCGACGCGATTGCCAAAGCGGACCTGAACAGGGACGCCATTGTGGATTTTCGCGATGAAATCCTGTTTGACAAGGCGCTCAAACACCGCGTGAACATGAACGGCGATGACAAAGTGGACACAACCGACGTGAAAATTCTGCATGAGATTCTCCTGGGTGGTGGCACGGGCATGTCGGATTCGAACTATGAATTCATCAAATTCAACCTGCCCCAGTACTATCTCTCCTTTGACGTGCTGAGCAAGACGGATATCAACAAGGACGGCAAGGTGGATGACCAGGATGAAAAGGAATGGAATAATTTTGCCCCCAAGCGGGAAATACTGGATCCGACCAAGGCCAGCAAGCTGACGGATTTCAGCAAGGGCACGAACGGGCGCATCAGCAATTACCAGACCGGCGGGTGGTTTGAATTCAATCAGGTCAATTTCAATCAGGACGGCCGCTATTCATTGGGAATCAACGTATCCGCCACCAAGGATATTTCGCTGAGTTTTGACGTGTATGCGGATGACGAAAAAATCGGCGAGATCAAAGGCAAGGCCAATTCCAAAGGGGACACGAATCTTTCCTTCATGGCGGATATTTCGAAGGGCACTCATGCGCTCCGGTTTGAGCGCACGGATATCCCGACCGATACCGAGCGGGCGGATATTTCCATCTCGGCCGTCACGCTGGGGGATCCGATCCCGGCCCGCTATGACATCAACGGCGACGGCATGCTGACCAATGAGGACGGCAAAACCATCACCTCCGTCATCAAGGGCCAGGAGTGGATCATGAAAACGGATGTGAACCGCGATCTCAAGGTGGATGCGCTTGACCAGCTCGCGTTCAAGACTTTGCTGGCCCAGGCGGATACGGATCAGGACGGCAAACTGAACCAGCAGGAGCTTGACGCGGTGGGCACGCCCGAAATTTATCGCCTGGATGTCACGCGCAATCTCGTGGTGGATGACAAGGACCTTGAGATTATCAACAAAATCATCGAAATCCAGAGTTACATCGCCAAGGCGGACGTGAATCAGGACGGTTTCGTCACCTGGGACGACGAGAGCGAACTTTACAAGAGCGTCCTTTATTACCGCGATATCGACGGCAAGGAAGGCGTTAATCAGGACGATTTCCTGATGATCCGCAAAATCAGCGAGGCCTTCCACACCGTGGACCTGAACGATATTGAAAAAGCGGATCTGGACCGGAACGGGATTCCGGATGAGCGCGATGCCGAGGCTTTGCTCGCTTATGTGAAGGGCAATTCCCTGATGGATGCCGTGGATGCCCTCTACAATAATAAGGACCTCAACCTGAGCGTGAGCGTCGGCACCAAGCAGTACGGCAAATTCGAGACCGCGTCCATGCTCACCGATATTGCCGGATTTGAGATCAGAAATAATCAGATGCTCATCCCGGTGAAAAAGACCGAGGATTTTTCCGGCACGGAAATTCCGAACTGGAATCTGGAGAGCGGGCAGTGGTTCCTCACCAACGGCGAGCTGGCCCAAACCGACCGGAGCGACAAGACCGCCTCCGCGATTCTCAAAACCGAACCGGTCAAGGATTTCAGCCTGGCCTCCGAGCTCCGTTTTGACAACGCTTATGCCACGGCGGCCGAGACGGGCATGGGCATGATGTTCCGTTACAAGGACAACCGTAATTTCTACGACGTGCAGCTGAACAAAACTCACGGCACGCTCGAATTCCGCAAAACGGAAAACGGCCAGGTCAAGGTTCTCGCGGCCGCGAATGTGAATGTTAAGACCACCTCGGAAGCATCTTCCTCGGCCTATGGCATGATTCCGGGAGCGGGTTACGAATACGGCTATGAAATGCCCGGTTATATGGGAGAAACTTATGTCCGCAGCGACCGTTTCTATAAAGTAGAAGTCAAGGCCATCGGCAATCAGTTTGAGTTTTTCGTGGACGGCGCCAAGGTGCTGGAATTTGCACATTCCGCCTTTACCGAAGGCCAGGTGGGTATTTTCACGAAAAGCACCACGGGCTCATTTGACAATGTGAATCTGAACACCTACCGGACGGTGAAGGATTTGACGGCCAACAAAGCCCTGACCATTGATTTCACGCGCGACGGCCGGGTCGATTCTTTTGACTACACCGCCCTGGAGGGCCTGGAAGCTCTGAAGGACAAGGATATTGACGGCAACGGCAAAACCGAGGCCGCGGACCGTGAGCTTCTCAAGAAAATCGCGCTTTCGGACGCCAATCGCGACCATCAGGTGACGACCGCTGACCGGGATTATGCGGATATCAACAGCGACAACAAGGTGGATGAGAATGACCGGATGGTCATGAATAAGATCGCGTACATGTCCGCCATCATGCCCCGGTTTGTCAAGTCGGATCTCACCGGCGATAAGAAAGTGAACCAGGACGATTTGGATTTGATTGATGTGACGCTGGCCGGTTATGTGGACGTGGACGGAAACGGAATTGTGAACAACCGCGACCGCGAGCGCCTGCGGGATGTGATGGAATACGAGGGAATCCAGGTCACCCAGGAGCAAACCGACCGGGCGGACATCAACAAGGACGGCCGCGTGGCTTTTGACGATATCGACCGTCTCATTTATGCGGCCAACAATTATTCCAAGACCGATCTTAACAATGACGGACGCAAGGACAGGACGGATGTGATCACGCTGGAGGATGTGCTGGACCTTATCCGCCGCAATGAAATTGCGCTGCCCGCCATGGTGGCAAGGGCGGATGTGAACCGCGACGGCGCGTCCGATACCAAGGACTTGGCGGACATGGAAGCCTTGTGGGCCAAGATTCAGGCCGATCCCACGGGCATTGTCAAAGCTTCGGCGGATCTCGCCATCTGGGACGTGAATGAAGACAAGGACATCACGGCCGCGGACGTGACCTGGATGAAGCAGGTGGTGGGGCTCATCCGCGCCGGCAAGGTTGTGTCGCAGGATGAGTTCAAGCGCATGGACATCAATCAGGACAAGGCGCTCGACAGCCTGGACCTGACCATGATCCGTAATATTTTTGACTGGCTGGTGGACGTGGACGGGGACAAGGCCGTGAATGAAAATGACATGCGCATGATCGAAAGCGTTATCCGCAAAAAGGAGCTCGGCGTCACGCCCAAGCTCAGGGAAATGGCGGACATCAACCATGACGGCAAGGTGAATGATTCGGATGAAAAGGCTTTTGTAAAGGGGCAGGAGGTCGCGGCCCTGATTGACTTGAACGGCGATAGCGTGGCAAGCCCTGAGGAGCGCACTGAGTACCGGGAAAAAATTCAGTGGTTTATAACACGCGGCATTGAGTCGCTGGAAAAATTCCAGACCTTTGACGCGAACAACGATCATTACATCACCCTGGCCGATGTGCGCGAGATCGAGAAAAAGATTTTGCTGGAGTCCGGCAATATACGCGCGGATCAGTATTTCATTGACTATGAGACCCGCGAGATTAAGGACCTTTTGCCGCAGGTTTCCGATGTGAATCGCGACGGAAAGCGGAGCCGCCTGGACCCGGGCCGCATCCGGGATATCCTCAAATATCTGGACCTGATCAAGATCGGGATTTCAAGGCAGGATATTCGCAATGCGGATATTAATGAAGACACCATGGTGGACGGAACCGATCTGGATCTTATCCGGGCCCGCCTTGCCCAGACCGCCAAATTTGACATCAACTATGACGGGGAGGTGGACGCCCGGGATATGCAGATTCACACCGATGTCCGGAATGCCATCAAATCCGGCGAAATTTTGGTGCCCAAGGAATACCTGAAGTTTGACCTGGACAATGACCGTTTTGTGGGCATGAAAGACGCGCAAAGAGTGAAAGACGTGATCCGGGCGCATGTTGATTTGTCGGGCGACGGCGTGGTGGATTATTCATATTTTGTGAGCAAGGGCGGACAGGCCACGCCGAGTCCGGATATGGCCATCCTGAACGACCTGCCGCCCATTGATGCCATGCTCAGGAAGATGGGATTCGGAAGGGAGATGGATGCGTACATGCTCAACCGCCTGAAGAGAACGGATATTAATGGAAGCTACGAGCTCAGCGTGGCGCAGAACGGCACTGCCAGCCTTTGGGATTACCTGGACGGGGAAGATATTAGCCTGCTGGCCTTTGCCCTGGATGTGCTCACCAACCGGTATTATGACCTGGATACGAACGGCGCTTTCAATGAACTGGACGTGCGCCTGGCCAAGAGCCTCCTGAAGCAGACTAAGGAACCCTACAGCAATATCCTGAATCCTGAGGATTATGACCACTACGACGTGGACGATAACTTTGAAATCGACTACAAGGACTTGAATCTGGTCGCGGACGCCAGAAGCAAACTCTCCTCCATGCGCATTGACCAGCTGATCAAGGAAGATGACGCGATCATGATCCGGAAACTCCAGAACCTGAATATTCCCATCAAGCGCGCGGATTTTGACCGGCTGGACATGAATGACGACGGCAAGATCGTGACCGGCATGATGGGAGACTGGTACGGGGAAAGAACCATTGATCCGGAAAAAGACAAGGTCGAGGCCTACCGCAAAGCCATGGCTAAGGGAGATCCCAACGCGTACAAGATACTGTCCGACATTCACGTGTTTGTCATCCACTACCTGGAGCGCGTGCAGCCCTATATCAAAAACAGCGATCTGACCCGCGAAGGCTTGATCACGGACGAAGATATCCAGTACGCGGACCACCGCAGCACCCAGATCAACCAGGGCGAGGAAGTGTCGCTCCGGGACCTGGTGCTGGGGGATATCGACAACAACCGCAACCTGAACGTGGCGGACATTGACAAGATGATTTTTGCCAAAGACAACGGCCGCGACTTGAACGGCGATTCCCGCATTGACTTGAAGGACGTGTCCCTTACCCGCGAAACCCAGCGCAAGATCATGGACGCAAGACGCATCAAGCAGGACATCAAGAAAATCGACGACCTGGACTTTTTCAAAGAACCGCAGACCTACCGCCAGAGCGAGGAGGTGAAAGACAAGGTCCTTCACCTGAAACCCGCAAACAAACTTTTGAGCTATGTGAAGGACAATGCCGGCAAATACATCTTTTCAGACGGCAGCCAGACCATTGAAAGCAACGCGGCCGGAGATGCGGTGAAAATCGACGGACAGGATTACACGATTTCCTCGCCGGACGGTATTGGCCGAATCACGCTCTCGGATGCGCAGGGAACGCTGGCCAGCGCCCATGTTGATTTGCCGGCTTTCAAAATTCTCGGCCGCATTTTCTCTTCCAAGGACAATGAAAACAGCACCTTCACTTTTTTTGACGGGCTCAAGAAATACACCAGTTACAAGCAGACCGGCCACGCGGACATTGACAACGTGGTCTGGAGCGTGGTCGTGGATAAGGTCACGGGCCGGGCCTCGCTTAAGGAGAGGCTGAATTTTTCCGAAGCGGACCGCAAAAAATTGACCTCGCTGATTGACAGTTACATTGCGAAGACTGACACCATCTCGGACCTTGAGAAAGAAAGAGTGACACGGGGTGTCACGACCGTGCTGGACAATAACGGCAACGGCCAGGCCGAGCCCGCGGACCTTGCGGCGCACCGCAGCCTGGTTTCCAAGCTGGGCATTAAGCCGGAACGGCCGGATAAGGATGAAGCGGCGGGCGATTTGACCGAGGCCAGAAAAATTTCCGAGAAGTTCAAGTTTGTAGAGTTTGATTTGGACCAGGACGGCGCCATCAGCGAGTTTGAACTGGGAATGGCCAAGCAGAGCATTGAGAAACTCCTCAAACTCAGTCTCCTCAAGGAAGACGAGATGGAGCGCGCGGATGTGAATCAGGACGGTGTGCTGAACGGCTTTGACCTGCATTACCTGAATCAATCCCGGAGCCGCATGATGGATGTGAATGGGGACACCGCCATTGACCGCCTGGATTATGACTGGTATCTCAAAATCCAGGAATATCTGTCTTACAACATCACGGACCGCGAGCTTCAGGTGTCCAATATTGACGGCAAGGGCGGCATTGACGATCTGGACTGGAAAGCGCTGGAGTACACGCTTCAGAATGTGGGCAAAATCGATTTTGACCGCGATGGAACGATCACCGGCACGGACGTGGAATCGATCAAGGAACATAACATGCTGATCAAGGCCGGCTATCTTGAAAAAGAGGCCAAGACAGTGGCCAAGAAGGACCTGGACAAGAGCGGGTTTGTGAGCGACGCGGATGTGGCGCTTATTGAAAAGGCCCTGCGCCAGCATGTGGACGTGAACAACGACAGCTACGTGACGCCTCTTGACATTGAGCGGGTGCTGAATGTGATCCGTGCCAAGGAAATCAAAAAGCCGACCGCCGAGGAATTGAAACTTGCCGACATCGACCTGGACAACGACGTGGACTATTTTGACCGGAGCGCACTTTCCTCCGCACTCAAGAAGGCCGTGGACGTGAACGGTGACCTTAAGATCAACAAAAAAGACATTGATACGGTCGATGAAGTGATCCAGCTGATCAAACTTTACACCTTGATTCTTACCAAGATGCCGATTGAGAGCAAGAAACTTTATGACATGGTGCTCGAGATTGAGGGCAAAAATTTCAATCTCAAGCGCAACGAAAACAGCACCTGGCTGGTGAATTTTGACGGCAAGGATTACGGCAGCGACAAAGAGGGTGTGGTCAAGGTCGGCAGCGTGACTTATCAGATCATGGAAAACGCCGAGGATAAATCTGTGACCATGAAAAAGCTTTTTGCCTCCAGCGTGCGCGTGGCGGACGGCATTCTGGAGATGAACGGCATGCGGCTTGAGGTGGTCAATAATCAGGACGAAACCTACACCTTCCGCGATTTGGCCACGGACCGGAAGTACACGAGTCAGAAGGGTCTCCGGGTGGTGCTGATCGAGGGTGAGCCCTATGATGTGATCGTGGATGAATTCACGGAGCGTGTTACGCTCAAGCGCCGTGATCTGGACACGCACCGTTCCATTGCCGATACCCGTTTCATGATCAAGCTGAACGGGAAATACTACGCGGTGGAACGCCGCTTCCTGCCCATGGAGTGGGACTCCGGCCGCGAGTCTTTGGTCCGGCCCGAGGGATGGGACATTTCGACCACGGCTGGCGAGCATACCAAAGCTTTTGCCGCGCACATGTCGCGCGCAGGCTTCTTTAATTCGCTTAATACCGAAGCGCTCAGAATCGCGCGTGAGGCCCTGAAGAGAAAAGCCAACAATATCACTCAGGACGGAAAAAATGCGCAAAATCTTTTCAATCAAGGAAAGGACGCGGGCGCGGCCGGACGGCAGGCCAGCTCGGCCCAGCGCGAAGGTTCAAATATTGCGGGCACGAGCCGTGAAATCAATGAGGCGCTCAAAACCGGCAATGCGGCTTCTGATTTTGCCGGGCAAAGCGGAGACTTGCTCGGCGCGGTTTCCGGCGGTGAAAAACTCGGTTCAACCATCGGAGAGCAGACCGGGCTGTTGGCGGACGGCAAGGCCATGACCGGCGATGCGGGCCGGGCGCTGTCGCTGGCCGGCCAGGGAGGCGAGCTGATTTCTGACGCGAATGCCCAGTCCGGGCTTATGCAGGAAACCCAGGCGGTCCAGGAACCGGTGGCTTCCATGACCCAGGTTACTCAGACCGGAAATAATCTGATAGCGGGCGCTGATTTTATAGAAAAAACCGAGCAGGGCGCTACTGCGGCAGGCACCGGATTCGCCGGCTCCCTGCAGGCGCTGGAGCCGGTCAAGACCGTGCAGAATGCGACGCAGATGGGAAGCAGTATCGTGAATGGCTCGGATTTTGTGGAAAAAGTGGAGCTGAATGCGGGTTCGGCCCAGCAAACCCTGGCCACAACCCAGGCCGCGCTTCAGCCAGCACAGATGCTGGTGGGAACCACCCAGGCCGGCAATACGCTTCTCGCCGATGCCGGAGTGATGGAGCAGCTCCGGGCGGATTCCAATCTTGCCGCAGATATGTTTGAAACCGGCCAGCGCGTGAACGAAATCACGGGCGAAATTCTTGATGCGGAATCCGAAGGAGACTCGCTTCTTGCCGGCCGTGATTTCATGCAGGGACTGAGCCAGGATTTACAGGCCGCAGATCACGCCTATGGCGCGGCCCAGCGGGTGAGCGAATTTTCAGGCGCTGTCCAGGATGCCCAGTCCCGCGCCCTCTTGTTCCAGGCCAGGAAGCAGAAAATGGATGAGCAGATTTCCAGTCAGGCGCTTCTTTCACAAGTGAAAAATTATGATCTTGCATTTGAAAAGTCAATGCTTGCCTTTGGCAGCAATTCGGCGCAGGGCGTGAATTATAACGCGGGCTGGATATCCAATGACGGACACTGGATTGTGAAAAAACATGCGGGCACCATGGGAGTGGATTATGAAGACGTTTATTACAAGGAACAGGCCGTGGATCCCAATGCAGGATGGCCGAGCGCTCTCGGGACCCTGATCCAAAGGACTTATTTTAGGTCGGGCATGAATCCGTTGCAGGGCGCAGTCACGGCTGACGGCAAAAAGGTCCTGGCCTACACCCAGCCCAGCGGTATGGGCGGGACGGGCGGTACATCGCTGGAAAAAATCGATGTTTACCAGCACGCGGCTGGCTCCGTGCCGGAAAGTTTCCCCGGGACCCAGGGCAGTCATGAGCAGAGAATCCGCTACACGGCCACGGGCGATAAGGCGGCCGAGATCGTTAATTTGATAAGCGGCGAAAAAGGTGTGGTGGCCCTGACTTACGATCCGCAAAACCCTGAAAATCTATCCGATGTCAAAGATTACCGCAAGGATTCCGTCACCGCCGATTCTACGGCCAGCAGCATGACCTCTTCGGATCTCAAGTGGCGCTACGCTTACGAATCCGGCAAGGTTGATTTTGCGGTGGCCGTGCAAGACAAGGCCCTTTACGATTACACAGATTCGGGAATTGCCGCTTATGAAAAGAACGATATCAACGAAAATTCCACGCCGCTCAATGTAAGCGAAGCTGACCAGGTGGCCCAGATCCGCACCAAGGATAATCTCGTGGATTCTATCGTGGCGCCGAACGGCAGCCTTGGCACCAAAGAATTTGCCCGGTTTGCTTCCGCCAGTGTGATGGATATTTCACGTGACGGGGCGAACATCACTTGGACCACGAGCGACGTGGATGCCTCTAAGCAGGCCTTGAAATTCAAGCTGAGCGGTAACGACGTTGTGACGGCTTTTGTGAAAGGCGCAGACAGCCAGGTGGATATTATCAAACGCACAGCCGGCAAATGGGATATTCACGAAAAATCGAGCTATAACTTTGCCACAGACGAAAGCACGATTGCTGCCGCGGACCGTACTTCACGAGTCAACACCGATGCCTCGGGCATCACCAGCATGACCCTTTTTGACGGCGCGAATTGGGATTTTGTGGCGTTTTCCGGCGCGGCGCGCAGATATTATGAAGATGATCCCACTTACAAACTCGAGACAGTTGCCGCGGGCACGGGCACGGAAAATATCCGCCTGGCGGCCGGTGCCTCAGGCGCTGTCACCGGCGCTGTGGCACGCACGGTCTCCGGTTTTGACGGCTTCAAGATTGACGGCGCGGTCGTAAAACAATTCCGCAAAGATTACACCCTGGACTCGGACGCCTCTGCATTTGCTGCCGCGGACCAGATTGCGCAGGAAAGCGGTGCAGGCACGGCGCTCGGCTCTATCGTGAAAAAAGACCCGGCTGGCGCTTATCACTTTGTCAAAGTTTCCGGTGCGGCGCTCGAGGATCATGCGGATGCAACCTTTAACTTTAGCACCACCAGCGCTTCGGAAGCGCAGAAGGAAGGGCAATACACGCTGAAATCAGGCCGGATCGAAAAAGCAGTTCGTTTGAACCGCAGCCTTAATCTCAAGGAATGGGTGCAATACACGGATGCGGCCACGGTGGATGTGTCGCGTGACGGCGCAAATATCGGATGGTCCACGGCCAGCGCGGATGCCTCCAAGCAAGCCCTGAAAATTAAATATGCGGGCGGCCAGGTGGCCTCGGTCCATGTCAAGGACAGTGCGGGCCAGGTGGATATTGTCAAAAAGGACGGAGAGAAACGCGCGTTGTATGAAAAGGCGGGAGCCACGTTCGCGACGGATGCGGCCACGGTTACGGCAGCGGACCTTGTGTCCAAGGCCGCTCTGGCTCAGGGAGCCGTGGATTATCTGACGGTGAAGGACGGCAGTCAGTGGCATTTCGCGGACCGGGAGGGCGTGCAGGCCAGCTATTTTGAGGATGCGGGTTTTAACGCGGACACGGCTTCTGCGGACAGTGCTGCTGAAAAAATCCGGTTCACCATGACTGCGGACAACAAATTGAGCGGCGCCATGGCCCGGAATCAGGACAAAGCCGACGGCTTCAAAGTGGAAGGTGAAATTGTGAAGCATTACAAGAGTGATACCTACGCCCTGGGCACGGACATTGCCGGGCTGGATCAGGCCCAGCAGGTGATGCAGGATAATATCAAGAACAATGCGCTGGCTTCGGTGGTGTTCAAGGAGGCTTCCGGTAAATACCGTTTTGAGAAGATCAGCGGCCTGACGATAGAGGACTTTGCGGATGACTCCATTAATTTCAGCACGGCTTCGGCCAAGGACGAATGGAAGCGTTTGCACGCGACCATGAGCGCGGACGGAAAAATCGATAAGGCCGTGCAGGTGATCGCAGGAAAAAAAGTGCTGGCAGATCATGATGCGGGAATGATTAAAGTTTTTGGCGGCAATATTGATTGGACCACGCAGAGCGCGGCCGCTGCGGATCAGGTGACGCAGTACGGGCTGGAGGCCGGTAAACTCAAGACCGCGGTGACGGTCAATGGAGACGGCAGCAAGAGCCTGGTGGCCTACGATCATGCGGCCGGCACGCGGAATGTGTATGCGGGCAATCTGGGGTTTGGAGATACGAGTGCGGATGCCGCGCTGATGACGGCCAAGTTCACGGTGAATGCCGAAGGACTTGCGGCCAAGGCCAATGTGAAGACGACGGAAGGTATCAAGCATTTGAAATTCAGCGCGGACGCGAAGACCATCAGCATTATGGAGCAGGCCGGTAATACGTTTGACGGAGATGTGGCTGAGGAATACAAGACGACCGAGGTGAGAACACAGGCGGACGGGGTGACGGTGAAAGAATTCACGCGGAAGAATGCGGCCGGGAAAATAGATTTTTATACCGTGGCGAAAGTGGGTGCGAACGGGATTGCGAATACGGCGAAGCATTATGCGAAAGAGGGGTTGACCTTTGGATCGGGCGAAGGGGATGTGAGCGGGACTGATCTTGCGGGCGCGTTCAATTTTGACGCGCAGGTGAAGGTGGTGTCTGCTGCGGCGAAGGACGCGGAAGGGAAGGCGAACCTGGTGAAATTTGACAGCGGCACGGTGAGGAGCCGGTATGCGGTGAGCGACCTGGGAGTGACGGCGGCGGATGCGGCGGCGAAGGTGAGCGAGTCGGTGATGGCGGGGGGAGAGGTGGTGAAGACGGGATTTATCGGAACGGACGGAAAGAAGTATGTGGCGGACCAGGGATCGGCGGACAAGATCAAGGTATACACGGCCACGGACTGGAGCACGGCCGCGGGTCAGGTGACGCAGTACGGGCTGGAGGCCGGTAAACTCAAGACTGCGGTGACGGTCAACCCGGCCACTAAAAATAACCGTCTGGTGGCCTACGATCAGTCGGCCAATACGCGAGTCACCTATGAAGGCGCTTCCATCCGCATGGAAGACACCGCGGCGAATGATTCCCTGAGGCAGGCCAAATTTTTCGTGAAGGCCGACGGAGTCACTCTGGAGCGGGCCAATGCCAAAAACGGTCTCAGCGGCGCCATTGACCATTATGCTTTTAGCGCGCCGGGCGCCATGAATGTTTACAAAAAGCAAGGCGGGTTCAGCTTTGATTCGGGCGCCGAAGCCGAGCAGGACCAGGACCGGTTTGCCAAATTCAGCTTGAACAATCAGGGCGGTATACGCGGCGGAGCGGTGAAGAATGCCGCCACCAGCAAGACGGATTACATCACGATGGATAAAAATGAACTCATGCTGTACCGTGACGAGTCCTTTGTGATGGACATGAATCCTCCGGATCCCAAAACGCAGATCGGCCGTTACCTGTTTGATGAGAGCTGGAAGGTCAGCCAGGGCAATATCCGGAACGCGGTCACGGGCCAGATTGACGTGGTGGAATTTGAGACCGGGCAAGTGGATATTTTCGCCAACAAGAATTTTGATTTTGCGACGCGGCAGGCGAACACCAATGATCAGACGCGCGCTTTCCATCTGACGGCGGACAAGGCCGGCGTGGCTTCCGTCACGGAGCACGGGCAGGACGGCAAGCTTCAGCTGACGGTTTACCAGGGGCAGAATGTCCAGGTCTTTGGCGGCATTGACAAGTTTGAAACGCGTACCGGCCTGGCGCAGGATCAAAAAACCATGTACACCCGCACAGCGGACGGCAAAGGCGTGGATTACGCGGTGATTCGCAATTCCCAGACTGGAAAATTGAGAGCGGTTGATTTTAAAGAAGACGGGCTGGATGTGTTTGAGAAAAAGGATGGCATGAATTTTCAGAATCAGCCCGCGGATTTTGCCGAAGGGGATCTCGCGTTGCGTTATCTCTCCGCGAACGGAAAATTCGATCAAATCAATGTCAAGACCGCCTCAGGTGTTGCTCTGATCGACGTGGATGAGGGCAGCCGCCAACTCGAACGTTACATTGATTCTTCCATCACCATGAACACCCTGGTCTCGCAAGTCACTGAGAATCAGAAGGATTCCAGAATTAAATTGGACGCTTCGGGACAGGCCCTGTTCATGAATCTCAAGACAGGCCAGGCGAGCGCGATCGTGAAATCGGCCTCGAACGGCCGCGAGCTCACGCGTTATGTGGACGATTCCTTCAGCCTGGCTACGGATATTTCGGAGGTCAAGGACAGTCAAAATGATGCCCGCTTCCTGCTGACCCAGGAAAACAGGGTGGATTATCTGAACTTGAGGACCAAAGACGGCGCTGTTTTGGTGGATGCCAGCACGGATCGCAAGGAACTCAAGCGCTACGCCGGCGTGGGCATCGGCATGAAGAGCACGCTCTCGGAGGTGAAGCCCGAGCAGAATGACGCGCGTTTTGTCCTGGACAATGCCGGCAAGCTCAGCTTCATGAATCTAAAGACCGGCGACGGCCCCATTCTAATGAAGGCGGTTTCCGGTAATGAGTATGAGCGCTATACCGGCGGGTCCGGGACTATGACGACCCAGGCGGCGGATGTCATCGAGGCCGAGAAGGACGCAAGGTTCAGACTTTCGGCGTCCGGAAAAGTAGATTTCATGAATCTTAAAACCGCGGCCGGCGCTTTTCTCGTGGATGTCAATGACAAGGGCGATGAGCTTTTGAGCTACCGCGGCGAAGGCGTGACCATGGCCAGCAGTGCTTCGGAAATGAGCATTAACCAGCAGGAGGGGCGGTTCAAACTGCGGGATTCGGGCGGGATTGAATTCATGAATCTTAAAAAGGCTGAGGACGGCAGCGTGATCCTGGTCAAGGCCAATGCGGATAATACGGTGTTTGAGCGCTACAGCGGTTCCGGGATCACACTCACCACCCCGGCCTCTGAAGTCACGGCCGCTCAAAAAGGCGCCGAGTACATGTCCGCGGCCGGCGGAATTCTTAAAAATTCGGCGGTCAAGGATGAAAGTGGCAATATCGACCTCTACCTTTATGAAGCGAAAAACGGCATGATCACGGGCGCCAAGCTGTTCGAAAAAAGCTCCAACGACTGGTCAACCAATCCTTCCAACTTGTCTGAATCGGACATTTCCGCCACGTTCACGTTTGAGGTGGCCAAAACCTTCCGCGCCGGTGAGGCCGCGGAGAACGCGGACCGGGACGGAAAAACAGCGCTCAAGGAAGGCGAGGCGGTCAAGCAGGAGGAAGCGGCCGCTTCAGACGCGCGAGAGGCGGTCAAATCCGTCCAGCAGATATCACAGGAAGCGGAGACCGTGCCGGCTGCGGCCAAGCCTTTTACCGATGCTCAGCAATCTTCGGCTAAGGTCATGGACACCTTTAACGCCCAGAACCAGATTCTCAAAGATGTCACCGCGATAGACGTTCGTTACGACGGCGCGGTGGATGCCCATGCCGGAAACACCAGCACTATGAAGATTTATCAGCAGGGCACAATTTCACTCACGGATAAAAAGTCGGTTTATAGAATCAACAAGAATCAGGACGGGAGCCTGGCTTCCATTGATATTTACGAAAAGAAAGAGGGGATTTTCGAAACCATGCCTTCTTCCTGGCCCGGTTCCGCGGAACTGTCTTACAAAGGACGGTCCTTCTTCAAAGAAGTGATGAACATGAGCGGGCAGGCAACTCTGAAGCCGGAAGGTTTTATCCGGGAAGACGGCAAAGAAGTGGTTGCCTACGGTTACGTGCAAGGCCCCTATGGCAATCAGCTGGATGCGGCCCGGGCGTATAAACCGCAGGATGTCGTGTCCCTGGACAGCTTCCCGGCCAATTTGGGCAGCGCCACGCTTCAGGCCAAGGCCCAGTACGGCACGGATGCCAAGAACATTGAGTACATGGTCAATCTGGAAGGAATCAAAGGGGTGGTGGATCTCAAGTATACAAACGGAAAGCTCAGCGAACTTAATTTTTATGATGATATGAATGTGACTGAGTCGAGCGATCCTTCAGGTTATGAGGATAAGGATATTAAGCGCGGCATGGACTTGGACACCAACGGACGGATTGGGTCGTTTACGGAAGCGGCCAAGGAAGTGATGGGATTCACTTTTGACAATGCGGGCGCCATGACCAAGGCGACTGAAGTGGTGGATGCGGGCGTGACCGGCGTGAAAAAATATTCAGATTACGCAGCTGCGGACCGGGACTACACGCATACCTTTAACGCCCAGAACCAGGCCCTTTCTTACATCGACCATGGGGACAAGGCCGTGGCGTTTATCCGGGACGCATCGGGCCTGCTGATCAAGGCCAAAGAACACGCCGGCAATTTTGACGAAAACACCCAGGCGGCCGGTTTGGGCGAGGACAGTCTGAAAAAAATCTATGGCATCAATGGAGCGGGCAGGGTCGCAAGCGCCGTGGACACGGTTCAAGACAAGGCTTATCTCTTTAAGACCAATGCGTCCGGCGTGATGACCGAAGCCCGGGAACTTCGCGGCGCCTATGACGGGGCCACGAATCCGAACTCTCTCACGGGTGCTTCCGCGCTTAAAGTTTATGGATTCGACAGCGAGGGCCGGGTGAAGACCGTGGTGGACACGGTGAAGGATCAGGCGCTGAAACTGGAGCGGAGCGGCGCTGGAAAAGTGATCAAGGGAAGCGAGATCACAGGCAGTTTTGACGGCTCCACGGATCCGAACAATTTGCCGGACACCGAACCGGTCCGGCTTTATGGCTTCAAGGAAGCCACCGGCGAATTGCAGGCCATGGTGGATACGGTCGCGGACAAGGCCCTGAAACTGAAGAGAAATGCTTCAGGGGATTTGATTGAGGGCCGTGAGATCACAGGCAATTTTAGTGGCTCCACGGATCCGAATAATTTGCCGGACGCGGATCCCAAGAAAATCTATGGTTATCACGCAGCCACGGGGCGCGTGTCTTCTATCGTGAACACGGTGACGGATGAGGCCCTGAAATTCAAACGCGACGGCGCGGGAAATATCACCGAGGCCAGGGAATTTCACGGTTCCTATGACCGCACCACGGACCCCAACACTTTGCCTGACACCGGGGCCGGAACCATTACCACTTACGGTGCCGGCGGCCAGGTGGCGGCCGTGGTTGACACAGCCAAGGATGATGCCTACAAATTCACGCGCGATGCCCAGGGCCAGATGAGCCGGATCGATCAATTCCACGGCGCGTACGACGATCAGACCAGCGCGGCCAATCTGGCGGATACCCAGGTCGTTGCCACGCAAACCTATGCCGACGGGAAACTTTCAGCCGGCTGGGTCAAGGGCAAGTCGCTCAGCACGTATCAATATAAAGATGGCGAACTTTCCGAAATTAAAGTGGCGAGCGGCAATTTTTCGAGAACCGCCAGCCCTGATTCCATTCCTGCCAATAAAATTTCCGAAGTTTTCCGCTACACGGACGGAAAATTGACGGAACACGCGGAAAATCTTTTGGACCCGGCCAAGGCCTCATTGACCGGCTATGAATACAACGCGCGCGGAGGATTTGAGGCGGCAAATAAAGTTACGGACAATGTCACGCGTGAAAGCCGCATGTCTGATTTCAAGCCTGCCCAGTATGCGGAAACCATCAAATACCAAGGAGAACAGTTGAGTTCGGGCGTGATTGGGCTCCAGGGCGGCCAGCCCCAACAAGTGGCGCAATATGAGGTGGATGCCTTGGGACAAGTGACGTCCGCCTCTACTTTCAGCACCAGCACGGCCACGGCGCAAACCAACGCTTCAAGTTTTGCCAAATCCGCGTTTAAACAATCGTTTGCCTACAATTCAGCGACCGGCAAACTGATGGCCGGCGTGGACGCGGCTTCGCATCAGGGTTACGGTTTTGTACAGGGCGGGGACGGAAGCCTGGCCGAGGCCAGGATGTATCAAAGTGACGGGCTTTTGAGCGCAACGGCCATGGGCGGCATGAGTGAAGAGGATCACATGAAAGACATCAGCTTCGGGGCGGGCGGGCTGGTCTCTTCGGAAAAGATTTTCAACGGCGATGGTTCCGTGGATTTTAAAACCTTCCAGTACTCGGACGGAAGTTCGGCGCTTACCAGCGTGAAAGAGTTTCAAAATGCGGGCCGCACCGCAAACATGGGAAGCGTTTCGGGGCTTACGGCCAATGAGGAAACGGGATACAACGCCCAAGGCCAGGTCGGTTACATGAAATCGAATGAAGGCGGTAAATACGAGATGGTCTCGGGCATGCAATACAACCAAAATGGCGGATTGACAGGATTCAGTTCTTATGGAGACGGCGTCGGCGCGGGCACAACGCCTGAGAATATGGGAGATGCAAAAAAATCTGCAGACTTTGTGCTGGCCCCAGGCGGTGGTGCGGGCGGTCTGGATGTGGCTTCCGGTATGGATTATGCCCGGTTCTACGGTTCAGACGGCAAGGTGAATGAAACCGCGGATTATAATGCGGGCCGCGGCGGCATGAACGTTTCGACTTACGGCGGCAGCGGCATGAGCAATGATTGGACACCTAAAGATGCGGCCGGCGGACAGGCCATGGAAAATATGCGCTATGACAGCAACGGCCGTGTTTCCAGCTATTCCATGAACGGCGATAACGGACCGGCCAGCCGTTACAACTTCCAATACGGCGAAGACGGTTCCCTCAAAAATGTTCAGGAGCTGACTGCTCTGGGCGGGAATGAAACCCGGCCCGTGGAAACTTCCGGTTACACGGCGGGCGTGAGCCTGGCGGAAACCGCCGAGAATTCTCTGAAACGCTTTGGAGACGTGAAGGCTGAAACCAGACCGGCAACCCTTTTCGGCGAGGTGAACGAGGCCATGTCCACCTATAACCGCAGCCAGGAATTTATCGGGGCGGCGCAAGCCACGAACAGTGTCCTTTCGCACGGAGAATTAATTCAAAATGTAGCTCAGGCCTATCAGGGCACGGGGCATGACACGGTTTACAATAATACGCAGGGCGAAATTCAAGGCATTTTGAGCGAGGACGGCAGCCGGCTTTACACGGCCAATTACACCAATGATGCGGCCCGCAAGCTGCTTTCTTTCACGGTCCAGGAGTTCACCCATCCGCTTGAGACTTTCCCGCAGAGTTTGTCCAATATGCCCCAGTCTGTGAATGTGGGTGCGGTTTATTTCGATGACAAAAAGGAAGCTACCGGGTTTTATGCCGCGAATGAAAAACGCCTTTATGGCACCGAATACTCCGATCTTGACCAGGACGGCGCACGTGAGATCAGCGCGCTCAAGGCTTTCAGCGGTACGGAGACAAGTGTCCCGGCCGCGATGCCGGATACGGCTTCAAGACAAACCACGGAGAAAACCGTTTTTGACGCTTCCGGCCAGGCCAAGGGCATTTTTGAGTACAGCACCGGCGGGCAGGGCGGCGGTATGGGAGGCGGCACGGGATCGCAGGTCTCTTCGTACACGGAGCTCAAATACGATAACCAGGGCCGCCTGCAGGATACGTTTGAATATGAGAAGAGCGGGCTCACGGAGCAAAATATCGGCGACCTCAAGGAAGGCGATGTCAGCCAGCACAGGGCATTTGAGAAAGACGGCACGCTGGATTTTGTGACTGCAGGCGAAAGCAAACCGGCCCAGGGTGCCGGCCAGGGCGGTATGCCGGGCGGCCAGGAGCCGAAACGCGAATATCAGGTTTTTGATTTCCAGAGAGATTCAAAAACCGGCCAATACGGCAATGTGGACATTTCCGCAGGCACGGGCGCCAAATCCAAACCGCCCCAGGACGCGGATCAGGCAGCATTCGAGCGCAAGGCAAATGATGCCGCGGATGATCTCACTTTCACCCGCCAAGCCATAGAAAAGACCGCCGGGACCCGGGAGATTGTGGACACGGCCAAAGAGGCGGTCCGGGATGTTACGCAGGCCAGGGAAACGATTCAAGAGCTTGAGGAATCCCGCGATACGGTTCAGGAAACCATGCAGGCCGTGGACCGGTTGCATGCCGCAAAAGAAACGATCGGATTGAAAGAGATCCATGAAGATTTCCAGAAAACGAAAGAGCGGATTGAGGACGCGCTTCAGCAGCATGAAATTTGGGAGGAATCAAAGAAGCTGAAGGAGAATGTCACGGTAGTTGACGATTTGGTGCAGAAACTTAACCGTTCCAATGAAATTTTGCAGCTTTCGCTAGATTCCTACAAGAACCGCATTGAGCAGGCCTATGAAAAGAACGAAAAGGGCCAGATTGTTTCGGCCCAGACCCAGGACGGCTGGAAAATCAAATACCGCTACGAAAACAATATCCAGCGCTGGATGGATATTTATCAGGAAAAAGAGTATCAGGGCAGCGTGCATCTGACCGATGCGGGCGCTTATGACTGGTTTATTCCCGTGGATGAAAAGGATGTGTACGCGGTGGACTATGATGCCTCAGGCAAGGTCAACAGCATGACGGTGTACGCGGATCAATTCCCGCATCTTGCGCCGCCGGCCGCTCTGCCCCCGGTTCAGGAGAAGCCGGTGCAGGGAAAAATTATTTATGATTCGGAAAAAGAGGAGCAGATCAAGCGCTATGTCGATTACCTCGGTGATCGAGCCGGCCAGGCTCCGGTGATCGAAGACATGGTGGATTTCAAGTATGAGGACGGCCGTCTCCGCCAGGTGATCGAGCACTGGCAGGAAGGCATGCAGGAATCCGATGCGGCCAAAGAAGAGGCTTACCGGGCCATGCTGGATTATAAAGAGAATGTCGTGGACCAGGCCGTGGTACGGGCGGACCGGGAATTGATTTACATCGATGCCGTGACCGAGAGCGGAGAAAAGGTGATCACCGGTCTTGAAATTTACAAAAAAGAAAACGGCCTGTGGCAGGACCGCGTGGAAACGGATTGGGAAAAATACAAGGAGCAGGTTCTCGCGCTTGATTTCTATGGCCGGCTGGATGAGGTGCTGTATAAAGATCAGGCGGCGATCGAGAAGATTAAACACGCCGTGGATTCCAAAGGCCAGGAGACCCTCAATCATTACGTGAATGAAGCCATGAAAGAATGGAAGGATACCACGGACTGGAAACCGGAGGAAAAGGAGAAAACGGATGTGATGGGTCTTGGTGCGAAGGACGAGCTGATTTATGTGATGCACGATGATCAGAAAGAAATCGCGAAGTACGAATGGAAGGAGGATGAGTCGGGTAAGAAGATTATTGAAAAATATCGGGATGAGGTTGCCAAGGACTGGAAAGATGTGAAAGACGCAAAGTGGGAAGACAAGACGGATGTGATGGGTCTTGGTGCGAAGGACGAGCTGATTTATGTGATGCATGACGGCAAGGAAGGAATTGAGAAGTATGAATGGAAGGAGGATGAGTCGGGTAAGAAGATTATTGAAAAATATCGGGATGAGGTTGCCAAGAACTGGAAAGATGTGAAAGACGCAAGGTGGGAAGACAAGACGGATGTGATGGGTCTCGGTGCGAAGGACGAGCTGATTTATGTGATGCATGACGGCAAGAATGGGATAGAGAATTATCAATGGAAGGAAAATGAAAAGGGCGGGAAGATTATCGAAAAATATCTGGATGAGATGGCCAAGGACTGGAAAGATGTGAAAGACGCGAAGTGGGAAGACAAGACGGATGTGATGGGCCTTGGTGCCAAGGATGAGCTGATTTATGTGATGCACGAAGGCGGGAACGGGCTGGAGAAGTATGACTTGAAAATCGACGGCAAGGGCCAGGAGATTATAGAAAAGTATTTGGATGAAAAAGTGAAGGATTGGGCCGAGCTTGAAAAGGCGAAGTGGGAAAATAAGACGGATGTGCTGGGTCTTGATGCGAAGGGTGGGTTGATTTATGTGATGCATGAGGGCAAGGATGGGCTTGAAAAATATGACTGGAAGACGGACGGAAAGGGGCAGGGAACGGTCGAGAAATATCTGGATTCCATGGTCAAGGACCTGAAAGATATGGGCAACGCGAAGTGGAATGAAAAAACAGATATGATGGGGTTGGATAAAGAAGAATTTTACATGATTCATAAGGGCGAGGAAGGGTTTGAGAAATATGAGTGGACCAGGGATGAGACCGGAAAAGAGATGATCGAAAAATACCTTGAGGATAAAGCCAAATGGGAAAACCTTACAGATGCGAAGTGGGACGATAAGACAGACGTGATTGGGCGGGACGAAAAAGGATTTTATGTGATTCATAAGAGCGATGAAGGGCTGGAGAAGTACGGGTTGACCACGGATGCTTCGGGCAAGGAGACGATTGAAAAGTATCTGGAAGAGAAGGCCAAATGGGAAGATCTTGCCAAGACGGACTGGGACAACATGACGGATGTGGTTGGCCTGGCGGATAAAGAATTGATTTACGTGATGCATGAAGGCAAGAACGGGCTTGAAAAATATAACTGGAAAATGGAAAAAGATCGGGAAATTATTGATAAATATGTGGATGAAAAAACCAAGGACCTGGATGCCTTTGAAAAGGCCGTGTGGGATCAAAAACTGGAAGCGTATACCTACGCTAAAGACGGCTCTGAAGATTTGGCGGTCATTTACGACAAAACAGCCAAGGAATTCAAGTACGTGGATTTCAGCCAGGGGATTGACGGCAGCCCGGCCGTGAACTTGTACGAGAAAAAAGATGCTGCCTGGGACACGGCGTTTGATTCCGTGGTCAAGGACAGCGCCAATCAGCAGGCGGAAATTCATTTTGATGATTTGGGCAATGTCACCTCCCTCATCGGCAAGGATGCCAAGGACAATAAACTCTATTTCGCGTATGCCGGGCAGGATGCCAAGGGCGAATGGAACATGGAGCTTGCGGACAAGAATATCCAATGGGGCATGGACGGAGCGGGGCTGGGCAAGGATGCCTTTGTGTACACGGCCGAACTCAGTGAGAACGCCGACAACCGTCTTGTGCTTGACGATATTTCAGCCAGCAAGGAATACCAGGCCGGCCGCGAGTTCGCGGGCAATCAAAGCCAGCGTCTGGTTCTCTCGGATGGCAGCTTTTTAGTTCAGAAGCGCGATGGCAAAAATTATGCAGTGAACAATGTCCAGCTGGACAGCAAGGGGCAATTGGCGCGGGTTTCTTTCTATGAGGATGTGGACATGCCCGGCCGTACCGGCGACAGCGCGCGCGTCGCGGATCTCGATTATGTGAACGGCGCGGCAAAATCCCTCACCTTCAAGGCGGATGACAATACGCTGGCACGCGCGGATTACAAATACGATTCGCAGACCGGAGTCCTGAAAGAGGCGGCCATTTACGGCGGCACGAATTTCGGCAATCAGGTCGGATCCGTGGGGTTTGACGCGGGCCGGGCGGATTACGTGCGCTACGGCAGTTCGCTGGTGGATATTTCAGCGGACGGCCGCGCCATGAGTGTTTATGACGGTGTTTCACAAAATGCCACGCCTTCCAATATTGACCAGAGCAAATTTGCCATCGGCTACGGCATGAACGAAGGCCAGGATTTCGGCTATGCCGTGACCCGGGACGGCCAGGATCCTTCCAATTTCAACATGTTTGCCTATGACGGGTCCAAAAACGCGATGAATGTTTATCAGGACGTGGACCGCGGCGCCATGCCTTCCGCCGCTGCCGCAACCGGCATGGATTCGCGCCTGTTCTTTAATGAGGGCGGCTCCGGCGTGGCCTATGCGCATCAATACGGCGCGGACGGTAAAATCTCCGGCATGAATGCCTTTTCCACCGGCCGGGACGGTGAAATGATGATGACGCGTTATGAGGGTTCCTTCAATGAGGGCACGACCCCCATGAACGCGGGCGCTTCAGCCATGATGGGAACTGCCGCCTATGGAGAAGGCGGACGGATTGAGTCTTTCCAGCAGTACGGAGCGAACGGCACCTACAGCGAATTCCAGTACGGCGCTAACGGCAAAATGAGCGGGGCCGGCCAATTCAGCTCCTCGAACTATGACATGAGCGGACCCGGCGGCGCCGGAATGGCCGGCATGATGGGCGGTGGAATGGCAGGAATGATGGGCGGATCCGGCATGGGCGGCATGGATGGAATGGGTGGGATGGCGGGCATGATGGGTATGGGAGGCATGATGGGCGCATTCGGCGGCGCAGCGTCGCAGGCCAGAAAATTCCGGCAGGGCCCCTCCTCTCAGCCAACTGCTTCGGGCCTGCAGCCTCTGGGTGAAACCCTGGACTGGATGTCTGAAAATACGGATGAAAGCGCCGGGTATTATGGGGGCCCAAGAGGCATCGAGTATTTTGTCTTTGATGACGGCACGCGGCGTTACACCAATATTTTGGGCAAGAACGAAGTGGAAATCGAAGGCAAGGTCTATGACATTGCCGCGGATCCCAAGACCGGCGAATTCACGCTTAAGGAGAGGCTTAAGGGTGATTTGACCCACGACGGAAAACTTGATCAGGCCGATGAGGCCCAGATCAAGGCGGCCATGGGAAAAACTTCCATCAAACTCAATGCGGCCAAAAATATGAGCGAATTTGTGGAAATCGACGGAGTCCGCTACAGCGTGAAAGAAGATCCGGCAACCGGAAAAATTGTTCTGGAAGAGCATTTTGACACCACGCTTCCCGTGGAGTTTATCCGCGTGAACGGCGCCTATTACAAAGTGGATTATGAGCCGGTGACGGTGGAAGAAAACGGCCGCGTGTTTGAAAAACTCACCTACACCTTCACGCCCTATCTGGTGAACGATCAGGGTGAGCTAATTGCCATGTCCGCAGAATTGTCGGGGAGCTACGAGAAGGAGGTGGATTTCTCCGGCGTGGTCCGCACCGATGATCAATATGTGATCATGCCCGACGGCCTGCGCTACCAGAAAGCGGAGGGCCTGAACCGTTATCTGCACCCCGAGCTCGAAAGCGAGCGCGTGGATAGCAGCCATCTCAGGTTTGATTTTACGGTTTATGCCTATACCAAGGAAAGCGACGGCCGCTACAAACTGAATGACGGCAAGAAAGATCATTTCAGCGACGAATTCGGGAAGACTATAGAAATCAACGGGCGCAAATTCCGGATCCAGACGGAAGATGCCGAGATCAAGCTGGTGGAAAAATCCCATCCCATGGTCGGCTGGAATGAACACGGCCGGCTGATGCGCGTCGGAGAGAAATATTACACCGTGGAAGAGCGCGAAACCGGCGCGCTTGTTTTCAGCGACGGCCGGGAATCCTTTGAGAGCGACACCGCGGCCCAAAAAGTGACGATACGCGGCGTCAAATACCGCATCACTTTTGAGCCGGGCGCGGTGAAAATGCGTCAGTCGCCTCCCCAGATTGTGCTCCTGGAGGAGCATGAGGGCCTGACCGTGAGCACGCAGGTTTTTAGCAAGACCTCGCAGAATCAGAGAATCACGCTTTGGAATGGCAAAGAGGACAAGGAATATCTGGCGGAGCTCGGACGCGACGGATTGTGGACTTTGACCGACCCGAACCAAAATGAATTCCGCAGTGTTTCGCCGTTCATTATCAAACTGCCTATCGATGGGACCCAGTCCTACATGGTTTATTACATCCAACCTCAGGGAACGGAAATCGCTTTCACGCGGCTTTGCGCCAAGGACGGGCTCACGGACAAGCAGATGGAAAAATTAGATTTTGGCATTGGGCCGGACCGGGGCGGGGCGGGTTACGAAATGATGGCCTCTTCTGCGATGATGGAAATGGGCGGATTTTTCCAGGTTTATCATGAGCCGCGCGGCTGGTCATGGACGCTGGCCAATGAGGTCCGGTTGAACGGGCATGATTACACGATCAAGACCGTGGAATACGCGGAAGGCAACTTGGCTAAGGCCGTGCTGGTCGAAAACGGTGTTGAATACAAGTATGATGCTGCCCAAAAAACCATCACCCTGGCCGACAGTGTGAGTTATCAGATCCACGGGCCTCTGGGAACGGGCTATGCCCTCTTTGTGCACAAGGGGGATCCGGAGAAAAAACTGGAAAGCACGCTGTATGATTGGAGAAGCGCGGTGGAAATTGACGGCCGCGGTTATATCATCAACCGTGACATCAAGGGGGATTATTCGCTTCACTTCGAAGGCCAGGATATTCCCGTGGACATGGCGCGCGAAACCGTGGCCGTGAACGGTAAAACTTACCGCATGGTGCGCTTCTCAAACAGTGGATACGGCGGATCGGATGGCATAGCGATGGCCAGAATGGGAGGCGGGTTCGGCACCGAGCGCGTGGCCTTTATCGAGGTCAAGGAAGGTTTCGATATCATCGCGCCGGATAAAGACGTGGATGCTTCCAAGATGGAAGTCATTATCAAGGGCAAGACTTATAAGATCACGAATGTTTATCGTCCTGAAGGCGGCATGTTCACTTACCTGATTCGCGGAAATAATCAATACCTGGTGAATAAAGAGGAAGGAACCGTGGAAATCGACGGCGTTCTCTACCGCCTCATGGGCGACCTCGGCGCAGGGCAGGGCAATGCCGTGCTCTGGCAAGTTTTTGACGGACAGGCCGCAAGCACGACCGCTAATTTTGAAACCGTGGGAGGTTACAAAAACCGCCTGGCCTATGGCGGGGGCGGAAGGTACGGCATGTCGATGGCCGAAGTCGGCCAGTCGGATCAGACCGAGCCCCGGATTGTGAAGCTGGATGAAAAGTATTATGAAGTGATGGAAGAGGAGAACAAGACCTTTTTCCTGAGCAATGGTTTCAACGTTTACCGGGTCAAGCCGGATGGCACGGTCACGATCAACGGAATGACCTACGAACTTCATGAACAGGCTGTCCCGCGGTGGACGCCGGAGGGCCAGCAAACTTCCAGCACTTATCAATTTTTCATTGAGAAAAACCCCTACCGCATCAACCTTACGACTTATGACAGCGATAATGGTTTTGCCCAGTTCGATTATCAGCCGGTCACAGTTTCCAGGAGGAAATACCTGGCGGATATGGAGAAGGGAGAAATCACGCTTTTTGACGGCTATACTTACCGGCTGAGCGCGGATCCGGAAACCGGAAAAGTTTCCCTGGTTGAAAAGGACAAAGCGCTTTTTAGCAGCGAAAATTCGCCTTTCCAGGTGGTCCAGCTCATGCTGGATACGCCCACGGGCATTGAAAGAAGAAACCAGCTCATTTCCAGCCTGCAGGACGGGGCCGTGACCACGGACGCGGAAGGCCGGAAGCATACCATGCTCGACCTTCTCGGTCTGAAGTATGAAGCTGTGGAAACCGGCGATGGCCGTTATGCCTTTTATATGAGGCAGAAAGTTGATTATGACGCGATTCTTAAGGAGCGCGGCATCACCAGCGAAGAAGGCCGTGCCAAATACCTGCCCCTTCTCAAGGCGCAGTTCGAGAAAGAAACCGCATCCATGAGCGATCTCCTGGACGGCACCGTGGTCCTGGGCGGTCTGACCTATCACATCAGCGTTCATCCCGTGACCGGCGCCGTTTCCGTGACCGGCCGGGATACGCGCGAGCCTGAAGACAAGCGCCTTCCGGATCCGATTGAGAAGAATTTCCTCGAGGTCTCGGTGGTGGACCATCATGACGGCACTTACAGTTTCTTTTCTGCGGCCTGGGCCAGAAGCTTCCGCAGTGACAAAGAGACCAAGAGCGTGGTGCTGGGCAATTATGTGAAATACGACATGATTGTTGATCCTGAAAACGGGCGCGTGTCGCTCAAAGAGTCGGTGAAGGTCAGCAATTTGCCGGCCGCGGAGCAATTTGTGGAACTCTACGGAAAGAATTACGGAATCTATAAAAACGCGGACGAGACCTACACTTTCTCGGACGGCGTTCACAATCATAAAAGCGACGCGGCGACGAAGACGGTGCGTATCGGCGAATTTATCGCCGCCTCCTACACCGAATACCTGGAACGCAAGGACAAGGGCACGCTGGATGAGGTCAAGGGCCTGCTCTATGACGTGCTGGTGGATGCGGACGGCCGGGTGCGCGTTGAAGACCACAAGGACACGGAAAAGCCAGCCCAGGTCATGGAACTCAACAACGAATATTATGTCCTCAGCACTTCCGTGCGCGGGGAAATCACTTTCAGCGAGTATGAGACCGGCAAGATCGTGATCCGCATCAAACCCACGGACAAGAAAATCATCATTGCCAACGTTGAATATGACGTGACCCGCGACGCGGCCGGGTTTCTCACGCTGACGGCCGGGAATCTCAAATCAAGAAATGCCCAGGTGATTAAGGCCAACGGCGGTCTTTACACCGCGCTCAAGACCGGCGAAAAAAAGTACCGGTTCACGTTCGAGGGCCGCGCCTTTGACAGTAACGAGACCAACGGCACGGTGGGTCTGGCCGATAACCTGAAATACCGCGTGAAAGACACGGCGGGCAAGATCTCAGTCGAAGAAATTTATGTGGACACGCCGACCTACCGGGAGCTTTCCACCGTGCTGGCGGGTAAAATTTACCGCGTGGCCTATGACGCAGGAAGCAAGGTTTACTCCTTCTATTCTGGCGATACCAAGGTCGCGGACAGTGATCCGGTCAATCAGGCGGATCCCAAGGTAACGATTTTGTCACAGGTCTATGATATTTTTACTTATCCGGACACGGAGGAAATCGTGCTGATCAGCCGGCAGGATATCAGCGCCGTGGTCAATCGCACCGTGGTGGACATCAAGGGCAAGGTTTATGTGGTGAATAAAGCCCCGGACGGCCGTTATAAATTTACTTACGGGACGGAATATGTGTATCACGATCCCGAGACCAACACGGTCGAGTTGAACGGCATCCCGCTGATTCTCGCGCCCGGGGATTCGGAAATGAATTTCCGGCTGATCCAGAAGAATATTCTCAAGAGCACGCCGATCGATGCCTATGACATTGTGCCCGACTCGTATGAGAGGCAGGTGGAATTGAACGGCATCCGGTATTCTATTAATTACGAAGCCGTGGACCATCTGGAGGGCGACAGCGTGAGCATTGAAGTGCATGCTTATGAACCCAAGTTTACGTTCCGCTATAAGGACAATGTCTATTACAATCGCGACCCCAATCCGCCGACCCTGACTTACAGTGAACCTGACTCGGGTGAATCACGGACCTACAGCCGCGACCGCCAGCGCTTTATTGTGGACACGCCCGAGGCCACGATCGGCGTGGAGGATTATCCCAAGATGTACGTGAATGGCGTGGAAATTGACGGCGTTCTCTATCTGGTCTCCGAACATTCTGAAACTAAGCACAGCCTGTACGCCAATGGGCAGAGGTACGAATCCTATATGGATACCGAGACCGAAACGGAATATGTCAAACTGCCGGGCGATATCAAAGTCACCTTTACGTTGCCCAAGATGGAGTCGGAGGAAGGGGTGACGAGACGCTGCGATGTCTGGAGTGTCTCCATGCCCGACATCTCGATGGTGGAAGCGCCGGACGGGGTGGAGAACCACAAACTGACCGAGCACCGCGGCATGGAAATCACGGCCGAGGTGGCGCATTTGTCGACTTTCCATTTCTTGGAAAAGGATGAAAAGACGGGAATTAACAAGCTGGGCGAAAAATCCGGTGTGGCCGAGACGCCGGCTAAACGCATTGTGCTGGGCGACACCAATTACCAGATGACCTTGAACCGCGGCACGGGCGAGGTTTCGCTCTATGAGGAACATATTGTGAGCCAGGTGGAGCGCGGCAAGCTGCGGATCAAATTCGGCAACGATTCGCGCGGGTACACATTTAAGAAAAATAATGACGGCAGTTTTACTTTCGCGGACGGCGTTAAAACCGTGACCAGCCGGTATGCGGACACGGGACAGAGAGTGACTCTGGACGGACACACGTTCTCCATCAGCTATAACGACGAAACCAAGATCCCGACCCTGGTGGAGGACCACAAGACCAGCGTTTCTGCAGGAAAGGACAAAATTCAGATTGGAAGCAAAGTGTACAAGGTGACTTTTAATCCGGACCAGTCCTTTACGATCGTGAACGAAGCGGATCCCAATGAAGCGGGCACGAGCTATGACCGTGTTCAGGTCGGCACCAAATATTACACGGTGCGCTACGACAGCCTCGGCCGGGTGAGCGAGCTCAGAGAAGAGATGATCCCGCAAAAGCCCTATGATTACACGCGCGTGCGCGGCCTGAGCTATGATATGCAGACGCTTACCAAGAATTACGGCTCAGCCATGGGCGACCAGGGCACGGCCTATACCAGCAAGAAGTATGAAGACGGGTACGATTATATTGAGTTGGGCGGCGTTACTTACCAGATCCGGTACAATCCCGGCAGCAAGGTGACGACGCTGGTCGACTTTTCCAGCAACAAAACCATCCCCTCGGAGGGTGAAAATATCTTTGTGGGCGCAACGCAGTATGCCATCCTGGCGCCCACGAAGGAAGATGAGAATTTCATTTTCACGAGCAAGGGATCGGACATTTTCCGCGCCCAGGAGCTCACGCCTGATCTGATGAAGTGGATGTTTGATTTGGATTACCGCCACAATGACCAGCAGGGCTTTAACAATCAATTCATGACCGCTTTCAATGCCGTCCAGCTTTCCCAGCGGTTCACGCCCGGAACTTGGCAGGGTTCCAAGACCATTTACGATGATTACCGCCTGCGCTACCGCGAGCAGGGCCAGGGCAGTGGCCCGGATTATTCCATGTATTTCGGCGGCGATCCGGGCCTTGAAGCCACCTATGACATGCTGTTCAACACGCCGAACCGGACCTATTGGAGCTCAAACGGCGAGCTTTCCTATCTGCCCAGTTCCGAGATCCAGTATTTCCAGGACGGCGCCGGCAAACTGAGCGCCAATTACTATGAGAGCATTGCCAAGATGGAAAAAGACATGCGGCAATCCGGCAAATACACGGATGAAGAAATTGAGGAAATGATCAAACAGCAGAAAAACGCAACCAATTCGGGTTCGGCTTTTGCCAGCGGGGCCGGAAGTTCCTCCCTGGGCATTTACCGCCTCTATGAGCCGATTTACAACAAGAACGCCACGCATGTGCTGGACGCGGGCGATGAAATGACTTTCCAAGGTGACCCGAGAGGGCTACGCAAAACCGGTTTCACGGTAAACGGCGTGGCCTATGACCTGACCTTTGATCCCAAGACCAGCACGCCCTCGCTCAAGGAGTTCAGGACGCTCGCGGTAAACAATGACCGCCAGGCCGTGGTTCTGGCCTATCAAATGTTCAAGGAATTCGAGCAATTGCCTCCGGATCATCCGGAATACAAAATGTATTCCCGCCGGATCAAGAATCCCGAGACAGGGGAAATCGAAACAATTTACGGACTCAAGCCGGTGTATGCCTTTGATCTCAATCCCTACGATTCCACCTTCAACCGCGACTCCTATGAAAAAATGATCAAGGACCGTCAGCTTCTTGACGGCGTGAATTACGAGCAGCAGAGCAATTATTTCCGCACGTTCTCGGTCCAGGACATCATGGCCAATCCGGCCATGTTCGAATATAACGATAAGAAAAAGACTTTCCGCCTGAACGGCGTGACCTGGCGGCTTTTCAAGAACCCGTCCACGGAATCTTACATGATTATCCGCGAAACCGAGCCCAAGGCTTCGGCTACCATTTCGACCATTAAGGTCAATTCCACGATTTATAAAGTCGCGACGCTCGATCAGGGTGTTTTTGGATTTGACGACGAGGACCCGGAAACGCCTACCATCAAGAGCGATGCGGAAAAGGCCGATCCGGCCAAGGGAATCCTGGGAGAGGTGGATTTTGGAAAAGGGTACATTTACACCATCACCCGCGATCCGCTGACCTATGAGCTGGTGCTAAAGGAGAATCCGGAGAAGAGCTACTTTAACGGCGAGAACGCGGCTTACGACAATGTGGACATCCAGGAATTCAAAAAGTGCACCGGCACTAACGATAAGGGCGAGTGCACGCAATGGGCCTTCCGCTACCGCACGGACGTGAATTTCCACGTGGCCGGGAACAAGGACAAAAAAGGCCGCATGATGATCGAATATTTCAAAGGCGAGCCGGAATTCCTGAACTCGGTCCGTCTGACCGGGACGGATTATTACCTCTTTAAGGCGGATGACCGCTACCTGATCAACGACCGCAAGACTACCATCGAGGTTTCCCGCTTCAACACCGTGGATCTCAAGGGGCACACCTACCGCGTGGAACGCGATGAAGTGACCGGCCTGATATCGCTGGTCAAAGTGGATACGGTGAACAAGGCCGAGGCCGCGGTGGAGCTTGACGGCCAATATTTCATGATCGACAAACAGGAAGGCACCTACAAAGTGGATGCCGGGTCCGGCCGGAGATTCCTGCAGTGGCTCAAAATGTCCTGCAATGAAGGCGGATGCTCTTTGGCGGATCCGCCGTCGTATTATCCGGATCAATTTGACAGCAATCCTTATGACAACACCGTGACCATTAACAACAAGAAAAATAATGAGACGGTCAATTATCAGCTCATCATTGATCCCAAGCAGCCGGACAATGTGGATATTGCGCCGGACCAGATCAACAGCTTTGAGATCCCTTCACTCAAGCTGGGCGAGCAGTATTATTCCGTGGTTGATCACAAAGACGGCACCTTCACGTTCAAGCTGGCCTACTCAGTCAAAGAGAAATATTTCAAGAGCACCGTGGCTCTCGACGGCAAAAAACAGGTGACGATCAACGGTGTTCTTTATGACCTGACCGCAGAAGCCGGCAAAGTGTCGCTCACAAAAGCCGGCGCCGCTTCTGTGCAGGTGGTGGATACAGGCCTTCTGCGCCTTGAACAGTCCACTTACAAAGTTTCGACGGCCCAGGACGGGACCGTCAAACTCACCGATTTCAAGTCGGATGCCATCACCTACACCTCGGTCAAATCTCCGGCCGGCCATACGATTGAAATCAACAAGCACATTTATGACCTGGCTACGGTGGATGGAAAGCTCAAGCTGACGGAAAGGTTCACGACTATCCCCGTGGAGCACTCGGCCGTGATTCTGAACAACCGTTATTACGCCATCACGGCCCGGAGGGAATATTCCGGCGCCTATCAGTATGTTTTCTCGGACGGCACCAAGGAATCTGCCTCGGAATTGATCCGCTATGACAATCTCCTGGATCATCCGGATGTTTACCGCGCCAAGGTCACCATTGAGGGCAAGGAATATGTGGTCCATGCCAAAGGGCCGAACACGGCGGATATTGAACTCCGGACCGGCTACCGTGAAAGTTCGAATGCGGCGCTTCTTCGCGTGAACGGACGGGACGTGACGGCTCAAAAGGAGCCGGCGATTTACTATGATCCGAATGACGCGCGCCTGAAAGACGCGAACGGCGTGACGCATTACCACGTCAATCCCAATGCGGCCAGCTTCCTTTTTACCGTGGACGGCAAGGAATACTGGAGTGATCCGGCCACGGAAACCGTGGCGCTCAGCGACGGGGCCGTGTTCAATGTAGCGCCCGATGCGAAAAATCTGGTGGCCCTGACCGAAGCGGGGACCCAGAGCCAGGAAGTCCAGACCCTGCAGGTGGATCAGAGAATTTATACCGTGGTCAAAAACGAGAAAGACCCGCTCCGGCGTTATCAATTCAGCGACGGCTTTGCCAATTATGTGAGCGCTAAAAATTCCTACGGTTTTTACACTGAGGGTGACACGGTTTTCTCCGCGCCCATGCTGTACGAAAAGAACCGCACCAATTATGCCGAGTACCAGTCCGGCATTCTGCTCAATGATTCCGGCTCGGCTTTCGGCGACAAGTATTCCACGAACGAACTGAATTACGATATCAAGGTTGATAATGACGGCATTTATGATATGGGACTTTTTGCCAAAGCCTACGGCATGTTTGACGGCCCCCTCGCGGCCCAGCGGCAGGACTCCTACGGCGGATCCCTGAAACCATTCATTCCGCTGGATTACAAATTCCGCATTCTCGTGGACGGTAAGTATTCCGGCTCTTTCACCGTGCGGGCCGATGACGCGGAGTCCTTCAAAAAAGGATTTACCACGCTCCGGCTTGCCAAGGGCAGTCATGAAATCAAATTTATCTGGGATACGCCCAGGCCCATGAGCAAGGATGAAATTTTTGGGCACCCGAATGTGCAGGTCAAGGATGTTTTCGTGGTGGACCGCCGTGTCACGGCCGCGGACTTGAACGGAGACCTAGTGGCCGATGCTAAGGATCTCGACCTTTTTGTCCAGGCCGGCAAGTCGCCGGTTGCGGCCAAGCAAAGCGAAAGAATGGCTCCGGACAAGCGCTATCTCTGGATCGCAGGCCAACCCTATGAAGTGACCGAAAAACCGGCGGATGACGGCGTGATTTATACGCTGACCATGGACGGTGTGAGCGTTGCGAGCAATGCCCAGGGCCTGATTAAAATGAACGGCAAGATTTACGAGATCACGGCGCGCGACGCGGGCCGCGAAGACTCGCCTACTTTTGCCAGTGCGGATGAAATTGTGTATGTGGGCGAGAGCCGGTTTGTGGTGCGGAAAGAAAACGGAATGCACCGCTTTATCCAGGGTGAAAAGGAATATGTCTCTTCCATGAGCTATCTCTATGAGGGCATGGGCGTGGATATGGGCACGATGCAGGATTGGGAAGGGTACCGCGAGGTGGTGCTGATTGACGGCATTCTTTATGACGCGGCCAAACTCCTGGCTTCCAAGAAACAGTATATTCTGACCGAAAAGAAATTTGAGAGCGCGCTGGTCCAGGGACAGAGGATTGAAGTCAACACCATCCGTTACGATGTGATTGTGAATCCGGATGGTTCCATGGTGTTTGACAACGGCCGGCAGAAAGTGACCAAGGATCCTTACGCGGAGCGGATGATTCTTGACGGCCATATCTACAACGTATTTCTCGAGGCGGGCACGGATTGGGTGACCCTGGATGAGGTGCTCAACAAGGTGGGTGATGTGACGGATAAGGCATTGGAAGTGAATGACCGGATTTACAGCTACGGCTTTGTGGAAGAGGATCCGGACCAGATTTATTTCACGGACGGGACCAATGTTTATATGGGACGCCTGTCCGAGAAGCGGGTCGTGATCCGCGGCATTGTGTATGACCTCGCGACCGATCCCGCGACCTCCGCACTCCGGCTCAAAGAGCGCGAAACCGGCGTGGTGCAGGTGAACGAAAGAATCGTGGCCGTGAACGGCACCCCATTCCTCATTCAGGAAAACGGGGACGGCACATTTTCAGTGGCGAGTGACTTTACCACGTTCAAGAGCGGAACCGACGGCCTGATCCGGATCGGGAAAGAGACTTATTATGTGGTTAAAAACGAGCTGACCGGCATGATCACGCTGATGACCGAGAAGCCGCTCCGGGCTGTGCTCATGGCCGGCCGGGCCGTCTCTGTGGACGGGCTTTCTCTGCGCGTGGAAGCGGACCCGGCAGATGACAGGCTTTTCACGTTTTCGAGCGGCGACAAAGTTTACCGCAACACCCTGGACGGCGTGCTGGATATCGACGGCATGCTCTATGATCTTATTATCGAAATTAAAAGCGGGCAGAAGCTCCTCTCGATTGCCCGAAAGCCGCTTCAATCCGGCAGGCTGGATGCCACCACCGTGTTAGTGGTGGGACAGGATATTGTGAAAACCTTTGCAGCTGATTTTAACGACAACAAGGCATTGGCCGGCTGGAATCCCGAAACCGGCACCTGGGAAATCAAAAATGGCCGCATTGAGACCAAAAATGCCATGCTTCCGGGCATGGACGGCCAGCCGGGAGGCGAGGAAGGAATGTCGGGCGGCATGCTCGGAATGCCGGGGATGCGGGGCGAGATCCAAAATTTCGGTCTGGACCGCACCTATGCCGAGACCGGCCTGGTGTCGGGCAATGTGTTTGAGCTTGAACTATCGGCCGTGATGAAGAGCGCGGGCGAGGAAATTCAGGTCCTCTTTAATGCCAAGGACAAAGATAATCATTACGAGCTCGTCCTGCGCGGTCGTACGAATAATGACATCCTGCTCCGGAGAAAAGTAAACGGCCAGTACGCGGACATCGCGTCGGCGGCAGTGGGTTTTGCGATTGACAAAGACAAACCCTACCGGCTGAAGATTTCTTTTAATGAAGGCGAGATGAAAATCTATCTGGGCGATCAACTAAAAATCCAGGCCTCGGATGCCGCATTCGGCTCCGGCAAGATTGCATTGTCCACCTATCATACGGATGCTCACTTTGACAATATTGTCCTGGTCAACCGGATTCCGTCGCCGGTCCTGCCGTATCAGGTGACCCCGCTTCTGGACGGCCGATTCCGTTTCAAATACCAGGCCCGCACCGTGGAAAGCGATGCAGCCGGCCGCGTGACACTGGAAGGCCGGCTTTACGATGTTTTCTATAATAAAGAAAAGAAGGAAATCCAGCTTGTTGCCGTGAGCGACCGCAGCCGGCCCGTTGCCGGCCGTTCGGTGCTCTTGGATGGCAGGGCCTATGATGTGGCGGAAAAGCCGGGTACTCCGGGAATTTTTGAATTCCGCCGCGGAACCGAAGTCCCGGTGGAAAGCAAGGAAGACCGCAGCGTGATATTGAACGGAATCAAATACAAGATCAGTTTTGACGCGGACAGCGTGAAATTGGCCGAAATTCCGGAAATTCAAACCTCGGCGACGGCTCAGGTTGTTTTGATTGCCTCGGGTCAGGATGAGCTTATGCCTTACACCGTGACCAGGCTTGCGGGAGGTAAATTCCGGTTCACGAGTGTGCTGGAGGCGGTGGAGTCCGGCGCCAACGGAAAGGTGGTGCTTAGCGGCAAAACCTATATTGCTTCGCTCACGGATGCGGGCAAGGTGGCGCTGACCGAACCCATGGAAAAAAGTGTCACGCTGAATCAGATTGCGTTCTGGCTGGACGCGGCCATTTTTGATTTGGCCGAACTTACGGACGGAAAAATCCGCATCACGGATAATGTGAACACTTATGAAAGCAATGTGGGCGCCACAGCAATCATGATCGGAAAGAAACAATTCCGCATCCAGAAAATCGTTCCGCCCGCGCCCGTGGAACATGACAATTTTGATTCCGGGCTGAGCGCAACACGCTGGGATGCTGCCAAGGATCCGGCAGACGCCGGTGTGGCGGCCGTGTCCGGCAAACTGGAGCTGACCAAGCCGGCCAATGCGGCCAATGACACCACCACTTCCAAGCTTGCGGCGCTCGCCTCGAAGGCTGGGGAAGCCAAGGGGGATTTTGACCTGGCCCTGGATTGGGCCGCGGCTGCCGGATTTGACAATCCCGCAGCAGGACAGCATGCGGCCGGATTCTCCGTGGAAATGGATGCCAACAATCGTCTGGTGATTGAGCGGGCCAGCGACCAAAAGTACCGTGCCCGGCTGATTCAGGGCGGAACGGAAAAAACCGTCTTTACCCAGGAGGCGGGCAAGTGGGTGATTGATGGGGAAGCCCAGAGAACCTCCAAGCTGGCCACGGAGTATTCGGACAGCTCGATCAACAGTTACACCGGGAATAGCGACTGGTCCGGGTGGGACAGTGATCCGGAAGCTGTCAAAACTTCGTATATGTCCGGCAATCCCAAACCCTGGATCGAATATCAGTTCAATGCCTCGGCGACATCTGCTTATGATATCGGAATCACTGCCAGGAATTTCGCGAACCAGGATATTCCCAGCATGAGCAATTATGAACTGAATGTGTACGTGGACGGCACCCTGGCCGGCGTGATCAGCGTGCCCGAGAGCAACACGGAGTTTAAAGGCGGGAAACTTACCGGAGCGAATATGACGGCCGGCTCTCATACCGTCCGCTATGAATGGAAAAATGCCGCGCCCGGCCAAATGTCCATGCCCGGTAACATGGTCCTGAAAGCGCCCTATATCGAGATTCCGGAAGTGAAGCATTTTGAGGCAGAGCAGAACGGAAAATTCCGCTTGACCAGGACCGGGGACAAAATGACAGCTTCCTATTATAGAAACAATGCCTGGAATGTGCTCGGTTCCTGGTTTGGTGGATTCAGCGGCGATGCCAAACTCAAAATGGAGGTGAGAGGCAAGTCAAGCGGCCAGGCGCAGGCAAGTTTTGACAATCTTACCAACCTGATTTACGACAAGCAGAAAGAAGCCAAAACCCAGTACGGGTTTAACCGTAAGGCACTGGAACCGGCCATCACCGCCAATGAAGTGAGCGTTCAGGGAGTCAAATATGCCATCACGGCGGACACGGCTGACAGCTCGGTTTATCATTTCAAAGCCGGCGCGGTGGATAAAAAAGCCAAGAGCGGCGAAAAAATCGAACTGGAGGGAACCTTCTTTATCTTTAAAGTGGATGCTTCTGGAACCAAATCCCTGAAAGAATGGGTGCTCGCTGATTTCAATGATGACGGCACGGTGGACGGCGCTGACCGTGCGCTTCTTGACACCGTGCTTGGGGTTCAGCTCAAGGAGGAGAAAAAGGCGAGCGATTACAGCGTCCAGACAGGAATGTGGCAACAAGGCGGGGCCGGAGATGATAATTTGAAGCCCGGAGAAGTGATGAACACGCAGTCTAGAATGTCCGGGATGCCGGGCGGAGACAGCAGCAAGCCTTCCCTGAGCTACACCTTCAAACCGGCCGAAGCGGGAGAGTATGAGGCCAGAATTACAGTCAGCAACCCGCCGGGCACAGCCAATGCCGACGGATATTACAATATCGATGTTATCCTGGGCTCCAGCAGCAACTCACCTTCAGGCACTATCCGCATTCCTGCGGGCGACTGGACGGCCGGCGCTTTTAAAGTGAATCTGCCCGCCGGTTCCCAGACCGTGACTTTCCGCTGGAACAACCCCAAGGCCGATGAAGCGATCAAGGTGCGCGATGTGTCCATTATGCCGGTATCCGGTCCTGTGGTGCGCAGGGATATGAACGGTGACGGCGCCATTGACGGCCTGGATATCCGGGCTTTTGAAGCGGACCTTTCGGACACCAAAACAGTCAGCCAAACGATGAATTTCCTTGACCGGAGATTTTACGCCTACCAGGAAAAGAACCAAACGGTCAACACAGCCCATCTCAAACAGGGCGGGACTATCAAGGCTTATTCTTCAGCCTCTGAAGGGTACAAGGCCGAGAATGTGATCGGCGGTGTGTCTTCGCTCGGTGGTGAAGGCGGTATGTCTTCTTCCGGAAGAGGCGAGATAACCGATGAGTTCCTGTTCGGGGCAAATGATGCGGATCAGTTCATCACCGTGGACCTCGGGAACACGCAGGACATTCACCGCATTGTTTCCGAACACCGCAAACCGGGTGAACCCAATGCCGCGGCCGGCCTGCGCGTTGAGGTTTCGGAAAACGGGGAGGCTTGGTCCGAGGTGATCCGCCTGGACGCAGTCACTTCCGGCCGCTTGGACCAGAGCATCAACCCGGTCAAGGCCCGGTATGTGCGCTTCCGCTACACAGCCGAAAAAGATGCCGCAGGCATTTACATTCCGACGCGTGTACGGGAAGTGAAGGTCTACAAGAGCGAGCTGGTAATGAACGACCGCGCTTCAGAGTACAGGCCCAACGTGGACCGGACCGAAATTAATATCGGCCAGCGGACGTACTCCATGCGGGAAAAGGACGCAATTTCCGGCGAGATCGAGCTCAGCAACAAAATTATTTCTGATCTTAATCAGGACGGTGCGATCAATGATGCGGATGATGAAATTCTGGCCAAGGCCTATCTCGAAGGCCCCTATGATGCCCGAGCGGATTTGGACAAAAACGACAAGGTGGATGATGCGGACCTGCATATTTATACGAAGCAGAGAATGCGGGAATTTGACGCTGAGGCAACCCGGCTCGGCGGAATGGATTATCTCACGCATAAAATTGCGGATGGAAAACTCCTTTTCAGAAATGGGGCAAAGATTGTTCAAGCGACCGGCGATAACACCCGGATAACGCTTGGCGAGAGGCTTTATGAAATCAAGCAATTGGAGGACGCTCATCGCAAGCTGACCCAGATTCTGCGGTCGGACCTGGACGAAAACCGCGTGATCGATGACGCGGATGACGTTATCTTCTTCGGCGCCATGGCCGCGAATAAATTGACCGGCTTTGCGGAGAAGCACGGGAACGATGCGGATTATGCGAGAATCCTCCGTTTGGACGGCGGCCGTATGCGCATCGAGACCGGGCTGGAAGGGTCCGGAGCCAAATACGGGTTTGGGGTGCTGGACCTTAAGGGACTTACCAAATTTGATCTCGATGTGACCACTTCGGCCACTTACGGCGGCGATTCTGCCAACAGTTTTGCGGGCATCAAGATTCATTACTTTGACGGAAAGCAATTTGTCAAATCCGTGGCCATCGGATTGGGGCGGATCAGTGAGAAAATTTCCGGCGTGGATGAATGGGTGGACCGCACCTCTGAACTCACCATGGGCCAGACCACGCGGCTGAATTTTGACCTGGCCACGTATGCCCCCGCTGGCTGGAACGGTGAATACAGGATAGAGGCCGGTCTTCAGGAAGCCGGAGAAAGCCGTATCTTTAATGTCGAATTTGCGGATCCCATCATGGATGCGCGCGCGGATCTGGATCAGGACGGCTTGCTCACGGCCGGGGATGAAGCGCTTTATCTCAAAGAAAGAGCGCTTACAACGGGCAATTCCAAAGTGGTTCTTGCTGGAAAAGATTACTACCTCCACAAAAATGCCGACCAAACCTTCACCGTGACCGGCGCCATGATGGTCCGCACGGAACCCAAAAATCCAAAAGTGGTAAAAATCGGAGAAAAAGATTTCATCATCAAATCCTCGGATGCCGATCCCGCCGTTTACGACATTGTCGAACACTTGAGCGCGGACTTTGACTGGGACGGCAAAATAACCGCCGCCGACGAAAACCTTTTTCGCGCGGCCATGGGTTCGGTTTCGATCCCAAGATTCCGCGCCGTTGACCTGCCGTCGAGTCAGCGCTCGAATTTTTATGAATTCTCGGACGAGACCGGCAAATTCCTCATTTCCCAGGAAGGCAATGAATCCAGCCAGTATATGATTCAGGCGTATTTTGATCTCAAGAAAAAGCGCGCGCTTGACCTAGGGATTGCGGTTAAAAATGCCGCGGGTGCCAAATTGCCCGAAGGATACAAATTTCAGTTTGACGTGTACACCGAGAAAAGCAAAACCGTGCCCGCGGGCCGCATCACGGTGGACGGAAACGGGCTGAGACTCACGGAAGGAAAATTGAGCCGGGAACTTGAGGCCGGTAAGCACTATGTGAAGTTCGTGTGGGTGAATCCCAAAGCCGGCGTGAGAGCTGTCGTGAGCCAGGTTTTCGCCGAAGACCCGGCCTTTGGACAGGCCTTTGATCTCAAAGCCGACGGCTTGATTGACGTCAAGGATGACCGGATTTTCCGCGAGGCCAACACAGCTTCCCGCAATGTCCAGGCCCTGGTCGTGAACATGGACGCCTACTTTGCGGAAAAAGACTCGGACGGCGCTTACGTATTCCGGACAGAAAAGGATCCCTCCGCCGCCTGGAGAAGCAGCCTGAAGACAGGCCTGGTGCGGCTGGCGGACAACCGGCAGTACCGCATTGATCTAGTGAATGCGGCAACCGGTGAAATCAAACTGACAGAGATTGTGGCCAGCGATCTTAACCGTGATGGCATCACCAATGGCCCGGACCGCGAAATCCTGACCCTGGCCATGGGCTCGCAGAAAATTGACGATCGCTGGTCCGCGGACCCCAATGCCCGCCACAGTCACTTAATGAGCGTGCCCCAGCTGTCCGAGGAAGAAGAACTGGCCGGAATCCGGAAAGGATTGAGCGCCGTATTCACCGACGGATTTGAAAAAGAATATTGGATGGAATATGAGTATCGGTTGAACGGTTCCGGCACATACGAAGTGGGGCTTGAGGTGAAGGCGGGCGACGCAGCGCTGCCCGCCGAGTTCACGCATTACCGTTTTGCGGTTTATGCGGATGAGATGAGCACCCCGGCCGGTTATCTGGAGATACCGGTTTCGTATGAAAATTTCAAGGTGCAGAAGATTCAACTCAATCTGCCGGACGGGCCACACCGCCTGCGTTTCCAGTGGATCAATCCGGAAGCGGGTTCGTATCTTGAGCTCGGCCGTGTTTTTGTCCGGGACGTGAAATGGAATGAAAGCGCTGACATTGACGGAGACGGCCTGGTGACAGCGGGAGACGAAGAAATTTTCCGCGCGAATATTGGCCGCGAGGATGAAGTCCAGATGCTGGACCTGGCAGGAACCGTGTTTTATGTGACCCGCACCGCTGGCGGAGCCTACCGTTTCCATGACCAGAAGGAATCATTCCTGAGCGATGCGAAATCCGGGACAGTCATGATCCGCGGCACCCGTTACATCATCCTGGAAACCGAGGATGGAAGCGGGAAGATTGAAACCGTGCGCGATTATTTTGTGGACTTCAACAAGGACGGTGAAATTGACCGCAAGGACGTGGCTATTTTCCGGCAAGCACTGCGCAATCCGCAGATTGAAAAGGCAGCCACCGCCGCGCGGGATGAGATGGACGAAGCCCGCATGGGCGGAATGGGCATGATGAAGGGTATGATGGGCGGCATGGCCGGGATGATGGGGGGCATGACCGGCGGTGAGGAAGATGAAATGTCTCACTGGAAAAAAGACGGTACGACCCTGCACAGCTACCATCCTGATGTCTCTTGGACGTCGGGCATGGAAGGCATGGCCGAGATGGGCATGATGATGTCCAGCATGATGGGCCGGGGCGGGCTGGGTTATGAATTCAACCTGCCTGAGGCGGGGCGTTATAACTTTGGGTTGTCGGCCAAGAATATTTCCGAACTTCCGGGAATTCCCAACTGGAAGGGCTGGACCCAGGAAACCCACGGCATCAAGAACTGGGCGCTGGGCAAGGAAGGGACGCTGTTTGGCGAAGTGGAGCCGAAGCTCGGCGATGATCCGTATCTTGTGAACACGAACCTGAATCTGGACGCGTCGCAGGCCGGGTATCTTGAAATCACCTACCGCGCCACCAAGGGTTCGGAAGGCGTGCTTTTCTGGGCCGGCAAGGGCGAAACGGAATTTTCCGACGGCAAAGCGCACCGGTTTTTCATGGTGGATGACGGCAAATACCACACCTACAAAATCGACCTTCGCCAAATTCCGAGCTGGCAGGGCCTGATCGACAAATTACGTTTCGACCCGCTCAATCACTCCGAAGGAATTTTCGAGATACAGTCCATCAAAATCAAGGCCGATGAAGCCAGTCCGGAGATGATCCGCGAATGGGGCAATGTGGAAAAAGGTTTTGATCTCCACTTTGATGTTTTAGTGGATGGCCAAAAGAAAGGCACCGTGACGGTTCCGTGGCAGAATGAGAAATATGTGGAAGCCTCCGTGCCGGTTTATATCGCGCATGGCAAGCATCAAGTTTCCTTCAGCTGGACAGACAGCTACAATTATCTCGATAACGGAGCAGTCGTGGAAGCGGCGCATGTTTCCGTGGACAAATTTTTCGCGCGCATGGTGGATGACCGCGCGGATCTTAATGCGGACGGCAAAGTGGATCTCGAGGATCAAACCCTGCTGGATCGCGCCCGCAGCCTGCCGGTGGCCGAAGGGGTCATACGCCTTGACCGGCACGGCCGCATTCTCGAAGAATACCGCAAAGAAGAAGCCAAAATCGGTGTCCGGCCCCAGGGGTATCCTGAACCCAATCCTATTTATACCGTTTCCAAACCACCAGCCAGCGAGTATGAAAAATGGATGGATATTCAGAATAGAATCGTAGAAAAAACCCAGCTTCTTCAGCAGGTGAACGTGGCCACGGACCTTTATAAACAGCTCCTGAAAGAAAAAGAAGAGCTGATAGCCGAGGCCAAGGTCCAGGAGGAGAAAATCGCGGCCCTGGAAGTGGAGCTGGCGAAATTCTGGAAGAAAGTGCTGGCAGCCGTGGGCACGCATGACGTGTATTCCCTGGTCGAAACCGCACCGGGCATTTTTGAGGCCTCAAGGTTCAATGACACGGCCCAGATTTCGACCAGCAATCCGCAGGAGAACCGGGTCACGGCCGATGACCTGCTCTTTGACGTCGGCCGCGACAGCCGCACCCACAATCTTACTTTGACCCAGCCGCACCGCCTGAGTCTGCATGAAGGCGACGAAGTGATCGAGCTTGAGGGCGAAAAATTTGTGGTTTCCAAGCTTGAAGACGGAAATTTTGAATTCCGCGCCATGGCCACGGCCGAGCGCCTGCCCCTGGTGGGCGGCCAAATCGTGACCATCCATGGCAAGCGCTACCGGGTCAACGTTCGCCTTGACGGGCTCATGGATTTTATCGCTCTGGACAAGCTCACGCATTCGAAGCGTCCGGAAAAAACTTCTGCCCGCAGCCGGAATTGGAAGGTGGATTATGACGGCACCTTGTACTCGAAATCAAACGGTGACGCCTCTTACCGGTACAAAGTCAATTATGAAGGCGTTTACGAGATCGGCCTGGGCGCCAAAGGCACCATGCCGACCCTGGAGAATGTTCCCGAGGATCAGGCTAAAGATCTCGCCTACCGTGTGGGGGTTTATGTGGACGGCTTGTTTGCGGGCACCATGGAATTTACACCCGGCACGCCCGACTTCAAGACTGAAAAGCTGCGCGTGAATCTCGCGGCCGGCATTCATGAGATCCGCTATCAATGGATGTTCGGCTCGGGAGGTGATGGCGGCATGATGGGCATGATGTCCATGGGGGATTTCGGTTTTGAAGAGGGAGAAGAAGGCCAGGCGCCTTCCGGAGGAAGCGGAAGCAGGGAACAGGATGAGCTTGACCAGCTTGTGGGCGGGCTTGAAGCGGCTTTTGGAGGAGGGGCAGGAGGAGGAAGGGCTGCCATGCCGGAGGGCGAACAAAAGAAAAAGCAGCCGGCGTTATTCCGCATGAAAGATGTTTTCCTTAAGGAATACGATGTGGTCAGGTTCAGAAGCCAGGATGCGCTCCCCCAGGGCGTGGTCAATTTGGCCACGGAAAAGGCGGGCGCAAAGGTGATAGCGAATTCCGCTTTGCATTGGGCCACTCCCGATGTCAGAAATGCCATCGGCGGCAATTACGGCACGTATCCGGTTGCTCTCCAGGGCGCAATGATTTTCAAAGATCCGGCACCCGGGGCTCCGGTCCCGTCTCAATTCATCACCCTGGATCTGGGGAGCGTTCAGTGGATTGAAAAAGTGGTTTCCAAACAGGAGCGCGCAGGCTCGGCCCGCGGCGCTCAGAATGTCCGACTGGAGATTTCCCTGGACAATCAAAATTGGATCACGGTGGGTGAACAGGCTGCCTCCGAGGCGGCGCTTGAGTTTGGACTGCCGCCTACGCGCGCCCGGTATGTGCGCCTTTCTTATACGCGGAGCAATGACCTGGGAACCATGGTCCACGATATCGAGGTCTACAATCTCGGTTTCTCGCCCGAAGACAGAAAGATGAAAGTCACGGCCGACGGCCTGGACTACGATATCCTGCGCGATCCGGAAATCAATGCCCTGGTGCTGGAGCGTGAAATTTTCACCAGCGGGGAAAATCGCGTGAATATCCGCGGCAAGAAATTCTCCGTCGCGGCGGATGAGAGCACCGGAGGCGTGAAACTCATTAAAGAGGAAGTCCGTTCCCAGAATTTCAAAACCCAGAGCATGGAAATCGGGGGCTTGATGTACACGGCTTCCAAAAATGAAAAGGGCCTCTGGGCCTTTGTCTCCAAGAGCGAAACAGCCGTGCAGGATTCATTCACAGGATTGGTCCTTTTGCAGGGCATATCCTACCGCCTGAGCCAAGACCGCGCCGGCCGGCTCGGCCTGCGTGAGGCGGAGCCCGCGGATGTGGATGGAAACGGTCGGGTGGATGACCGCGACAAAGCCATGATGCAAAAAGCCAGACATTCTGCCCTCATAGCCCCCAAGCCGGCCTTTGCCGCCACGGGCACGCGGGATTTTACGCTGGATTACAAGCGGCGTAAGGCCTACGCGGTGTATGACGGAAGTGCGGACCGCGACCGCTATTTCCTCGAGTTTTCGGACCAGGGATGGATGAATGTTTTCATGTCCATGGGAGGAGACATGAGCGGAGAACAGGCGGAGGAAGTCAGGCGTTCACGCCAGCCTTTTGAGATTCCGGTGACCGGGTCCGGCCTGTATGAAATCGGCCTCACGGCCAGAAGCTATGACAACCGCGAGATTTCCGCGGATTATGAATATCTGATCGAGGTGACGGTGGATGACAAAGTGAGCGGTGTGGTCATAGTGCCTGCCTCAAAAACCGAATACCGTGAAGGAAAACTGGCCCTGAAACTGGAATCCGGCAAGCACAATGTGCGGTTCCGCTGGATGAATCCGGAGCCGGGCGTGGGCATTGAAATTGAAAAGACCTTTGTACGGGATGCGAATTTTGATTCGCTGACGGATATCGGGGCGCGACTCGCGGCCCTGGAGGCGCGGGTTGTTTCCGGAGGCTCGAATGACGGCAATAAAGCCGAATTTTATCTCAATGGCCGTAAGCTCCCTATCGAGGACAAAGAGGGCTTGCATGTGATGGTGGTGGATGAAAAAACAGGCGCTGTCATGGGCAAGCATCACTTTGATTTTACGGACGGCAAATACGAAACCCGCCAAGCCTTTGCGGCGCTTATCCGTCATCTGCCCCAGGGACGTGTGGTCATGATGGCGGTCAAGGGAGATCTTGGATTTAATCTGCGCGATGAATGGAGCGTGAGTGAGGCCCTAAAAACTCTGGGTGCGGAAACGGTTCTGGAAGCCGGCCGCAAAGATTCCTGGGCTATCGTGGGCGTTAAAGGCATGGCCCCGGGCCAGGCCAGCGAGGCCTATTCGCCGCGGCTTTTTGGAGACGCCAAAGCCGCCTTCAGGCAAAGAGGGAGCCGGGAAGGCGACAATTTGGTAGACCGCCACGATTTTGAGGCCTTTTACAGCCGTTACCAGGATACGGACATGGTACGGGAAATGACCCTTAACGGAGCTTCCTATTATATAGAGCGTGATTTGGACGGCGAATACGTGGTGAGCGACCCGAAATCCGTGATAGCGGGCCGGGAATCGGTCACCGTGAACGGCAGGACCTATGAAATTTCAACTGCCAAGGACGGGGTCTTGACGCTCACCGAGCACCGGCTGGGGGACATGGAGCATGACGGTGTTCTGGATGACCTGGACCAGAATCTTTTGAATCTGGCCATGGGTTCGGCCTCGGTGGAAAGCGATGCCCGTAATTTGATTTATGATCACGACTACTTTTCCACGCCGCAGGATCCGGATAGCGTTTACCAGTCCAATCCGAAGTATGGATTCGGGTTTGAGCACAAAATTTTCAGCAAAACAGAGCAGGGCCTTGCGGTCAACGAGAAAAATGCCCGCTTCTCCTATGACCTGGAAGTGGCAGCCGACGGCGTTTATGAAATCGGTATGGATGCCCGCAACATGCTGGAAGTTCCGGCGGGCATGAATTATCAAATTGAAGTGGATGTTTATATCGACGGCGAACGTTATCCCAAGACCGGGTTTGTCATTCCCGGCCGTACGGCCGGTTTCACCGCGTTCAAGATGCCGGTGCACCTGAAAGCGGGCAAACACACGGTTCATTTCCAGGTGCCTGACTTTTTTGGAAATGGAGATAGAACCATTGTCGGCCAGGCGGCATTTGACCGCTGGGGCAATCGCATCGGGCAGGAACCGGATCTTAGCAAGTATCCGGCCAATTATGGTTCGCGGCTTGAAGTCAGCCGGGTCTACGCGCGCACCCCGAACTATGACGAGCGCGCGGATTTGAACCGCGACCGCAGAGTGAGCTCGGCCGATCAGGATATTCTCACCGCGGAACGCGCGGATGCCCGCCAGCCGGAAACCGCCCGGCCCACGGCCAACCGTTTCATGAAACTTGACAGTGTGCTTTACCAGGTCAAGGAAAGAGCGGACGGCACTTTTGATTTCGTGGACGGCCAAACCACCGTCCAGAGCAAACCCAATCAAGAAGTCACGCTCGGCAAAACGGTTTATGTGCTTCGCCGCAATCCCGAAACCGGAATTTTGAGCGCGGCCAAAAAACCTGCAAGCTACTACGCCGCGGATGTGACCTCTGTACCGGAAGTGAATGTTGAATTTTCCCAGGCCGCGCTTCTTGTGGACGGTATGTATTACTCCGTGAAAGCGGCCGAAAACGGCAATTTTGAATTCTCGGACGGCGAAAAGTCAGCGTTGAGCAAAGACGGCCAGGTGAAGCTGGCAGGCAAAGTTTACGCCCTTGCCGGGACGGTCGCGGAAGCACTCACACTCAAAGAAGTATACCGTGAGAGCGCGAATGCGGCTGATGCCGTGATAAAAATTGAAGGAGTCGCTTATCTGGCTGTCCGCGAAAATGAGGAATGGCGTTTCATCCAGGCCGATAAGCGCGACAAGAGTTATCTCAGCACGGGCCAGGGCACGCTGCTTGCGATTGAAGGCAAGACCTACGCGCTGGCTTTTAATGCGGCGCTCAATGAAATCACGGCGGGCGGGCATCCGGAAGTGAGCGAGCCCGCATTGACTCAGGGCCTGATGATCGATGACATCCTTTACACCGTCACGGACAACCAAAACGGCACCTTTACCTTTGCGGCCCCGGGCCTGAGCGTAACCAGCAATGACGCCGGTCGAGTCAGCTTGAACGGGGTTGATTTCCAGGTCACCAAGGACGCAGAAGGCAAGATTCGCGTAGCAGGCGAGAGGTCCAGCGTGAGAATCACGGAGAGAACGGTCAATATTCTGGGAGACTTCTATGCCGTGAGCCAGGATGCGGACGGATTCTTTATTCTGAACGACGCCAAGAAGAGCTTCTCCAACAAGCTCAAGCCCGCGGATTTTGATTCTGTCCAGGGAGACGCCTATCAAGTGAAGGTCTTCGGCATGAATTACACCTGGTATTACGATGACCGCGATAAGGTGTATACGTTTTCGACTTACGGTTCGGAATCGAGCAGCGAAAACATGGGCCGGGGTGGAGTTTATTTCAAGAGCTATAAGGGAGTCAACGGGGAGCATTTGGTTGATTTTGATATTGTCACCTACCGCATTGAAATCGAGACTGAGGGTGACCAGAAATTGATCCGTCTGATTCCGCAGGCCATGGTGCCCACGGCACCCTCCAATCTTATTTATCTGAACAAAATTTTCTATCAGGTACGGGGCTCTTCGCCAACCGACTTCACTGTGGAACCGGTCAAGAGCGTTTCCAGCGGCGCGGGCACCAAAAAATTCCTACTCAAAGGCCGGGAGTTTGAGTGGAGCTATAACGAAGACAAGGACCAGTACGGCAATATCATCCGGCGTTATGTGCTGCTCAAACAGAAGGACGGCGGTACTTATTCCTCGACCCTGAAAGTGGACGGCAATCATTACGCGGTGCTGGGTGACGGCCAGGAATATATTTTGAGCGGCAATTTCAAGGCGACCGAAGGCGCGGATATCCAGCTCACGGCTTATTACGGGGTATTGGGCGCTTTGCAAACGGATGTGACAGGCACGGTGGTGAGCGTGGACGGCGATCTGTGGCGTGTGTCGGAAAAAGCGAATCAAGCCGGTGCTTTTGTGTTTGAAAACGCGAGCCAGGCCTTTGAGGGCACTACCGGTAAAATGGCCCATATCGGGCAATTTGTTTACCGGATTTCGGGCAGTCTCGCGGATGTGAACTTGAAGAGGACGGTTTCAGCCGGGTCTCGTCCGCAATATTCGCTTAACGGCACGTTATATACCGCGTTTGACAATGCGGACGGCACGCTTCTGCTCACGGACGGAAAGGAAAGATTCAATTCGTCAAGCGATGCCTACCGCGACAGCGTTACGGTCAGGAAGCGTGGCTACGATATCCGCCTTAAGGCCGGCAGCCGTGTTTTTGTGGAAAGCGGCGTGATTGCAGCGGACCAGGCGATTAACCTCAACAACAAGGAATATTGGGTCCGGGCCACCAAGAGCGCGGTTTACTTTGACCGTCCGGGAAAAAGTTACCGAAGCGATGACCAAGGAAAATTTGTGACGATTGAGGGCGTGACCTACGCGATCAAGATTGACACGGCCGGGCAAATTCAGCTGGTCCAGCCTTTCCAGGAGGCGACCTCCGGAATGAAGAATCTAATTTCGGCTGGCCGGCAATTTTATACGTATGAAAAATCCGGAAAGGCTTACCGCTTCACGGACGGCCGCGGCGAGTGGTGGTCGGACGCGGAAGGCAAAACCGTAGAGCTTCCGAACGCTGCGTTTCGTATCGCTGCCTCGGCGCCGCTCAAACTTGAGGAAATCAGGCCGGCCTACAGCCAACTTCTTAGACTTGAGGATAGAAAATTGACCGCAGCCAAAACCGCGGCCGGCGTGATGGAATTCCGGGACATGATGACGGAGGAAGTTTTCACCAGCAATGCGGCTGCGAGCGAGGTCGTGATCCAGGGACGCACCTTCATGATCGAGGGCCAGGCGGGATCCTGGGAGCTAGTGGAACGGAAAATTGAGAGCCGCCATACTGCAGATCAGGATATCCTGCTTGACGGCGAGCTTTATGAAGTGATGAAGTCCGGCGAGAACTGGATTCTCCGCACCCGCAAAGGCGGAGAAATCGCAAGTGTTGGTGGCTTGATCCGCATCGGCAGTTCGGATTACCGCATTGCGGAAGACGGGCCGCGCCGCATCCGTCTGGAAAAAATCGAGCTCGCCCAAAGCCGCGATATTTTGGGTCAAGCTATCAGCATCAACGATGTTCTATTTGAAGTCATTGCCAATGAGGACGGCACCTACACCCTGTCGAACGGCCTCAAGCGGTACACCACCAACCCTGTGACCAAGCGCGTGGATATCGAAGGTGTTATCTCCGAGATTGAAGTGCTTGAAAACGGAAAGATCACGCTCGTGATTCCCAAGGTTCTCAGCGTGAAGAGGGCGGATGCCGTAATTGAGGTGAACGGCAAGCGTTACTGGATGATCCGGATGGATGAGATGACCTTTGAGTTCCAGGATGAGAAGGGTGATTTTGTGACCCGGAGCTATCCGGCCCTGGACGGCGAGGATCCGATTTCGGCCATGAAGCTGGATGGGGTGGAGTACAAAATTTCTTCCGACTCGGAGACAGGCCTGTTCCAGCTGGTGGAATGGGTGAAAGGCGTTGAGTCCAAGGCGGACAACACCATCGAACTCGGCGGCACGGTTTACCAGATCTATCCCAATGAGCGCGACGGAAGCTACGTTCTTTATGACGGCAAGCGCTACTACTTCTCCAACCCGGTCACGGGAACCATCAAACTCAAGGACATTGTCTACAACGTCAGGGACCTGGTGGAAAAACGCCTGCCGCAGCCCTTTATCCTGAAAAAAGCGGATATTAATCATGACGGTGTTTTTGACCAGAAGGACGGCGAGGAACTCCGGCGTCTGGCCAAGCATTACAAGGATGTAAACGGCGACGGCCTGATCGATCAGATCGACCTGGATAGTCTCTGGACCATCATCGAGCTTCAGGACGAGGTGACGCCGGAGAAAATCAAGTGGTCGGACGTGAATGATGACGGCGCCGTGAATTTCAAGGACGCTAATGACCTGGATGAGGTGGTGAAAAACCGCTTTGACCTGAATCAGAACGGCCAGACCGGCAATGAGGACCTGGTCATGTTTGACAAAATTCTGGCCGCGATCAAACGGGGTGAGGCCTATCAGCCTAAGGTGCTCAAGGCCGCAGACGTGAACGCGGACGGAGGCGTAGACGGGCGCGATGTGGAAGACATGATCCTGGCTAAAAATACGGAGCTGGACATCAACCGCAATAAAAAATTGGGCGATGACGAAAAACGGCTCAAGGACATTATCCGGGGCATGAATCTCAAGGTCACGGAAGGCGAGATCGAGCGGGCCAATATCGACGGCGACAAGGAGATCGATGATGATGACGCCAAGCTCCTTGCCGAATCCATCAAGGAATATCCTTCGCTGCTCGTTGAGGCGGATTATTTCCAGGACGGCGCCTTTGACATTCAGGATGTGACCCAGCTGCAGAAGAACGCCAACACCATCCGCGAGAACAAAATGCTTCATCCCAAGGATTTGAACCGGGTGGACATCAATGAGGACGGCGTGGTGAATGACAGAGACGCGAATCTCCTGCGGCGCGGCCTCGCGGCCCAGATCGATTTGAACGGAGACGGCGTGGTGAACGGCGCCGATGTCCAGCTGATCCGTGATGTGATGGGATTCAAGGCGTTGGATGTGGCCACGACTGAGGATTTGTCCCTGGCGGGCATCAAGGCACTCACAAGCGAGTGGCTGGGAACCGAGAGAATTGAGCTGGACGGCCTTAAGCTTTTTGTGACCAAGAATTCAAACGGCAGTTTCACCTTCACGGACAGCGACGGAAATAGGTATCTCGGTTATTCGGGCGTGAACTTTGTCAAAATCAAGGACAAGATTTACGACCTTCTTGAAGATGAAAAGGGCGATGTCACTCTGGTTGAACAGCATTACCACAGCCGGCGCGTGAACGCCACCCGCATCCGGATCGAGGACAAGGAATACCTGTGGTCCCAAAATACGGACGGTACCTACCGGTTTTTTGACGGCAAGACGGCCGTAGACAGCGTCAAGCTCTCGGACGGGAAGCAGCAGGTCAAGATTGCGACCGAAGGGCGGGAGATTCTTTATAACGTGGCGGTGGATGCCGTGAGTGAAGAAGTGTCGCTGGTCCAGCCCCATGCCGAGAGCCGGCACACGGCTGATTCCGTGATCCGGCTCTTTGACGTGGAATGGGATGTGACCCTGGACAAGGAAACCAATCTTTACACCTTCCGCCACGGCGACGAACAAGCCGTGAGCAATCAGGAAGAAAGAGTGGAAATCCGCGGTATCCGGTTCCTGGTCGAGGCGGAAACCGGATCGCGCCGGGTGACGCTCAGGGAAGAAAACCGCTCCTCCGCTTTTTCGGCGGATCAGGTGATTGAGGCGAATGGCCATGTTTATTCCGTGATCGACAACCGCAACGGCACTTTCCGTTTCATAGAAAATGGCGTGGAATACGGCAGTTACCGCGACGAAAAGCGGGTGAATCTCGGCGGCATGCTTTTTGACATTGACCAGGAGCCTTTTACGGGCGAAGTGACGCTGATGGAAGCGCATATGAAGAGCCACGTGATTGCCGACCAAATCATCGAAATCGGTAAAGAGCCGCCCTATATCCGTTATTACATTCGCGAGAATTTTGACGGCAGCTACAGCTTTATCAACACGGCGGACGGCTCCGAGTCCAAGAGCGATCCGAAAAACCGCACCGTGGCGCTCAACGGCCGCATGTTCGACATCAAGGATGACTACAAGCGCGGCGTGGGCATTATGCTGATTGAAAAGCATCTCATGGGCACTTCGGCCCCGAACCGCAGGGCCATTTCCGGCTCCGTCCTGATGAACGACAACAAGACCGAGATGGGCTGGGAAATTGATCCCTACGGGGTGTTTGTGATCAACGGCGTCAAGGCCGACCCGGCCACCAACATGGTGACATTCCAGGGCGGCACGGCCTTCCAGATCCGCTTCAACCAGGAAACGGGCCAGATCACTTTGATTCAGGATTATCTGGCCAGCCGCACCGCGTCCGATCAGCTGGTGGAAATGGAAGACGGCGTTAAATATTACGTGAACGACAACCGGGACGGCAGCTACACACTCTTTGACGGAGACGAAAGCTATGTGACCAATGCCACCTCCAAGCGCGTGAATATCCACGGCGAGATTTATCACGTGAAGGAAGATCCCTTCTCGGGAACTATCCAGTTGATCCAGGATTATAACCAGGTGAGCAAGACGCTTTATCAGCAGGAAATCCTGCTCGGCAGCCAGAAATACTGGGTACGGGCCAATGAGGATTCCACCTACTCCGTGATCAATACCGGCGATCCGGAAAAAACCTACACCAGCAATCCGGCGTTTATCACCAGCACCGTGAGCGAAGATTTTTCATTCAATGGCCTGCCTGACGGCTGGGTGAATGAAACCGGCATTTGGACCACTTCGGAAGGCAAGCTGATGACCGTTGCGAATGCCAACCGCACCTTCCTCAACACCGGTATCCGTACCGAAGATATGTTTAATATGCAGATGGATGTCACGTTCCTGAGTTCGGGCGAGGAAGTCCAAATCATTTACCAGGCCCAAAATTCCAAGAGCCATTATGAGCTCGTGATCCGGGGCGGGGCAACTAATGATATTTTCATCCGCCGGGCCGAGAACAGCTATTACTACAATGTTGAAGGCCCCATAAAATTGCCTTTCCCCATTGAGCAAAACAAGGATTACCACATCGAGCTCAGGTATGATCATGGAAAAATAGAGGTTTATATCGACGGCCTGCCCGTGATTTCAGCGAGCGATCAGAAATACCGCTCCGGCACCCTCGCCTTTTCAAGCAATGCCACGACCGCCTTTTTTGACAATCTCAAAGTCACCCGCACACTGGCCAGCCAGAAGCCGGTGGAGGTTGATATTGATGGCGAGATTTTCCGCATCAACAAAACCCGGAGCTTTGGCGGCGAGCGCGCGGATGTGAACGGGGACGGGAAAATCGATAATGAGGATATCTATGACCTGCTGGTCGGTATGGAGAACGCGGGCCGGGGCGATGTGGACAAAGACGGCACCACCACGCAGGCGGACCTCGATCTTGCCAACCGCATTCTGGAAGGCGTCCACAAGGGCCGCATTATTCAGCCCCGCGACTATGAGGCCGCAGACGTGAACAAGGACGGAATCGTGAACGATAAGGACTGGCTTGAAATCCAGAACGCAATCGACGGGCTGAAAGACAAGGACCTCACGGGCGACAAAGTGGTCAATATCCGGGATATTAACCGCGCCCGTGACATTCAGCGCTTCTTTGAGCTCGCGGTCAAGGAAGATGAATTACGCCTGGCCGACATCGACCGCGATGGAGATGTGGACTCCGACGATTATGCTCTGATGTTGGGCAGAATCAACGACCTCTACACGGCGGATATGAATTATGACGGGCAGCTGGATTTCAAAGACACGGAGGCCGCGCAAAAATACATTGATTTCTTCCAGCTGGGAGACAGTTTCACGATGCAAGACCTCAGCCGCGCGGATACGAACAAAGACGGAGTCGTGGATGAAAGCGACCTGAAACGCTACAAGCGCCTGGTGGAAGAGCGGGCCACGCTCGACATGAATGGCGACCGGTGGATTGATCAGCGCGACATTGACCGGCTGAAATCCATTCGCAGCGGCCTGGAACTTTTGAGGGGCGAGAAGGAAGATACTCTGCGTGCCTTTGCTGATTTCACGCATGACGGAGTCGTGGACAGCCGCGATCTTGAACTCTACAAGCGTGTTTACCAGGATCCCAAGCTCCTGAACTTATACGGCTCTTCGGATATTGACGCCACGGATCTGGCGCGGCTCGGCGAAATCCAGAATTTCATGGCCGCGAAGAAAGTTCCCATGCCGGGCGAAATGAAACGTGCCAATCTTGATCACAGGGAAGGCGTGACTTTAGAAGATCGCAATCTGCTGCTGGATGCCCTGGCCAAGGTCCGCGACGTGAACGGCGACGGCTTCATCAATGATTTGGACGTGATTCGGATGGCCGATGTGATGGAAAGCGAGCGCACGGGTGTCACCAAACAGGACCTCCAAAAAATGATTTATGACATCCAGAAAGACTCCAGCATGTTCCTGGAGAACGCGGAGCAGAAGCCGCTTTATGCCGTGAGTTTTGTGGAAGGCGCAAAGAAAAAAGAAATTGCCGTTATTTCAAAGTTTGTGCTGGATGCCATGGGGCAGGCAGTGGCCGCGGATGTTTTTGAGCCGGATCAGGCCCAGAAGCAGGCCATTCTGGCCAAACTTTCGAACCGGGATGAATTGCTGGCCGAGCTTAACGGGCTCAGCGTTTCGCGCCGCGTGGCGCGCGTTACCCTGGATGAAGCGCGCCAGCCGGTTTATTCCGTGGTTTTCCAGTCAAGCGGTGATCAGGCAGGCCAGGCCGTGCAATCGCTGGTTAAATTCATCATCGACAAGGAAAGAAGAGTCACGGCCGATACGTTTTCACTCACCCTGGCCCAGAAGGAGGCGCTCAAAAACGCCCTTGCCAGCCGGCCGGATCTGGACAGCGCCGTGCAGGGAATAGCGGTCAGTCAGCGTGTTTCGCGGACAGCCTTCAATGATGAGCGCCGGCCGCTCTATTCCGTGATGTTCGCCGCGGCCGGGGACCGCGCCGGCCAGGATGTAAGCTCGCTGGTCAAATTTCCACTCGGTAAAAAAGGCGAGGTCACGGTGGACGAATACCTGCTGAACAACGATCAGAAAAAGGCCGCAGCCCAGTATCTCAATGACCGCAGCAAACTGGATTATGAAATTTCCTTTGTGCCCATGAGCCAGCGGACAGCCGTGGGCCTGGAGTTTAACCGCACCCAGTGGCCGGTCTTTACGAGCGGCTATGCCGCCCAGCGTCCGGAATCGCATCCCTTCTCGCCGGATATTGACGACGAGGACTGGCTCGCGGTCAAGAAAGCCGTGGCCAATTACATGCTGGCAGATTTGAATGTGGACGGAGTGGTGGACGCAAAAGACGTTGAGATCGCCCAGCTGGCCATTGAACACCAGAAACGCGGCCACACGATCAAGGCCGATGATTTCCTCCGCGCCGACGTGGACAAGAACGGCCGGTTTGAGGCCGCGGATTCGGATCTTTTCTCCTCCCTGGTGGACGATATCATTGACGTGGACGGCAACGGCGTTTTCAATGACGCGGACGTGAATCTCGTAGCCTCGGCCAAAAATCTTTATGAGCGGATGATTCCGGCCAATACACTGCAAATCGAAAAAATAGAAACCGCGCTGGGCGCCGTAAAAGACGCGCTTGCCGCGCAGATTAACCTGCGCACTGCGGCCTTTGACCAGGCCCATGTTGCGGCCGGTCTGGACTTGATCGACCGGCTGGAAATAGACGGCTTGAACGCCGCTTTGACTGCAGCCGGACTCGCCCTCAGGGCCCGGACAGGCGATGCCTCCTGGGAAGTGCTCATGAGAATAGGCCAGGAGGCGGCTGAGCGCGGCCTGAATCTTTCTGCTGACAAGACAACAGCCATTGACCGCGCGCTGGGCGTGGTTTCGGGCACCACCGAAGCCGAAATCAAACTTTTGAAAACTGCATTTGAGCAGGCCAAAAAGGCCGCGGGCACGGCAGTTCTTAGCAAAGACGCCGCGGCCAAGGCCAACGAAGAGATTCTCAACGCCTTGATCAACCTGACGGTCAAGGAAGGAGATCCGGTTCTTGAGGCCCTGCAAAAAATCGCGCAGGAAATCGCCAAACAGCGCGAAACCATTGTCAGCCGTTTCAAGATGGCGGACATTGACCATGACGGCAAATTGACCCGTTACGACGAGGGCATTGTCAACCGTGCGTTCTTTGACAGCGTGGACATCAACAATGACGGAAAGCTCGACTACACGGATTACGGCCGCATGGAGGATTATTACACGCTTGGGCTCCAGACCGCGCAGGTGGTGAAGTCCGATGTGAACCAGGATGGAAAAGTCGATTCGGGAGATTATCTGTCGCTTTTCAAGAGCATTGACCGGTTCAACAGGGCGGACCAAAAACGCGACGGCCGAGTGGATTCCAATGACCTGAACCGTATCCGTGACATTGTGAAGGCGGTAAAAAATAAGGAGATCAAGGCCCAGGATATCATCAACGTGGACCGGAATAAAGACGGGGTCGTGGATCAAGCCGACATGCAGTTGATTGAGGAAATGGTGGCCCGGGTAGGGAAATTTGATCTTAACCGGGACAATCTTGTGAATCTTCAGGACGTGATGGCTATTTACAAGGCCTGGGGCATGAATCCTCTGGACATGCTTTCCAACATGGCGGAAGCGGTTGAAAACCTGCTCAATCAGGCCAGACTGGCGGACCAGACCGAACGCCTGGCGGCCTATGACCGCTCGGGCGCGGAAATGCTGGCGCGTGCCGAGAAGGCGCTTTCGGTGATCAAGGATATGGCCAAGTTGATCAAGAGCTCGATCGACAGCACCAAGCTGGTCAATGATGCCACCACCCTCACGGGAAGGATAGGATCGGCCGCGCGCGCGATTCACGTGATTCTGGAAAATTTAAAAAGTCAGCAGAGCGGCGCGATTCAGCGCACGGACGCGTTGAAAAACAACCGTGCAGCCGCGGAGGAGGGCTTGGCACGGCTGGAAGAAGCGGAAAGCGCGGATGAAATCTCGCAGCTGATGGGCATGGTGGAAAAACTGTTGGCCTCGACCCAGCGCCTGGAAAAGCAGATTCTTGATGACTTGGCCCTGAAACCCGAGGACGCCGGTCTCCTGGCGGAAAAAGCGCTGGCCGCCGAAGTGGTCAAAGCTATTCAAGGTGTTTTTGGCAAAATCAAAATGGAATTCGACGCCGTATCCCAGGCCGAGATCTCCGCCGTGCTCATTGAAAAGAATTCGGCGATAACGCTCACGGCGAGCGCGGGCATGGCTCAAAAAGCCAAGGTTTTTGAAAATGCCACCGACCTGGAATTTTTGGACCGCTATCTCGCGAATTTTGTTAATCAGCTTGAGGCTGAATACTTGGAAATTCAGGACCTGGCCCGCCGCCATCCGCATAACAGCCGCATTCTCGAGATTCTCAAAAAAGCGCCGGCCAATCTGGACGCCGTGCGGGAGGATCGTAAGGCAGTCCAGCAAATGGTCCTGGAGCGTGTCAGCGTTTCTAGCCAGGGCGAATCGCTCGGCCGTGAGGCAGAGGGATTGTTCCGCGAAGCCAATGTGCTGGCGGCCCTGCTGGCCGCACTGTCCGGCGTGGTCTCGCTCCGCCGGGTCCTGGAGAAAGTTTCCTCCCTGTTCGGCAAAAAAGATTTGTCCCGCGATGAATTTATCAAGGCGGCCAATGACCTGGCGGCTGGGCTGACCGCCAAGGAAATTATCACTTCCCGCATCCTGACCGCGGATGGGACCAGCCCCCTGAAAACACCGGTGTTTGTGGACGCGGCCTTTGCGAGCATTCTCGCCCGGGTTCCTTCCAGCGAGGAGCAGAACAAATATGCGGCGGATATAGCAGGCGGAAAACTCACCCGGGCGGCTTTGCTGGATAAACTTTTTGAGCTTGCGTCCGGATGGTCCGAGAAAGCTCCGGTCATTTTTGATAATCCGCTCAAGACCTTTGAATTTGCCTTCCGCGATGCACAAGTGGATCCCAAGGCCATAATTCTGGATCTGGCGGAAAGAAGCCATGAGATGTCTTTGGAAAGAACGCTCAGCCGGACGGAAAATCGTGTGGCCGATATAGCCGGAATCTTGAGCGCGCGTGAAAAAACCGCCCGGGTTTTGGCCAATACGAAAACCAGTGAGCCGGGATTTTCGGAAAATTGGCAGAAAATATACAGCCGCCTGCAATCCGTGAAGAGCATCGCCATTGAAGTGGAACGCCTGGGAAGAGGCATGGATAAAGAGCGCGATTTTGAGCAGGAAGACCTGGCCGGTCTCGAGAAGGCTGAAAAATCCGCCGGCGAAATTTCGTCGCTGGCCGGCACGCTTCGGGAAACCTGGGCATCTCTGCAATCGGCGGCCCGTTTGGAAGAAATCGCCGTGCTTTCGGATATTTACCAGCGGGTTGACGCGAAGTGGTCTGAAGAGCGCGCCCGGTTTGACGCTTTGCTTGCCGGGCATGCGTCAGACCCCCGCTTTGCGCGGCTTAAGAGCGAAGCGGATGCTATTCAGAAGGAAATCAAAATTATTTCGGAAAAGGCGGCGACTTTTATCCGCAAGCTGGAGAACGCAGTCACCTTGAGCGCGCATCTTAAGGAAGACAAAAAGATCATGGAAAACATTGCGGTGGAGATTGCGGTCCAGGACAATCCGGCCGTGCGCCGTCTGCTCGCGGACATGGCGCGGGAAATGGCCGTTCGGGATGAAGCCCGGGCTGCGGAACTTGAAGCACTGGCTGCGGAATATTCCGGCACCGCGTTCCTCGGACCTATGCTGGCAGAAAGCCGGAAACTCAGAGCCGGGATTCAAACCCTGGCCGCGCAGGCTGAAAGCGCGGTGATCAACCGCCTGGCCTTGAACCGGTCCGGCCGTGACGGCGCAACGGAGGCTGAAGCCCTATCCAGCGAAATGGCCCGTTTTGCCGCCGAGACCGTCAAAGCCGGAAAAGCGCCGGCCGTCAGAATGCTGATTTCTCTTGCTAATGAGAGGATGAAAGAATTCGAAACCATCAAGACCCGCATGGACAAAGCCATTCAGGAAAAGCCTTCGGATACGGCCCTGGCCAAAAACCACAAAGCCTTCACGGAATGGTTTAATCAGGCCGCAGCCAGTTTCAGCGCCTCCCTCAAGGCCGCGGAAACCAAGGGCGTGGACTTGAAAGTTGTGGATTCTAAAGACGAGCGCGCCTCGGCGCTGGAACAGATTGTCGGCAGTCTCCAGACAGCTTTGGTTTCGCCCGATACCGCGGACAAGGGAATTCTGGCCGTGGATGTCATTGCCGGGCAGATCGGAAACCAGCTTGCGGCCGAGCAGGCGCTCACGCGGATTGAAAGTTTGCGCGAGGCAGTCGAGGTTACACACAAAAAAGCCATGGAACAGCTGGCGGTTAAAACCGACGGCCGCGGCAATCTGGATCTGGCTGATGACGGTCAGATTGCTACCGCCATTTTGCTTAAATTGGGCAATCTTGCCGGTGAGAGCGACACGGTTTCTTATTTGGATGCCCGTGCCGCGCGGGTAGAGGCAGAAGTGAAAAGCACCCAGCGCCTGCTGGAAAAACTGGCTGACCTGAATCCGACGCGGCTCGAGCTTGCCGTGAGCGCGCAGGCGTCGGAAACCCTGCTCAAAGACACGGAGAGCAAGGCCGCGGTTCTGCACGCTAAACAGCAGGAAATTCTGGGCCGTGAAGATAAAATTTTGAAAACATCCGACGAGGCCTATCTTGAGACTGCGCGAAAAGCCAACGACAGCCTGCAGCAAGAGACGGACGCAATTTCTGCCGGCAAGTGGGCCGGGGCCCTGGCCGCCATCAACGATCATTTGGAAGAGAATCAACGAAAAAAAGAAGCTGCGCTGGCCGGGGCCGGCAATGATCCTTTGGTCCGCAGCGAAGCTGAGCAGGCAGCGAATGCGTTCACGGCCTTTAAGGAAGTTCTGCGGGAAGCCGAGGCAACTCTGACCGCGCGGCAGACTGAAACCAGCCGCACGGCCGCGCTCGGCGAAATGATCAAATTTGAAAATGCTTTGACCTCGCGTCTGGCGGATTATGCCCTGCAAAATTCAGACCAGCACACCCGCGAGGCCATGCGCTCCATCACGGATCAATCCCAGAACACCATGCAGGCCAGCATGAAATTGGCACTGGACCAAACCCTGAAAGCTCCTGCCAATGATATTTTGCAGCGCGCCTTTAGCGAGCTGGCGGAATCCGTCAAAGCTGTGGGGAATCGGCTTGAAAATTCCCAAAGCGCTTATGTGAAAGCTTTAGTCAAGGCGAGCCCGGCCGGTCTTGAGACCCGGGCTGCGGATCTCATGGCATATTCCAAACGGCTGCTTGACGCCATGGCCGAATCCGCGATTCCGGAAGTGGTGGAGGCGTACGGCCGGATGTGGGACGAAATTGCCAAGGAAAGGGCTTCTCTCAAAACCGCGCTGGCCGCAATCAAGGCCGAACAGCCGGACAGTACGGCTTATGCCCAGGCAGAGGCCAAGCTCAACTTTGCGGATGAAGCCGTGAAAAAATACCAACAGCAGGCGGCCACGCAAATAGCAGAACTTAAAAAGGCCATGGAAGGAATCGAGCAGAAATTTACCCAGGCCGAATCCGCGGCCGCTCTGGCGGATGAACTTTACGGACGGCTTAAAGCCACGGTCGATTTCAAGGCCGCAGGGGAGTGGATGGAAAAATTTTCGGATACCTGGTATGAACTGAATCTTTTGGTCCAGCAAATTCTGGACGCCCTGGGCGGACGGACGCTTCACGGCACCATGGAAGCCCGCCTTGAAACGCTCAAAGCCAAAGCCCTTGAAACCGAAGACCGCTATCAGGAGCTATCCCGATCGATTCTCGCGCGCGAGGCGGTTTTCACGGAAGGCAAGTCGCTTATCGAGCGGGTTAAAAAGGAAATCGAACTTTCGGCCAAACTTGAGGGCCGTATCGGCGGATTGAAAGCGCCGGCTCTCCGGCTTATGGCCAGGGTGGCTGAGAATCAGCCGGTCCGGGTCATGGACGTCAATAATGCCATCCTGGAACTCCGTTGGAATGCAACACTGACGCCGGTTTTTGACAGCAATATGAAATTGGCTGAAACCAAGATTGCGGAATTTTTGGCGGCCAATGCCAGGGTGCAGCAAAAGATTTTAACGGCGATCACCGTTTTTGACCAAGGCGACCGGATCAAGTATTATGCCGAAATTCTGGCCCGGCAAATTGCAGGTTTTGAGGAGGATGCGGCCAATGCCACGGATGTGCAGATGGCCCTGATGGCCAGTGAAAATGCGAAACTGGCCCTGGATCAAATGAAGGAACTGCGCGAGCATTCCCCGGACCTGGGCGCCGGGATTGCAGCCGCCCTGGACGAAAAAATCACCCAGGCGGAGGAACGCGTAGCCAAGACGCGCGAAATCGCGGACCGCAGGGCCCTCGAAATTCTCAAAACCCAGGGAGACAATTATCTGGACATGCTGTCCAAGGTCTTGATCAAGATGAAGGGATCGGTCACCATTGAAGAGCTGGATTGGGCTTTTGAGGTGGTGCAGGGGCTGATGGGCGGGTCCCGGACTGGCCTCAAGGAAGCCCAGGCCATCTTTGCGAATTATCCGGGCAAGGAAGAATTTTTGGCCCGTTTTGCGGAAGTTAAAAAGGTGGCGGAAAAAATCGAACAGAGTTTTGCGGATGGAGAAACGGAAAAAGCGAAAATCGCGGCCCTGATCACGGCCAACGGCGATAACCTTGAAAAGGCCAGGGCCGCGCTGGCTGAGGGCACATTTGCCTGGAGCGAGGCCAATACCCGCCGCATCAATTCACCGCTTGTGGCGCTGGAATATTTCGAGATGGCCAAAGCCAAGTCCGGGGAAATTTTTGATCATTTCAGAAATGCCGCCATTTTTACTTTTGGCGCAGGCGCGAGCACCACCGCCACGCAAATCCTCGGTCAGGTGAGTTCTGTGTATGAGCAATCGCGCAATCAGCTGCCCGGGTACAGCTCTCTGGCCGATGCGGAAGCCCGGGTCTCGAAGGCCTATTCAACGATAGAACGGGCGCAGGCGCTTTCATCGGCGAGCGGGTTTTTGCTGGAAGAAGCGCTGGCCAATGCGCGGGAAGCCAAGAAAAAAGCTTCGTTTCTGCCGGCTGGAAACAATAGAGATTATTTGGCGGCCCTGGAATATTTCGGCATGGCAGTGCGCTTTCATGCCAGGCTGGCGGCGGAAATCAACAACATCAAGGCCGATGCCGCCTTTTATGCCATTCCCGAAGTTAAAAATAATACGGATTATGCCTCAAAACTCACGGATGGCCTGCTCCAGGAAATTAAGGAAAGAAGCGTGGAAATCCGTAACGAGCTGGGCGACTACCTGGTTGACAACCTCCACTTTAACCCTGCCAATGGCGCCGGCGGGACGACGATGACGGTTGACATTTTCACGCAAGACATGGACCGCCTGCTCGCGGGCATGGAACAACGGGGCGATCGTCAGAGCATTAGAGTCTCCACAGCCAGCGTCCAGTATTTGCTGGAAGAAATGGCCTCCCTCATCCAGCGCCGGCCTTATGAGCATTTGAATGAATTTTTCAAGTTGTCTCCCAATGATCCGGCCCGGGCCCAGCACCGGGACCAAATGTTCAGGGCCCTGGATGCGATGCATGATTTGCAGGAGAGAATTGCCCAGACGCGTTTCGCCGGGTTCACGGGATACGCGCTGGAAACTCCGGATGCGGGAAATTTCACCGAGGAGGCTGAAAATTACGCTTCGGCCGTGCGTGAGATGGCGGCGGAAATTTTGAAAGCCACTTCTTTGACCGAGGCCAAGTCGCGGCTTGCGCTTTTGGAGGCGATGCGCAAGGCCCAGCTGGTCAAAATCCGCGAGATGAAGGAAATCGCGGCTTTGTATCCCAACCGGCATGAATTGGCGCGCAAGGCCGAAGAGGCTTTTGCCCAGTTTGCCGAGGTTGAGGAGACGATCCGGGAAGCCCAAAAAGCGGTGGACTTGGCCGAAGGCGAAGCCAGCCAGGGCGCATCGCTGGTGGTCCGGTCTGAAATCCAGTTGGGAAAAATTAAGGCCTATCACAAGGCTGTGATGGCCGCTTTGACTGCGACCGTCAGCACGGATTCTTTGGATCAGCTGGATTTGGAATACTTTGAGCTCCAAGCCATTCTCGAGACGGCGGATGAATTGCTGGCCAAAGCCAGCAATGCCGAACTTTCCCGGAACCGCGCCAAAATTTATGAGCTTCTTTCCCAGGCCAGAGTTTTGAGAGAAGAAGCTGCCGAAGCTTACAAGAAAGCGCTGGAAAAAGGGGTATGGTCCGATTCCACCTCCATGGACACCCTCACGGTTGCGAGATATATCCGGGCCCTGTCCCAGCGTGCTGCCCGCTCACCCAGCATGGTGACCAAAAAGATGTTTGCGGATCAGGCCAAGGCGCTTCTTAAGCGGGCTCGGGAACTCGCCGAATTGGCCCTGCTCGCGGCCAAACCCGTGCCGCCGGCCAAACCCCTGACCAGCGCCATGCTCCAAGCTGCCGCGGCCATGGCAGCGCTTAGTTCTGCAGGAGAACTCGCCGAGGCCATGATCACGGATGTTGAGGAAGCGGAAATTGCCATGGATCATGCCGATTCTGCGCTGGCAGAGGTTGAGGACGCCTGGGACCTGATCCAAGAGCTTTCGGATAATGTGGATGCGGCTCCGACCGCAGATGCAGCCGATGTTATTGTGGAAACGGCCGAAGAAATACGCGATCAAATGCGTGAGCTTGTGGCCCGCATGATTCAGGCAGTCCAGGAAAGTCCCGCGGATGCCGAGCTTCGCGCCAGCACCAAAACCGCCATCGACCTTCTGGTGAAAATAGAATTGGAAGTGGAGAATATGCGGGGACGCGCGGTCGAGAAACGGCGCGATGAAACCAAAGGCCAGAACTTGGTGGACCGTTCCAAGGAAGCCCTGGCCCGCGTGGTTCAATATAAAAATCTCACGCTTACCGCTCACCGCGCCATTGTGGCCCAGCGTTACGCCAGCATGACTCAGGATGAGGCAGACGCCATCCGCAAAGACCTGGAATATGCCGAAGTTCTGCTGAAAGTACATCCCGATGATGCCCAAATTAAAGCCCGGCGCGATACGCTTCAGAATTACTACGACTTGGCCAAGGGACATACTGCCACGGCCTGGGCTCAAGTTAAGTTGATGAATGAAAAAGAAGCTGCGGCGACTGGATTTTATCAGAATCTGATGGGCAAATTGCAGACCGAACAGGACCTGGCCACTTCCGTCATTCATGCGACCAGCTACCGTGTGGCCAAGTCGCTTCTGGGATTGATTGATGAAAAGAACGCGGAAATCACCGCGCTTTTGAGCAATCTTACGGCTTTGTCCGCCAGCATCCCCCAGGATGACAAGATCAAGGAAATGCTCACCCTGGTCCAGCAGGGCAAATCGAATGCCGACGCCCGCGTTGCTTATGCGCGCGATATTGCCCAAAGAATGTCGGATGCGGAAAAAAAGGGATATCAGGATCTGGTCAATGCCCAGGTGGCTTACGAGACGGTGCGCCAGGCCGAATCGCTGGGCAAGGCCGCGGGCAATGCCAGTGTTGCCAACTCCCAGCTTGCCATTGCCAAGGCTGCGGTCACGGATATTCTGAACGCCATCAAAGATATTGAAACGCTTTTGGATCCCAACCTGGGGCTGCCGTTGACGGATCCTCCCTCGGCTTTTCCGAGGGATGTGGTTCTCCAGGCGGACAAGAAGGAAACGCGCGATCTTTATGTGCAGGCCCGCGACTTTGTGAAGCGTCTTGAGGTTTGGGCGAATCAGCTCAGTATTTTGAGCCAGGTCAGCCCGAGAGTGCGCGAAAGGGCGGATGTCAACCATGACGGCAAGGTGAACATGGATGACGCGCTTGCGCTCACCAATTCCATGTCCGGCATGATTGATATTAATCTGGACGGGACGAAAGATATGACCGATAAGGCTATTTGGGAAAAACTTTTACCCGTGCTTAACCTGCTCAACTTCTTCGGCGCGGGCAACGCCAGCCTGGCGGACATGGATGGCGACGGCGAAATAAAACCCAAGGACCGGGATATTTTCTATGAAAAACTCCGTTACAACCGGGATGTGAATCAGGACGGCAAGGTGGACATGGCGGATGTCGCCTACATCGACCAGTTCAAAAATCAAAACGCCTATGTCTTCGGGGCCATCGACACCGTGACCGTTTATCAATACGTGGGCGATGCCCGCGAGCGCAAACCTGTGCCGCGCCTGCCGGGCGAGGCGCCCATGCAGGAAGCGGTGCTGCAAACGATTTATCTGACTGACGATGAACTCAAGCGCGATGTGGGCATGGACATCACCCCGTACCAGGTCGGCGTATTCACCAACCGCGTGAAACGGCTGGTGGATTCGGCGCTGGAGACGACGAATATCGCTTCCATCACCGGCCTTCAGGAGCTCGCATTCCAGATCTCCCAGCAGGCACTACTGGGCATGGACCGTTTGGACGTGGATTTGACTGCCAAGACCAGCCTGCTGGCCAAATTGGATGATCTTGAAACCAAAAAATCCAATATGGAAACCGCCCGCGTTCAATATGAAAAAACCATGATGGATTTCAAGAACGCGCATGAGCTGGCGCGGTCCGGCTATCTGGAATTCAGCAACGTGAAAGACGCTTATTATCTGAAGCTGGAAGGCCTTCCTCAGGGCCTGAAATCCACGGAAGCTGATTTCAAGCAGAAACTGACCAAGTTTGACACGGAGCAGACCGCCCTGGATCCGCTGTACGCGAATCTCCTGACGGCCAAAACGGATTATGACACTGCGGTTACGGGAGGCGATGCGACGGAGATCGCGGCCAAAAAAGCGGCGCTGACGCTGGCCATGGACGATTACCGCCTGCAATACGGCAAGATGATGGATAAAAAACAGGATATGGATATTGCTTTCCAGAATCTGGCGGGCACGGAAAAAGAATGGGACGACCTGGCTGTGAAGTTCAATTCGACTTTTGACGCTTACAAGGCCAAAATCACGGCGCTCAACGCCGTTGTTTACCAGTTTGACGCCAAATGGACCAGCTTCCAAACCAAGCAAACGGATGTTATTAATTTGATGGATGCGATTGATACGGATCTTCAAGTGTATGAAACGCTGGATTATATCCTGCCTTCCGCGCGGGAAAATTACAACCAGGCCCGGGCCAAGCTGGCAAGGGCGAAACAGGATATGCTGGCCAAGCAAACAGAGATGCTGGCCGAGCGGGCCAATTACACCGCGGATCTCACCGCCATGACCGCGGCGTTTTCATCCCTTGAGCCGCTGGTCCTGGCCATGAAAACCGAACAGAACAATTACCGCCCCAAGTTTACGGCTTTAAAAACCAAGAGGGATACGCTGGGGTCGGATCTCGCAGATTTGGCGGTCAAAGTCAAAGACATGACCGACACCTACGTGAATGTGAACTCGAACAAACCGGCTTTTGACACGGCCTTCAGCGCATTTCAGGCTTCACAGGATCAGGAGAAAACGGATGAAGGCCTTCTCCTGACCGAAGAGTCAACTTTTGAAACTCAGGCCACCGCACTGCATAACGCGGAAGATGTTTTCAAAACTCAATTTGATTCCTTCAAGCCCAAGGAAGAGAAGTTTGAAGCCACTTACCGCAAATTTTTTGATTTGTACACCAAGGAAAAAGAACTTTATGCCGAGTTGGTGCTGTGGGAAGCCAAGTTCCGCGACCGCGCGCGCGTACTCACGTACGCGGGCACGATTCATGTGCGGCCCGATAATCAGCCCGAAACGCCGGCCCAGCTGGAAGAGCTGGTGATTGAAAAGGAGCTTTTGCTCCAGGAAAGAAGAAATGAACTTGAGCCGCTCAGAATTCAGGTGGCAGAGGCGTCACTGGCCATGCAGACTGCGGGCCGGGAACTGGAGATCCTGCTCGATAAGGTGGCCGCGGGAGTTCTTCCGCCCAATGATCCTTCGGTGGTTGAGGCCCAGATTGAATACACGGAAACGACCCGCGAGTACCGCCGGCTCCGGGTGGAATATGACCAGGCCCTGGAGCAGATCGAACAGCTTCGCATCATGATACGGACCCTGCGGGAGCTTTCGCGCGTGGCGCATGACGAGGTTCATTCCACGCAAAAAGCGCTGGCCGATATTGCGCGTCATTTGCAGGCTTCCCAGCTTGCAAGCAGCATGGGTTCTTTCGCGCTCTTTAACAATAATCTGTTTAATGCCGCAATGGGTGAAATGCAAAAAATGGATCCGGTTTCCACCGAATACGGCCGGCTGGAAAGAGTGTTGGAACAGACCAACCGGGTCAAGGCCAGACTGGGCAATGACATGACCGAGCGCGGCGGCGATCTCTTTTTGGATGAACGCGACCTCGCCCCCGTGCTGGACGAACTCTCCGATAATGCGGCTTATCTGAAAAAATTGGACAAGGATTTGACGACAGCTGCGGACACGCAGGCCTATATCAAGCTGGTGGAGCGCGTGCTGGATGAGATGGCCGATGATCCGATCGAAGGCTCGGGATTGAATCCGAAAAGCAGGTATGTGGACAATCACAGCGGCGAGCCCGGTAAAACAGACGCGCGCGGTATTTTCATGGCCCAGGGAACGGCCATGGAACTCAGGCGCTGGTATGACTATCTCAGACTCCGCAAACAATTCCTGGATCAAACCGTCGCCGCGTACGCTTTAGCACCCGAACTTTTCACCCAAACCAGCGTGGAGCGGATGGGGCTGGGATTTGGTGATTTGGATGATGACCACGATGTGGATTATGACGACCTTTTGAAAGAAGCCGGCCGCGTCACCGACCGGCTGAATTATTTTACTCCGGCCGTGCTGCAAAAAATGAAAGAAATCGAAGAAATCACAGGCCGGCTCAAGGATGTTTTCCGGGCCACGCCGGAACAAATCGGGCGCATCATCATCAACGACGCCTATCGCGTGGTGGCAAATATGCGCCAAGCGAATTCCGCCGGCGAGGCGGCCGCTATGCTGGATTCGGCCAACCTGCGTCTTGATCTGAGAGGCGCCGGCCATGAACATGAACCGTATGCCATGGACGTGGCCGACACGGTGTCGGCGAGTTTTGACGAGCTTGACAATGCCACGGACCTGACTCCTTTGGTGAAAAGCAATGCCATGTTCTCACCGAGCATGGTGTTTGCCGATCTTACGGAAGAAGGCCAGGCCTGGATGCATTTTGATTTGGACAACGACGGAATCGCGGAAACAAGTTACCGGGTGCTGAGCAACGCGGACGGCACGCTCCGGTTTGTGGAAGGCGGATCCTTTGGCGGCGATATGGCCATGGACGCTCTGAATCCCCTGGCGGATATTTTGATTGACAACGATCCGCCCGCAACGGCCACAGGCGTGCCCGATGCGGGTGCCATCAAAACCGCGCTGGAAAATCTCAAGACTGCGCAAAAAGAGGCGGCTGAAAAGCGCGAGGAAATGCAAAAGAAAGAAAGAGAGTATGAAAAGGCCCGGCTCGAATTCACGGCCGCTTATGAAACCCTGAATCAGCGCTATGTGGAATATGTGGGATTGTCCAACGATCTTTATGTCCAGTCCTTCAAGATGAGTGATACCGTGGAAAGGCTTGATCCGGCCTGGATTGCGATGAACACGGCGCGGACGGATTTCAACATCAAGCTGGCTTCGTATACGGTATTGCCCACATCGGCTAGCAAAAAAGCGCTGGATGAGGCATTCGAAAGTCTTCGGGAGGAATTCGAGAATTTACAAAGCATCAAGTCCGCCGGATTTAACCAGGATTTGAAGGATTTTAACGGCACCGTGAACCGCTGGCGCAAGTCTCGGGATAAGTTTGATGCGGCAGTTACTGATTATTACGCCAAATTCACCCCATTGAACACATCCGCCAATGATCTCAAGGCGGCCGTGGGCCAATATATCAGCGGGCAGGGCAATATTGTTACCAAAGCGGACGCGCTTTATACCGCTTCGGACGGAAATATCGGGCATCTTTTGCCGGATGCGAAAGCGCGTTACAAGGCCATGCAGGATCGCATTAAAGATTTCAGCAAGGATATAAAGGGCCGCAAACAGCTTTTGGAAAATGCCAAGAACGAATTTGCCGCCGAAATCACGGACGCGAGCACGGAGTTCAATGATCTCAAGACCAAAATAACGGACCTGGCTGCTAAGGCCCAAATCCTCGGCTTTGCGGCCGACATGGCCGGAAGTTATGCCAGCACATGGAGCATTATGGTGGATGGGCCGCCATATCCCTGGCTTCCTGCTGTTCCCCTGTCAGTTTCCATGGTCAAGGCCGCGGAAGCTTATCCGGGAATCGGGACCAATCCTGCTTTATTCAACGCGGCGGCAACTGATTTTAATTCCAGCTGGGGATTTGCCAATACCATGTTTGGCAATACAAAGCTATCGATCAGCGGTGCTGCTGCAAACTTAAAGACTGCGAGCACTGATTTTGACCCCAGAATTTCGGAAACGTCGGAGAAAATGAAAAAGCGCAAAGTCCGCACCGGCCCCTTATTCACCCAGCCGGCGGGAGCGGATTACCGGGTCGCATACACGCTGGGAAGAAACATGCGCGGTCTTTTGAATCGGTATCCGGTGCTGGCCTTGGCTTCCGGCGCGCCGACTTTGGGAGCCATGGACAGCGCTCTGGGCAATCTAGAAACTTCACGCCAAACGCTTCTTGAAAGCAAACGAGTGCTTTCAAAGGAAGAAAAGACTTTTCTCGCAGTGCAGGGTTCGGCCGGGGCTTCGCTCCAGGATTTGACGGCCAAGTTCGACCTTTATCAGGAAACAGCCCGCCAGCTGGCTGATGAAGCGCTCTTCTATAACGACGCGGAAAAAGACATTCACCAGAAACAGCAGGCCATTATCCCGCTTTTCACAGACTACGATGCTAAGCTCTCGGCCCTGCTTTCCGCCATTGCGGCTTCCAGCCCGGCGGCCACCATCGCGGCGCTTAAAAAAGATTTGGACGCGGCGTTCTGGAGCTTCCGCAGCATGTGGGAGAGAATGCAGGATGTCAAAATCGAGGGGCTGGATCAGGAGGTTCGTCTGATGGAATCGCCGCTTAAAGCCGCGGAAAAACAATTCTCTGATTTGACAGCTTCCTACGATCAATTCCTACGGAATTGGGACGTTTACCAGGAGCAGGCCGCCAAACTCAAAGCTGCGGCCGCCGGTTTTGAGGGGAGTTTACAGATAGTGATTTCCAATGCCCAGTCGCTTTACACCACCGCATCCTCGGGCGGTATCAGCAAGCTGCCCAGCGCGGCCCAAAGCCAGTACGAATCCGCCTTGAGTTCCCTGAATTCCTATATTACGGACCTTGAAGATAAAAAAGAACAGTTGGTTATCCGCAACAGAGGATTCAAGGATTTTACGGACGAGATCACCGACTGGCACAGTAAAGTCAAAACAGAAGTCGAAAGCTTGAGTCATATTCATTTTCTTGCCTTGGAATATAGAATCGAACCCCTGCGCACGGCCCGGCGCACCGTGGAACGCGGCCGTATTTTTAGCCAGTCTTTTGACGGCAAGGGATTGGGCAGCCGCGATGATTCCCGTAATTTCACCGTACGGATGAAAAAACTGGCTTCCCAATATTCCAAATTGATGACCGATACGGACGCCTTCAAAATAACTCATGACGCCATGAAGAAGCAGTATCTGATCGCCCAGTCCAATGAGGCGGACCATCACGCGGTCACGGCCTATACGGGCATCCTGCCCACGTCCCATCCTTATCCGTTCCAGCTTGCGGCCGGGCCTTGGTATCTGGTCAAGGAAAAAGGCATTCATATCGAACTTTTTGAAAGCAATCTGGCCATGTTTTACGAAAAAGTCCGCTCTTTGGCGGGCGGCGAGGATTTGCCCAAATTGCTTGACCCGGCCGCCGATTCCTCGGACCGTAAAGCCAAGCACATGATGGAAGAGCTTTTGAGGATTCAAAATAGAAATCCGGACAACGCGGCGCTGGTGGGAGCGCCCGTGATCGCGGACATGCAAGTCGCGCTCGCTGATTTTGAGACGGATCGCGCCACGCATTTGCAAAAGCAAAGAGAGCTTCGCGAAAAAGAGACTGATTATTTGAACGCGCAGGATCTGGCAGTCAAGGCGCGTCACGAAACAGATAACGCTTTTGAATCCTACAGCAAATGGAGCGAAAAACTTATACGTGAAATCAAGGAGTTCGGCAAAACGAATGACACCTTGCAAACCGATCAGGCCGAGCTGGACAGCCGGGCCGGGGATTTTGCAGCCAAGCATGCGGCCTTCCAGACTGCCCTTACCGCGGTGCCTGCCGATCCGCCAGCGCTGGCCAATGCAAAATTTGAGCTGGAGCAGTCAGCCGCGCGCCTGGCCGAGCAGGTTCAGAAGATGGAGCTGGCTAAAAAGAGCGGTTATGATTCCAAACTCAAGTCTCTCCTGAGAATTACCGGCCAGTGGAAAGATAGCTTCGATAACCTGGATTTCGCGCGTACCCAGCTCCGGGACAGACTGCAGGACACGGTGAATGCCGGCGCTGACCTGGCCACCAAGGCCGCGGCATTCAAGACCACTCTGTTAGCTATGAAGGGCCGCGCGGATGCTCTTTTAACCGCGTCAAACGGCAATATTGACAAGCTGACCGAGGCGGATAAAAAACTATACGCCGCAATACGCAAGAAGCTTGAAGCTGTCAAAAAATCCTTTGATGACCAATTGACTGAATTCAACACGCGCCGGACGCAATTTAACACGGACCAGACGGATATGGCAGCCAGTATTTCAGATTTGGACACCCGGTGGACTGACCTCGATGATCGGCATATCCGCCTGAAAGATGCCCTGCAGAGGACGCTCACGGCGGGCAGGGAATGGAAGGAATTCTTTGAGGAAGTTGTTCCGAAAGTAGAAAAAATTCAAGATATCATGCCTGCGGCCGTTTCTGATCCGGCCCTCTTGAATTCTGCGGTCATCTTTTACACGGCTGCCTTGAATGACGAGAAACTCAAACAGCAGGAACTTTCCAAAACTATTTCCGGCACCTATTCCGCGCCGGATATGAATCTAACCATGGCCGCGGCTGTGCATCCTTTTGAAATTCCCAAGTTTAGAGAAACATTGAAAAAAATACGCACTAATCAAAACAAGGCCCTTAAGAGATTCAAGGGACATGGTGCTGGTGCATCCGGTTTTTCACTTTCAGCGGACGGCGGCTTTGAAGCCGGCCTTTTTGATCTGGACACGTCCATCGCCAGCTCCGCGGATGATGCGGGCACGGCGGGAACCCAGTCCGTGCAAATCGGAGGAAACACCTATTCGGTGCATCTCGGCTCGGTGGGGAAGGCGCTCACGGCCGGTGCGCAGGCCAGGGCCGCCGGGATTCTGGCCCAGCAGCAGTATGAGAATTTTCTGTACGGCGAGGGCTCTTCCGACCTGCCGGCTGAAGGGAGCTACAACCAATATTATCTGAACAGCATTGAAGTACAGAATTACCTTAGAGCCGCCACCCAGGCTGCGGAGGAGCGCGCTGCCTCGGATCAGGAAAAAGCAGCCAGGGATAAACAAGTGATCGATCAGGCACAGACTGCTTTTGAGGATATCAATGACCTGCGTGATGAAGTCCAGGCCCTGGCGGATGTGAGCGCGGACCTTACCGCCGATGCGGCCGCGGTGCTGGCTTCCCTGGAGACGCGCGTCAGCCAGGCCTCGGAAAAACAGCTCGACGCGCTCCGGATTTTTCACCGGATCGAACGCCTGCTGGCTTCGGCCAATGACGCGGTCAAGCCCGATGTGCGGAAGGACCGCGATGCGGCCCAGGTCCTGCTGGAAGAAATCGAAAAAATGATTACATTTCTGAAAAACACCTATTTTGAGAAAAAGGCGGTCAAGGAGGGCGGCGAAAAACTCGCGGACGCTATCCAGGCTCTGACTCATGCCAAGGCCACGGCTGAAAGCGCACTTCAACCCGGCACGTCCGTCGCGGACACGGCTTCTAAGCTCGCTACTCTCCACGATGACCAGGAAAATTTGCAGAATGCCCTTTACGAATTCAACCGGATTTATATCAAGCAAACCACGGACGTGAAAGAAATTCTGGAACAAACCTTCAATGTCAAGTCGCTCGCCGATACCATGGAAATTTATATCGACCAGGTCAACGCAAGTTTGCGCGAAAAAACCCAAAAAGAACTTGAGGATGCGGTCAATGCCGGGACCACGACCTGGGAGCTTGAAGAGGCCAGAATGAGCCGGGAAGTCAAGCAGGACATGGATACGATCCGGGCCAGGTACCTCGCGTTTGAACTCGGCGATATAGACGCCCTCACCCTAACTGAAGCCACGGAAAAAATGACCGTCAAATTCGGCCCTGTCCGCCGCCTGGCGCGCGAAGCTCTGGCCAAGGCCGAGCGTTATTTTGCCATGGCCGAATCCGAGGAAGCCCAGGTGGCCATCAAGAGCCCGCTGGATGTGCTGGCTTATATCGCGAATGACGCCAGCGGCAAAATGGAGTCGCTGAATTATCAGCGCGCGGTCAGGGAAGCGGAGCAGACCGTGAAGGACCGTTCGCAGAATCTTGCGCTTCTCAGGGATGCCATCCGCAATGCGATTCAGAATCTGCCTCCCATGCCGGAAGATAACGCCGGCATCGAGCTCCTGCTCCCGCAGTATGCGGCGGCCGTGGACCAGGCCGGGGACAATTTTTACAGCATCAGCTTGATGGAAGATGACGTGAACCGGCTTTTCCTTGCGGTCGGAACGCGCGGGCGGTATTTGCTCAAGCCCCATGCCGAGACCATCCAGTTCACCATGGGAGAGATGGGCGCGTTGATGGAAAGCAAACTCACTCAGCAGTTGTCAAAAATTGAGGATGCGGCTTTGCGCTATGACCAAAACCAGCTTGAGGCCGTTGCCCGGGCCAGCGAGATTCTCGCCTCCGGGCTGCGCACGGCCATTGAAAAAAATCCGGTACTGCGTGAATTTGCCGACCTTGAAACCCGTGCTCATGCGGGCTGGAAAGAGGCCCAGAGACAGGACCAGGAAATGCGCATTGCGGCCGAGACGGCCTTGCGGGAGCTCAAAGTCATGCAAGACCGCATTGTGGAAATGAAAAACGCGGAAAAAATCGTGGCGGATCAAATCTCGGCCGCCCGTTTCAATGTGGCCATCGCCAATGACCTCTTGAGCGATTTAAGCGTGTTCACGGAATTCAGGCATGTCCTGCAAAGCCCGCAGGACCGCCAGACCGAGGATACTTTATCCTCCCAGGCCAAGGCCGTCACGGATAGTCTTGCACAGCTTATTTTCGGAGACAAGGCTGAAGGGCTGAAGGGCGTGGTCGATCTCTTTAACGACGCCCGCGGCATGGCCTCGCATTTTCCGGAAAATACGGTTATGAGCGACATGATCGCGCAGTTCCGGCCCACCATGCAGGACGCGCAGGACACGGCCAAATTGATCACCGGATTTGCCGATATTATCATCGCTTACTTCAAGGCCTTTGCGCATCACGACGCGGCCGGCCAGGCGGTGGAAGCTGAAAGGGGAATCATTGATCTTTTGCGCGAGGAACATGACGACGGCACCACGGCCGCGCTTTACGAACTTTTCCTGAAGGCCGAGGAGGAAGTCCAGGCCAACAAAAACAATGCCGCGGCCTATGCCCAAAAGGTAAGAGCCCGCACGGATGAGCTGGTGGATTTGGCCCGCAGGTCCGAGGCACTCGGCCAGTTTGACTATCCGAGCGAACTCATGGTTAACAAGAGGCATCTTCTTGATTTGCTGGAAACCTTGGCCGGCAATATCGGCCTCACCCTCATGGCCAGCGGCAGCATGGTGGTGCAGCCGCCCACATCGGTCAAAGACGCGCAGCACAAACTGGTGCTCCTGACGCGCATGCGCGGCCTGAACGGCGTGCAGCCCGCACCCGGCAACGCGGGTTTTGTGGGCGGCAAGACTTACACCATCAGCACGGAAATTGAGTCGGGAGATGTGGACACCACCAAAACCCCGCCTGAAAAGGGGAAGGTGATTATCGAAACCATGATGCTGGAGCCCACAGAAAAGGCCACGGGCTGGGTGCAAACCACTTTTTACCGCGTGGACCCGTGGGAGCCGGCCGCTTCTCCGATCAAGAAAATAGTCATAGGCGATATTATCAAAGAAACTTTGGCCATGACGCCCAAGGCCGGGTCGGTGGATTCCGTCAATCAGGCCACGTCGCTTCCCCACGCGCTGGTAGCGTATAAAAATGCGCGCGATGTTCTTTTCGGACAGCAGTCTCTCTGGCCCGCGCCCGGAACCAATCCGCTGAAAAGTGCCGAAGGCGTGCGGGGGGCTTATTTCAGGGCCAAGGGCCGTTTTGGAATATCGGATGAACTTATTTCCTGCAAAGGCGGTATGGCTACGCCAAACGCGGAGTGTAAGGATAACCTTAATTCTACGACCGGCGATTTTGAGACCATGAAAACGCAGATTAAACTGGATAATAAGCAACTGGTTCTCCGGCAATTGGGAGAGCAAGTCATGTGGCAGGACGGCACGCTGACTTTTATGCCGCCCGGAGACCAGGGCATCACCTATGATTTTGACCTGACAGATATCATGAATGCCGCAACGCCTATCGAAGCCCTTCAAGCACTCACGAAGCTTCCGACCTATACCACGACGTCGCTTACGGGCACGACCACGAGTACCTACGGATATCTTTCCAGCCAACTGCTGGTGGATTTGCTCAATGCCCTGGGAGATTCGGGAGATTCCGGGAACAACGCGGGAAGGGTTGAATCCGGTGATCTGGTGACTGCGCGCTGGAATGTTTGGGAAGTGACACGCCGCCTGCTCGAAGGTTTTTCCGGGGGCAGCGGCACACCCATCGTGGGCGCTGAACCGGATTTTAAGGCCAAGGCAAAAATGCTGGAAGACGCGACCAAGGCCTACAAAGGCCGCGATTGGATGACCGGACAGATTGCCGGCCTTTTGAAACAGCTGACGGAAAAAGAGGCGGAAAAAGAAATTGTGCGCAGTGAGTACCAGCAGGCGGAATCCAAGGCCTCGGCTCTGGAGCGCTCGCTGGAAGTCAAAACCCGGGAGTATGAAAGATCGCTCGAAAGAATCGATGCGGCCAAGAAGACACAGACGCTCCTGGAGCAGGCGATGATGACTTTGACCACATTGAGCGGGAACCGCCTCGAGCACCTGGCCAATGATCCTCTGCCGCCCGGGCAAACCGCTGCCAATGTGCTGGGAATGGGCTCAGCCAGCGCCCAGGGCGCGGCGCTCCTTTTCAATAAAGTGCAGGCCAAGTCCGCTGAATTGACTGCGGCGCGCTTATCGCTCGAAGCCGAGGCCGCTTCCTTTAAGATAAAACATGAGGAGTCCCAGAAAGCGTTCAGCCAGCTGACGGACATGCGGACAACTTATGAAAAATTAGCTGACCGCCGCAAACTCGCGGAAACCGATCTCAAAAACAAGATGGCGGATCATAATTCTGCGCAGACTGATCTGGAAAGCGCCTACGGCGATTTGAAAAATGCAAAATCAGGTTATGATCTGGCTTTTGGAACGGGCAGTGCGCCTCTCATTGATCTGGCCTATAACACTCTGGGCGCGAAAACCGACGATTATTATAAGAAGTACAAGGACTTCCAGGACAAGCGGGCCAAAATGGAAACTGCCTATAACGAACTTGAAGACGCCAAGGCCGAATGGGAACAATTCGCGGTGAGCGGAGGCAACGTTTCAGGAGAAGACAACAGTCTGGAAGCGGCCTTCAACCGCTTCAAGACTGCTTTGAAAGTGCTGGATGACGCCAAGGACAATTATTTGACCCGTTACCAGGGCTATGACGCCAAAATGAACGGACTTTTGGGTGAAGTCAGCAGTCTGGATACGGCGATCACGGCGGATCCGAACGCGCTCACAACCGACCAGTCAAGCCGCTACAATCAAATCAAAGGCCAGCTCAATACGGCCAAAAGCGATTTGGTAACCGCCCAGACAGCCATGAAGACCGAATATGACACGGCCCGGACAAAACTAGCGGACATGCTTTCTGATTTTGATGCCACACTCAAAGATGCGCTGGATATAACCGTAGCAACCTCCCTTGGCGCCAAACAGGCGGATCACGGCAAGTCTTATCAGGAAATGGACGATAAACACCTGCTTTTTGCCGGCTCTGCCGGTGATTTGGAAGCACAAGTGAAATCTATCATGCTGGCTTATTTGAGCATCAAGATCAACAAAGCGGCCTATGACGCGCAGTTTCAATCCCTGGACAAGACACAGACTCAGGAAAAAACCGATGCCCTGGAGTATAAGAACAAAACCACGGCTTTTGATACTAAAGCTACGGCGCTTAACACGCGATGGAGCACTTTCAAGACTGATTTTGATAATTTCAAGACAAACAAGGAAGGCACTTATGAAACCCAGTACCAGACCTACCTGGACAAGGACACGGCCTGGAAGGAAAAATGGCCCAAGTTTAGCGACCGCTCGACCAGCATGCTCACCCACACGCTCGGCGCTATTGAACAGTCCATGTCCTCCCTGAAGGAAATGGATACGGCCCTGGGCCAGAGAAGAAGCAATTATGAAAGCTATATCGAAGATTTGCGGCGCGAAGAAAAAATCACGGGACAAGCCGACAAAGCTTACCAGGAAGCGTGGAAGCAATACGATGAAATGTTCAAGAAAGTTAAAGACACGGAAGGCAAATATAAAACCAAACTCACGGACATTGACAATGCCCAGACCGCCATGGAAACGCTTTATGCGGATCTTGTCGCCAAGAAAGCTATCTATGACGGAGTGCTGAGCGGCGCGATTATCATCTTCACGCTGGAAGATGCCAAGAAGGCCCTGCAGGAGGCGCTCGCAAAATACGACGCGCAGACCAAAGTTGTCCTGGACATCAAAACCGAAGCGGATAAACTGCATCATGAAATGCTGGATAATGACGCCACTTGTGAATCGCTGGCCTCGGAATTCGAAGCCGCGCACCGCGTTTACAAGGACCAGGTCCAAAACCTCAAAATGCTCAAAAAAGGTTTTGATGAGAAATACAAGGTCATGAAGGAACAGCAGAATTCCTTCTTCGACCGGATTGAAGATGTCCATAGCGCCATTCAAATTTCAAAAAATGCCGGCACGGGCGCGCTTACGGCGGACCAGGAGGCGCAGTACGACCTCGAAAGGACCCAGCTCCTGAATTTAAAAGCCCAACTTATAACTGAGCAGGGCAACATGGTTTCGGAACACGCCAGCTATAAAGGAAAACTGGATCTCATGATCGCCGAGTTTGAGGGCAATTTGACCGCCAAGACGCGGGATTTTGCCGGCAAGCAGAAAGAATATACTTCTAACGATATGTCGGACAAAAGAGATGAGGCGGTGGGACGCATGGGCGCGGTGAAGAGCGCGACCGAGGCCTTGAAAACTACCATGAATGCGCTGGACCAGGACAAACCTGCCGTGGATGCCGCCATGGTTGCGCTCAAATTCGAGCAAGAACAAGAAACCCGCGCCGAAGACGGATGGAAAGACTCCTTTGACAAGCTCGACACTAAGGTCTCGGCTCTTGACACAGCGGGAAGTAATTTAAAGACCGCGCAAACCGCCTTTTCTGCCAAGCAGGCCAATTCTGCGGCGGCCTTTTCGAGCTTTAACGACAAAGCAACCTCAGAGGCGACAAAATTCGCGGCCACGAAACAGCAATACGCCAAAATGATGAACACCATCAAGGTGGGAGGAGGCTTGATCGAGCGTGAAGTCAGGCGCATCGCGCAGCAAATTTGGGGCGATGATTATGTGCCTCAGAACGGACGCAATCCCGACAATCTGCCGCAGAAAATCTGGAATCCGTCTAATCCCGCAAATCCGAATTTGAAGGTCCCTAATCCGAATTTCAGCGTTTTTGACATCCCGCAGGGAAATCTGGACAAGAATATGTTCCCCATGTATGCGCCGGACAGCGACGGAGACACGGACAAAGATGATTTCCGGTCGGCCGGCATGATGTCCACGGGCGACATGTTCAGGGATGACCTCAAAGACATGATTGATCTCCTGCTCCACTTTGATCCGGATCTTGGCACGGGTGCCAACCGCATGATCGAAGAGCTGGTCAAAGTTATTGGCGTGAAGTCTGCGGAATTGGGCGCCGTGGTCAACAAGGTGCCGCCGGATGCCGGCACTACGGTTCCGGGCCTCAATACGGCCCAGTTCACGATGGATGCCAAGAATTGGGACCCGGGTTCCCCCGGCGGAGACCCGAACAAGGACCAGGTGATTGAGCTGCCTTTTGAATTTTTGGGGGATATCGCGCATGTGTCCGACTGCTTCGGGCTGGCCGACTCGGAGTGCATGAACCCGGATAACAAAATTTGGGGCGACCGCGACGGCTATATCGAGCCCGGCAAGGGAACTGCGGGTGCCAATCGCGAAGATCCAACGCTGGCAGGGAATCCTTTGATCTATGCCAAGGCCAAGACCAAGAATAAACTTAAAGTCCACGTCAAATGGGAGCATCTGGGCACCCAAGTCACGGTGGATAATTCCCCGGGCGACCTCCGCCGCCTGGTAATCACAGAAATCGAATTACCTTATGCGCCCACCTCCAAGCAAGGGCCGATCAAGTCCGCGAAAGCGGCCCGCGACACGGCCGAGCGCATCAAAAAAGAAGGCGGATATTACGAGCTGAATGACAAAGGCGTGCCGGTCGACGTTTCGGCCGACAAAGCTGGGAAAGCTGATAAAACTGCAAATGAATTAGCTGATGGGCTCAAATCGCAGTTTAAGACCGCTGACACGAGCACCATCAAGTGTGAAGACGGCACCATGGATTGTACGGTGGAGGAGGGATATGTCATTGAAGGCATGTCCATCAAATACAAAATCCCGCGGACCGTGACGGACAACATGATTCTGGATATTCCCCAGCCCAATGATGATTACCGTCCTCCGTATCAATTTATTTTGAATGTGGAGGACGAAGACCCTCTGAATCCAAGCACTAAAAAGAAATTGACCTTCCGTCATGAATCGGGTCATCTCGGAGCGCTCAAGGAATTGATAGAAAGCAAGCGCAAGGACAAGCTGGAAAAACCGCGCTTTGAGCTGAATGCGGCCGGCGATCAGGTGCTCACCAAATTCATCAATGAAAAGGTGTATTCCGTGGGGCTGGAAAAAAGGGAAGAGGAACTCTCGGGACAGCTGGCTGCCATGCAGTTGGAACTCACGGCCGCGGCCCAGGCCCGTGACGCGGCTAAAAAGAAATTCGACAAAACGGAAACCGATTATCTCAATTTAAAACAGCAGGAACAAAAGGTCCGCAAGGGCGATCCCGCGGCCGCGGTCACCAGCTGGCAAAGATATGGTTATGACCGGCTGGTGCATGAGTCCGAGGAGGCGCGCGCTAAATATGAGCAGGCCATGAAAGATCATGACAGCGCTTACCGCCAGTATTTAATTTCCGTGGCCATGAACACGGAAATTAAGGACAAGGAAAAGAAACGCGAGATGTGGAATGCGGCGGAATTCGGCGACCGCTGGGTGAACAGGGACATGAATGGTGACGGCACCATCGACCCGACGCTCGGTCCCAATGGCGAAGGAGAGATGCTGGATGTGGACGGAGACGGCAAGTACGATACCGGCGCCAGGGCCGCCGAGCTTTTCTACGAAAATGTCAAGGATGACACGGACATTCTTACTATGAAGGATGCGAAGGACGTGGATGACGACGGCAATGTCAATGAACTGCTTCTGGATGCCGCGCGGCAGGACGCGCAAAAGAAACGCCAGAAGGCCAATGAGCTCAAGAATGATTTTGACAATTACGGCAAACGCTGGCACGTAGCCGCTGGCGCGCTCCAGATGGAGATCGACCGCGACCTCCTGCCCCCATACAACAAATTGACCGAGGATTATACGCGCGCCAAAGACGCGGTGACGGAGCTTGCGGCCAAAGTCGAGAGCATGCAGGTCGGCGTGATTCAGACCAACCGCGACTACATCGTCTACAAGCGGGATCAGGAAACCAGCGAAAATATGTATAAAAGACGGCGCGAGGAAAGTTATGACATACGCATCGGCGCCATTCTGAATGGCAAGTTCATGGAAGAAATGAGCTCGTTCCGGAACACGCTCCGGCGCGGCGAGCTTCAAATGGCCCAAATTTCGACTGCCATGGACCGGCTGGTGAAACGGTATGAAGAAAAGGCCATTCAAATGGCCGCTTTCATGGATCCGGAAATGAAGATGACTTTTGACGCGGCGCAAAGAAAAGAAGCCGCGGCCAAAAATTATTTGATCAGCCCCGAGGCGCTTTGGGATAGGTACCTGTACTGGCTGGGCGGAACGGACGGCACGCTCACGGCATCAAGTCTTTTCGCAGTCATTGAAACGAATTACATGCACGATGCCGACGGCTGGCTGCTTACCGGTTCCGGAGCTTCGGTTAATTGCAGCGCCAACCCTATGCCGGCCGTGGGATGCATTGAAATGGAATTGCCCGGGATCAAAGACCGCAAGGTCAAGGCCAGATACAATGACCTGCTGGGCTATTTCGTGGCTTATGACGTGCTGGATAAGAACAACGCTTCCATGCTGCCCGCGGGGGTCAAATACAATCAGGCTCTGGTGGCCGGCACCACGCTCACGTATCAGGACAAAGACAAGAACAACGCCCCGGCCGGACCCATCCATACCTTCGAAATCCACGTAACCGGCGACCGTTACGACGGCGGCACGATTTCTCTCGTCAACCGCGTGGGCAATGACCGCGAAGGCGTTTTTGACACCGCGGATCTGGGACGCGAGGGCGAATTTGACATCCGCTTAAGAATTCTCGGCCTGGAGCGTGAAAAAGCCATGCTGGAAAAAGTGCATCTTTTCTCCAAGTGGACGGGCGAATGGAAAGACCTGGACGGCGACGGCGTCGTGGACATGGAATGGGATGACAGGAATCACAACAATACAGTGGATGCGGGCGAGTGGCATGATGATGACGGCGATGGAAATGTGGACAATGAATGGTTCGCGGACGTGAATGGCGACGGCAAAATGAATTTGGGTGAAGTCGAACTTCAAATAATTAAAGTCAATGAGACCTGGCGCAATTATCAAAAAATGCTGGCGGACGCGGCCACAGTCGGCCCTCAGATGCTGGATTCCGCGAAACTGGCTTATGACAATCAGAAAAAATTATTGGATGAACTCTGGGTGGATTCCAACAATGACAAACTCATTGATGCCGCAGACGCGGGCGCGGTGCCGAAATTGGTCAAACGCGCCAGGCAGGAAATTCCCGACCTGATCAAGCTGCTTTGGGACGACGTCAACAATAACGGAGTGGTTGATGCGGGCGATAAAGGAAAAATCATGGATGCCCGGGCCCAGCAAGCTGATTTCAAAACCAAACGCAATCAGGCCTTTGACCAGTATCGCACCGAAGTCAACGGCCCCGGAACTTATCTCTTCAAGACTTTTGATCCCTTCCAGTCCAAATGGGCCGAGGCCCAGGCCGCTTTCAAAGGGCTTCAACCCGTGCTCAAGCCCGCGCCCAATTTGCCGGATGACCGCTGGACCGCGGCCGATGAAACCGATACCGAACGCCTGGCGCGCGAGACGGCCTGGTGGAAGTACTACCAGATCGAACATGAAGTAAGCATTTTGGGAAAACTCAAGGACCAGCTCAAGGAAGAATACAACCTGGCGGTCCAGCAATCGAACGAGGCCTATGTCGCCAAGGTGACCATGGACCGTGCGGCCCGGGAGGCCCTGGACAACAGCCAGGAAAAGAAGGCGTATGAGCTCGCCCTGCCCAAAGCGGTCAAGCTCTATGACGCGGCCAAGAAAAATCGCGAGGACAAATGGAAGGAATACTGGCAGTCGCTCTCGAATCTGCAGGCCAAGGAAGACGACCTGGACAGGAAACGCGCCGAAGTGGAAGGCATGCAATTTGCCGAAATCGACGGCGCCACGCTTCAGGACAAAAAGAAGAACCAGCATAACGCCATGTACCTGTGGTGGGGCGATGAGGCCCAGGATGCTAACGGGGACGGCATTGTTTCAGCCAGCGAGACATGGGACATCAACCAAAGCGGCGGTCCGAACAATGCGCTGATGAATAAAGTCCCGAGCAACCACCCGGGCGTGCACCAGAAAAAGGTGGCGTTGAGAACCCGCGTCCGCGAGTCGGAGCAGTCCCAGCATGATTTGGAATTGGCGCGGGAAAATTCGGACCAGATGCGCGAGGGGAGCGAATACATGGATTCCTTTGCGCTCAAGATGGAAGGCCGGCGCAAGGTCAAGGGGCTGGAGAAAATCAAGCAGGAAGAGCGCAAAAAAGTGGCCCAGAATCTGGAAAACCAGGCCAATGAAAAAGCCACGCTTCTGGAGCGCCAGCTCGGCACCAAGCCGCGCGGCTGGAAAGATCTGAATAACAACGGCGTTCAGGATGCGGGCGAAATTGTGGAATATCCGACCGCGACACCGCCTTATAACGTGACCCTGCCGGCCAAAACCGAATACGAGGAATGGATGTATTACCAGAATGAGGTTTACCAGCGCGAACAGCTCATGGCCGGGCTGGATCCCAATAACCCGAGCCAGAAAGATCTTTATACCGCGTATCAACTCGAGCGCGACAGCTTCCTGGATAAGGCGCGCAAGCAGGAAGATTACATCCGGGATCTGGAAAACCAGAAAGTGTCGGCTGTCGCCGAAAAGGAGTCCCAGCACCGAGATGTGGAGCAGGCCCAGGAAGAATTAGACGCCGTCAATGCCGAAATCAAAGATTTGGACGCCAAAATCAATGCCGCGTACATCGAGAAAAACAAGTTGAAAACCGATTTGCCGGGCGTGGCCGTGATTGAAAATTTCTTGATGACGGACAATCAATACAAATTCGGTCTGGTGACCTTTGCCCAGAACGAGGTGTCCGAAGCCGAGGACCGCGCGGCCCAGTATGGCGCGCGGGTGGGTGAATGGACCCATACCGGTGATCATGGGACGGTGTATGGAGCCGCTGCCAGGTTCAATCAGTTTGATTACTCGCGCCTCTTGAGATACACCGGGCAGGCCAAGTCTTTCGGCGGAGTGTTCACCCAAACGATCAACACCCTGAAAGGGCTGGCGAATGAGCAGGACCGCGTGGTTAACCGGCTGCAATCCCGGGCCATGGAGCAGAACATGCTCCAAAAAGCTTCGTCGCGCTCCGAGCAGGCGGCCGGCATTTTCCGCGATTCCGGCGGCACCAATGTGGAACAGCTCAAGCGCCAGTTCGGACAGCTCTCCTTTGTGGAGGAAAATATCGAGTATCTTTTTGACAAATCCAAAGGATACGCGGTTGCGGCCAATATGCTGGCGGACAAAATGATGAACGAAAAAATCCTGGCGTCCGCGGAATCGGCGCGTGTCTATTCGGATATGATAAGCCACGCCTCGGGCGAAATTGCCAACATCAACTCGATTCTGCCCGCCCTGCTTATGACGGAAAAAGGATCCAAGCTCGGCGGCGCGCTTCTCGCCGCGGCGTCTCTCCGCGTGGATCCGAACCAGGCGCAATTCCTGGACCTTCTCAAACAGTACCGCAAGGCGCTGGATCAGAAGGAAGCGGCCATTGCCCGCTACCTGGCCGTGCGGCAGGAATACATGAATCATTGGACCGAGCTCAAGGAAGAGGCGGAAAGAAAAGAAGAACGCTGGGCCATTCATGTCCAGCGCTACAACGATCAGCAAACCAAGTTCACCGCAGCGGAAAACGCGTACAACCTTTACCGGCCGCAGGTCATAAGCCAGCAGGCTGAAGTCCAAAACCTTAAAAATGACGTGCAACAGCGCTTCACAGCCACGGTTCCCAATGCGAAAAAAGGCTATGAACTGGCTTTTGCCAAATACCAGATCAAGAAGAGCGAGTTTGAGCGCACGCCCCAGGATTCGGCCAGGAAATCGGACATGATGACGGCCCTGCATGATTTGGAGGACGCGGCCAGGACATTAAACGATGAGCAGGACATGGTGGAGAAACAGCGCCGCAAGCTGGGCCTCGCGCAGGCCAAGTTTTCTCAAATGGAGGAGCGGCTGGCCCGGCTGGAAAGCGAAATGCAGCAGGCCCGGCGCGATAAAAACCGGATCGAAGAATTACGCGATGCCGCCTCTAAGGAATATCAGGACGCGCTGGCCAAGGCGGATGTGGACAATAACGGCATCCTGCACAGCGTGAACGATACTATTAAGCCCGGCACGGACCTGATTCCCAACACCACCTTCCATTTTGACGAAGATATTATGATTCTCCCGGCCCCAGGCGGCGCCCCAAGAAACATCAATGACAAAGCCAAATATGTGGACACGGGCCTGCTGGTCGATGATCCCTCGGCCCCGGCCAATGACCAGGACAATGACGGCATTGTGGATAGCGAGGACCTTCATGACGACCGCATAGATGATCCCAAGAAGCATGTTTATGCCAAGAGCAAGCTCTTCCTTCTGGCCGAATCTCTGGAAGAGCTACGAAAACAGGCCAAGGAAGCTTTTGATATCTCTAAAAAGAAAAAAGTTCAATATGATAATACTCGGAAACTGCTCACCAATGCGGGCGTGACCGCGCACCTGGCGGAGATGGCCGAGAATTTCACGGAGATGATCGACTCCAAGGCCAAGCTCAAAGTGGAGGCCGCGGAAGTCGGCAAGCGCCAGCAAACCCTGAAATCCGCGGAGCACCGTTTCAACGCCCTGCCCGCCAGCGCCGAGGAAGTCACCGTGAACGGTCAAACTACAACCCTGTTTTACAAGAAGAGCGACCAGGCCATGCACATCATGAAACAGATGCGCCGCATGAAAACCGATCTCGTGACTTTGAAAGGCGACGCGATCCAGGAAAGCACCAAGATCCGGGAGCTCACGGCCCGGGCGGACGATGATCTCCGCATGATCAAAAAGCTTTACGCTCAAAATAAAACGCTGAAGGAATCCATCTCTGTTTCCAAAGATTACAGCCGCATTGCCCGCGAGCCGATTTTGGAAAATGAGGACATCATCGCGGGCGCCACGGGCGCGGCCGTCCGGTTCAAGAAATTTTTCGACGCCATCAACAAGGATGTGAACGGAAACGGTGGACTCGCCGCGGGCGCCACCACCGGGCTGGCCCAGGTGATCGAGGACACGCTCAATGATTCGGTCAAAATGATCGAAAACATGGAAGCCCTGGCGCGCCCCGAAGACATCGTGAACCGCCGCATTGCCTTTCCGAAGGTGACTTCCTTTGAGATCGCGCGCGCGCATTACCAGATGGCAAAAAATGCTTACGACAATTTGCTGGCCGAAACCGATCCCTATGTCGCCACTCAGGCCATGGCTTTGATCGGCCGGGTTTCGCGCATCGGGTACAAGGCGGCGGACGACGCGCTCACTAAGGAACTTCAGAATAGGCGCACGGAGCTTTGGGACCAACTCATGAAGGCCACGGATCCCACTTCCTTTTTCACTCTCAACATGGCTTTTGAGCGGGTCATGGGCCAGATCCGCGAAGCAGAGAAGATCAAAAAAGAGTTGGGCGATTTGACCAACCCCGGGCTTGCCACCAAGGCCAAGAGAATACAGAAATCCATGGCGCTTTACAACATGCACGCCAATCCGAATGCCACGGCCGTGAACCGGCTGTTGGAAATTTTCCAGGGCACGACCGACATCAATGATCAGGCCAAGCTGACCCAGCTTATCACGGCCCGCAAGAACAAAGTCGGGGCCGCCAAGGACGATGTTGAGAACCTGCGCAATGAGGATAAAGAAAACGAGAAAGTGGCCAATCTCCTTCAAACCGCCGAGCAGGAAAAGACCCGGGCCCAGGGAATTGATTCGCTGATTCAGTACGGGTTTACCCAAGCCAGCCAGTTTGGCAAAATTTACGGCGCCGTGGAAGCGACCAGCACCTTCCGCTATGACCAGCATCAGGCGCCCGAGCTGGTGACTTTGATCGAACAGTTTGGCAATGACAAAACCGCGAGAATCATCAATTACGACGGCGGCAAAGTTAAAAACACGAGTTTGTACTGGTACTACCAGATGTCCCAAACCGTTATGAGCATGCCGGAAAATACCCAGGTGCAAAAAGATGCCAAAAAGCAGGCCATAGAGGATGAAAAGAAAGCCCAGCTTGCCAAGCGCGCGCTCCGGCGAGTGGATTACCTGCGCGGGTCCAGTTACTACATGACGGGCCAGGCCTTTTATAAGAATGAAACGGAGAACAAGGAACAGCTTCACACCATTGACGAATACACGGAAATGGATGTCCGGCTCAGCAATGCCGTGGTCGCCGCGCATGCCGAAGTGGAACTCAAAGCGCCTACCGCGTATGTGCTGGAAAACCGCTTCTTGAAACAGAGGATTTCGCACTTCTATAACCTGACGCCCGCGCAGCAGCTACAGAAAAATATTATCAAACCGGGCGATCCGCCCAAGCCCCAGAATGACGCGCTCATGGCCACCCAGCTTGAGGTATTTGAGGAGGTTCAGACAGACAACGGACCGGTGCTCAGGCGCCGTGTGACGCAGACGGTATTTGAAGGAGAAAAGAATTTTGAGAAGCCAATCTCGGTCAAGGGTGACCGTCAAGTCACGAACAGCCTGCAACGGGATCACGCCCTGCCCCTCAATTTGCCGGCCTCAGGCGATGTGGGGAACACGACCCAGGACACGGATTATTATTACCGCGCGGAAAAGGGAGGGACTTTGCCCGGCTGTACCGGCACGGCCTGCCCTAATCTCAAGGATTTTGATTTGGACGCGGACCCGGCCGCGGATGGCGAGGACTTGGATTTCACGGTGCAGACAGCGTATTTCCCGGACGGGACCACCCAGAAAACTTATATTCTCTACAAGGGAGATGACCGGAACGAGCGCATTTTCCGCTCCCTGGTGATGAAGCGCGGCAAGCCGCCCGCGGCGGATCCTCTTGATATTGAATCCATTAATATTTACGAGCTTGACAACTTCGGCGCCCTGCGCGTCCAGATCTCGATCAATGTCAAGGACTTGACCTTGAAGCAGGTCCTGACCGGCGTCCCGCCTCTTGCCGGCGGCCAGTCTTCAAAATTAAAGGACATTGAGCCGGGCAAGGAATTTCCGATTTCCACCATTCAGGAATTTTCGGGCTCCAAGGATGCCGAGGTGGTCAAGCAGGTCCGGAAATACCGGCGCGTTCTGCGGCCCGGGCTGGATATCACCGGCCACCGCACGCATGAGCTTGAAAACGAGCTGGAATCCGACACAACTTATGTCCGCGATGATTCAGGCCGGCTGACCTCCACCATCACGGTTTCGTATCCGGCCTATGGTTCCCGGGTGAGCCGGATCACGCGTTCCTATTATGACGGCGCCAAAGGCCAGGAGCGGCTGGCGAGAGTGACCGAGGATGACGGGATTGATCACTATTATTCCTATTATGAACGGATTTACCAGGTTCCTGATCCAGCCAATCCTTTAACGTTCATTGACAAAAAAGAGTATTTTACGGCCGCCCACACCAATCCGAATGCGTTCAAGTTCCATAACGAGGCCACGAACCAGGACGAGATCACGGCCCAGAGCTTCGGCTCTATTATAGGAAGCGACGAGTATTTAAGGACCATTTCCAATCCGCTTTATCAAGCCGATTCGGACCACACTTCCGTATTCACAGATGAAGACGGCCTGACCATTTTGTCTGTGGACCGGAATGGCAACGCGGACCGGCACGCTTACAAACGGGATTCCAACCGCCATGTCCTGCGGGACAAGGACCAGGCCCAGCCGGTGGAGACCTATGTGTCCCATGCCAACGGCAATATCACGGTGCAGGGCAAGGAAGGCGAGAAATTGCTCGAGTTCGACTTCCAGCTCGGCGATGAGGACATGGACGGCATTCCGGATTACAAAGACATCACCATCAATCCTCCGGGCGGCTTTAATCGCGATATGAGCGTCGATGACAGAACCAAATTCTGGGAAATCTGGCAGGAGTATAAAACCCGCTACGGCATCGAGCTTCTGGGCATTTCTTTGGGAAGTCCGGTTTTTGGCGTGGTCCGCCATTACCAGTATGAGCGGTATCAGCCCAGTCAAAAACGCGAGTTCGGAATTCTGGGAGGAATTACCACTATCGCGGGTGTCAGTACCACCATCACGCCGTCCTTCGCGCTTTCAAGCGTGAGCGCGGGCACGCCCATTTCCGATTCCAATCTATATGAGACGGATTCCTGGATTGTGCGCGACGAATTCGGCGCGCCGGCCCGGATGATCGAAAATTACACGCGCCGCGAATGGCCGCAGTTCAGGTACACGGAAATCGGCGAGGACTTCAATGATATTTACCATGAGCTTCTGTATGAAGATGGCCAGAATGTGGGCGAGAATACAGTTGAGTATGTGGATTCGAATAACGATCGCCTGGCCCTGCCGCCGCAATTCAAGGATTACAAACGCTACACCCATATGCGCCAGCGGCCCGAAGACCGGCTGATCCAGATTTATAAGAATGACGACGCGGAAGAGGATTATGAAAATGCCCAGAGACTGGGCGGAAACAAATTTGACGCCGGATTTTTCTCGGAAAAAGGCCTGAATCTGGACTTTGATGCCAAAACCGGGGCCATTAAATCCAAAAAAGTTTCCACCAGCGAAAGGCCGCCGCTCACGGAAAATTTCGGCAACCAGGATTATGAATCCACGCTCCAGGAAGATTCCAAAGGTATTTATTTCCGGGTCAAACTTTACGGTAAAAAGGCCGGCCAGCGCGGGTTTGGCGGCACAACCATGAAATACCGGCCGGTCAAGGCGGACGAGAAGGGCACGCCGGTTCGTAATACGATTTCACTCATACCGCCTATAGTCAGCGACGTGCTGCCTTTTGCAAGCAAACTCGACTGGCTGGCCTGGCAGGACCAGATGCCGCAGAAAAATTGGAAGAACAAGGGCTACACCCTGCTTTTGGAAGAAGTGCTGGATGACGAGCTCATCGGCCAGAAATTGTTCAAGTTCGGAGAGACCTGGGCGCCGAATGAAAAATTCCTTCAGCAGCAGCCGAGCACGGTCTTTACCCAATATCCCTACGCTTCGGTGAGCCACCGCGCCAAGTACTTTGCCGAATGGCGGGAAAGAGAAGATTTTCTGCTTGATGGAAAGGGATCTTTCAACGCCGGGACCAAGAGCTGGGATCCCACCACGGTGAAGCCGCTTTACAAGGTGGACCGCGAGGCCAAGCCGGCTTTGGGCAGCAATAAACTGGAGGGCAATCTCAAAATCGACGCCGCCACCCACGCCATTGACAGCGCTTCCATGCAGTACAAGGGAGCCACGACGCGCGAGGTGGCTCCGCTCAAGGCGCATCTCAAGGGCATTAATGACAGGTTCCAGACTTTCCAGGGTGACCTGGATACGGCGCGCAATGCAAGAGACACCACTATCCGATCCGCGATCGACACCCTCTTTGATTCCGGCAACGGCATCCGGTTTTATGAAAACATGAGAGACCGGGGCGCTTTACAGGTCGGCGGTAAATACTTGGTGGAGAGCGAATACAAGTTCGGCAACAACAAAAAAGCGCTCCTCGACTGGTATGCCAGCAAAATCCCGGCGGATAATTGCTACTCCTGCACGCCGGGGAATTTGTCCTTCCTGTCAGGCATGTCCTCGATGATGATGCTGGGCGGCACAGGGACGATCGGAGGCGCTCTGGCGGGCGGCGAGATATTCAACGCTACGATGAACAGTCCGGGCGCTTTTGCCACCGGCCCCATCAACCTGCTTTCGCCTTCGGCCTTTTTTACCAAGGACAAAAAGAGCTGGGTCAATAGGGATGAAAAAAATTATACCAGCGGGGGCGGCTATTACGAGTATGTGACGCTTTCCCATTTCCAGACCTACCTGCAAAAGATGGATGAATTTATTTTAAAGGACGACAACCCGCTCAAAGGATACACGGAAGAGGCGCTGGCGGAGGGCATGGACCGCGGCTCCGGAGACGCCCAGACGAAGAAAGAGATTTCGCTCAAATCCAGCCTGGTGCATGAACTGGAGCGTTATATCCAGAACCGTTTCCGGGAAAACAAAATAGCCCAGGTGAGCGCCAAGGATTTTCTCACGGCTTATCTGAAAGAAACCACCGCAGGCGACGTGGCGGGAGTCAGCGCGGGCGGCACGCAATTTGCGATCGGTGTTGAGCCCAAAGTGGGCAAGGTGGCCAGAAATCTGCTGATCGAGGAATTCGGAAAAATGCAGTCCAATTACGCGGATGACAAGGACGCGCTGGATTATATCGACAAGGTTTTTAACTGGCAGCATTACGTGTTTGTCCAGGAAGAAAGCCGCGCCGGCAGCCAGGGAGGCCCCAACGAAGGATTCTGGGCGCTGGTGGATCGGTCCGGCGGAGGCGTTGTCTATAAAAAAATGACGTATTCGGGAACCCTGACGCCTCCGCCTCCTCCGGGCGCACTGGGCGCTATGTGGACCCCGGGTGCGCCTGTGGCCGTGGATCCGGAGCGCATTGTGATGACGTCCTATGACGCCGCTTCCAACGGGTCCGGCTCCTTTGTCACCGCGCTGGAGAACATTATCAAGGAGCTTAAAACTTACGAGACGACAGAAGAAACGTACTTCAAGTCTTTAATCAAGGACATCCAGGACCCGAAGAAGGGGCTTCTTGCCATGGACAAGCAGGCGGTGACGGATGATCCCAAAAAGGACCGGAACGAGTGGCTGGAGCTGGCCCGCAATGAATATGAAAAATTTGTGATTGAGCAGGCCGAGGAGGCCCAGGTCCGGAAATCCACCACGGTCCGCGGTTCGCGTGTCAGGCATCACCGCCTGGCCGGAGGGCGCAGGTCCTACATGCTTCAGGACAGCGAAATGGCGGACAAGCGGCCGCCCGAAAAGCACATTGAGGAATTTATCAAACAGTCCGCCACGGCCATGGACTATAAAAAATTCACCCAGGAATACACCGAGCCCGCGGAAATCACGGCCTTCAAGAATGCGGACGAGGAGCTCCTGGTGCCCAAGCATTCCGAAAAGGCTGCCCTGATCAACGCCAATAATTACGAACTCGGTCATCTGGACCGCTACGACTATCAGGTGGAAATGCTTTTCCATGAGGCCGTTGACCAGGCGAGCGCGCTTACGGATGAAACCGTAACCGAAATCCGTGAGCTGGCCCAGATGCTCAAATCTTCGGTGGTCATGGCGCCCGCTTTTGACGCCCAGGCCGTGGACGCCGTACCTGCCAGCAAGTTCCGCAAATTTTTCGAGACCATTATCCGGCCCATTTGGGAAAAGGGTACCACCTATTACGACGGCAAAATGGATGCCAATATCGCGGTCTATATAGGCCGGATTGATTCCCTGACCAAGGAACTTATGGATTACACCTACCGGCTGATGCAAAAGCCGCACCAGGCCATCAACGGCATGGATGCGGCCGGCAATCCCATTCCTTTGGATCTGAGAGAGCTGGAGAAAATAGAGCTTTATGAAGCCCGCCTCAAGGAATTGAACGAGATTTTCCTCAAGGTGGACCCGGCCAAGATTAAAAGACGCTGGGACGAATCGGTTTATAAAGACCGGCCCGACCCCCTGATTCCGGGAGCGGAAATACTGTCCATTTTCTCCCAGAAAATTGTGGACACGGATAATCTGCCCAATTTCTTCTCCCAGTCCATGACCCATATTTTTGATCTTATCAACAACCAGATGTACAAATACCTGGATGTTTCGAAACGCATGATCGAAGGGTATGCCAATACCCGCCGCTCCTTCGGGCTGGAATCCACCGTGGAAGAACTGCGCTATGACTTGGAGAAAACGGATGTGTATGCCCAGCTCGTGAATTTGCAGCGCGTCAATCCCACGCGCTTCAACGCCTTGATCGAGCTTAGGAACAAGGCGCTTGTGACGATACGCTCCCGCCAGGCGCTTTCGCGCGATATTCAATACGCTTCGGCCGTGCGCTACATTCTCCAGCGCGAAGTGGCCAATGAGCAGTATCTGGCCACCGTGATGGTGGATAATTTCGGCATTCCCATGCACATCAAGGATTATGTCGCGGCCGTAAGAATCGATTTGAATGTCGCCAATGACCTCTCGAATTTTAATTTTGACTGGCTGAAAACCGATCCGATCAAGGACGGTCAGCTTGCCAAGGAATACAAACGTTTCCTTTATTCTTCCTATATCCCGACCCGGAAAGTGACGGAAAAGTACGTGTATCAGGGAATGATTCCGCCCGCCGGCGTTGACGAGAACCGCATGCGCTGGGGAACCGACTATACGAAAAACCGGGTGTCGGGCAAGGAAGATATGGAGGATATTTTTGAGACCAGGGAAGAAAAACTTTACCGCCAGTACGCGGAGAAAATCGGAACCGGCGGCAAAGTGCTGGCCGATAAATTCGAACTGCTGGAAAAACGGATGGCCGAGCTTTTGCAGGAGGCGGTCCGCAAGCGCATTCTGGCAGGCAAGGACGGCGAGTCGGAATTCTTCGCGACGATCAATGCGCTCAATGAATACAAGAAGGCCTACCGCGATTACCTGGTCCGGTTCATGCTGGGTGATTTCCGCGAAATCTGGGGCAATCCTTTCGAGCTTTCGCTCACCTCTCCTCTCGAGGCCCTGGCGGAGGGGGATTTTGCTATTTTGCACAATTTGAGCCAGTACCTGACCAAAGACCAGCTGGTGGAGACCAAGATTCCGGATCCGAACAATCCGGGCCGGTTTATCACCGTGACCGTGAACAAAAAAGGCGAGGAAGCCAATCTAGTGATGGGGCAGGGGCTCGAGTGGATGACCTCGGAATTTGACAAATGGTATGACCAGGCCATGGACATGTACAAGGGCATTATTTTCCATTACGAAGTCCAGAATGATTTGCCCGAGCTCCTGGTGCCCGGGGCCGTGCGGGAGAAGGTGATCAAAAACTATATCGACAAGGTTTACCGGACCCATGTCGGCGACGCGAACGGTCTGGCTCCCGCGGGCACGCAAACCGGCATCAAGACGGTCAAAACCCAATTCAACACCGCCGAGGACACGCTCTGGAAAGAATACGAAGAGAGCGTCACTACGGAACTCAAGAAATATCACGACGAAACCGAAGTGCTCATGCGGACATCCAAGGCCTTTGACAAGAAAATCCGCAGTTTCCAGGAAATGGACGGCTACGCGGACGTGGCGCAGGAACTCGGCCATGCGCTCCTCATCGAAGGCTGGCGCACCATGCGCGCCATCGGCACGGATATTTACACCACCCGGCTTTATTACAATTCGCTCACGCCCGGCAATGCCTTCTTTACCGAGGCCACGCGTCAGGACGGCATTGACCGCGCCTATTACGGCGGCTTTCAAGCCCTGATGGAAACCTACAACCGCCTGTTCTTCGGCACCTTTGCCAATAACTATGTCCTGCCGGACAAGGGAAGCGACGCCTGGTGGATGCCGCGGATGACGGGCGCATGGGGCTGGGCCGGAGGCGCCAATATGCCGGCGCCGGAAGTTTATCAGCGGTATCTCAAGATTTTTGATCAGAACGGATACGGTGTCGGGACGCAAAAAGGCGTTCAAAACATTGAGCGGGACATGGGTATGAAAATTCTGGACACCATGCTGGGCAATCACTTTGAAGTGGAAATGACCGGCGCCGAGAAGCAGATCAACCGCATGCTGGGCATGATCACGGGCGAGACCGGCAAATATTTTGAATCCGAGGAGGATTTCAGCAAGCGCGTGGGCAGCGTGCTGTTCCAGACCGGCGCCGCCAGTTTTGGCGTGGCCATGGACACGCTGACGGCCATCGGCGGCACGGAAACCTCCCAGAGCAAGACCAACACGGCCCTTCTCGAGGGCCTTTACACGCTTTACAAACAGGGCATTCTCACCGACCTTGAATTTTACAAATACGGCACCAACGAATATTACGTGGGTAATCCGCGGAACATTGTCTCCGAGATTTATGAAAATTCGGTGATCGGCGACAACCGCTTTAACAAGGTGATTGACCGTTTTGAGGACGGCCAGCCTGTGTTCAAAACCGTTAAGGGCTCCTATGCCAAAAAGATGGAGGAACTTAAACGCAAATTCAAACTCCACGGCCAGGCGAGCCTGTCTGCACCCTTGGCGGCGCTGGAAACTTTCAAGGACACGGGCAAAGACGGGCTGGTGGTCATGGCCTACAACAGCGGCGGCAATTTTGCGGCCGCCACGGCCAGCTCTTCCGGCTCTTCGGGTACTCCCCCCGCTGCCTACAGCGGAGGCATGAAGGAAATTCTCTCCAAATTCGTGCAGGATATGATCGGAAAGAGCATGAGCGGGGTCTCGGCTCCCAAGAACTCGCGCTTGGATGAAGTGTTCGGCGAGCACCGGAACGACAATCTCACCGATAATCCCAAGCTGGTGTACGGGCTGGACACCGATTTTCAGAAAAAACATTCCATCCGCAGATGGGGCGATACAAGTAACCAAAACCAGGAGCATGTCAGCACGGAAAGCGGCCAGGTGCATCTTGAGAATAATATGGTGTACGGGCAGGTCAACATGCCGGGCGCCTTTGATTTATACGACCGCCTGTCGGATCTTATCCGCAATGTGATTTACGGTGACGGGTGCGTGGGCAGTACCTTTGGCTGCAGCTCCAGCACCACGGGCGGTCTGGAAGGCCTGAAGAATAAGAAAGAGCAGGCCCTGACGGAATTGATCAAGCGGTTCCGCGTATCGCTGGTTTCCGATTTTGAGGTGAACGGCGGGGCGGAAGATACGCTCTACCGCGACATGGTGAATATCGGCGGGCTGGTCACCACCTTCTTCGAAGACACGCTCACGCCCATCCGCGATTTCTACGAGCACGGTTTTGCGGCCGACCAGGTCGAATTTAAAAGCATCTTCAACCAGGACTACCTGCGCGGCCGCAAGGGTTTCGAGAATTTTGGCCAAAACCTCGTGCTGGACTTCTACGAATTCGATCCGGACCAGTTCCTGGCCAACACCTCTTATGACTATGCCGCGGCCCTGGGCGATGCGGCCATGATGAAGCTCAGCTCGCTGGCCCGCGGCCGGGACGGCAATTTTGCCTCGCGCGCCCGCGCTTATGCCAGCAACCAATCCTTCAATGACACGGTTTCCGAAATCGGCGCCCTGGAAGAGAGGATCAGCGAGTACATGTTCCTGGGCAAGAGCGGAAAAATCATCGCGGCCGGCAATCACGACGCGGAAACCATGGCCGGCATCAAAAAAGAAATCCAGCAGCGCCGCGAAAAACTGGCGCGCGAATCCATCCTGGTGAACCTGCCGGGCATCACCAAGGGCCCCATGCTCATGAGCGCGGCCGAGGCAGACACGCTGGCCTTTGTGTACGGCATGCAGGTAGAGCAGAAAATCGACACGGGCGACGGCATCCTGATTCTCCGTCTCAATGACGGCGTCCGGGAATATGAAAACTTCAAATCCCATGACGGCAAGCGCACCTATGAGAAATTCTACAACGCGGACGGCAGTTTCAAGATGAACAGCCAACTGGTGGATGAAGACGCGTTGGAAGAGGAAAAAACCGAAAAGGGCGTGGTGACGCACCGCGCCAGGCGCGAAGTGAGCAGTACGGCCTACTACACGGCCCAGGGCGGCCTGATCAAATCCATCACCCACTTCGTGGATGTCCAGTATCTCGACAAAACGCACCATGAACACTTTGAATTTGACGCAGACGGCATCATGACCAACGGGTTCATTTTGGATGACAATAAGGGTGAGGAAAGGTACACGGTGCTTGGGTTCAACGGCAAGGAAGACAAGGACCGCTCCTACGTGAAGTTAAAAGATAAAGTTTCGAAAAAGGTGCAAAAAGACGGCAGTGTCCGCTATGAAATTCAAAACGGGACAATCAATCACAACGGGCACGAGATTAGAACGAAAGATGTGGATGAGGACGGCAAGGTTTGGGGCAACATCACGGACTCTGAAGCGATCACGCGGGATCAATTTGGCGATGTGCTCAAAAAGGAAAATAAGAAAACCGGTTTCGCCAAATCGCTGGATGACAAAGGAGAGGAAGTGCGGCAGATTTTTGATTTCCAAGGCACGCGGAATTTTAGGGACGGCCAGGTGTACTCTTCGCATTTCACGGATTTCACCACCACCATTCAGAGCAACGGCGAAAAAGAATATACCACTGAAGCCGGCGAGCTGGATGAGCAGGGCCGGAAAAGTATTTTTAACCGGACCACGCGCAAAGAAAATGCGAAAGGTGAGATCACACAAGAGGGCGGTGTGGCGCGCGTGCAGACCCTTTATAACGAAGACGGCGGTAGAACGGAATTGGTCGGCCGCGGCACAGTGACCCGCCTGGTTTTTGACAAAAAAGGCAATTTGCAATCGCAGGATGAATTTGAGGAAAAGAATAGCAGCTCCACCGCGTTTTTTGACAGCCTGACGGGCGATATTTCCGGGGCGGACATGGGCCGGCAAACCGCGCATTTTGTGTTCATGAAAGAGACGGACGAGGATGGTAACACCAAAATCGCGAAAGATAAAGTGGATGGCGGGCAGATGATTTTGGGCGTTCAGCGGTTTGACGAAGACGGCACGACCAACACCATTTTCCGCGAGGTTAAGGAGGATGCGGTTGAGCAAAAAGACGGCACAACGAAAAAGGTAAAAAAAGTCACTTTTGAAGGCGAAGACCATGGTTTCTTCGGGTTCGGCACCAAAGAATACAATTTAAGCCGCGACCAGCTGGGCAAATTCACGGCCGGCAAGCCCGGGTTTATCAGCAAGATTTTCATCACCGTGGGCTTGAGCCCTGTTTTTGAATCCATCAAGAGCGGTTACGTTAGCTTTTCCAATTGGCTCACCTTGAAATGGGCCAACTATGCCAAGGAATCTCCCAAAGAGGCCATGCTCGCCAGAGTCGGCTGGGAAGGGGGGAAAATAGGGATAGGCTTAGCCCTTATCATGGTGGTCGCACCCATGTTTGGCCCCATTGGCGCCGCGATTGCATTGATTGCCGGTGCCTTGCTCGTTGTCTCGGGTGGAATGGGATTAGTGTCAACGGCTTTTATAGCTTTTCAGTCCGATACGTATGAGAAAACTGGAGAGGATGATAAAGGCCGGCCGATTTTCGGGAATGCAGAGTCCCGGATACGCGCGGTGAGCGCGGTGGAGGCCATTTTCTTTGGCCAGGTTTTTGGCGCGAGTCGTTATGATTATGAAAAAGGCAGCGCCGTGGCCCAGGGATTTGCAACGGCCAGTACCTGGTTTGCCCAAACCGGCATCGGCAATATCCTGGTGAATCATATGGGGCTCAGCCTTGAAACTATTCTAGGAATCACTGTGGACCTGATCATGTCCTTTGCTCCCTCCGGTCTGGTGGGAGTGGGCGGACGGATGGCGAATACCGTAAGAGGTGTCTTTGGGAAGGCGGGAACCATTGCTAAAATCGGTAATTTTTTTGGAAAAACTTCCACGATAGGAAAGGCATTGCGCAATTTCTCCGCGTGGGGGCTCAAACTTAATAAGGGTTGGATTTCGGCGTTCAGCAAGGCCGCTAACAAAGTGGACGACATCTTTAAACTCGCCGCCCGTCATGGAGCGGAATTTGATTTGCTCGGGCAATTCCGGACCGGCGGCGGATTCAGGCAGGTATTCGGCAATTTCACGAGCCTGTTCGGCATGGGGCCCATCGGAATGGGCCAAGCCTGGAAAGCTTTTGCCGCTTCCGCCTTCCAGATGTCCATGACTACGGTTAATTTGAGATTACAGCTCAACGTGGCCACGGCCTTATTTCAGGGAGGCGTCCAGTTATTGGGACAGGGGCTTGGCTTTTTGGGAATTAATGCGGAAGGGATGAAAAATTTTGATTTGAAGAGCTCCATGCTGGACGGCCTGGCCGCGACTAAAAACGGCAATAGCTGGCTGGGAAATATATTCCGCAGTTTCGGCATGGAGGGAACAGGGAGCTGGATGGATAAATTCATGGAGGATGTGCTGGGCACGACCTTTAAATTGCTGGGATTCAGCACGGACCATGCGCTTATAAAAAATGAAAAAACCGGCAAGTTTGAGGTCAATAATGCCGCCGTCGACAACGGACTCCGGTTTGATTCCACCACCACGGGCGGCATTTTGGAACAGCTTCCCATGGCGCCGATCTTTTTCTTTGGCAAGCCGCTCACCCTGCTTCTGGAAAAAACACCGGGGATCGGGAAAATGCTCAAGGTCCTGAACTCGCCGCAAAATCTGGCCAATCCGTTTGGCAAAGGCATCATAGGCGGAGCGCTGAATGGATTCCTGGATGAAGCCGTGGTGGAAAATATCTTCAGCAATCTGGCCCAGCCGGTGATGGAAAAAGCGTTTCTCACCGTGGGATTCAGCGCCGAGACTGCGAGAGACTGGTCCAGCGCAATTGCCGATCAAATGGCGGAAATTGTTTCCGGAGGCGGCGAAGGAGGCGTTCACGGGTCATCGAATCTGGCGGCCCTGGGCCAGTCCCTGTCGATTGGACAGCAGGATCATCTGATCAACAATGTGGGCATTGAGAACCTTGCGGCTCTGGCCGAGGGATTCGGGCAGGACGGCGCCGCAGATTTCAAGAGTTTTATGAATGCCAATATGTTTAACACCGCGCTTCTCAACAACACGGCCGATCTCCTTAATTTAACCGGCGGCGGGGAAGAAAATATCAGCAATTTTGTTTCCAGTCTGGGCGGAATGGAAGTCGTGACTAAAATCGCTAGCACCCAGAACGCTTCTAAGCTGACTGTGCTGGCAATAGCTGCAAGACAAACTGCCAAAGGGGATGATTTTGTGGCCGCTTTTGTGAACGCTTTGGCCGGCGATGCCTCCATCGGAAATATAATTCTTTCCTCGGCCGTGGCCAAGGGAACCGTGAGCGCCACGGGCGGGACCCAACTCACCGCGCTGGATGCCGTGAATACGCATCGTGCCAATGAGGCTGCGAATGTGGGCGTGTTTGAAAAAGTCGCCTCCTTCCTGAACAAAGCGGTTGATAACAGTTTTACGTCTATCCTGGCCAGCGGCCTTACGACCGGAACGGTTCTGGCGCTGGTGGCCGGAGCCGCGGCGCTCAATCCGGTCACCGCCGCCCTCATGGTGGGAGCCGGCGTTATCACTGCCCTTACGGGTGCCTTCAAGAGCAATTTATCAACTGGCCAGCGTGTGGGACTGGTTTTTGTCGGCCTGGCGCTGGCCGTAGCCGCCGCGCCTGCCATTCCTATTGTTGCCTCACTGATCGGCGGAACCGCCGCCCTGCCTGCTTTGGGAACTGCCGCGGCAGCGGGAACCGTTAATCTAAGCGCGGCAGGGGTTGCATTTGCGCCGTTCATCGGCGGTATTGTCCACGTAACCGCCAATAACAGCGGCGCGCAGGATGTATTTTCCAAGATCGGCGCCCTGCTGGGACTCAGTTCCGCCAAGGCCCCGTCACTGCCCAGCACGGCCGCCGCGAGCTTGAATTCCGCGGTGGATACCGGCAAAATCGGCTCGGTGCTGGCCAGCATGGGCGCCAGCGCCAGTGTGGCCGATGCAATCTCCAAACTTCCCAAGAGTGTTCAGCAATCCATCGCCGATCAGTTCGCGAATCTGACCAAGAACGGCGCCGTGAGCACCGCTCAGGTAGACGCGACCATGACAGTGCTGGCCATGATGGCTGTCGTGGAAGCGGCCAACAAGGTGGCGGAGAGCGGCAAGGGAGCCACAGCTTTCTCGGTGGTGGAAGTCAAGGCCTTTGCCAGTCTGGGCGTGAATGAAAATATTTTGAATGCGGCCAGTGCTGGAATTCCGAGTGCAGCAGCCGTGAATCCAACAGTTCCCAGCGGTTTCTCCTCTATAGGAAGCGCGATTTCAAGCGTCAAGAGTGGAAGCCTGAGCAATCTCAACAGCGCCGAAGTGACGAAGCTCGTGAGCCAGGGAATCAATACGATATCCGCGGAAATTATCGATGCCGGCAAAGCCGGAAAACTTGCACCGAATGAAGTGCTCGGCAATTTGGCCGGCTTTGCAAATCTGGTTAACGCCGCGGCCGTCAATGCCGGTGTCAAGCTTCCTTCCGTGCCTGCGGCGGGAATTAATACGGTATCCGACGAATCTGTCCATGTTGCAAATAGGCTCAACGACGCGGCCGCCTTTGCCGGAGTGACGCTTCCTTCTGTTCCGTCGGGCACGGGCAACCTCAACGAGCTGGCTGCGCCTGGAAATAATACGGTATCCGACGACTCTGTCCGTGTTGCAAATCTGGCCAAAGACGCGGCCGCCTTTGTTGGTGTCACGATTCCTTCCTTGACTGCGGCGGCGCCTTCAGCCGTGTCATCAGTTTTTGCCGCCATCGGTAATGCCTTGGTGCATATCACCAATCTTACTTCCGTGGGATTGGGTTTTGCTTCCGCGATTGCGCTGGTATCCGGGATTGCCGCAGGCTTTGGAATTGTCGGGACTCTGGCCGCTCTCATGCCGATGGTTGCTCTGATTTCCGCGGGTGTTTTTGGTCTTCAGGCTCTCGGCCAAATTGCGCAAAAAATTTCCAAAGGTGAAACTTCATTCAAGTCACTGGCCCCGCAATTTTTGGTTCTCGGAGGAATTTTGCTTGGCTCCACCGTATTTGGATTCCTCGGATTTGGAGCTTCTCTGATTGAAAACGCGGGATACGCCGCCGGTGCGGTGACTTCTATTATTTCCAACCAGTTACAGGAGGGAGGGTCTCTTCTGAGCGGTACTAACATGAGCAGTTTTGGAACCTTCGCGTCCGTGGCCGCCGCCTTGCTATCCGCGTTTACGGGGGGCTTGAGCGACGCTGTCGGGCTTTTGGCTGTTCTTGGTTTTTCGGCGGTAGCCCATCTCGATTACCACGCAGCTACGAGCGTCGCGACGCAGGCCACAACAACGCAGGGTTCGAGTCTGTCAGCCTTGGGCAGTGCGGTGGCTACTGCCGCTATGATTGGTTTGTCACTTTTTACAACGATACGCGCCATACTGGGCGCAACCCAGACGCAAATACCGCCTGCGGCTGGAATTCCGACTGGAGCGGCGGTGAATCCTGCGGCGAGAATTCCGAGTGCAGCAGCCGTGAATCCTGCGGCAGGAAATGTGACGGATTTCGGCGCCCTGACTAATTCGCTAAAAACACTGGGCCTGGATGCGGGTTTTGTAAGTCAGATCCTGAGCGCGGCCAAGGCCGGTGATATTGCCGCTGTGGCCAAACTGGCCCAACAAGGCGTAAACACAGAATCCACAGACTTTGTTAAATCCGCCGATATAGCCGCTCTGGCCAATTTTGCGGCCATTGTGAACTTTGCCCGCGCCAATGTGGTCCTCAATGTTCCGGCTGCGTCTTCGGTGATTGATTTCCTCAAGGCCCAGATTCCCGCGACCGGGAATATCGGAATGCTGGCCACCGCGGACGACTTTGCGAATTTCGCCACGGTGGTGACAGCGTTCGGCCTGGATGTCACCCAGATCTTGAGCCCCGCTCAATTGAACACTTTGGGTAACCAGTTTGCCGATGTACTGAAGCCATTTTCGAAAATCGACGCCGGGCCAGCCGCTATTGCTAAGGCCTCCGGTGAAATCCTGAAAATTGCCCAGGCCGCGCAGGCCGTGAATCTCGGATCATTCTCCAATACGGGCAGTGTCAACACCGCGCTGGGTTCGCTGATGAATGCCATCAACGCGGCTCAGGCCGGAAACGCAAAATTTGATATGGGCTCGCTCGGCACAGTGATGGAAAACATTGCTGGTATCCTAAAGGTCGGCAATGCCGGCACCGGAAGCGTGAAGCTTGACGCGGCGCAGGTGGGAGCTTTGCTGGCCGCGCTTCAGGGAATTGCCTTCGGAACTTTGGAAAACTTGAAAAGCACTGCCAAGACCGGAGATTTTGACACGCTCAAAGGATTGGCCGCAGGGATGGTCAAGTTCACGAATTCTCTGGACTCGCTGGCCAGCGCGGCCAATCAGCCCGGCGTGAGCCATGATTTTTCCGCCTTGGGCAAGCAGATTGATCTCGGATTCCTGTCCGTACTCAGCAGTTTGACCGCCGTCAGCAGTAAAGCCGCGGGCCCGGAGGGAATTGCCTCGGTTGTTTCTATCGTCAAGGATGTTTCCGCGTCGATCGCGCGCCTGCAGTCCATTCAAGCTTCCGGCAATGTCAATCTAGGCAGCCTTAATATAGGAAACCAGGTAAAGGCGCTCAACGCCGCGGTGACCGCGGCCTCTGCGGCTATGACCACGGCGCTGACCAATGCCGTGGAAGCAGCCAAAGCCGGAAAAATTTCTCCCACGGATGTGGCGTCGCTGGCTTCTTCCATCCAGAGCATGACCGCCACGCTTCAGGCCGCGAAGGCTTCCAAGATGGAGGTCACTGCGGCCATTCAATCGCTGGCCGGCGTGGCGGCGGCAATCGGCCAGCTGACCGGCAATTTGACCGTAAGCGATTTGAATGTGGTGAGCGGATTTGATGCCATTGCCAATCTGGCCGCGGCCGTATCCGCCATTCAATCCGTGGGCGCCGGAGTGGCCGGATTTTCCTTTGATTCTGCGGCCGTGGCGCAGGCGCTTCAAAATGTGCTCAGCAAAGCCATGGCCCAGTTCAACGCCGGCGCGTCCCAACTGCCTTCCGCGGACCTCAAAATAATGGCCATGCAGGCGTTGATTGCGGCCGTGGATGCGGCCAAAGGCGTGCAGGGTTTTGATGCGGCCAAGGTGGATGCATCGGGTCTCAAGTTTGACTTCCTGAACGGCGTGATCACCAAAACGACGAATGCCAATCAGACCCAAATTGCCAGCCAGCTCCGCGTGCTGGAATCGCTTGGCGCCATGCTCGGCGCTGTGGGCGGTATGCCGGGCGTCAAAGGCGCGCTTTCCGCAGCTCAAGTGAGTTCCCTGGTGAGCGCCTTTGGCAGTAATGTGAAAACCTTGCTAGACAATTTGGCCACCGCTGATTTCAATCAAGTGGACGGGGCTTCCGCCATCGGCGCTATTGTCAGCGCAGCCCGGCAAATTCAGGCCATCAGCGGCAATTCATTCAGACTAAATGCGCCGGCCTTTGACGCGGCCATCATCAAGGTGCTTGAGGCCGTGGCTGCATCCAGCGCTTCAGGCAATGCCAAGGCCGCGAGCGTGGCCGATATTTTGAGCGCGGTCCAGGCTGCACAAGCCGCCAAGATCGTCAGCCAGCTTGGCTCCACCCCGGCCACAAAAACAGCTATCGAAGCGGCTGTGGCTAGCGCGCTCAACGGCATTTTGGGCGGGCTTTCCGCGGCCAAGCTCAAATTTGACAGCGCAAGCTTCCAGTCTTTTGCAAGTATTCTTGGTTCGCTCAAGGGATTGGGCATTGAAGTCAACAACATCGCTTCCAAACTGGACATGACCGCCGTCACCAGTATCCTCAAGGAAATTGCTTCGCAGGCCGGCTCCTCGGTCACGGATGTTTCCCAGCTTGGCGCCTTGATGCAAATGGTGCAGGGAATCGCCGGGCTGCATGGCAATCTTTCGGCAACAACAACCGGCTCAGCCATCGACCTTTCGGCGTTGAGTAGTGCTGTGAACGCCGTATTGGGCAAGATCCAGGGTATGTCCATGACGGATTTCAGCCAGTTTGATTCCGTGATCGGTAATTTGGCTGGCATGCTCAATGCCATTGGCGGTGCCACTAAGTTAGCGTCCCTCGGAATCACGCAGGATGCGATTAATGCGACATTTGCCGCCGTGTTAAAACAGATCGGCGCGGTGAAAGTGGCCGGCACCAACTCACCGGATGTCCGGACCCAGATGCAGGCTCTCAGCGGATTGCTGAAAACCGCTCTCCTCAATCCGGGAATGATTAATTTCCAGTCGATCGAGGTTTCAAATGCCGTTCTCGGAGTGCTTTCCAATCTGGATCAGAGCACGCTCAAGAGCCTGCCCTCCGGATTTGCCACGGCCCTGAATATGGCCATGACCATTTCTGTTCTGCAATCCATGAGCGGTGTCAACGCTACAGTGCAGGCGAAAATTGCGGAAGTGCTCGCCAATTTGCAAACCGCCAATCCCGCGCTGGCGGCCCAGGTCAGCCAGCTGACCCAGGCGCTCGGCACGCAGGTCAACAACCCGGCTCAATTCAGCGTAATTCTGGACCTGAGCGTGGCTGTAGATGCGGCCGTGAATGCCAGGACTGATTTAACCGAGGCGGCCAAAGAAACGCTCAAAGGAAAAATGCTGCAAGCCCTGACCGTGTCCAACGAGCGGCTGATCCCGGCTCTTGCCGCGGCCAAGTCCCAACTTTCGCTGGAACAATTTGCCAACTTGATAAATCATCTGGCCGGACTGGGCGATGCGGCGAAAACCGCGAATTTTGCCAAGAGCATCAGCACGACAGCCATGGTAAATATGGGCCTGACTCAGCTCGTGCTCATGGCCCTGGCCCAGAACACAGGCGAGATAAGCGCGGTCAGAATTTCGCCCAACGCGGATTTCACGGAAATTCGCGTGCAGATTCTGAATAAGGCCGGTGCGATTTCCGGATCCTTCAATGTTTCCACAGCCGCGGGAGTTTTGAGCGCGGAACAGAATCAGGCGCTTAAAGCGCGCCTTGCCAAGCTTGGCCGCGGCTCCCTTACGGTGGCTATTACGGAATCCCAGGTCGCGGCGGTCGAAGAAGTGACGCAGGAAAATGACGCGAAAAAGCTGGAGACTTTGATCAACAAAGCCGCAGAAGCTCTGGCTCAGGCCCAACAGCAGGGGACCACGGCGGAAATTGACAAAATCACGGCAGCGCTTATCAAATTGTCCACTTCTGTGATCAGCAATGCGGCCATCAGTAATGCGGAACAAAAAGCGCTTGGGCTTTTGATTCAAAACTTTCAAGCCACGGTGGCCAAAGTCGGGCAGGCGCTGGCCGCGGGCAAAATATCTCCGGCCCAGGCGGCCGCGGTGATCAGCGCCGTCAATCAGCATGGCCAGAATATTGCCGACATGATGCGCGCGGTTTCAAAAGGCCAAATCACGGGACAGGCCGCCGAGAATCTGGTCAAGGCCATGGAGCAGGACAGCAAAATGATTCAAAAGCTGGTGGCGGGTCTTAGCAGCGGCACGCTGACAGGCGCGAATGCCCAGACCATTTCGGATGCAGGGGCCATCATTCGCGAAGCCATCGCCAACGTGATCCAGGGAACGGTCAATGGCGACATGACCCAGCAGGAAGCTCAAGCCAAATTGCAGCAAATTGCAGCCCAGATTCAAACGCTCATTCAGAAAATGGAAGCGCAGGTCGCCCAAAATCAGCAGACGGCCCAGCAGGCCAATGAAACGGTCGCTAATCTTCAGGCCAAAGCCGGAAATAACGAAATTCAAACCCTGGCCCAGGCCCAGCAGTCTCTCGCGGAAGTCCAACAAGCCATTGAGACTTTGGAGAAACTCGGCCAGGGTACAACCCAGGCCACGGAGCTGAAAATAACACTGAAGCTGGCGGTTTCGGTTATGCAAGCGCAAATCATTCAGGCCAGGATTGATGCCAACACGGCCGCCGGGAAAATCAACAGTTTTAACGCCGCCGAGGTGCAGGCCGCGCAAGCTCAAGCGGACCGGGCCGCGCAAATACTGGCCAAGCACGAACAGCCGGGCGCGGACATAGCGCGGGCCACGGCGGATCAACTGGCCGACCGCGTGGTTTTGATTCAGGCCATCAGCAATCTGAACGTCAGCCAGCAGGTCAAGCTGGCCATTCAGGCGATTTTTAATCAAATCGCCGGACCCGTTTTTGCCATCGCTCAACGCTTGAATGCGCTAAACAGTTTAGGACTTATGAATGCCATGCAAGGCGCCGGGTTCAGCGCGGCAGAGCAGGCTTCGATTTTGCGGGATGTGCTGAATGAGATGCAAAATAAAAATGCGTCGGTGACGGATGCGGTCAAGGCCGTGCTTCAAGACCGGATGATGAACGCTTCGGGCGCGCAGAATGCGGGCATGTACGCGCGGCTCATCAACAGCCTGGCTGAAAAACTGGGCATTGAAAAAGTATCCGAGACCACCCAGAGCGGCGGCACAACCACTTCCACGCAAACCACCCAGCTTGCCAATGGGGGAACCGTGACGGTCACCACCACCACGATGGGCAATTCCGCGGTCACGACTACGCAGACAACCCTGCCGAGCAATTGGCAATCCCAGGGCATGACCGGAAGCACGGTCCAGACTTTTCAGCAGACCATCACGGTGAACGGCCAGAGCGTGACGATTCAAAATACCTCGGATACGAACACCGTCATTAACGGGGTCAATCAAACGCTGAACATGATTGAACAGAATGCGCCGGCCGCCGAACAGGACGCACTGCGCGAGGCCCTGGCCAAGGCCCTGCTCATGGCCATTACGGAAGTTGAACTGTCGGATGAATTTATCAACCGCGTATCCGGCAATCAGGCCGGCCAGATCACGGCCGGAGTTCTCAAAGAGGGGGCTCTGACGCCGGCCATGATTGAACTTCTCCAAAAATTGGAAGTCGGAGCCATTTTATTCACGGTTGCAGGCCGCACCGTGTTTTTCTCGTCCAGCGACGCGAGCAAAATTACCGGGCCGCAAGAGTTGCAGAAATTCATCAATGAGAATGCGGAAATGACGATTGAAGTCCAGCCCGGCGCCACGTCGGCCAAGCCCGTGAATGTGGATGGTGCTAGGGCGAGATTTGAGGCCGGAGGCGGTAAATTCAAGTACGGAATTGTGGTCACATCCGAAGGCGTGTTTTTAACTGTCGCCCGGGAAGGGGGACAGGTGGAGGTGATTAAAATCACGACCGGCCAGGCAGCACTAATTTACAACCAGGCACTGGGCATGTCCCAGGGCACGCTGAGCAAACAAGCGCTCGAGAATCTTATGAAGCTCCTCAATCTCCTGCAAGAAGCGGTAAAAGGGGACGGTTCTAATTTCGTGGCCATCCGCAATTTTGCCTTTGCCCTGATCTCCAATGCTGCGGTGCGGAGCAAGCTGGCCTCCAACGAATCGTTACAGGGCGAATTTCGCAAGGCGCTTACCCAGGCTGCGGCCGAGGTCAGTCAGGGCACGGATATCAATACCGTCCTGAACAATCTGACTGCGGCCGTGCTGACAGCATTTGTGCAGACCGCGGTGCCAGCCGCCAAAGCGGACAGCCAGGCTTTTGCCAGCCAGTTTGCAGTGGCCTTTGCCCAGGCCGTGATTGTGTCGCGCGAATCCGCCGGCGTTGAAACGAGCCGTGAGGCCCTGGCCGAGGTGCTTAAAGAGGTTCTGGGTCGAGTTGTGAGGGCCACGGCTGGAACCGGGGCCCGATTCGGCGGCTTGCAGGCCTCGATCGACCAGATGGTGAAAGAGGGCAAGATCGAAGATGCCATCCAGGTTATCACGGATGTTTTCACCGGTGCAGTGGAGGATGTGCTCGCCCGTCTGGAATTGATGAGCGAGGACAGCCAGTCCATCGATCAATTGGGCAGTTTGACTCAGGATGCGGCCGGCAATTTTGTGGTGGAATTCAGCTATGAATCCGAAGCCGGAAACAATCAGGCCACCAAACAAATGTTTGAGAGCGCCTTGAATCAGCTTTCGCGCGAGACCCGTGCCCGGCTCAAAACCATTCTGAAAAATGAAAATGTGGGCGGCGCGCTCCGCATGGTGATCACCAAGGGCGGCTTTGCGCTGATGGTGGAGAGCGCGGTGATTCTCTCCTTCAGCGAACAGAATGTGGTGAATGAGGCAGCCATCGGCGCTGCGCTGAATGAGAATATGGACCGCATTGAGCAGAAACTTGAAGAACTTTCCAAACAAGAGGCTCAGGCCAGCGCAGAAGCAGAAACCACGGCCTCCCCGGCCGTACAAACACAGCAGCATGCGGCCCAGGTGCAAACAACAGCCGCGACAGAGGCCGTGGCTCCGGCTGCTGCTACGACGGCGGAAACTGTTGCGCAGGCTGAGGCTAAATTGAGCGTTGAACAAAAAGCCAAGCTGGATGCTGCGCGCGCGAAGGCGGAAGCGGCAGCGGCAAAGGTTGAACAGGCGCAGGCGAATTTGAAAGCCGCGAAATCCACGAATAATTCGGCGGCCGTGAGTCAGACCGAGGCGGCTCTCGCGAAAGCGGAGGCGGATTCTGCGGCAGCGCGGTACGAAGTTGCGGCTCGTTTGTTTGGGACCAATTCAGAGCAGGCGAAAGCCGCGCGAGCGGAATTGAATGCGGCGGAAGCGCGAGAGCGGGCTGCCAATAACGTGTTGGGCGGAGTTGCGGCGCCCTTGTTCACGAAGTACACGATAAGCCGTTCCCTGATGATTGACCTTGCGATAGGGGCGGAAACTGTTGCGCAGGCTGAGGCGAAATTGAGCCCTGAGCAAAAGGCCAAGCTGGATGCTGCGCGTGCGAAGGCTGAACTGGCGGAACTTCAAACCGCGTATGAGGCGGCTTTGGATGCCGCTTTGGATGAATTGAAAGGGCAGGGCGACTCAACTGATTTTGACCGCTTTGACGCGGCCCAGGAAAAGGCAGACGCTATTCAGGAGCAGATTGATGCCAAGGAAGCGGAAATTGCAGCGAAACAAACCGCGTCTGCGGAAGCCAAGCAGGCTAAGCCTGCAGCCAAACAAGCGGTTGAACAAAAAGCCGCGCCGGTCGTGACGCAAGCGCCAGCAACCGCACGCCAGACCGGCATTTTTGCCGGGCTCTTGACCGCCGTGGCTTCCTTTATTGGAGCAATTTTTGGAGCAGCAGCAAACACGGAGGAAGCTCAAAAAATCCAGGCAGCTCCGGCTCTAGCCGCGCCGGCCGCGATTTCTAATGAGGCCTTAGCCGAGAATCTAAGCCGCGCCGCTGAAAACGGTACCCTGGATAGTGTGGACGCCGTGCATGCTGGCAATGTCAAAGCCGTGCTGGATAATGTGGCTAGCCTGGGCGGTGAACAGGTGGGAACAGCTACCATTGCTCCGGCCATAGGGGAAAAGAATTTTGGTAGTGCCGAGGTCCAGCAATTGGTGAATCAACTTTCGAATCAGGCCGTGCAAGAGGAAGCAAATGCAAAGCTGGATCAGGTAGAGCTGATGCAGGAGCAAGCGGCGGTTACTGGCACCGCAGCCGAAGCCTCAAGCAGGGGGATTCCTCAGGAATTTCAAGGTGAGGCAGCGGATGCTTTGGTCAAGGCCAGCGAGGCTTATGATGCTGGAGTTGAGCAACTAAAAAAGTCAGAAGGCGAACTTGAGGATGCTTATCAGAAATTTATCAATGGCGAAATAAACGGCGAAATAAACGAAGCTACGTACCGTGAGTTTGCGCAAGCCAGGAGAGAGGCAGTCGGACGAGTTCAAGCCTTGGCCCAGAGGCTGTCGAAAGCGTTGATGAAGTTTAGGATCAGCGATGCGGCTATTGCGTACGGTGAGGCTCATGGTGAGGAAGTTTTGGAAAAGGAATTGGATAGGATTGGTAAACAATTTGTCAACGAGGAAGTCAACGATAATGCTGTGGGAGGCATTGAATCGCTGAGAGTGAATGGTGATAAAATAAGTATACGCGTGAGTGAAAAATATCGGCTTGATCAGGCAAAAGCAGAGGCCGCGCAGCGTCAGGCGGCGAAAGCAGCGGCAGAGCAAGCCGTCCCCGCGGCTGCTGTGCAGGTCCAGGAGCAGGCGCAGGCTCCAGCCGCCGAAGCCCAAGCGCCGAAAGCAACTGAAGTGAAAGGAACCGAGAAAGTTGCTAAGCCTGCCGCCCCTTCGCTCGGTCAGCTGACCAAAGGGACGATTAACCGTGTCCTCGGTCGCTGGAAACAATACATAAGGAACAATACGCAGGATAATTTCGATAGTCTCAAGAAAGATTTCTCCTCAGTAGCCAGTCAGATATCTGCCTGGATCAGTCAGGGGGCTCTCACGCTTCTCGGAACTCTGGATGGAAAGGGGGATGTGGTAGACGGCTTCCAGGTGGGTGATGTGATTATTTTGGACACCCTGGAAGGGAGGACCATGGTTATGGTGATGGATGTGGATGCGCAGGGCAATATCACGAAGGGGATGATCCGAAAAGCCAGCGGAGAGGTACGGATGCGGATTGGAAGCCTGGAGGCCTATTTTCACAATAGAGCGCAGGTGTACCGCGCGGCGTCCGAGGTCGCACAGGAGCAAGCGAAGGTCGTTGCGTCCGCTCCTGCAGAGAAAGCCGCCCCTGCAAGCGTCTCGAAGGCGGAGATCCAGGAGGAGTCGGCGGAGGAAAGCCAGGTTTCCAAAGATGAGGCAAAACCGAGAAAAGGCGGATGGGCCAGAATAACGGAGGCCATCAATTCACGGCTGGAAGCCATACGGCAGAAAGGGGACCAGGAAGCTTCCAAGTCCCTTGAAGAGGATACCAAAGGCGGCAAGCGCGGCAAAATCGAGGGAGGCTTGAAGCTGATAGGATGGTTTGGTGCGGCCATGTTTGGCGCTGTGGCAAAAATTGTCATCGAGTTTAAAAGCAAGAGAGATGCCTATGCCCGGCAAGGAATGACTTTTAAGACAGAAAATGATTTTACCACTCACATGCTTTCCGGTTTAAGCAAATTGGCTAAAAAAGCCGGCGTGATTAGTGAAGTCAAAAAAGATTTGGACCGTGTGTTTAAAGGGGATGAGGCCACCAAGAAAATGATTTTGGATGCCCTGCAAAATGGAACTTATGACCAGCTGTCTACAGAACAAAAGGAAGTATTTTTAAACTTTGTATTGACCGAAGGGCGGCTGTTTACGCAGGGCGGCGAACTGGTGACGGCGCAAAAAATGATTGCTATTAATGCCGCGGCGCGGGCGCAATATTTCGGCGAGGGAGTGGTGGATCCGAACATTGAAATTAAAGTAATTTCTTCCGAAGAAGGATTTGCCGGAAGGGCGCAGAGACAAGTGATGCCGGACGGAAGCGTGAAAACTACGGTTTTGATCAATACAAAATATGTCACGGGATTTGCCCAGGCTCTTGAAGTTTTCGGACACGAATTGGGGCATGCAATTTTCAATGAAATTCACGGCGAGAGAGGGGAAGCCTATAGCGCGGACATGCTCTATGCCACGGAAGGCGTAGCGCAGGATTTTGTGGAAACCGCCGTGTTTGAGATGCTGGCCGAGGCGACCATGGATGAGAATGGGGTGGACCATGGATTTGATTTGTATGTGGCCAAGGCACGTGCAGAGCGTGTCCAGGAAGTCATTGGCAGTCAGAGTGTATCCGCGGAGTATTTGTATTCGCCTTTGATGATGAGGACAGTGCGGGAACAGTTGATGGCCAAGTTCGGCAAAGAGGAAGGCATGAAGCGCTTCCAGGATTTTGTGCAGTACGGCCTGGCGCCGGTGTGGAAAGGGTCAAAATCCATGCAGGATGTGATTCAGGATTACATGAACGGAAAGGCCTATGGACGGGATTCGGGTGTGGCTGCGCAAAAAACGGCAAAGCTCGAAGCCGCGCGTGAAGAAGCCCGGGCTGAGGCGGCGGAAGTCGAGAACGCCAGGCAGGATATTGCGAACCGTGTCGAGGCCAGTGAAAAACAATATCAGGCGGCGCAATCCCAGGTGGAACAAGCCGCCGCGGGATACCGGCAGGCGCTTGACCGGCATATTAATGAAGACACCCCCGCCAGCAAATCTGAAATGAAGCAGAAGGAAGCCGCGCTTAATGCGGCCCGCAGTGAATTGAAGACCGCCGGCGACGCGCATGACCAGGTTGTGAGAACAGCAAGAAGCGAAGCGGCCGGGCTGGATAGCAGGGCCCAAGCGATAGACCAGCGGCATCTCAGCCAGGAAAACCGGCAGGCCCTAAAAGATGAGGGTTCCAGCCTGGAAAGATCACTCCAAAACAAGGCCGCTGATTTTAGAGCGGATTTCCAAGCTTTGGACCGCACGACAAGAGCTTCCTATATTAACAGCCAGGCATTAGGGGCCAAAGCCGGGAACAATTTGAACCGGATCGAAACTGCCGTGAACCAGGCGGAAGACAATTACCGGCAGACTGCTGCGAAGTTGGATGCGGCAGCCAAGGCTTATCAGGCCGCCTATCTTGAAAATCTGAGGAATCCTTCCGAGGCCAACCAGGCGCGCGCCGATCAGGCAGAGGCTGCGCTTGAGACAGCCAGGCAGGAATTACAGCCCGCGGCGCAGGCCTATTACCAAGCCCTTGAGGCGGCCCGCCGAGAGACAGAATCCGTACGCGAGGAGTTGGGCAAATTAAAAGGAAGCAAGCTGGAATCGGCCAAACTGCAGGCCTTGACGGAGCAGGAGCAGGCGCTTTCCGCGAAATTTGAATCCGCGTCATCCGGGCTTCAAGCATCACTCAGCGCTTCCTATAGAGGAGCGCGGCCTTCCTCTGTGCGCGCAGAGGTCGAGGCGCTGGAAGCGGAGCGCGCCAAAGAATCCCTGATTCCGGATGACCTTAAACTGGTTGAGGCGGAGGAAGTTGCAGGGGCTCGGCCGGTTGAGATTTCGCTTGAAGCGGGGCAGGATGTTGGGATTGGCATTGAGATTTCCGCCGCGGCTTATGAGGCTATGAGACTTGATGTCGAGTATGCGCTCGCGGTTCAGGCGCTTGACTCGGAAGCGGGGCAGGCGATTTTGGACGCAGTTGTCGCAGGTGATTTGAACTTCATTAATAACGCTGCGGACAAGATAAAAGGCGAGACTGACGAAGGAATCACGGTTGAGCGGCTTAGCTCGGAAATTCTGGCGCATGTTGCTGTGAAGGCGGCGGAAAGCCGGGGACTTGCTGTGCCTGAGAGCATTGAGAAGTTCGCCAAAGGAGGAGAAAAGGCCACCCAATCTTCCTTGACCAACAGGGCGAAGGAGATGAACAAAAATGTGACGCAATGGAAAGCGGCCATGGATAAAAGTGTGCGCAACGAGACATCCACGGGCCGTGAGGAAACCATGAGAAAGGCTGCGTTGCGAGAAGCCTCTGAAATTTTGGAGATAGCGATTGAGGCTGGCAACGGCACGTATGTCAGGCAGGCGGAAAAGGCGGTTGAAGAACTTCGGAACCCCGAGGCTTTGCAGTATCAGCTTGAGGGGCAAGTCAGACAAGAGAAAGCGGAAGAAAAATTTGCGCAAGCCCAAACCTGGGAGCAGTTCCTGGCCGCTTTCCAGTATTATCAGGCCAATCGCTGGTTGGGATTAGATTATCAGACACTGCTTGACAAGATTAGCGGTGCTTACAAAACCGAGCTTAACACCCTGCTTACGGTCGAACTGATGAATATAGTAAAGGCCTTTGCGAAGTTCGACAATAAGACACCGCTGGAGAAATGGCAGGCTATTTCTCAAGCCAAGAGCATGCTGGCTAATCTTGCGGCAATGAATCGGGAAGCCGAATCAGTAATTTATTCTCTCCGTGACATTAAGACCTATATGCAGATGATTGAGGCTCGTTTAGAAACGGCCGAGGTCAATATGACGGCTTCCGAGCGGGTTGAAGGCGCGCTGGCCAATTATCAGGAAATGGTCCAACAGCATGGCGCTGATTCGGCCCAGGCCAAGACTGCGGCGGCCGAACTTTACCGCGCGGATTACCAGGCGCGTACTGAGAACCCCGATTTTACGACTACGGATGCCGAGCGCCAGCAGATCAATGATGCGGCCAGGACAGTGGATGAGCGGTTCATTCTGGCCATCGCCGATTCCTTTGCCGGTGTTCCCCTTGTTGCCGAAAGCAAAGTTGAGACCACGGAGGCCGCACCCGCCGAGGCGTCTACGGCTGTCACAGAAAGCCGGGCTCCGCCGGCCGCCGTGGCAGAGCAATCGCTGGATAATCTGATTCAGGAAACGCTCGCAAAATTCCAGGCCGAATTTAATCAGGAAAATCTTTTCGCACTCCTTCAATCGTTTGGTTTTTCCGGATCCCTGACCGCGGTCCAGCTGGGCATGATTCTCGCCAAAGTCATCAACGCCGAAACCCTGGCCGCCTTTGCCGCCGCCATTCGCGACAACACCGGCAAATTCAACGATCTCCTCTTGGCCGAATTCAACCAGGCCTTTGACGCGCTGGGCATTCATGACGAAACCTTGAGATTTAATCTGCTGGGCATTCATGACGAAACCTTGAGATTTAATCTGCTGAACGGCCTGTTTGCGCCTTTGGTGGAAGAACTTCTCTTCCGCGGTGTTTTTGCCAATCGCGCGGATCAGGCCAGTCTTTTTGCCCGGGAGCATGAAGATCAATTCAGCCAGGAACGGATTGATTTTGCCAACGAAATGCTGGGATTAGGGCTTCTGGGCTCTATCACGGCCCACGTGGCGCGCAATTTCGGCGTGCTCTCCAGCCGCGTGCAGGGCCCCTTGATGAGCGTGGTGGGCGTGCTTTCGCTTGCCGCGGTTGCCATTCCCACCAGCTATGTAGCGCGTGAGGCGTACCGTGACTTGATCGTGCCTATTGCAAGTGGTTTCGCCGGGGCCTTGGATTCCCTGATTGATCTTGAAGCGGACCGCCGCCGGGCTGCGGAGGATGTGGAGAAAGCAGGAACGGAAAAAGCGGCCAAGGCCGGGAAGCGCGTTGAGGAAAAGGCCCCGGCCATTTCCGGTGTTGCGGAACTCACGGCCGAGCAAAAGCAAGCCCTGGCGGAAGTTGAAAAATCTGCGGCCGAGCAGTTGGCCAAAGCGGAAGCGGAGCTTGCGGCCATTGAAGCCAAACTGGCCCGCTTCTTCACGCTCGGAAAAGCCGCTCTTGAGAACCGCAAATCCGTGCTGGAGAGCGAAATTGCCGCGCTTCGCGGGATTACCAAGTCCACCGGCCAGACCCGCGCTTCGGATAAGGTCGACACGGCCGGGGTGCTGGATAATTATAAGAAGACCAACGCGGACTATGAAATGGCGCTGGCCCAATACCTGGCCGCCATCAATGAGGCCAAGGCCGAAGGCCGCGAACTGACCGAAACCGAGCAGGCGGCCTGGCAATCCCGGCTCTCCAATCTTGCCCTGAAAGCTATTTTTGCCCGCCAAACCGCAGAAAAACTCGGGCTGGTGAAACCGGTCCAAAGACCGGCCTTCAAAACCGGCATGAGCGCGGACAGCGCCAAACAGCTCAGAAGCGATCTGCAGACCGCGCTCACCAAAGCCCGCGAGCTTGCGGCGTCGGATAAAAAAGACGAATCCTTCCGTAAACGGGTCAAGGATCTCGAGGCCGCACTGGTGGCCGTGGACAAATTGGTGAACGATGTCCTGCCCTACACGGAGTTTCTGGCCGCAGAGCAGGCAAAAGTCAGTGCGCTTGAAGCCAAAGTGAAAGAACTCGAGGCCAAGCTGGATGCCTCCAAGAGCGACAAGGAAACCACGGAGATCTGGAATGAGCTCAAACAGGCAAAGCAGAAACTGGCCCAGGCCCAGGAAGAGCTGGCCCGCAAATATCCGTCGCTCGACCGCATGATTCAAAAAGACCAGGAGCAGATGGAAGCGCTCATGAAAGAAATTGCCGCGCATGAAACCGCGCTGGTATTCAGCGGCGTAAAAATCGACGACTTGCTCCAGGCCACGGGCAAGGTGGCGAAAGGCATCAAGGAAGCGGGCCGCGCGGAAACAGAAATCGAAAAAGAAATGGCGGCGTTGGACCGCGAAATTGCGGAGCTGGAAAAGGCGGAAAAGGAAGCGGCCGGGGAAGCAGACAAGGCCTTTAAGAGGAGCGAGGCGGATATTATCAAGGCAAGAGAGGACAAAGTGCTCAAGGCCCTGGAAGCCACGGCCAGAGAAGCGCTGGGCAAATACGGAGATAATTTCAAGAAAATTGTGGAAGAACTTATCAGAAATGCCACCGGCTCCGGCCTTAGCTTTGAGGAAAAACAGGCGCGCCTCAATACGCTCAATGAATTTGCTGGAAACCTGGCCGGTATGCCGCAGGGACTGCGCCAATTTGTGATCAATAGCTATGCCTCGGCCCTGAAGGGCAAATCCGGTGCCGCTGCAGAGCTGGATGCGGTTTTTGAACAAGTCAGCGCTGAGCTCAACGGTCTGATTCCCTCCCTGCAGAAGTTTGATCAAGCTACGGCTTCGGAAATCAAAATCCTGGCTCAAGCCCAGGCAGAGCTGGATGCGGCCCAAAAAAATCTTGCCGCTGTTGAAAAGCGTCTGGCCGGATTGGATGCTCGCATTGCCGCCCTTGAGAATCAGAGACAGGCCAAGATCGAGGCCTTGAAAAAACAGTACGGCGAAGGATATTTGCAAAACCTTGCGGAGCTTGACGCGACGCAGGCGGCTGAATTGCGGGCCCTGGATCAGAAAATCTCGAAGCTGAACGCCGCGCACGAAATTCTGACCGCTGAGGCGGCTGAGAAAGCGGCTCAGGAAGAAATTGCCAGGCTTGAAAAAACCAAGGAGACATTTGCCGGATACACCGCGTCGCAGGTGAACCCGCTCCAGGCGCAAATCGATCAAAAACAGAACCAGATCAAAGTCCTGGAAACGGAAATTCAGGCCGTTGAAACCAGGACTTATTCTCAAGAGGCATTCAATCAAAGAGGCGCGGCAGATATTAATGCTGAGAAGCGGGAAGCAATTGCCAAAGCTAAGGCCGAGATCAGCAAAATCGAGTCTGAGATCAAGAGCCTTGAAAATGAAAAAGCCACATTGCAGGCCGAGAACGCTGCCTTTGCCGATCGGCAGGATGCGAAAATCAATGCCTTGAAGCAGTCGGTCGGCGAAGCAGCGGGCAAGACCGTTCTCAACGCGGCGCGCGCTGCCGCGGATGCGGCCAGCCGGAATTATGAAGCGGCAGTGAAAGAGCAGGAAGCCCGTGCGGAGGTCAGAAGGGCTGCGGCCGAAGAAAAAGCCAAGGCCGAAGCGCTTAAGAAAGACGAGGAAGCCAAGGCTGAAGCGCTCAAACAAGAGCAGGAAGCCCGGGCCAAAGCCGAACAAGAGGCGCGCCAGCAGGCGATCCAGGCTGCCGCAGATCAATTTGCGAAAGACGTTCCCGCCGAGTCGCAGGCCGCGGCCCAGGAAATTGCCGGGCTTATCGCAGCCAAGGCTGATTCTCTGGGCGTGGATGCCGGGATTCTTATCTTGTATCTCGCCAGTCTTTCCGGAAATGTACAGAATATTTTTATGGGCCAGATTCTGCGCGCTTTGAAATCCGGGGATGCAGCGGCATTCAACACGGTGCGCGCCCAGATTCAGGCTTATCAGCGCATGCGCAAGGCGGAGCAGGAAGTGTATGCCGGAAACTTGCGCAAGGCGGAGCAGACGGGCGGAGATGTAGATGCCGCGCTGGCCATGACCAAAAAACAGGCGTCGGCCAGGGTGGCTTCCCAAAAATCCGTGGAAGTCCGGGCCAAAGGAAAGGAAAGAGCGGACGCGCTGGGCCGGCAGTTTGCGGCCAATACCAAGATTAGCCAAGAGTTCCGCAACGCCATGGAGCAGTTGGTCAGGGATGTGATGAAGAGCAAGATCAGCTTGAAGGAAAAGAATGAACGGCTGGCGGAATTGGAACAATTTGCGGCTTCTCTGGCAGCCAAGAGCGCCAGCATGTCCACCCTGCTTTCCGCGTACTTCACCGCGGCGCTTGAAGGACAGACCACCGTCAATGACCGGTTTGCCGCGCTGGCCGGCGCAGCTTCCACGGTTTCTGCCTTCCTGAAAAATGCGAAAGCGCTGGATAAAAATTCCCAGCAGGCGCTGGCCAAATGGCTCGCGGTTGCTTCCACCGATGCCGCGCTGGCCGGCCGTCTGATGACGCTGGATGCGGCCGCTTTCAAGGCTCTTGTCTTGATACTGAACGATGCCGCAGATGCCTTTGGCAGAACGGCGGATGTCCTGAGCGAGCAAATCACGCGGGTCCAATCCGAGGCCGCTTCCATTGCCCAATCACGAAAAACCTATTATCAGGCCGCGAATGCGCGCCAATCCGCCGAAGCTCGGGCGCAGAAATTGAGACAGGATGCCGCCGCGCTTGAAGCCCGGGTCCAGGAAAAGCGCGGACAAATTGCGGCCCTGGAAGCGGAAATCAAAGGAATCGAAACACGGACCTATCCCGCAGCAGAATTTATGGAAAGAGGCGCCGCGGATATTGCCCGGGAAAAGCGGGATGAAATAAACCAGAAGCAGGCGGCAATTGACGCGCTTCAGCCGGCACTGCAGGCGCTTGAGACGGAGCTTACGGTCAAACGCGACGAGATCAATCAGCTGGCAGCGGTATTGAAACAACTAAAGGCCGAAGAAGCGGCGGCCAAGAAAAATATGGATGGAGCCATCGAAGCCCGTGCCCAGAGATTGGAGGCCATCAAAACCCGCGCCGCCCAGCAGAAAAAGGCCGCAAGTGATCTTGAGGCTCTGTTGTTTATGGTGACATTAGACGCAGCCACGGAAGAGTTTTTAAAGAAAGCGGTGGCGAGCGAATCCGTGAGCATTGAGGCCAAACAGGCGCTGGTGGAACTGGTCAACGGATTGAAAGGAAATGAAACGGTCGAACTGCGCTTTAGAGTGACCCTCCTGGCGCAGGACATGAAGACGGGCCGCGCGGAATTGAATACGGAAGCCGTGGAGGGATTGGTTGCCCGGGTGAGTGAACAGGTTGAGTCGGAGCGTAAGGCAAGCGCGGAATATGCGGCGGCGCAAAAGGCCGCAAGTGCGGTGGTGAATGAGGCGGTGAAGGGAGAAAAAGGACTGCGCCAGAGCGCGAATCGTCTTAACGAGACGCTTGATAAGTTGCGGAAGAGCGAAGGCCGTGAAGCGGTGCAAGAGATATTGAATCAGATTGCGGAGCTTGGAGCGGGAGCTGCGGCAGGATTTTTGAGAGATTTGGGAGCGCATGAGAGTTTGAGTGCAAAAGAGTTTGGAGTGCTGCTTGAAGCGCGGTTGAATATCGTGCGTGCGATGGCGAAGCTTGCAGCAGCGCAAGATGCTTATCAGAAGTTGCTGGTGAGTCAGGACGAAGTGCATACGGGTGATTTGGATCGCGAAGCCATTAATAAAGCAAATAAAGAGGTGAATCAGGCAGAGACAGAGTTGAAACAAACGCGTACGGAAGGGCGTGCCGCGATCCAGGGAGTACAGGAAGCGCGGGCCCAGAGGATAGAGATTGCCAGACAGCAGAGAGAGATTGCCAGCGATCTGGAGGTGTTGTTGCTTGGGATGTCATTGGACACTGCGATGGAAGAGCTTTTGAGGGCTGCAGTGGCGAGTAATGCGGTGAGCCTGGAGGCCAAACGGGCGCTGGTAGAGCTTATGAAGGAATTGAAGGGGAATGAGATGGAAGAACTTCGTCTCAGACTGACACTGTTGGCGCAGGATATGAAGACGGGCCGCGCAGAGCTGAATACGGAAACGGTGGAGGCATTGGCTGGCCGGGTGAAAGATCAGGTGGAGGCGAAGCGCAAGGCGAATGCGGAATATGCGGCGGCCAGGAATGCGGCGAGCGCAGTGGTGAATGAGGCAGTGACGGGAGAAAAAGGACTGCGTGAGGGCGCGAATCGTCTTAACCGTGTGCTTGCGAAGTTGGAGACAGCGAAAGGCCGCGAAGCGGTGCAAGAAGTATTGAATCAGATTGCGGAGCTTGGAGCGGGAGCTGCGGCAGAATTTTTGAGAGATTTGGGAGCGCATGAGAGTTTGAGTGCGAAAGAGTTTGGAGTGCTGCTTGAAGCGCGGTTGAATATCGTGCGTGCGATGGTCAAGCTTGAGGCGGCGAAGCAGAATCCGGCCGGGAAGCAAGTAAGTCCTGCGGAATTTAATGCCATGGAATCCGGTGAGAGAGCGACGTTCATGGCCGAATTCAATGCCGCGGCCGAGGAAGTGAAGAAAGCGGAGGGTGAACTGAGAGAGGCGCGTACGGAAGGCCGTGCTGCGATTCAGGGAGTGCAACAGGCGCGGGCAGAGCGGGAGGACAGAAAGAAATTGGCGGCGGATGCAGCCCGGGTTGAGGCAGCAATAGAAAGCGCGGGGTTGAGCGAAACTGGGCTGGGCAGGGCATTGAAAAATATACTGACGGACGTGATTGAGAATAAGCGTTTGAGCCGGGCTGACAAGGAAGTCATGATCACCAGCGTGATGCTGCAGGTGGCGTGGATTGGAAGCCTGGAAGCGGGCGTGAAAGAATTTGCGGTGGCGGAGCTGAGCCGCAGGGTGGCTGGAAGAAGCGGTCAGGCGGTGATTTTTGCCATGCAGGAAGCGGCTCCGATGATCGCACGGCTTAATCAGGTGCACAAGGGATTAAGCAAAAATGGAAAGCAGGTGCTTAATAAGGCGCTGGCGCTGGCCCAAAATGACGCGGCATTGGGCCGGAATATTCTTAGACTGAATGAAAGAGGGTTGAAGCGGTTGGTGTTTGGTTTGAGTATAGCCGGAAGCATCAAAGGAATGACCCAGGGCGTGTTGGCGGAAGAATTGAAGGAAGCGCTGAAACTCGATGCCGCGGAAGCTGCGGTGAAAAAAGCGGCCGGAGAAGTCGCGGCCGTGAAGGCGCGTGTGGCCGAGATTGATGCGCAATTAGAAAAAAATGCGGCAGCAAGCAGAGAGAGGATCAGCGAAAGACTTGGAGAGGGAGTGGTTTCAGTATTGGATTTGACGAAAGAGGCGGATGCCTTGAGAGCCGAGCGCGTGAGTTTGACGGGAGACGTGGAGAGTTTGTCCCAGGAGCTGGCGAAGAAGGAGGCGGTGAGAAGAACCTATGCGGATTATATGAACCGCCAGATTGAGGCGAAGCGCGATGGATTGCCGAAAGGGACAGTGGAAGAAGTGCAGGAGGCTATGCCGGATGATGTGCGTCTGGACCGGATGATAGCGGCTAACCAATTGAGAGCGGAAATTGCCGCGCTTGAAGCGGAGAGAGACAAATTCTTGGGGAGTGTGGATGTGGATATTAATGTGATCAAGGGGAGGATGGCCGAGGCCAAGGCCAATGCGGAATTGACGAAGAAAGAAGCGGTTGCGGCTGAGGCGCGGGAGAAATTGAATCAAGCCAAGGAAGCGAATGCCAGCCGCCTCAATGCTATGAGAGAGGAAGTCAAGGCCAAGGCCGAAAAGGCGGCGCGTGAAGCCGAGCTTAAAGCTAAAATGGACCGCGCCATCGAAGTTTTTGTCAGCAAGATGCCTGACGCGGCCACAAAATCCGCGGCGCGCATTTTTGCCGCGGCCATTAAAAACGCGGATATTTCTCTCAAAAGTCGAGTTGAGATTTTGAAGACCGTGCTCCAGCAGCTTACTCAGAGAGAACACGCGGCCCTGATGCATGGGTTTGCCAGGGCGGTTGAGTCCGGTATGCCCATCAACGATGCCGCAAAACTTGTTCTCGACAGAATCGCCAGCTACAAGGCCATGAGCAAAGAAAACCGCAAGGAATTTCTGGAGAATCTGGAAAAGGCCGAGGACAGGCTCCAGTTGATCCGTGAGCAGATACGCATCAAACAGGAGCGCCGCCAGCGTCTGCAAGCGGAACTTGAAACAGCCAGAACCCGCGCCGCGGAAACCGCGCCTGCTGCGAAAGCAGAGGAACGCAAAGCCGGGGCACGCCCGAGAAGTGAAGAGCAGCGCAAGGAACGGGAGGCTGCGGAGTTCTTCGGCAAACGCGGTACGCCGTTGGCCGAAAAGAGGGACGTTAAAAAGGTTACGGATGAAATTACCCGCAATCCGCGCAAGGCCCGCCAAATCTTGAGCCGTTTCATGAGAATCGAATCCGCGGCTCTGGTTGACTTCCTGCTGGATGTGGCCATTGAGCTGGACAAGCAGGGATACGCTATTGAGGCCAAGGAAGTGGTGGCCATGGCCATCCGCGTGGAAGAAAGACTGAAATTAACAGCGGCAAGGGAAGCGGCGGAGAAAAAAGCGGCGGCAGATGCCCAAGCGGCCCGCCGGGCGGCTGTGGTGGAAATTGCCGCCCTTCTGGCCAATGATATTTTCCTGGCAGAAGCGTTCAAGGAATTTTTCCAGGGCCGGACCGATCTTTCATTCACCGACATTGCCAGCTTCCTGGTGAGAACCGCGCAGAGAAATGATGAATTGCGCGGTTATGCCTTTGATGTGATCGGGCGGGTATCGCTTGAAACCCTGAATGCGCTGGCGGAAAGCGAAACTATCCAGCAGTTCTTCCCCAACCAGATTTTAGCCAGAAGGGCGGCGATTGAGCAGGAAAAAAAGCGCGCTGAAGCCCGGGAACTCAAGAGACAGGAAGCAGAGGCCAGGGCGGAACGCGAAGGCAAGGCTCTGCCTGCGCTCCTGAATGCCCTCAACAATAATCCCACGGTTCAGGCCGCGCTTACCGAATTTGCCAAAAAGCTCAACAAGAGCGTGGATGCTCTCACCTTTGAAGAAGTGATGAAGTTTATCGACGAGTCCACCAAAGACCTCGCGCCGCTCACAGTCGCGGTTTCGGATGCCGTTGCCAATCAGGCAACCACCGAGGTGGCGGATGTTCTTGCCGCCAATCCGCAGGCCCTGAAGAATGGGCCGCTCATGGCCGCCGTGGGAACGGCCCGGTCCAGAATCCAGGCGCAGGAGGCGAGCGAAAAGGCGGCCCGCGAAAAAGCGGAAAAGCAGGCGGCGGACCAAAAGGCGGCGGATGAGTTTTTTGACGCGCTTCGCAAATATATCAGCGAGGAAAATGCCAAGACTTCCAAAGACGCGGGTTTTGACTTCCTGATCAAATTCATCGAATCGAAAACCGGAAAATCCATTGAGGAATTGTTGGCGGCTGATATCGAAAAATCCCTCAAAGATATCGAGCTGACAATCGAGGATTTGGTTCGTTCCGACCTGGTTTTTGCGGAGGAATTCACCCGGTTCCTTAAGAATAATTTTGCGCAGATTGAAGCCGCGGCCATGCGCGTGGTTCCCGAGCTGGCCAAGCAGGTCAAGCGCGAAATAGAGCTGGAGGCGGAAGTAAAAGCTGCGGCCGATAAAACCCTGGAAGCCAAACTCAAAAAGGAAGAGCGCGAAAGAAAAGAGCAGGCCCGCTTGAATGCCGTCAGGAAACAAGTCCTTTCGGAAATGCAATCCGCCCTGCAATCCGGCGCCTATCAGGACATCGTGCGGGCCCTTGAAACCCAGGCCGGCGGTAAGCAAATCAGTGATCTTACGCTGGAGGAACTCATGGGGCTTCTCAATGAAGTGTTTGCCGGGCATGCCGGGGATGTTCTATTCATGGAATCCGTCAATAAATTTGTGGCCGGACTTTCAAAAAATGGCCGCAGCATGTTTCCGGAAATAGCGGCGGAAATTAAACGCGAAGAAGTCCGGCAAATGGAAAACCGCGCCGCGGAAATGCTTGAAAACCGCAAAGCCGAAGCTGCCCGGAACGAACAGCGCGCCCAGGAAAAACAAGCGGCCGGATTCTTCCGCTCCTTCATTAATACGCTCCGCCAGACGCCCGGCAGCCGCCTTACGGCCGAACAGGCAGCCCTGCTGGCCGCGTTTGAAACGTTTGCGGCCGCAAAGGGCATTGCATTCCTCAAATCAGTCACCTTCCTGCAAATAGCCGAGTTTATGCTCGCCCATGCCGGTGATATCAATGTGCGGGGCGCGTTGAACGATGTGGTGGCTTCGATTTCCGAGGCCGGTCTGGCCGCGCTTCTCCGCAACAAGGATTTTGCCCAGGCCTTCAAGGCGCAGGTAGAACGCAGAAGCCAGGTCGAGGCCAAGGGTGAGGCGGACAAAACAGAGGCGGAAAAGATCGCGGCGGAAACCAAAACCAAAGCCGAGCGCCGGGCAAAGCTTGAGGAGTATGAAAAGTCATGGAAGACGAGCAAGGATGCCGCGCCCAAGACCAATCTGTTTGAGGTTCTTGCCCAGCATCCTGATTCCAAACTGCTCAAGGCCCTGTTCCAGCGTTTTGGCATTGAGGCCGACAGCTCTAATTTTGATATTGCATTTGCCGAGCTTGCGGCCCTGATTGGCGCTTATGAATTCAACCAAATTGTAAATCTCGTCGCCACCATGGCGCGGGCCAATAATGAACTGCTGGGCGAACTGGGCGCCATGATGGAAGAAATGAGCGGCGACGTGGAGCGCAAATTCCACCGCGCAACCCGGGATGTGCGCCGCGAGATGGACAAAGCCACTTACAAACAGCTCGAAGCCACCCGGCCTGATTCATTGTCCAAACAGATGACGGATATCGAAGCTGAAATGATCAGGGTCAATGTCGCGTTTGAGCAAGGCCAAATTTCTTATGTTGAGGCCAGAAGAAAAGGCATGGAGCTCCTTTTCCAGAAAATGGTCCTTATTCACGGCGAGGATTCCCTGCAGGCCAAGAGCATCAAGAATGAATTGCGCCGCCTCGCGCGCATGAACGGCGAGCTCAAGGAAGAGGCGCTGGAAATTTTTGAAAAGATGAAAGCCAAAAACCGGGCCTTTTACGACGAATTCGCGCAATTTGCCGAAAGCACCCGCGGGATCAAAGACGTCAGCCAATTGACCACGGAAGAAATCCTGAATCTTCTGGAGGTCTTTGTGGCGCAGGGCGTCATGACCTACCGTGAGCTTGCAAGCGCGGTTGAGTCCGGCCGCTACTATACCGGAAGCCGGAAAGGCAGTGATTGGGCGCAGACCAAGCGGAAATACACGCCGAAAGCCCTGCTGGTTGAAGAGGAATGGGCCAAACAGCAGGCGGGCAATGCCCGCAATGCCTACCGCCGCGCCGAGCTTCTTGAAGTTTTAAGCGACGGGCCGTCGGATCTTTTTGATCTTTTCCAGGAAAAGAAGAACAAGGCCAGGATTTCAAGCGCCGAGTTTGACGCCTGGATGGGACAGGTCAGCCGCGATTTGGCCAAAGGCAATTACGAGAGCGCGGAAGCTATCCTTAATCTCATGGGCCAGGCCGCGGCCGAGGGACGGCTATCAAGCCTTCAGCAGACCGAACTTTCCGGAACTTACGCCTCTCTGTCAAGAAAGAAAGACGAAAGGGCGGAGCGGCGCAAAGACTTGACCGGTCTTGTCACCAAGCCTTTTGAATATCCCAAGCTCAATCTGAGAGCCAAACCCAAATTCATTCCGGAAGAAGAGGAGATAGCAGGAGATGCAGTGGCCGCGGAGATTGTGGCGGCGGAAACCTTGGCGAAAAAGGAGAAGTCCGGGGAAGCCCGTGCCAAAGTGGATGAATTGCTCAAGTTGGTGGAAGAAAAACGCGTGAAGGATGCGGCGCAGGTTGAAAAGGTCAACGCCATGGACCGCCGCCTCAAAAAGAATGAGGCCGCGGCCCGGGAAGAGCTTAGAAAAACTTTTGAAGCCAAGCGTTCAAGGATTCTGGCGGATCTTGCCCGCGGCAATCTCGAATACGCGGAAGCCGAGCTGGAAGCGCTCAAGGCCAGACGCAGCGAACTCACTGATGAATTCAAACAAAAGCTGGAGCATCTTGAGGTTGAATACCAGATAGGCCGTGCGCGGATCTATATCAACAGCGGCCGGATGACCGAGGCCGAGACCGTGGTGCGCGAGCTTGAAACCGCCAAGGACGCGGTGAAGGGTTTCCCGCTGATAGTGGAAAAGATCGAGCAGGTTTTGGCAGAATTCAGCGCGGCCAAAATGGTTAATGAAGCATTAACGGAAACGGGCCGTCTGAATGAGCGGGAACTTGATGCCAAGGCAGATCAGATTCAGGGCGAGATTGGTGAATATGCCGTGCCGCTTGGGAAGCGGATCGCACGAGGGTGGAGGAATATGCCGGTGGGTTTGAAGATTGTCAATGTGGTTGTGGGATTCCTTGCACTGACACCGTTCCTTGGCATGGGCTTGACATTCATGGGCTATGCCTGGCTCGGCAGTGTGTTTGCCTGGGCCGGAACGGGATTCAGCACGCTCCTTGCGAATATGACCAGCGGTACCGGCGGCGTTACGATGGCAGGCATGGGCATGATGCCGGTTATGGGCACTGTGGCAGTAGGCGGCGCCCGTAAGGCGACCAAATCACTCAAGGACGTTCTTATTCCGGCCAAAGGCACAATGGATGCCGCCAGCCGCGCCAACCGCATCAGGATTGCTTTTGCGCTGAGAGGCGCCATGGCCGGCGTTAAATCCGCGGCCGGCGGAACTTTGGCGTTTGAAAATGCTTCGCTGGAGGATATCGAAAATCTCATGGATCAGATCAAGAAAAATCCGGCCGTGTCCTCCGACAAGGCCTTTGCCGCCGAAGTGGATGCGGTGCTCAATGAAATCCGGGACCTCACGGCCAAAGGATACATTCCCGCGACCCGGGATGAAATTTCAGGCAGCACCTCCAAGGCTACAGCGCCGCGCGCGCCTCCGGTGCCGAACACGCTCACGCTTACGCAGAAAAATGATATTCAATCCCGCATTGACGTCATTGGCAAATTGATCGCCGCGCGTATTTCCGGCGCCCCCAATGTCATTTCCCTTGAAACCGGCCTCCTTGAAATTGAGCGCGACATACTCCAGGCCCTTCTGGACAAAGGCGAATTCACCGAAGACGAAATCCAGAAAACCCTCGAAAAATTAAACCAATACTCCAAGCTTGGCAGCCAGCAAAGCCAGGCCGAGACTGGCAAGACCATGGCCCTTTTGCGCGGCCTGCTGGCTTTCAGCGACGGTTTTTCCACGGCCGCCCGGGACCTGGATGAAGCGCGGTCCAATGTCGAGAAAATCAAAATGGAGGCCTACAAGCTCGACGAAGAACTCAAGAAGGCGCAGATGGAGGCCGGCAAATTCCGCTTTTTCTGGGTAGTCACTTCGCTTTTTGGAAACAGTGCTTATAAAGCTGAACAGAAGAGCAAGCAAAGAGCACGCCTTGGGGTGGAGCGGCTTCAGGGGAAGCTTGAGGAAAAACAAAGAGATCTTCAGGCTGCGAACCAGGAGTTAACCATATTCCTGCGTTATGAGATCCGGAGCAAGGAAGCGGCCCTGGAAACTGAGCGTGACTTGGTCGTGGAGCTTCGCAAAGAGCGAGCCGCACTTTCCAGACTGTATGCGGAATCGGCAAAAGTTAAGGGCCCGAATCTGAGTGCCCTGGAGCAGAGAGACCTTGAGATCGGCAAACAGGTTGAAGAGATCGAAGCGCGCATCGACCAGCTCAAGCATGAGAAGGGTGAGCTTGAAAAACAGCAGGTGGGTCATGCTAAGAACACGGGCGGCAAACAGCCGGTTACGGAAGATGCCTACCAGGGCCTCAAACCGTATCAAAGGGTCCAGGTTCTTGTGGACGAGGTCTTCCTGGGCAAGGAAAACGAAGTAGCTGACCGTGAGCCCGATCCTATTCAGGTCAATAGAATCAAGGATTTGATTCAGATTTTTGAGAATGAAAAAAGCGCGGATCAGGGCGAGGATGGGTTGACGTTATTCGATCAGTTTATTGACGGGATCAAGGATGGAAAAAACAACCGCCGCGGGTTGAATGAAAAAGCCTGGCACAAGTTCCTGGCGGCCATGGGATTGTGGATAGCTGCTACAGAACTTGGCACGGTAGAGGCTAAGGATCTGGAAGCCGAGCTTACGAAGCTGGAGCCGGGACAGGCGAGTGCGGACAAGGACGTGGCCGAGGCCATGAAAAAGCTGACCACTATGAAAGCCGGGAGCATAGAAGTACAGATTGGCAGTCATCGCTACAGCATTGAAAAGAAAATCGGTGAAAAAGGCCAAGCAGATAAATTCGCGTTTTCCAGGCTTGAAAGCACGGCATTCAACGATGAAACCATTGCTCGAGCAAAAGCGGCTCTTGAAATCCGGCGCGCCATTGTTCAAGGCAAGATTAACGGCAATGCCTTGGGGCAATACGCCAAACAGAAGGTCGGAACCCGCTATCTGATAAACGCATTCGGTGACATATTGTTTGAGGCGGAAATCGGAAAGACCGAAGTTGAAAAAATGGAGAAAACGCTCGAGCAAAAACAAGACTGGGAACAGCTTCTCTTTGAGACCGATGCAGCCGGCAAAAGAACCAAATTGAGCAAGACCGGTGAACAAATTCTGGAGTTTGTGGGCGAAAGCATGAAAGTGCGCAAAGACCAAAAGGATGCAAAGGATGCAGCAGCCAAAGGCAAAAAGGTTGATATCGGGGAATTGGCTCAAAAAGGCCTGAAGGTTGATGCGGCCACAGCCAAAGGATTTATAGAGCAAATCCGGAATGAGTTTGAAAAGAAAGATACTTACAAGGATGATTCGCTGGTGAAGGATAGAGAAACTCTTGCCCAGGGACAAAAGATTGAGGTGGTTAAGGCCCTGAATCAATTGCTGGGCGATATTGCCGAGCAGGCGCTAGGAGTAGGAAGCCGAAATGACTTTGATTTTATGGGACTTATTGATGACCGCGGTTATGTCAAGCTTGGGCGCGAGCAGGAACTGGCGGACCTGCTCAAACGCGCTTCGGAAAAACTGAAACCCCATGCCCATGCCTTTGCCGAACAGCGGTTCAAAGCTCTGCGCGAGGCGGTCAAGAATAACGGCGGGCAAATCACGGATGAGGCCAAATTCCAGGCCCTGGCACTCATGAGCCTGTCAGGAGTGATGGAAAAAAAGATTGTTTTGAGCGACATCCAGATGCTGGGAGGTATGCTGGTTTCCGAAGGCGGGATTGTAGAACTCGGCACCGGTGTCGGTAAAACGTATATTTCGGCCATTCCTCTGGCGGTGAATGCTTTGAAGGGGCGGCCCGTGATGCAGTTGATGACCACGGATGAATTTGCGGAACGTGATTTTAAGGATGCGGCGCCTCTACTTGGATTCCTCGGCCTCAAGGTGGCTCTCTTTAACCGCGCCATGGATGATGACACCAAACGGAATATTTTAAATAATTCGGATGTGATCTATACCGACATTGCCTCGCTCATTTTTGAGTATGAAACGGACCGCTCCAAGGCCAAGCCCGTGTTTGAATATGAAGGTAAGGGGACTGCCCGCCGCGTGAAAAAGTTTGCCTTTGCCAACTTGGACGAAGTGGACAGTTTGCTTCTGGACCAGGCCGTGAATGATTACATTATTTCGAGTGGTTCAGGCCCGGCGAGCGATTACGAGGCCTCGCGTTACCGGCTTGCCAACGGCTTTGCCAAGGGCTTCCTGGACCGCGGAGGCCTCCAGGAGATTGAACGCCTGAAAAGTGAAATTGCGGCAGACCCGAGAAAAATCACTCAAGATCAGGTGGTAGGTGGTTTCAGCGTTAACTTCAAGAACAAACAGGTGCGTTTAACGAAGGATGGTAGGACACTTATTCAGCAGAAATGGCAGGAGATGAGGGCCCAGGATGCCAGCGGCAAAACCGGCAAGGACGCGCTTGTTCCCGAAAAATTTGAGGATTTTGAGAAACTGGTTGAAAGTGCCATTCATGTTCACGTGATCCTGCGGGAAGGCAAGGATTATGTGGTCGGCCATGACGGCAAGGTGCTTCTCACGGACCAGAACACTGGTAAGCAGGAAGAACGCCGCCTGCAGGAAGGCCTGCACACGGCTTTGGAAGCTAAGCATGAACTGGAGACCGGGGGCAAGGTGAAAATTAGCACGGGCAAATCCAGCACCACGGACAAATTGCAAACCCGCACGGCCATCGATACGCTTTTTGAGCAATTCGGCGGTATGTCAGGTTCCGTGGCCACCCAGCAGACATCCGATGAATTCCGCGAAAATTACAAAGGATTTGAAAACAAGAGCCAGGTGATCCGCATGCCCACGGATGTGGCCAAGGTGCGTATGGAATTCAAATCAAACATTTTCACCGGGTTTGATCAGGCCTATAGCGCCATGCGGCATAAAATTGTTCACAGCTACCGGGACCTTTACGGAGCTCCTGTCTTCATCGATGTTCAGCACAAGCGTACGGTCAAGAAAATTCAGGAAAGACTGCTGGAGGACCTCAAGCGGGCTGACGCCATTGCGGTGGAGCAGAAAAACGGTAAGACCTTAAACGCTGAAGAGCAGGAAATACTTGACCTCAAGGCCGCACTGGATCCGAGCCGGATCCTGGTTCATGACGGCACCAAGTCCAGCGAAGAAATTGAATATCTCGCCAAGCATTCCGGTTTCCAGGGCTATCTGGTACTTGGGACGAACGTGGCAGGTCGTGGCTTTGATTTGAAAGTTCTGGACGGCGGAGGACCTGGGTTTATCCGTGAGACCATGGCCATGCTCATGGCCGCTCTGCTGGGCGCGGCGGTGATGAATCATCAGATTGACCTGACCGACAAGGGGGGAAAGACTTCCCAGGTAACGATTCGCCAAAGCTGGAGCAAGATGCTTGAAATTTACGACCAGGCAAAAGGAGATGCCGCACAGTTTGAGCAGAAAGTTGCTCAGGAGGGTTATAAGGTTGACCTCGATGCCGGTTTTGTTGTCAACGGCCGCAAGCAGACTTTACGGGAGGCTTTGTTCACCGCATTCCGCACGGCCAAAACGCTTGAAGGATTCAGCTCCATTACCCAGGAAAGGGACAGAAATAAAGAGGGCACGGATCGGGTTGTCGAGCTTCTGGGCTCCGGTTTGTACGACGAGCTCACCAAGGGTATTACAAAGGATGATATCAAAAACCTGGAGAAGGTGCTGGATCAGGAAAATACTGGTGCGCTGGACGAGATGATTGAAGTGAAAGGCGAATCCATGACCATACGCGAGGCTCTCGAGCGCACGCAAAAGAACGGGCTGCAGGCGGTCCGCGACAGGTCCAAAGAAAACTGGGATATGCCCAACAACCTTCGGGAAATGATTTACCTCACGCTTCTCACGCGTTATCAAGCCGCGTTCAGCGCCCAACTGGAAAGCGCGCTTGCAAATGTTCCGGCGGCGGAAAAGGAAATGATCACGCGCACTTTCGTGGGCCGCATCATGGCCAGGTACCACGGCTATCAGATCATGGCCGAGCACGCAGACCAGAGTAGGAAGGACATTCAAATAAAAGGCCGCGGTTCACGTCAGGCGGATAATTCAACCTATCAGCCTTTCCGCATTGTGGGCGATGAGGAATTTAAGGACGATACAGGCGAGGGAATACCGTATCTGGTTTCAAATAGTCGCGCCTGGATTGCAGCCAATATGCCCAATCTTGAATTGGGTCTCAAAATAGCAGAGAAGCCCCTTTCCAAAGCATTTTTCATAGCGGGTGGCATAGGGGCACTTGTCGCAGGCGGCATTGCGGCCCTGTTTGGTTTATGGCTGGGTGCGGCGCTCTTGCCCGCAGCGGTCGTCGGGGCGGTTATCTGGACTGGACTCTGGGCCGGCATGTCGATTTACGCGAATCGTTCGCAGATTGGCAAAAAGCTTTATGAAAATGAGTACAAGCCTGATGTATTGCTTTATGCTGACGTGAAAAATGGCACTTTTAAAAAGAATATCGAAGAATATCTGGATCTTTTTAACCGCAAGGATCAGTTGACGGATGAAGAAAAAAGCAAACTGAAGAATCTCCATAATACCTTGCGGAGCCGTGCCCGCCGGCTGGATGCGGAAGGCAGGCGTATTCTTGATAATCTTCTCAAGACAGGAAGTTATGGAAAAAATACCGCAGAGGCTGCCCAAAACCGTACGGCTCTTGAGCAATCAGCGGAGAAAAAAGCCGCATGGATTGAAACCGAACTTGGCAATCAGGGCCAGGGTATTGCAAAAGATACGAAGAACCGTTCCTACTTCAAGCTGGCTCAGGACGGGCATTCCTATATCAATCAGCAAAACCGTTCCCGTCTCAATAAGTTTAATGACTTTTATAATGCAACTGCCATCCTGTTTGCGAATATCCGGCAAGGTATTGTGAGTGGCGTGGACAGCCGTGTAAAATCCGAAACTTTCTCGCTTGCCACTATCAAGCTGGCTTTCAAGAATTATCAGAAAAACCGCAAACAGAACGAAGAGTATGCGCTCGAGGAACTTTTGAAAGAATTGAGCACTCTGCCTTTTGATTTCCGCGACAAGGTGACGCAGGAAGACATCAAACGCATGGGCGTCAAGCGGCTCCGTGAAGTGCTTGAGCATGAGGCGCGCACCCGGGAAATTTTTGGACGCAATGACATCGAAAAATTTCTCGGAGCTGTGAATTCGGATGGTATTGAAGAAGAACAGAAGTTGAGAAATAAGTACGCAACCCGGTTTAAGGGTGCATTTGGTATCGGCATCTTGGGCACAATCCCGGCCAGAATCATGTTGCGCCTTGACAACTGGTCCGACAGTATTGGCCGTAAAACGGCAATTGCCGTGGGAGTGATAAGCGTGGTTGCTGCGTTTATCCTCCTGCCGATGGGATTAGCGGTGTTGGCCACCCCTGTTCTCGTGTGGCTGGGATTCAGTCTGAAAGCCATGAAGAGGGGCATCGAAGGACTTGCATGGATGGCGTGGGGCGCAACCTGGGTGATCAATAAAGTTTCCTTCTATGTATTCGGGAGTTATTTCAACGCGCAGGCCATGAATTACCATACCATGACCCGCTTGCTTGAAAGAAAGGCCGTAGCGGCAGGCATGCGTGAGGCCAGGGATCGCTGGGAGGATCAGGATAAGACGGAGAAAGTTAAAAACATCGATGTCAAGGTGGAAGCGGAAAACGCGCGCAGCTATGCCCGGTCGGCCCTGTTTGAAGCTGCGAGTAAGGATACATCCAAGCCTGACAGTCATAAGCGCGCGAAAACCGGAATTCTGGGCAATCTGAAAGAAAATCTAGTGGATTGGTGGTATGACCGCGTGCTGGATAGAGATCGCATGGTAACAACCATGAAGGGGCTGGATGGGGCCGAATATCAGGTTGAGGGAGAGACGGCCCGGCCGGTTTCCGACCCGATTGCAGGTGTACACACGTATATTCTTGAGACGCCCGGACGTGACACGGAGAATCCGATGAAACTTGATCTCAAGAACCCGATCGGCCAGAACGTGCTGGCCCCGCATGAAAAGCTGGAGCCTTATAAGGCCGAGACCCGCGAGGCGCAGGTTTACGGCACGGACATGGTGAAGACCGAGAACGGCGAGCAGGTTCCGAACGACGGATGGGCTAAACAGCAGCAGGAAGATGTGACGGGCGAGGATGTTTATCAAATGGATGTGGTGGTGGCGGACAAGAACGCCAATAAGGATCAAATTTTCGAGAATATGCTCAAGGACATGAAGGCAAACGGTGTCATGCCGCAGAAGGACGGCGTTTACCGCATGCGCATGGTTTATTACGGCGGAGGCGATGATGACGAGGATGAAGAAGGCCAAGTGGTCGGCCTGTACGTTCTCTCGCTCGATTCTCTGAAACGTGCCGTGGACAAACCGGAAGATTTTGTCAAGGCCATCTATGGAGATCAGCTCCGGATGGAGGGCTTTGGCGGCAACTTCTTCTATAAAGGAACTATTGACGCCCAGGACCGCAGGGGAGAGCAGTACAGCTATAAAGCCGTGTTTGACCTCGGCCGCAATATTCCGAGTTCGACTCACCGCGCGGCGCAGAGAATTTTGACTGAAGAGACGATTTCCCAGAACCGCGGCGCAATCCGCCTGACGGATAAAGGCGTGGTCGTGGCCGGCAATCCCGGCAAGTATGACCCGTCCCAAGTGGCGCGCGGTTCCTTTATCATGAATTCCCAGCTCAATGCCAATGTGACGCTCAAAGGGCCTGTATTCTTGCAGAACTCGGATCTTAGCGAGGCCTCGGGCACCATTGAGGCCGGCGCCAGGATCGAAGGCTCGAAAATCAAAGGCGCGATTCAAGTTGGCCGGAATTCGGAAGTGGTGGAGGTTCTCGCTGATTCTCTTACGGTCGGTGCCAACAGTTACGTGGCCAATATCCGCGAGCGGCAAGTTGACAAAAAAGCCCCGAAATACGAGCAAGTCAAAGTTGCGGCTGGCGCTGTGACCGTGGGCGACAACGAAATCGTGTCAGGCGGTTATTCCGCGCAGGGCGATTGGACAGGCGTGGCATCACGGAAAAAGGAGGATTTCCTCAAAGACGAATTCATCATGGTCAAGGGCGGCGTGTTCCAGAAAATTATGGACTGGTTTGTGCGCCGGCAATTAATGCGCAATTCGGTGCGTGAAGCGGAGCGCAAATTCCAGGAAGACACCCGCGTTGCCGGCCTGGTGGAAAAGGAATACACCCGGCTGGTTGAAAAAGAAGGCCTGGCGCCGGATGAGGCACGCCGGCTGGCTTACGATTTGGGCGAATCCCAGCGCCGTCATGGCCTGACCACGGGCAAGCTGGTCTACAACTGGGTTAAATTCGGCCTTCAGGCGGGTGCCTTGGTTATCCTTGGCAGTTTGATGGTCAGCATGGCCATGGCGGTATTCCCGGTGTTGATGAGCGCAGGATTAAGCATGGCCGCCCTCACGGCCATGGGCGGCGCTTTCACCTCGTTCTGGACGCCGGTTTTGGGCTGGATCACGTGGGCCCCTTCTGTTCCCCTTCCTCTTATCGGTAAGCTGGTTACGATTCCATTGTTTGGCATTGCGGCCAATGGCCTGACCTTCGTCTTTTCTGTCATGGTGAAAAAGCTGTTGAAGCCGGAAGCCGGGGAGAAAAAAGATACTTGGCTGGCATCCGTCATGGAGAAAGTTAATTATGTCGAAAGAATCAAGAAATATGTCAATACCAAAGTTACCGAAAAAACCAGAAATTCGATTTTTGATTTCTTCAAGAGCGCGGGCACCTTGCGTCCGGCGAAACATGTGGATCTCAAACTCCAGCGTTTCCGGGAGGCCATTCAGGAAGAGGGCTTTAACCTGGCGGAGAAAAAGGCGCTTTATCAGGAATATGCGGCCGTCCGTGAGTTTCAGCAGAATATGAATTTCTGGAGTCTTCGGGATCATCGCGAGCTGAGAAGACGTATCGCGCGGTTGACCGATGAAGTGCTTAAGAAGGCCAAGAACGCGCATCAGGCCAGCGGAAAGGCTGCGCTGGAGGTGGAGATTAATAAGTTGAAGAATGGTTCGGTGATCACAGTTAACGGGGTTGAACACAAGGTGAGTATCGATCGCAAAAGAGGCGCGGTAAAACTTACGGCAAATTATGAGGAAACCACGGAACTGATTCCTGTGGATGATGCGGTCACGGTGCAATTGCCGGACGCGCCGGGCCAAATTAAATTGAGCTTTGACAAAAAGAAGGGAGAATATTCCTACAACGGCGAAAAAGTTGAGGATGGCATACTGCTCAAGGTGGGTGACAAGGAATACCGTGTGAAACTGGCCGGAAACCGCCTGACTTTGAGTTATAAGGCGGAGGCGGAAACGCTGATCGGAGATGCCCTGCGGGAGAGAGGCCGGACCACGATTTTGTTCAATTTGCCCGATGCCTCGCTTGAGCCCAAGATCAGGCGTGTGGTCAACGCAGCAGGTGAAACTCAATATTTCATGGGCAGCCGTCAGCTTGAGAACGGCCAAAAAATCGAGGTGATGGGCCATGAGTATGACGTGCTGATTAAAGACGGCACGATCACGCTCAAAGATACGGTGACCGAGACTACCATGCTGTCGGATGAGAAGGATGGGAAAATGCCTAAAAAAATCTGGCTCAACCTGCCGGGTACGAATCGCCCGACCAGGCTGGAATACAATAAACAGACCAAGCAATATGAATTTGAAGGCAAGCCGGTGGGCGAAACCCTGGTTGTAGGCGGGCAAAAGTATACTGTGGAAAAAATGCTGGTTGACGGAAAAGACGCGAAAGGGAACAAGATTGATATCGTCGCCGGGTATGAATTGACGCTGGACGATACGGCTGAAACGGACGTCAAAAACAAGACCACGGAAACTTTTGTTCTCAATGTGCCGCAGACCCGGATTGAAAAGGCCAGACAAGCGGTTAAAGATGAGCGCGTCGAGGCTTTTGCGGTCGAACTTAAAAAGACCAACCCTCTCGCCGCCGCAAAGTACCGGGCCGAGCGCGCTTTGGTGGAAATGATTCAGAATAATATTGCGCAGGAAAATATGCCCGTAGAAAGGCAGCAGCAACTTTCTAAAGCCGTGGAGGCCAGCGCCACCTACCGCGGCCGCTTTCTAAGCCCGAATCAGCTGGCCCAGATTATCCATGACATTGGCATAAGACCTGAATTTGATGGAATCCTCAAACCTGAAGATATTTACGCGCTGGTTAATCCTAAATTCGCCGCCCTGCACGACGGCATTTCACCCCTTGAGGTGTTGGAGAAACTTGAGAAGACCCCAGGCACGCACCGGGACGACCTCAAGGCCCAGGGATTGCTGGAGCTGGCCCTGGCCAAGGAATACCTTGAAGGCCTGAAGAAACCGGGCCAGGCGCTGACCATGAAAGACTTGTTTGACGCCGTGCGGTATGCCGGTCTCGGTAGCGCCGAGGATGTGGTGAATCTGGTCCTGCTTGCGGCTCCCGAGGTTAAGGCCGATCTTGATCTGGCCAAGAAAGTCATGTCGCTCATGACCATTCTCGATATTTTGCGTGTGGATGCGTCGAAGCTGACGGTGGCGGAGGCCTTTGAAGCGGTTGCGGACGCTGCAAGCCCGGCTTTTGGCAAACTCAAGGCGCTCCTTACGGAAGAACGAAACGGTCAAAAATTACTTGAGGATGCCGCCATTGGCCAAGAAGCGGGCGACAAGCTGATTCATAATCTGATTCAAGCTGTCCAGAAAAAGTATCCGCACGATAAGGACGTGGAGAATAAACTTGCCGGAGTTTTTGCCCCGCTGGTGGATGAGGTCGCGCTCACACCCGCGGATGAGGCCATGTATATTAAGAGAGCCCAGGCCATTGCCGATACGCTGGCCGCGCGGATGCCGAAAGAAAACGGCATGCCGCTCAAGTTCAAGGTGGCCATGGAGGAAGAAGGCGCGCGGGAAGAAGGCAGAAGCTCGTTGTCGGTCAAGGGCTCTAACGAGCCGGGAGTCAAAACCGAAATCGTAATCAAAAGGCATTTCCTCAGAAAAACCAAGCTTCTCAAGGAATCTTCGCCCGAGCTTTTCTGGAAAATGCTCGAAAACGACATGATGGAAGAAATTGTGGGTCACTCCTACCCGGGCTTTGACCTGGGCATGTTCGCCAAATTGGAGCCGGACAGTTTGTGGAAGGATTTTGCCGGCGTGGTCGGTTACGACAGCGTCTATGTCCAACAGATGGAAGAGGACATGAAGAAGGATGAAAGAAAGACCGTCCGGAACACCATCAAACAGCTTCTGAAACAGGGCACTATCACACGGGAAGAGATATCCGAGCACTTGTTGAGCTCGGCCATTGTCAAATCACTGACCGAGCAGGGGCTTACCTTGAGCGGTGTGATGCAGCAGGTTGATGAAGCCATAAAAAATAAAAAAACGAATGAACTTGAAGGCGTTTACCGGGAGATTTTTGAAGACCTTGAGTTGATCGAAAAAACAAACCTTCTTGCGCGGATAGAAGCTACCCGTTCGAATGAGGCCGAGCTTGAGAAGATCGCCAAAGAGATTGTGGAATACCGTGAGGAGCAGGACAAGAAGGCCATGGCGGAAAAACGTTTCAAGGACGATAAGGCGCGCCGTGCGATTCGCACGGACTGGAAGGAAGTGTTCGGACACTTAGGCCGCGGCGGCTTTGACAGCCAAAACCTTGCCAACAGCGCGGCCGGCATTTTGTGGTATGCGCATATTTACAAAGAAAAAGGCACGGCCATGACCGATGAGGAAATCGAACGCATGGTGAACAAATTTTTTAATACGGCCAATGAAAAAAGGGCCTGGTTCTGGGTGGATGTGCTGAGCGAGGAGGAGGCGGAATCCATGATTCGCGAGATTCGCGAGGCCTCCAACAAGGCCAAAAATAAAAAGGACAAGGAAAAGAGGCTTGAGGCCGTGCGCAAGAAGTATGAAGACAAATTCAGCCAGGCCCAGCCCGCTCCCAGAACGGATGGCTCAAAAGCAATCAGGCAGAGAATTATCGAGGAAGCGCAGAGATTCAACCGTCTTTTCCGCGACGGCGTTCAAAATACGGGCCTGACTTATCAGGGCCTTCAGCCGGCTGAAGGCGTGGAGGCCAAGGTTTTGTCCAGCAGCCAGGGGGTTTGGCAGGCCGAGATTGAATTCGAGGCCACGGCTAAAGAGATTGGAGACCTCAAGGGGCCGCCCGAGGCTCCCAAGGCGGTGTCTATCGCTTCGGTGGATGAGCTCGTGAAAATAGCGGCGGCTGTGGATACGAAGTTTGATATCGCGCAGTATGCGGCGCCGACCTTTGATCCGTTTGAATTAAAGAGAACACATACCTTTGTGATCAAGGCAAAAGATGGGAAGGTTTACGTGAAGGCGTTTACCCAGCAAGAGATTAACGAGTATGTGGCCAACCGGCACGACCTGGAAGGAAAGGGCATTGCGGAAGCCATCCCGGCTTGGGAGGCCAAGTTGGCAAAGCGCAAGCACGCCAAAGAAGAGCTTGAAAAGACCCTGCAGAAGTCCAAAAAAGACGCCAATAGTATAGAAAATTTCCAAAAGCTCATGGCTTTAGATGAGGAAATAAAAGATATTGAGAACAAAATTAATAACATCAAGAACCGTGAACAGGAACGTAAAGAACGGATTAAGAGAATGCAGCGTATTGTCGAGGCGGGGCTGAACGAGATCACGCGCGTGAACAAAAAGAGCGTTGAGGCGCGTCAGCTGATTATGGCCCAGGTTTATGCCACCGAGCAGTGGGATTTCAAAATGGACTCCATCGGCGGCATTTTCTTCACGCCGGAAGAGGCGGAGAAACTGGCAAAAATCGCCCGATTAACGCTGGATGATCTGGATGAGATCGATTTGAGCCAAGTGCCGCAGGCTGTCATTGCTCAATTTGGCAAGAATGAGGACGGCGAGAAGCGTCTGCGCGAGGCCGTTTGGGACGGCGCAAAATTAACGCAGAAGCTTTTTCCGTTCACGCACGGAAGCGGCATTGTGACCTTCAGCGATGCCTTTGACCGCAAGCCCGAGAATTTGAGAGATCTCCAGCGCTTCAAGTCTGGCCGCAAAAATCTTTTCCATGAAGTTAATCACATTGTGTTCAATAATTTGATTCCGGCGGACAAGCGGGAAATCATTGCCAGAGTGACGGGGCTCGATGCCTTCCAAAAAATCAAAGTGATGCTGCTCCAGAGCAGGTACATCAACGACGAGGAAGATTTGGTGGAGGAATTCCTGGCCTATTACGGGCAAAATCTCATCGATCAGGACATGAGAATACGCGGCAGCAAGGAAGTGGAGTTTGAGCGCAGTCTCAGCCCTGAAGAGAATATTGAGATGAGAGCGCTTTTTGATGAGTTCGGCCTGACCATGGCGCGCGATCAGGTGATGAGGAAATTCTCCCCGGATGAGGCGCTCCAAAATCTGAAAAAGCTGGATGAAAGAAGGGCCTTTGGCGAGAAAGTGGAGGCGGCGATTACAAGCGCAGACGATGCGACTTACCGGGCCCTGGTACAAGGTCAGCCATATCCCGAGACCCTGGATGATCTTCGGACTGGCTGGCAAAAAGACGCGCTAGCTAAGCTTTTGGAGGAGGCCGGCGAAATTTATCAGACTGCAGCGGGATTGCTCAACTCCAACGCCGGAGCGAATCAGCTCAAGTCGCTCGAGGAATCGCTGGCGGAAATGAAAACTAAACTGGATGCCATTCCCACCGCAGAGATTAGCGCAGACGCGGAAAATAGCGAGTTTATCGCGGCTTTCGATAAAATGTTTGCAGACGTGCAGGGGATTTTAACCGCCGCGGACAGCCAAAAGGCATTGGAAGCCTTCAGACAGGCTAAGAAGGCTCAGGAAGAAGCTGAAGGAAATCAAATTCAAAATCTTTTTGCCAAAGCGGATGAGGAGCAAAAACTTGCCGTTGAAATGATGAAACTGGGTGATCACAACGCCGCGGCGACTCACTATCAGGCCGCGACCAAGAATGCCGAAGACGCATTTAATTCACAGCCCGCCCTGAGGGAGCCGAATAAAAAGTATTTGGCGGGATTGTATGCAGGCTATGCTCAGGAGCTTGATCTGGCTGGCCGGGAGGCGGATGCCAGAGCGGCTTACGAAAAAGTCTTGCAGAAGAAGACCGAAGATATGCCACTGCCGGCGACCTTCGAGGAATTTGTCAAGCCTTACCGTGAGAAAAAACAGATGCAAGATCTCTTTGCCGAAGCGGATAAGGAGCAGAAACTTGCCGCTGAAATGTTGCAGCAGGGCCGTCATGCCGAGGCCGCGGCTCACTATGAGACAACGATTAAGCATGCCGAGGATGCATTTGATTTGCAGCCCGCCCTGCGGGGGCCGAATAAAAAGTATTTGGCGGGATTGTATGCAGGCTATGCTCAGGAGCTTGATCTGGCTGGCCGGGAGGCGGATGCCAGAGTGGCTTACGAAAAAGTCTTGCAAAATAAGACCGAAGATATGCCTTTGCCCGCGAGCTTTGAAGAATTTGCGGCCACGTATGCCATGTTGAAATTGCAGCAGGCAGAGCAGCAAGCTTCCTTCGTGCTTCAAGCTGAAGAAACCAAGACGGATGACTTGAAAGTTCTTGAAAACAGTTTGACTGTCATGAAAGCCTCGATGGCTGTTATCGGCGAAGAGCAGTTGGGGGCAGATCCCATGATGCCTTTCATGATGCAAATGGCAGCCCAGCACGCCGCCACGCTTGAGGCGATTTTGGGCGCACAAGATCCGGCCGCGGCTTTGGCCGACTACAAAGAAAAAGAAAAGCAGGCTCAAAAAGGCTTTTCAATCGAAAAAGTCACGCCAGAAGAAGTGGATGAGCTCATTGCCCAGCTAATTGTCGAAGACGGTATTCCGGCGTCCATGTTCGGCATTGAAGAGGGCGCTGATCTGCCTCATTTTTCGCTTGATGCGGAACTGGTGGGGGCCGGCGTACACGCCAAGGTGTTCAATGTGAATGGCCTGCCCCAGGAAGTGGTGCTCAAAGAGGTTGAGCAGGGCCAGGAAGAGGCGGTGTGGAAAGCACACCGTAAGTTAGTGAAGGATATGTCTGAGGAGTCGTCCTTACAGGGCGATGAAGTCCAAATTTACGGAAAGCCGGTGGAAGTGAATGGCCGCGTCTATGTGCTGCAGCTCAAAGGCAGGGAAACCGTGAAAGACGCGCTTCTGGAAGCGATTCGCGATAAAAACAAGGTGCGTGAAATTTTGTGGCAGGCGGTCGATCACATCGTGCGTCTGGCTAGTAAAAATAAAATCGTCTATATTCCCAGCGGCTCAACCGGCAATATTTTTGATGACATGGGATTTCCCAAGGGAGCCACCAAGGTAATAAACTTTGACTTCCCCAATCTGGCGCGGATGACGGATGGCAAGGAAAAGGATGAGTTGGCCGCGGAATTGGACCGGATGGCGGAGGACATCAAGACGCTCCTCAAAGAAAACGGCTTGCAGGATGAGGAAATCGAGACGCTCCGGATTTTTGAAGAAGTCCGTGACTCCCTCACCGGCGCTCCGGTAAAGCCTTCTGCTCCGGCTGCCCCACCCCCCGCAGTGACTCCTGAGACCCAGAAGCCGGCGCCGGCCGTAGTGAAGCCGGAAGGTGAGGCTGTTGCCGATAGAGCTGCGCAGATTTTAGCCAAGGAACTTACTCAGACACAGCTCGTACTGGCTTCGTCTCAAAATGAAGAGTTCGTCCGAGCGGGTAACTGGACGGAAGAACCTCTGTGGCAAAAATATGTCGCTCCTGAGCTTCGTAAAGAAATCTTAGATGAAGCCAGCGATGAAGCCGGAAGATCGGGCCAAAAATTTCTGATAGTACTAGGAGATATTTTGATTAAGGCCGTCACTATCCGAACATTAGCCGATCAAAGCGCTACGCCTGCCGTCACGCCTTCTGCTCCGGCCGAAGCGCGGGAAGAAGCCGCCGCTGAAATGGAAGAGCAATTGAAAGAACTCGCTCGTGATATTCATTTTGCGCGCCGTGATTCCAGCGAGCTGGGTCTCCGTCGTGCTTCTGCCGCGATCGATGAATTAATTCAGAATGGAACGCTGGTTAAAAAATCAGCAACGTTTGACGATATTCAGCCTCTAGCTCTTCTGGAATATACCGGTGACGACGCGAGGATCCCTAAGGGTTATTACAGCATGAATGAATCGGGTCATGCGCTGTTTGTTGAACATGGAAAAGCGATTCAGCATTATGACTTGCAGGAGGATGTCTTGCGTGTGATGCAGGTCGTTACAGTAGCAACGGCCCAATCGCTTGGCGAAGCTAAGGGAGAGAAGGCACTCCGCCGGTTGAGCTTAAAAAATATCGCGACGGGGGTTGCTCTTAGCGGTGCGGTTGTGGCGGGTGCGTATTTGGCAGAGTGGGGCCTGAGGCCCGTGAAGCCCGCTGCCGAAATTGTCCGTGTGGAAGAAGCCGGTAAGAAGATAGAAGGCAGAAGGATTATTTCGGAACCGGTTCTTTCCCGCGATGTATTTGGCGGGACGCACACTCTCTTTTATCTTGAGCCGACATGGCAGGACATGCAAACAATTAAAAACGTGCTGGCAGACCTTAAAGAAACAGTTGTGGCAGATAGTCCTCTCCACGATGTTCTGCGGGATTTGACAGCCGAAAGTATCAAGATATACACCGATGCAGCGGGCAGCCGTGAAGTGCCGGGAGCTATGAATCATGACGGCGTGATCCAGATTGCCTTGAGAAATCTTGGGAGAGAAGAAATTTTTATGAGCATTTTACATGAGCTGGGTCATAGCGCTGTCAGACGCAATCCCGCAATCCTTGAGCGTGCCAGACAGACACGGCCTGACTTGGCAGTTATTCCGGTCCATGAGTTTGAAGAATACTGGGTCACGTATACTGTGGCGAAAACCGTGGGCTTTGCGGTTGAGGTGACGCCGGAAGGGGAGATTAATCTTACGGCGGCAGGCGATATTAAGCACTTTACGGAACAGGATCGTAATGAATTCAACCTGCGGGGAATCGACCGCTACCTTGCCGGACATCCAGCAGCTGACCCGGCTGTCCGCGGCAAACTTCTCGGACTCAGAGATCAATTTGCGCCTGTCATTGAAATTGAAGTAAAAGATGGCCAAATCAATGTAAGCATGAATAAGAAGGGCGAGAACTTGACTGAAAAGGAAATCAATCTGGAAACTCTTAATGCCGTTAAAGATTTCCTCGCTAAAAATCCCGCCTTAAGTGAGCCGGTGCGGGCTGATCTGAATCAATTAAGGCAAGATCTGGAACTTAAAGCCCAGTCGCTGGGCGCAGAGCCCGGCAAAGAGCTGAAGGATACGGTTTCGCGCCTGTTGACGGATCTTTCGGGCCGCGAGGATTTGGTCAAGGCTTTGACCGCCGATCCCATGCTGGCGGATCTTGTCAGGATACAGTTTGCGAACTCTGCGGACAAGCAGAAGGTTATTGATTTTCTGGCCAGTGCCCTGGAACATGCACGCGTCATTCTTGGACAGAAGCGGCAGCAATACGCGCTCCTGGATGAGATTCTGGATGGCCTTGATCTCTCGGATCCGAAGGTGATTGAGTCGCTTTTCAGTGCCATTGCACTCATCAATGTGCCGGACCACGGCGATGAAAGCGTGAATGCCTTTGTGACGCATGTCGACGACGGCAAGACTGTTTTAGGATTTAATACCGCGTTTCTTAAAGACGCCATGTCTGACACGGTGAATGGCGCCGACAAGGTGGCGCGGACCATCCTGCACGAAGTGATCCACTTGAAGAACCACGCCATGGTTGATACAGTTATGGAGCGCTTGACCGCAGGCAAAACCATGGATCCTGTTGAGGTGGAAACCCTGCGGCTTGCCGTGGATGAGTTCATGGCCGGTTTGGCGGATATGGATAATCCTGAGGCATTGGTGCATCATGTTGCGAGCCATGTGGCGGAAAGAGTGGCAGCGGCGCTTCCGGAGCAGGTGCCGTACCGCGTTGTCACCACCGAGGCTCTTCAAGACCGGCTTACTGGTTTTGACAAGGCCGTTTTGGTGAGTGTGAGTGCTAAACAAGATGTCGCTGTCGTGATTCGCGGTCTTGAGGAGAAAAAGTTCCGTGTTGTAGTTTTGGATGACGAAACCGACAGTTTGAAGAATGCTCTGACCCAGAAGGGGTTGAAGGATTTGAAAGAAGACGATATTGTGGGATTCACTTGGCAGGCATCCTTTGCGCGCTACAAGAGCTCCTTGCGATCTCTCACTGAACTGGCTGCTATAACCGGCCGGGAAGGATTTTATCGCATGTTGGGTCGAGAGGCCGGGGGTGACTTTGTCAATCTCAGCGCCGAGTTGGTGAATGCCGTGCAGGATTCCATGGCTAAATCCGTCATGGAAGAGAAGGTCAAGTCCTCCGCATAATCTTTCCGTTATTCTTCTAAAATATCCATTGACTTAACCCGTGAATGCAATAAAATTTGCATTCATTACAAAATGCTTGTTATTTTCGTGGCACCGTTAAAAACCAACGGTGCTGTTCGCAGAATTCTATTGAAAAGATTAATGTACTGCTTCACGGCCAGATAGCTCAGTCGGTAGAGCGAGGGACTGAAAATCCCTGCGTCGGCGGTTCAATTCCGTCTCTGGCCAATTTCTTTTTCCGCCTAATTTCCTCTGATAGACCTTCCTTCCTATTTATAGTAAAATGCCCACCTCAGAGTCGCCATAAGGAGTCATGGAAGTGCCGACAGTGCAAGAACATATTCATCATATCAACACTTGGAAAATTCCTCTGGACGAGATTTCTCACGAGCTTCAACAGGGAAAGAAGCCCAGGGAAATGGTGTGCCTGGGATGCGCAGCCAAGATTCCGCTGGTGGAGGTGGTGTATCCGGTTCTTCACGAAATCAAAGAAGAGCTTAACGCCTTTCCCCAAATCAAGTTCGCGCCTCGTGAGGATGCCTACTTTTTTGACTCTTCCGGCACTCATGTGGAAATCAATCGAGGGATTTACTCGGTCCGGGCGCTTATCGAAAAAAACCCCGGGGCGGTTAAAAAGGTGCAGGAGGATATCCACAGCTTTAAACCCACCGGTGTGGTGCTTCTGATTTCGCTCACGGCTGCGCCCACGCGCGAGCAGTTTAAACAGGCCATGCTTTCCTATTATATGGCAGCGGCCGGCGCGCTTTCGGCTTCGAATCCTCTGGCGGTCGGCAAGGGGCATTCTATCCAAATTTCCAAAACTACGGATCAAGCCTATATCGTGGCCGATTATGTCAGAGCCCAAAAAGGCCGGCTTTACGGGGTGGCCAATAATGACACGATTTCGACCATTGATCCGAATCTCCGGCATTCGAGCTGGGTCAGTGTTTTTGCGGGTATTAATAATGCCTTGAATGATTTGTTCGTGGAAGGGGTTTATAAAAATATCGAGATTCATCCGACTTATGACACGCGGATTCCGGAGGAAGAGGAGGAAATAAAGCAGGCACTCAAGTTGTATCAGGAGCGTTTCCGGGACATGGGACTCACGGTGGTGGAACGGAATAAGATAGGATTTAACACCCATTCCAACGGCGCCACGGTGGTGGGGACCACAGAAAAGGAAGGCACGCCCAATGAAAATTTGCAGGAAGGGGATGTTCTTCTGGCCACCCGTCCCATCGGCGATTTGGCTCCTCTTACGGAATATCTCATCCGGCAAAGTCTGGACGAGTCCACGCAGGATCTTGAAGCGTTGCGCAAAGAAGTGCTTCAGTGGATGCTGCTTCCTAATATTGAAGCGGCCAAGGTGATTGCCCGCTATCTTCCGCGCAAGGGGCATCAGCATAGCCTCGGCCGCCACATCAATTCTGCGCGCGACATGACCGGCCCTGGAATCCTGGCCGTGGAGGAGCTGGCCGAGGACAGTGGAGTTGACATTTATCTGCACGATCTCAAACTTTTTGCGGACTGGATTGCGGATGTTCAAATGCCTAATCCCACGTCCGGCACCAATGGCGCTATCATCATTGCCGCGCACCCGGCCGTGGCCCGCAAGGTGATGAAGGATCTTTCCCGGATCGGGTATCAGCCTTGGGTGATAGGCCAGGTGGTGCGGAAAAGCAAAAGCCCCATGATTTTGATCAACCAGGATTTGAAACGGTATTCATTTTTAGTGGGAATGAAAAAGGGAATTTTTGAAAATTACGCTTTTGTCCCGCCGGGAGCCGTGACGCTTTGAAGGCCGCTCTGAATATCCTCGAAACCGTCGGAAAGACGCCTCTCGTCCGTATTAACAAACTGAATCCAAATCCCGCGGTCGAAATCTTTGCCAAGCTGGAGGGGTTCAACCCTATGGGTAGCGTGAAGGAAAGAATCGCGGTTTCCATGGTGGTGGCTGCGGAAAAGGCGGGCACGCTCAAGAAAACGATGATCCTGGTGGAATCCTCGAGCGGAAATACCGGAATCGGCCTGGCCATGGTGGCCGCGGTCAAGGGGTATCAACTGATCGTGACCATGCCGGATAATGTGAGCGTGGAGCGGCGGAAAATGCTCAAGGCGCTGGGCGCCGCGTTGGTCCTCACCCCTGGGGCCAAGGGAACGGACGGGGCTTGGGATGAGGCGGACCGGATTTATGCCAGTGACCCGGTCAAATATTTCCGCATCCACCAGTACAAAGACCGCAACAACACGGACATTCATTATAAGACTACAGGGCCTGAGATCTGGGAACAGATGGAGGGACGGATTGATTATTTGGTGGTGGGCTTGGGAACCACGGGCACGATTGTGGGATCTGGCCGGTTCCTCAAGGAAAAGAATTCTAAGCTTAAAGTAATTGCGGTCGAACCCACCCAGGAGCACAAACAGCAGGGGCTCAGAAATTTAACCAAATCCCGGATGCCGGATATTTTTGATGCGTCGGTGGTGGATGAAAAAATTGTGGTCCAAGATGCCCCGGCTTTTGAAATGACCCGCCGTCTTGCCAAAGAAGAGGCGATCTTTGCCGGCATCAGCTCGGGATCCGCCATGTGGGCTGCGGCCGAGGTCTCAAAAAAGGCCAAGGCCGGAAGCAGGATGGTTGTGATTTTTCCCGACCGCGGCGAGAAATATCTGAGTACGGAATTGTTTCCTGAATAAGGGAGGATCTCGAATGTCGCTCGTGAACGAAAAACCCGCCAAAACCATTGATGTCAAGGGTCAGGTCTGCCCTTATCCCCTGATTGAAACCCGCAATGCCCTCAAGGCGCTTAAGCGGAATGAAATTTTGGAAGTGGTCACGGATTCCGAGCCGTCCGTGGTCGAAACCATTCCCATGCTTTGCGAAAAGAAAAAGTATCCGTGTGAGCATGTGGAGGAGACCGGATTTTGGCGGGTTTACATTAAAAAGACGGATGACTGATGAAAACCATTGCCGGCATTGACATTGGTGGAACAAAAGTTTCTCTGATTCTGGCCACGGTGCAGGGAAAAATTCTTAACAGCCGAACACTAAAGACCCGCACCGGCAAGGTCGAGGCGCGATTGTGCGTGAGTGAAATGGTCCGCGTGTTGCACGAAATGCTTCGCGAGTCCCGGGCGCAGAAAAATCTTTTGGGTATCGGCGTCGGTATCCCGGGTCCTGTAAACACGGAAAAAGGAGAAGTTCCGTGGTCGCCCAATCTTGGGGGCTGGGAAGGAATACCGTTGAGGCGGATTTTAAACCGCCAATTTTCTGTGCCCGTGTTTCTTGATAATGACGCCAATGCGGCAGGGTTTGGAGAAAAAGTTTTCGGCGCTGGGAAAAAAATCAGGGATTTTGTTTATATGACCGTGAGCACGGGGATAGGCGGAGGTCTGGTGCTGGGCGGCAGGATTTACCGCGGCGCCAGTTTTTGCGGCGGGGAAATAGGACATATTCCCGTGGTGCCGGACGGGAACCTGTGCAAGTGCGGGAAAAGGGGCTGTCTTGAGGCCTATGCCAGCGGTACGGCGATCGGGAACATGGCCCGTGCCAAGCTGGAAAGCGGACGAAAATCGCGGCTCCCTAAAATGGTGAAAAGCTTGAAAGATGTTACGGGTGAGACCGTCACCCAGGCGGCCTTTTTTGGGGATGTTCTTTCGCTTGAAATTTTGCGCGAAGCCGGCCGATATTTAGGAATTGGATTGGCTGTGGTCATGAATATCCTGAACCCGGAAATGATTGTGCTGGGCGGAGGCGTCATGAAGGCGGGACGTAATATATGGAAGCCGATGATGGCTTCGGCCAGGAAAGAGGCCTGGCCCGCGGCTTTTAAAGCCTGCCGGGTCCTGAAAACAGCACTGGGCGTCCATGTGGGCAATCTCGGCGCCGCCGCGCTTGTGCTCGCCAAAGACACCGATTCGGCTTGAATCGCTGCTTTGCCGCACTTTCTGGGTTGCAGAAAGTGCCTTGTGTCGTGCGGAATGAAAGTCAAAACAGCCCCTGCCCGTCATTGCTTCGCAATGAGGGCTGATAAAATTGGCTGGCCGCCATAAAGCGGCGGGATAAATTTAAAGACGCGCCCGCACCGCTGCGCAGTGCTGAAGCGAACGACAGAACATAAAATCGCGCCCGCCTATAACTGCTTCGCAGTTAGGGCTGGCAATATTTAGCCTGCCCCGCGCTTCGCGGGGCGGTAATTTACGCGCCCGTAGCTCAATTGGATAGAGTGGCAGGCTTCGAACCTGTAGGTTGGGAGTTCGATCCTCCCCGGGCGCACAATTCAGATTTTTTGGTAAATTTAACCAGTCCCGATAGACAGGGTTGCAAAAGGGCGCTATCGGGGCCGGGCGCACGTTTCGCATTTTGGGGGAAGCGATGAAAATAAGCCAAGGATTCTACTACATCCTGCCCGCTCTGATGCTGTTTCAGAGCTGCGCCAGTTCCTCTGCTAAAACCGCGGATCGAGCTTCCTCAAACCAGTTGAGTGCTTACGAACGGAAAGAAATGGAGATCGGCCGTCAGATTCATGCCCAGGTTTTGTCCTCCTTTTATCTTTATACCGAGCCGCATCTGGTGGAGTATGTTAACCGGCTTGGCGCCCGCATGGCCCAGTACGCCGAACGCCGGAATTTGAATTATCAATTCACTGTTATTCTGGATGAGAAAATTTTCGCCACTTCAGCGCCGGGCGGATATGTGTATGTGACCACCGGCCTTCTAGATTTTCTGGATAACGAAGCCCAGCTTGCGGCCGTGCTGGCCCATGAGATCGGCCAGTTGCAATACCGAGATCCCCGGTTTTCAAATTCACGCAAAGCCATTGAAAAACTCACGGTGGGCGGATCCATCGTGGGAGGATTTTTTGGCGATATCGGCATGCTTGCTGTGCTGGGACTACAGGCCATGGATGCCCTGACGGATGAGAAATCCAAGGAAGATCGGGTGGATGCCGCCGACATCCGGGCTGTTCAGTATCTGGCCGCGGCCGGGTATGACCCTGAATGCTGGACGGATGTGCTTTACAAAATGGTGCGCTCGCAAAAAGATAATCTGGTCCGCATGTTTGATTATTACAATGCGCGGCCGATTTCGGAAAAGCGCCTCCAGAAACTCAGGAAGGACCTCAGGAAAATGGATTTCAGGGGAAAAACGCTTGAAACCCGCAGTTCCGAATACCGGCAGGAGACCAAGGGGGTGCGGCAGATTTACGCGGTCTCTCCGGTTGTCTGAGATTCGAAAGGAAAGTTCTTATGCGCATTTTGCTGGTTGAGGACGATGTCCGGGTGGCGAGTTTCATTCGCCGCGGATTAAAAGAAGAGAATTTCACCGTGGACCTGGTGCATGATGGCGAGCAGGCGGTTTTTTCCGCCCAGGACAACGATTATGATTTGATGATCCTGGATCTCATGATTCCCAAACAGAGCGGCCTTGAAGTCCTTAAAATTCTCCGGTCTTCTGGCATTGATATTCCCATTCTCATTCTTACGGCAAAGGATGAAATCAAAGATAAAGTCGCGGGCCTGAATGCCGGCGCGGATGATTATCTGACCAAGCCCTTCGGGTTTGAGGAACTTTTGGCCCGCGTGAGGGCTTTATTAAGGAGGCGGGGCGATCTGGCTCCGGCGGTTTTAAAGGCGCTGGATCTGGAAATGGATGTTTTGCGAAGGCGCGTCATGCGGGGGAAAAACGAGCTCTCCCTCACCAACCGCGAGTATGCTCTGCTGGAATTTTTTTTGCGGCACCCCAATCAGGTTGTGACCCGGACCATGCTTTCCGAGCATGTGTGGGAGCATGATTTCGACACCTTCTCCAATGTGATTGACGTCCACATTGCGCGCCTGCGCCGGAAAATTGACGAGGGTTTCGCGCCGCCTTTGCTTCAGACAGTGCGCGGCAGCGGGTATATGCTTCACGTGCCGGAAAAAGTATGATCCGCTCGATTCGTTTCACACTCACCCTCTGGTATCTGGCCATTCTGACAGTTATTCTCTGCGCTTTTAGCTGGATGCTTTACACCAGCGTGTCGCACACCTTTTCCCGCGATGTGGATGACGTGCTGGCTCTCCAGGCTGACAGCGCGGCGGATGCGGTATTTGCGTTTTGGAAAGCCGGGGAGAAAAATGACGGAAAAAAATTCCGTCCTTTTGAAAAGATAGAACCGCACGAACTCTATAACCTCATTTCGCACTGGGCGGATGAAACCGGGGAACTCGAAACCTTCAAGTATGTACGCATTCTTGATCCTGAGGGCAGCGCCGTCATTCAATCAGAGATCATGGAAGCATGGGGACTGCCCCTTACCAAATCCGCCTTGCTTGAGACGCGCTATCGGCGCACGGTTTATGAGAATTTTCTGGTTTCCTCCCGCCGGGTCCGCATGATCACACGGCCCGTGATTGAGGCCAACAGAATTCTCTATTTGGTCCAGATTGCGTCCAGTCTGCAGCCTATGGAAGAAACCCTAGACCGGCTCCGGGTACGGCTTCTGTGGCTGATTCCGGGAACGCTTCTGGTGACCATCGCAGGGGGGTGGCTTCTGGCCACAGCCGCCCTCCGTCCAGTCGCCAGAATTATTGACCAGGCGCAGCGCATTGGCGCCGAAAGTTTGGACAAGAGAATTGAGGTGCCAAGTACCGGTGATGAGCTGGAGCGTCTGTCTGAAACTTTTAACGCCATGCTGACGCGGTTGGAAAGGACTTTTAAAAGGATGCGCCAGTTCAGTGCCGCTGCTTCGCATGAGCTTCGGACGCCTCTTACGGTGATGCGGGGAGAGCTTGAGCTTGCCCTGCGACGGACCCGCGATGTGGAGGAATACCAGCGCGTGATAGAAACCAACCTGGAAATGGTGAAGGAGATGTCCGGCATTGTGGAGCAGCTGCTGATGCTTTCACGCACCGGAGAGGGGACCGAGACTTTGGAATGGCAATTAACGGATCTTGGGACTTTGATCGAGGAGGTCCGGCACTCTTTTTCCAGCATTGCAGAGTCAAAAGGGATTTCCCTTGAAGTTTATAATATGAAGGGTCCGGTTGCGGTGCGGGGTGAAAAGCGTTTGCTTGAGATTCTATTCTCTAATTTGATTCAGAATGCGCTAAGGCACACGCCGTTTGGCGGGAGCGTTATCCTCGAAATTGGCGAGGATGAGGGGCAGTGTTGTGTGGCGGTCCGGGATACGGGCGAGGGAATTTCCGAGAAGGAAATTCCCGGAATTTTTAACAAATTTTTCCGTGAAAAAACAGCGCTTCAAAGCAGCGACTCGATAGGCCTGGGGCTGGGGCTTTGCCGATGGATTGCCGAAGTTCATCAGGGAAAAATCGAGGTTGCTAGCTCACCCGGGATGGGAGCGACTTTCCGGGTGATTTTGCCCCTTCCGGGATGAAGAATTTGTAATCTTAAATTCATCTTCCTGTTACCGGTCTTCATTATACTTTAGGGCATAACTGAAGGAGGTGATTTCAAATGAAGCGTTTACTTAGCATTTTGATGTTGGGCATGTTTCTCATGAGCACTGTGGCTTATGCGGCTGAACATGGTGGATCGCCCATGAAGGCGAAGAAGAAGGCGAAAGTCAGGAAAACCGCAATGGCAGCGCCAGCGACTGCTCCTGCGCCGGCAAAGTAAATTAGTTTGTGAAGGTACAGGCCCCGCACTTTTCGCAAGAAAAGTGCGGGGTATTCCTTTTTCTAAGGAGAATGATGCGATTTAAATGGCCATTGGGGGTTTTGATCATTTGGTTTTTGGGAACCGGTTTTACTGCTGAGGCAGAACCAGCTTCGCTCAGCTCTGTGTCACAACCCACTCCTTTGATCAATACGGCCGAGGGATCCGTTGCGGCCATCCATTTTAAACCCCAAGGCGCGACCCTGACCTTGGCCCTGATGAACGGAAATTCCTTTTCCCTCGAGCTTGATGGACAACTCACGACCTTATGGAAAGGAAATGAGCGCATTGAACTGGGGGCCCTGAAGTTGGGTGACAAGGTGCGCATAAGGTACATAGAAAAAGATCGCAAGAATCTCGCCAAAACAATTGAAGTTTTGTAGCCGCCCGACAATATCTTTTGCATAAAATCAAGAATCCCGTATAATTGAGCCCTACGCTTTCCATTCGATACTCCAGGTCCGCATAGCTCAGTTGGTAGAGCAACTGACTCTTAATCAGTGGGTCGTAGGTTCGAATCCTACTGCGGACACGTAATTTTCTTAGCGAGGGTTTTAGCCCCAATGCCTACCGAGCTTAAAAAATAAGTGTTGCTTCGCCGCACCTGCTGCTACGCTCGCCGCACAACTGAAAAACGTGTCATCCTTTCAAGAATGTCGTGTATGGCCCGCAGCTGCGTTTCATGACAATGTCAGCCGAATAATGCTGTTGCTAGGGGCGCTGTCGATTTCATTAATTATTGTAACTCATTTGTTTATAATAAGTTATAGATTATTTAGTCTATTTTCTTGACTTTTCGACAGATATGATGTATCTTTTTTTTAACTGTTTAAAAAGATTATTTCAAACATCACCAATATGCGGTTTAAACACAAGTTACTATCACATAGCTTCCATTTAGCTGTGAGACGGGTCGCGGCCATTCTACTCACCGTGACTTTCTCGACCGGAGAGGCTCTGGCCGGCGTCTCGCCTGTTTCCAATTTCAACCCCACAAATTCAGAGTCATTCGCTCTTCAAAATCTAAATATTCCGTCCGAAATCGGGCAGGTGGAGGAAACTTTTTTTGCCTCTGACGGAAGGGGGCCATGCGTTGTTCATATTAAGGATGCCCACGCCAATTATGATGCTCAAATAAGCATCAAACAAATTTTGACCGAGCTCCACAGCCGGTACGGTTTTAAAACCGTGGCCGTGGAAGGATCTGCCAGCCGGCTGGAAAGGCGGTCTCTGGAATTTTTCAAGGAAAAAGAAAGAAATGCGAGAGTGGCGGAATATCTGGCACGGAAAGGGGAAGCTTCGGGCGTTGATTTGTTTGTTCTTGAAACGGAGAATGTGGACTCCTTCGGCGTTGAGAATATTGAGGATTATGCTTCCAATTTGCAGTCCTTCCGCAAAGTGATGCAAGAAAAGGAGGCCTCGCAGAGATTGATCGATTACCTGGAGGCCCAGCTCGATCTGGTGATGCCGCGTCTTTTGGACAAGGATTTGCTTAAATTCGTGAAATTATGGGAAAGCTTTGAGGTGCGGCAGGCAGAGCTGCTGAATTATATGGCCGTCCTTTCCAAGGAAGTCAAGGAACGCATTAAGGTGGATTTTTCAAACCTGAAAACTCAAATCGAATGGCCTCACATGTGGCGCATGCTCCGGCTGAAAGAGCTGGAAGCCAAGCTTCAGCCCAAAGAAATTGAAAAAGAGGGGAATGCCGTTATGGATTATCTCCGGAAGCTTGGGGCGGAGGAAGAGCTTCTTATGAATGCCGAAAGTGTCATGGCCGTGAGAAAGGATTCCAATCAGCCTGCGAAAGGACCGGGAAAACCACGCTGGAGCCCGCGTCTGACTTTGGAACGGGTTTATGAATTTGCCCATTCCAAAGGTTTCAAATTTGAAGATTATCCGGCTTTTACGGAGTACGCGCGTTATTTGACTTTGCAGAATGAAATGGAGGCCGAAGGCCTGTTCAATGAAATGGACGCTCTTTCCGGCCGTGTTCTCGAAGCTTTGGCGAAAAAGAGCGAAGAAAAGGAAATTATACAATTTATCAAAGATATCCGGATGCTTAAAAAAGTCCTGGCCCTGGAGCTTCTCAGGTCGGATGTGAGTAAATTCAGGGAACGGAAGCCGGAGCTTGCACCGGCCGCCATGGCCAAACGCCTGGACCGCCTGAAGGAAACTGCCCGGGTGGTGAATCATAAGGTGGATATTCAGGACACGCTTCTTCAGCTTGAGCCGCTTATGGCGGAAGTTGAACGGTTTTATGAGTTGGCGGACAAAAGAGATGAAATTCTGATTTCAAACACGCTGGAAGGCATGAAAGCGGCCGGGGTCAAAAAAATTGTGCTGGTCACCGGCGGTTATCACGCGGATGGAATCAGGGACAGACTTAAAAAAGAAGGGATTTCTTATGTGGGCATTGCGCCCAGGATCGGGAATATCGGCGGGGAAAATTATTACCTGGATATCATGATGAACCATTTGACGCAGGGCACGGCAGATGACGACCATCTTGCCCCCACGAGTTTGCGCGAACCATCCGACGTATTTGCCGTTTTGCAGAGTCCGGCCGGGCAGGAAGCCTTGAGGCGCCGCGCGCTTGCAATCACGAGGGCTTTGCAGGTCGCGGGCAACCTGCGGCGTGAAGACCTGCCGGTTGTTTTTTTAAGCCCTCTTTTTGAAGGTAGTCCGGAAACGGTCAATGCGGTTCTCGACCGTGTAAGTCCTGCGTTGAATATTGCCGCGTCCCTGTCTGAAATCAAAACCCTGCTGGCGCTGGGAAATATTCCGCAGGCTGTTTCATCCTTGCAGGCTTTATTGGCCGATTTGGCAATTTCCGAATCTCCGTCGATCCTGGTCGTGGCAGCTTTGATCGGGCGTTTGCGTGCGGCCGGTGAATTGGACCGGTTCTTTGACTTATTGGAGGAGGCGTCTAAAAAAATAAAAACCACGGGAGGTTTGCCGCAAGAAACCACGGCGGCTTTGCCGGTCATTGATTCTCTTGCTTCGCAGATACGGCCCTTCACGCAGGAATCCTTGAGACAGCTCCGGGATAAAATTGAGGCAGTCAATTTTAAAAATCCGGGAGATAACAGAATTCCGCCCAGTGATTTTGACGATATTCTGGCGGGAGATCTTTTTCCTAACGAAGATCTCATCCTCCCGGTGTTTAGAGAACAGCTTCAGGACGCAAATATTTTGCCGGATTTGGAACGTCTCGCGGTGCGCACTGACAGCGTCCTTCCGGAACGGTTGGGCAAAGTGATTGAACCTCAACGGATAAGACCCCTCGTGACCGGATTTGCGCCGGCTGTCCGACCTCTGCCTACTTTTTTTATCGGTCCTCCGGATGAGCCGGATGACCTTGTGGGGCCCATCAATCAGGCTATCAATGCCATCAACCCCAATCGTCCGTTTGATCTGAGACCTTTGGAACAGCTTGTTTTGGGGCCGCTCTTTGAACCCGGCGGGCGTCCGCGTGACAATGCCAGGGATATTATTGCAAGAACAGGCGCGGCCGGGCCCTTGGAACGTCTGGGGCGTGTTGTTGAAGAGAGAATTGCTCCGATTGCTACGACAGGAGCTCCTCCGGATGACGTCATTCCGCCAGCTCAATTGCCGCTTCCCGAAGTGCTCAGACGGCTCCGCCAGCTGGTGGCAGTTTCCGCGCCTGCGCGCGGTGCCATTCCGCTTCCGGTGCTGGTAAATCGCGTCCGGGAGCTTGGGCCGAACCCGCTTGCCGGGGATTTGGAACCTCTGGCCGAACTTATCACGAACCCGCAAATCACGAATAATTTAACGGTTCCGTCCACGCTGCCGCAAACACTTCGTGACCAAAAGATTTTAGAGCCTTTCCGGCAAATTATCATTTCATCCATTGAAAGGATCAATACGCAGGCTGCCGTGCCGGTCATTCCGGGGCCGGTTCCTACTCCGCAAGGGTCCATCACGGTTCCTCAATTGATAACTGCGCTGCGGGACATTGCCCGAATTTTGAATATTCCGGCTCCGCCGCCGGTGCCGCAGATCACGGCCCAGAATTTTCAAACTATCCAGGCAGCTTTGCAGGTTCCCGGAGTTGCGGATTTAACGCCTTTGGTTAATTTTTTGATTCCCGGAGGACAAGCGATTTCTGAAGATACAGCGCGTCAGGTTGCCCTAAGCACGCCGCCTGACTTGAGAGAACCATTTTCCGGGATTGTGGACAGGGCTCTGGCTCTGGTCCAACCGTTGACCACCGCGGGCGTGCCGCCTCAAACAAATGCCATTATACCGTCCAATATCAATCGCCCGGATCTGGCTCGAATTCTGAATATCATTTCCGGCACACTCGGGGAATTGAAAGCATTGCCTGCGATTGACCGCGCCTTGCTGCAGAATATTCAGGCTGGCTTACAACAAGGTACGCCGGATTTGTCCGGGCTTCTGAACCTTTTCACACAGGATGGCCGCGTGATTTCCCGCGAGACGGCAGGACAAATTGCGCTTGAGGCTCCGCCTGAAATACGCACCCTGCTGCGGGAAGTTCTTTCCCAAGCACTGCAAACGCTGGCCTCATTGGCACAAGAAGCACCCGTGTCTCAGCCGCTGAATCAAATTGTGCCGCTTGTCCGGACAGCTTTAACGAAAATAGAATCACTGCTCTTGCCGCCCGCGGCTGTGATTGAGGCGCTTACTCAACAAATTGCGGACATTCCTGCCCGGGCTGAAGTTTTTGCCGAGCTGGCGCGGATTGTAACCAGTCCCGCGCTGGTAACGCCTGAATTATCGCTGCGGCCGGATGTGAATATTCCCCAGGGAATAGCGAATGCTTTTCAAACGCTGATTCCCGCGGCTTTGCAGGCTCTTTCCAATCCTGAAGCGCCGGAGACTATCAATATTCCGGGAAGCCCGGTTTCATTCACCAACCCGCAATTGACCAATTTATTGAGAAGCCTGGACCAAAAGTTGTCTGAAATTTTCTTGCCGCCCGCGGCTGTGATTGAGAGAATTGCGGCGCAGGTTTCCGTTGCATCGGCCGCTTCTGAAGCCATTGTGCAAACGGCGCAGATTGTGACCAATCCCGCGTTGGTAACGCCTGAATTATCGCTGCGGCCGGATGTGAATTTGCCTCAGGCCGTGGTGAATGCGCTTCAGGTGTTGATTGCCGCCGCCTTGCAAGCCCTGGCAAAGTTTGATGCGCCGGATGATGAGATTGTGTCCGGGCTTTCGATTCCCCTTACCAATCAGGGCCTGGCTGACTTGTTAAGGAATCTGGACCAAAAGCTGACTGAAATTTCCCTGCCGCCCGCGGCTGTGATTGAGGCGCTTACTCAACAAATTGCGGACATTCCTGCCCGGGCTGAAGTTTTTGCCGAGCTGGCGCGGATTGTAACCAGTCCCGCGCTGGTAACGCCTGAATTATCGCTGCGGCCGGATGTGAATATTCCCCAGGGAATAGCGAATGCTTTTCAAACGCTGATTCCCGCGGCTTTGCAGGCTCTTTCCAATCCTGAAGCGCCGGAGACTATCAATATTCCGGGAAGCCCGGTTTCATTCACCAACCCGCAATTGACCAATTTATTGAGAAGCCTGGACCAGAAGCTGGAGCAAGTACCCGTCGCAGTTGCTATCCCTGATGTGAATACCGGCCGTCTTTTCACATTGATTGATAAAATTTTAGGCCAGAATGCAAGCCCGAGCACGGCACCGAATGTGGTTATTCTTTCGGCCGCGGCTGAGCTGGTTACGATCACGAGTCCTTTTGCTGTTTCTCCGGTAGCATTCAATAATTTTCAGAACGCAGTTCTGCGGCCGGCAAATCGCGGTGAAACTTTTAATCTGGCGATTGCGGCTTCTTTGGGTGCATTAACGGCTCCGTCCGTTACTGCCGAACTCCCGTCCGTTATTTCGTTTCCAGGCGGCTCTATCACCCCAACGGATTTGGCTGCGGCGTTGACACGGTTAGACGATCTTGCAACTCCTCCAGCACCGGAAATTGCTTCCCAGCTTCCCGAAACTCTTTCAAACATTATTGCGGCCATCGCTCAAGCCAGGGAATCCCTGAATATTATTTCCGCAGTCACGGCTCCGGCCTTGGCCCCGCAGCAGACTCAGCCTTTGAATTCGCTTATCAGTGACTTGTCCAGAAACTTGAACACGCTTCAGCAGCAATTGTCGATACTCGCCCGCGTGCCTGACCTAGCTTCGGAAATACGGCAACAGATTGAAGCTTTGCATCAACGTCTGGAATCCATCAATTTGCCGAATGTGCTTGTCTTGGCCGATACGCCCACTTCAACTCTTTTGGTAGTCCCGCAGCTGCCACGGGTCGAACAGGGAATTAATGCCCTCGCATCGGTGGTGAACGGAATCACCGAGCTTGGCCAGTTGCCGGGTTTTCCGGTCAATAATTTACCCGTGAATAATCCGCTGGTGAATCCCCCGGCCTTGTTTTCAGTGGACCGATTTTTAGTAACGCCGAGACAGGCGGCTTTTGCCGTTGAAACTTTGAGAAGGAGAAGCATTGAGAGAAAAGTCAGCCATGAGGCCGAGGTGGCTGTGGTCCGGACAACCAAATCCGTGGTGCCGGTGCCGGTGCTGCCCAGGTTTTTGCAAGCCAGTTTGCTGGACGAAGCCCTTCCAGGGCTTGGGATCGGAAGCGCTTATGCCTATCAAACACCGGTTCAGGCGGTTGTTTCGGAATTCCATGCCATCATTCGCAGGACTTATGCGGAACTTTACACGGAAAATCATACGGATGCCGGGGCCGTGATTGCGGATTTCAAAAACCGCCTGCCAACCCGGGAGGATTTAATGGCTTACCTTGCCCCGCAGACTTTTTTGACCAAACTTTATGTGCGAATAGTCGTTTATGAAGGCGTGGATGAAATAAAGGCCAGGGAGCTTGCGGATTGGTCGCGCAGTTTGCTGGATGTAAACGGCAATCCCATCAGCGACCGCTTTGATATTGTATTTGCGCCCGCGGATAGGGCCGCAGAATTTATTGAAAATATCCATTCGCTCCGCCGTCCGGACCGCGACAAGAAGACCTTGCTGGAACTTTTGAAAGACGCCTCGCCGGTCATTGAAGATCAGACCAGTTTTTTTAAACATGCCGTTTATTACGCGGAACAGCCGGTTTTACGCGAAATGAGCAATTTACATCAAGCCGCTGCCTGGGGTGTTTTTTATCCTGTACGCACGCGCAAATCTCTTACGGACTTGCCTTATACGGTCATTAAGCTGGCACACGCCGCATTGACGCGCGAGCAACTGCCGGAAACCGACCAGCGCGAGTTCAAATTTCAACTCAAAACCAATCTTTTCAAGTTTGTCCCGGGCGCGGAGCTTTCCCAGCTTCTCTCCGCCTTTGCGGCCAACATGCGCCGCCTCCTGGCAGCAGCATAAACGAGCAGCCCACCCGGCTGCCGAAGTGTAAGCAGTACCGCGCGACTGGCGCGGTGCCGCGTAAGCCATCTGATCAGCCCTCTTTTCGACCAACCGCATCCTCTTTCAGCGCCATAAGATTTGATTTTTTATCCGAATCAGGTATAATCCGCCTCTTGGACTAATACTTGCGAGCGTAGCTCAGGGGTAGAGCACTACCTTGCCAAGGTAGCTGTCGAGGGTTCAAATCCCTCCGCTCGCTCCATATTTTGCATAAAATTTAATAAGCTTGGGTTATGGGGCAGTCCGGCGAAGCCGGCAGCACACGGTTTCATTAAAATATTTATGAGAATACCGGTGCAGTCCTCAGCATCATCTAGGAAGAATTCAAGGAAGCTGAGGACAGTCCCAAGCATCCCATAAAATCTGATAAAGCTTGGGTTATGGGGCAGTCCGGCGAAGCCGGCAGTCCCAAGCATCCCATAAAATCTGATAAAGCTTGGGGCATGTGGCGGAACTGGCAGACGCGCAAGACTTAGGATCTTGTGGGGTAACCCGTGGGGGTTCAACTCCCTCCGTGCCCAGAAAATTACCAGAAAATCAATAGAAAGGAACATTGTCTTGAAAGTCGCTGTGAAAGATGTCGCGCCCTGCGAGAAAATTTTGTCGGTGGATGTCCCGGCCGACGCTATTCAAGAACAGTACGAGGTTGTGTACCGTGAAATTGCCAAGGTGGCCAAGGTGCCGGGCTTCCGGCCGGGAAAGGCCCCCCGGGAGGTGATTTCCGTTCACTACAAGACGGAGGCCAGGGAAGAGGTGGTGAAGAAGCTTGTTTCCAAGTCCCTGCACGAGGCGCTGGAAGAAAAAAAACTCGAGCCTATTTTAAATCCAGAAATCCGTGACCTTGATTTCACGGAGAATAAGCTGAGCTATAAAGCGCATATTGAAGTCAGGCCCGAGGTGAAGCTTCCATCCTACACCGGCATCAAGGTGAAAAAGAATCCGATCAAAGTGGAGGAAAAGGAAATCGACCAGGTGATCGACCGCCTGCGTGAGGGTTTTGCAAAATTCACGCCGGTCGAGGACCGCGGCCTGGAATTCGGCGATTTCATGATCGCGGACCTTAAAGTGATCGTAGACGGCAAGGAAATCGAATCCAGGAATGACGACTGGATTGAGTTCCACGAAAAGTCATTTCTTCCGGAATTTTCGGCAACGCTCAAGGGCGTGAAGCCCGGCGAGGCCAAGGATGTTGAAGTTAATTTTCCCGCGGACTACGCGAACAAAGATCTGGGCGGTAAAAAAGGGCTCTTTAAAATCAATCTCAAGGAAATTAAGAAGCGCATTCTTCCGGAAGTGGACGCGGACCTGGCCCATGAAATCGGTGAATATAAAAGCGTCGCGGATCTCCGGCAGGCGGTCGAGAGGGATCTTGAGGCGGAGAAGGCGGCCCAGGAAGAACACCGGCTTCAGAATGAAATTCTCGAGAGTCTGGCGAAGTCTTCGTCATTTGCACTTCCCAAAGGGATGGTGGAGCGCCGCCTCAATCAACTGGTTGAGCAGGCCTTGCGGAATATGCTGTATCAGGGGGCCAAACAGGAGGATGTTTTAAAAGAAAAAGAGGGCCTCCGCGAAAAGCTAAAAGCCGAGGCAGAAAAGCAGGTGCGTCTGAGTTTTATCCTTGATGAAGTAGCCGGCCGTGAAAAAATTGAAGTGACGGAAAAGGAACTTGAGGAAAAGTTCGAGGACATTGCGCGGGAGGTTAAACAGCCCAAAGAGAAAGTAATCGAGTACTATGCCAAGGAGCATTTAGTAGAGGGGCTTGCCGTGCAGGTTTTGAATCAGAAAACAGCCCGTTTTTTACGGGAAAAAGCGGAAATTATCGTGCCATCGGGGAATTCTTAATGTATCCGATGGCCGCCCTAATACTTCGTTTTGTGAAGTATTAGGATTACCTGAATTTAGCCAAAAGGAGGTTCTATGAGTTATTTGGTGCCGATGGTGGTTGAACAGACCGGAAGGGGGGAGCGCTCGTACGATATTTATTCCCGCCTTCTAAAGGACAGGATTGTTTTCATAGGAACTCCGATTGACGATATTGTGGCCAATCTGATTATTGCGCAGCTTCTCTTTCTGCAAATGGAAGATCCTGAAAAAGATATTAACGTCTACATCAACAGTCCCGGAGGATCGGTCACGGCGGGCCTGGCGATTTACGACACCATGCAATTTGTGAAATGCGATGTGGCCACGTATTGCCTCGGCCAGGCGGCCAGCATGGGAGCGCTTCTTTTGTGCTCGGGTGCCAAAGGCAAACGCTACGCGCTGCCTTATGCGCGGGTGATGATCCACCAGCCATGGGGAGGCGTGCAAGGCACGGCGAGCGATATCAGCATTCAGGCCAAGGAAATCCTGAAGCTCAAGGAACAGCTTCAGCGGATTATCGTCAAACACACGGGCCAGCCTTTTGAGAAGGTGGACAAAGATTGCGACCGCGATTATTTTATGTCCGCGGACGAATCCAAGGCTTACGGCATTGTCGATCACGTGATCGATTCCAAAATGGATCTTAAAGACAAGAAGTAACCGTGCCCAAACACAACATTCTTTTAACGCCAGGGCCCACGCCTGTCCCGCCTGAAGTTCTGGAGGTTTTGGCCCGGCCCATCATTCATCACCGGACGCATGAATACCGGAAAATTTTCAAAGAGGTCAGTGAGGGGCTGAAAGAGGTTTTTCGCACAAAGTACGATGTGTACACCTTCACCTCTTCCGGCACCGGGGCCATGGAGGCAAGCATGGTAAATTTTCTTTCGCCTGAAGACACGGTGCTGGTGCTTGCCGGCGGAAAATTCGGGGAAAGATTTGCGGAAATAGCCCAGGGATATAGTCTGGCTTGCGATGTTCTCAAGGTTCCCTACGGAGAGGCTTTTGAGCCGGCCCAGCTTGAAAAAGCGTTGTCCGGAAAAAAATACCGTGCCGTGTACGCCACGCATCTTGAAACTTCGACTGGGGTAGTCAATGACATTCAATCGCTCGGCCGCGTTGTGGCAAAGACGGATGCGCTGTTTGCCGTGGACACGATCAGCGGACTTTTAGCGGACCGGCTTGAGACCGACGTATGGAATGTAGATCTTGCCATCAGCGGCTCGCAAAAGGGGCTGATGGTGCCTCCGGGGCTAGGATTTCTTTCGGTGAGCGAAAAGGCGCGGAAGGCCATGGAGCGTGCTCGGTTCCCGAAATATTACTTTGACCTCAAACTTTATATCGCGGCTTTGCATGAAGAGGACTCTCCTTTCACTCCGGCCATCAATGTGGTGCTGGGACTTCAAAAGGCTCTGGAGATCATCAAAAGAAAAGGCGTGGAAAATGTCTGGAAAGAAAATGAGCGCCTGGCTCAGGCCACGCGCGCTGCGGTCAAGGCCCTGGGGCTTGAGCTTTTTGCAAAGCGTCCTTCCAATGGAGTGACGGCGGTCAAAGTGCCGCCGGGGCTTGATGGATCGAAGCTGCTCAAAATTCTTCAGGATGAATACGGCGTGGTCATGGCCGGCGGCCAGGCCGAGCTTAAGGGAAAAATTTTCCGCATCGCGCATATGGGCTATATCACCCAGGCGGATCTTGCTGTGGGTTTTGAGTGCTTGGAAGAAGTTCTGGGAAAAATGGGCTATCAATTCAGTAAGGGTGTGGGGGTTAAATTCTTCACATCAGGGGTGAGGGCATGACCATGACCAAAGAAGCAAAAATAAAAATTCTAGTGAGCGATGCCTTGGAAGAAGCAGGGCTTTCCATTCTTAAAAAAGAGAAGGATCTTGAAGTCGATATCAAGGTGGGGCTCACCGCGGAGCAGCTCAAGAAAATCATTGGAGATTACGACGCCATCATTGTGCGCAGCGCGACCAAGCTCACCAGGGAATTGATCGAACACGGGAAAAAACTCAAAGTGATAGGCCGCGCGGGTGTGGGCGTGGATAATGTGGATTTGGCCGCAGCCACCAAACAGGGCGTTATTGTCATGAACACGCCCGAGGGAAACAATATTTCAACGGCTGAGCATACCATGAGTCTTCTCCTTGCCATGAACCGCAATATCAGCCAGGCGCATCAGTCGCTTCTTAAGGGAGAATGGAAGCGGACCCATTTCACGGGATCCGAGCTTTTTGGAAAAACGCTGGGGATTGTGGGATTTGGCCGCATTGGCCGCGAAGTTGCCAAACGTGCCCTGGGCTTTGGCATGAAAATCATTGCTTACGATCCCTATCTTTCTCCCGAGGCGATCAAACAGCCGGAAATTCAAGTGGTGCAGGATTTGAAGCAGGTGCTCAAACAGGCGGATTACATCACGGTGCACACGCCGCTCAATGATGACACGTATCATCTGATTGACGAAAAGGCGTTTGCCTTGATGAAAAAGGGTGTCCGGATCATTAATTGCGCAAGAGGCGGCATTGTGAGCGAGGAGGCGCTTTATCAGGCCATTCAATCCGGCAAAGTGCGCGCCGCGGCGCTGGATGTATTTGAAAAAGAACCTCCGGATGCGAACCATCCTTTATGGAAGCTGCCTCAGGTGCTGGCCACGCCGCATCTGGGCGCTTCAACGGAAGAGGCGCAGGAAAATGTGGCCGTGGCCGTGGCGCATCAGGTCACGGATGCGCTCTTTTCCCGTGGGATCCGGAACGCGGTCAATTTGCCCTCGATAGACGGCGAGACTTATAAACTGATCAAGCCGTGGCTTAATCTGGCTGAAAAATTGGGGCTTTTGCAAACTCAGCTGTTTGACGGGCATATTCAGGAACTTGATGTGAAATACAGCGGCGAAGTCACGGAATACAATCTGGCGCCGTTGACGCTTTCGGTTTTGAAGGGGCTGCTCACGCCCGCCTGCGGCGAGGCCGTGAATTTTGTGAATGCGCCCACCATGGCCAGAGACCGGGGCATCACCGTCAATGAAAGCAAAACCACGCAGGTGGAGGATTTTCTGAATTCCATTTGCGTGACTGTGAAGACCTCCAAAGGAACGAACACGGTACTCGGCAGTCTTTTCGGCAACAAGGATCCCCGCATTGTGCGCATCAATGAATTCCGCGTGGACGCGGTTCCCAAAGGCTATATGCTCGTGATTACCAATGAGGATAAACCGGGTGTGGTGGGCTCAGTGGGTACGCTTCTTGGAAAATACAAGATCAACATTGCGGAAATGACGCTGGGACGCAAGGGAGAGGGAACCTACGCTATCACCGTGATCAATACGGACAATGCGGTGCCCCCTCCTGTGCTGAAGGCGCTGAAGGCGCTCAAGCAGATCCTGGATGTGAAGTTGGTAAAGCTTTGATGAACACCATCCTGATCGGCGCTCAATGGGGGGACGAGGGCAAAGGCAAGATCATCGATCTCCTTTCACGGCAGAGCGATTATATTGTCCGGTACCAGGGCGGCGCCAATGCCGGCCACACCGTTAAGTTCGGGGCCAAGGAGTATATTCTTCATCTGATTCCTTCCGGAATTCTCCACCGTGGCAAACGCTGCGTGATTGGAAACGGTGTGGTCATTGATCCGGAAGCTCTTTTTAAAGAGATTGACACCCTGAAGCAGAGCGGCGTGGAGGTGAAGGGACGGCTTTTTATCAGCGAGCAGGCGCATCTCATCATGCCTTACCATCAACTGATGGATCGCCTGCAGGAAGCGGGACAGAATGGAAAAATCGGGACCACGAAGCGCGGCATCGGTCCCTGCTACGCGGATAAAATGGCGCGGCTCGGAATCCGGGTTTCTGATCTCATGGACCCGGTCCTTTTCCACGACCGGTTGAGTTATATCCTGGAGGAAAAAAACAAAGTTCTGACCAAAATCTATGGCCACGAAGGATTGTCATTCAAGGCGATTCATGAAACTTACTCGGGTTATGCGGTCCGCCTGAGACCCTTTGTTGCAAATACGATGGAGCTTTTAAATGAAGCGGTACACCGGAAAAAGCGCATCCTCTTTGAGGGCGCGCAGGGAACGCTGCTGGATGTGGATCACGGAACTTATCCCTATGTCACTTCGTCCAATGCAACCGCGGGCGGCGCGCTCACGGGAACAGGTGTGGCGCCGACGCATATTGGCGAAGTGATGGGAGTGGTGAAGGCTTACACCACGCGCGTGGGCGAGGGGCCTTTTCCCACGGAGTTTGAGCCGCCTCTGATGGAAAAAATCCGTAACAAAGGCGAGGAATTTGGCGCCACCACCGGAAGGCCGAGGCGCTGCGGATGGTTTGATGCCGTGGTGGTCAGGCACTCGGTTCTTGTGAACGGCCTTGACACCATGGCGGTGATGAAGCTGGATGTGCTGGATGATCTTCCCGCCATTAAAATTGCCACCGCCTATAAGTGCGACGGGAAAATTTATAAAACGTTCCCATCCAATATCCGGGTTCTTGAGCATTGCAAACCTGTGTATGAAGAGCATCCGGGATGGCAAACCGATTTGTCGCGCGTCCGGCGGTACGGAGATTTGCCGGTCAATGCCAAAAAGTATCTGGCCCGGCTGTCTCAGCTTTTAAAGACGTCTATCTCGATCGTCTCCGTCGGTTCGCAGAGAAACCAGACCATATTTGTGAAGTAATGAGCCAGTTGCCGCAACACATCGCCATTATCATGGATGGAAATGGCCGTTGGGCCATGGACCGGGGGCTGCCCCGCGTGCAGGGGCACCAGGCAGGGGTTGAAAGCATCCGCAATGTCGTGCGCGCGGCCGGAGAGATGGGGATCAAGTATCTTACGCTCTACGCCTTTTCCACGGAGAACTGGGGCCGGCCGCAGGACGAGGTGGGTTTTCTCATGAACCTTCTCTCGAGTTATCTGGATAAGGAGCTGGCCGAAATCACGAAAAACAATATCCGCTTCCGCTTGATCGGGCATCCGGAGGATCTCCCCGCTGAAATTCAAAAAAAAATTCAACGCAATTTAAAAGAAACCGAACATAACACGGGGCTTACGCTCACCCTGGCTTTGAGTTATTCCGGACGCCTCGAGATTGTGGATGCGGTCAAAAAACTCGCGGAGAAAGTACATAAGGGAGAAATGGCCGTCCAGGATATTACCCCGGATATTTTTTCCAATCATCTTTACACCGCAGGCACGCCCGATCCGGATCTTCTCATCCGCACCAGCGGTGAAATGCGCATCAGTAATTTTCTTTTATGGCAGCTTTCCTACACGGAGATTTACGTGACGGAAAAATTATGGCCAGATTTCAGGGAGGAGGACCTCCTGAAAGCGATCCAGGATTTCCAGAAAAGGGAGAGGCGCTTTGGCAGAACCGCTATCCGTTCAAAAACCTGAAGAGACCCGAAAACGCCTGCTTTGGTCGGCCATCATGATCAGTGTCACGGTGTGGGTGATTTTTTTTGCTCCGGCCGTGATTTTTTGCGCCGTGGTTTTGTTTTATATTCTGATGGGTTTGAACGAGTACACGACCCTGGTGCAGCAAAAATCTCTTTCCGTGAAGCGCGGGATTATGCTGCTCCTCGGCCTGGCCGCACCCTGGGCGGTTCATACGGGCTGTGAGCCCGCGTTCATCATCGCGGCACTCGTGCTTTTTTTTCTTTCCAATGCCCGGAAGGAGAATCTTTCTCAATCTTTTGCCGGCGCCGCGGCCGGGATGCTCGGCATTATCTGGATTGCCTGGCTTTTTTCCTATGTCATCAAACTGAGGTATGCGGATTTTGGAGGAGCACGATGGGTTTTTTACGGCATTGCGACTGTAAAAATCGGCGACGCGGCTGCTTATTTTATCGGAAAGAAGCTGGGCAGCAGGCCGTTCATTCCCCATATCAGTCCTAAAAAAACATGGGAAGGAGCGTGGGGGCAGTTGCTCACGACCCTTGCCGTCTCCTGCTTGTCCCGGCTCTACCTGCCGGCTTCTTTTCCTGATCTTTTAATACTCGGGCTGGTGCTGGGCGTGATGGCCCAGGTGGGGGATTGCGTGGAAAGCATCGTTAAACGCAATCTCGAGGCCAAGGATTCAGGCGCAATTCCCGGGCTCGGAGGATTTTTAGATATCCTGGACAGTATTTTGTTCACCTTCCCGTTGATTTATATTTACCTTTCCTGACACCATGAGAAATTTATCTTTATCGGTACATGGTGCTGTGGGCCGTCTTCGATTGGATAACAATTTCAAAGTTGACGCCCCACTGCCATGAAAAAGATCGCCCTGATCGGTTCAACGGGCTCCATCGGAGTTAACACGCTGAAAGTGATTGAGACACACGCGGAAAAATTCCGTGTAGTTTCACTTGCGGCCGGCAATAATGTGGAACTTTTACTGGAGCAGGCAAGGCGCTTCAGGCCGGCTGTGGTCTGTATCCGGGATAGGGAAAAAGCCGTGATCCTTAAAAGCAAGCTGGCGGGCACCAGGACACGCGTGGTCTGGGGAGATGAGGGATTAATGGAGGCCAGCACGCACCCGCAGGCGGACATGACCGTGTTTTCCGTGGTTGGCGCGCAGGGACTTCGGCCTCTTGTTGCGGCGATTAAGGCGAGGAAAACCATTTGTTTTGCCAATAAGGAACCGTTTGTCATTGCAGGCGAACTCATCAAACGGCTGGCGAAAGAATACGGCGTGCGAATTCTTCCCATTGACAGCGAACATAGCGCGGTATTTCAGTGCCTGGACGGAAAGAAAACAAGTGAAATCCGCCGCATTATCCTGACCTCGTCGGGCGGCCCTTTCCGCACTCTTAAGATGAAGGCGCTGGAAAAGGTGACGGTGGCGGCCGCGCTCAATCATCCGCGCTGGAAAATGGGAAAAAAAATTACGATTGACTCCGCCACGCTGATGAACAAGGGGCTTGAAGTGATTGAAGCCGCAAATTTATTTGGCGTACCGGTTGAAAAAATAAAAGTTCTGATTCATCCCGAGGCCATTATTCATTCCCTGGTGGAATTTATCGATGGCTCGCACCTGGCCCAGCTCGCCATCACGGATATGCGCATTCCCATCCAGTACGCCATAGGTTATCCGGAACGTCTGGACTCCAACGGCCTGCCGCGGCTTGAACTTAGCCGGATCCGGCAGTTTCATTTTGAAGAGCCGGATACCGCCAAATTTCCGTGCCTGGAATTAGGCTATGAAGCCAAGCGGACCGGAGGCACTATGCCTGCGGTTCTGAATGCGGCCAATGAAATGGCGGTCGGAAGTTTTCTTGAAGGAAAAATTTCCTTTGTCGATATTCCATTACGAATTGAAAAAGTTATGAAAAAGCACCGCGCGGTGAAAAAACCAGCACTCGGGGACATTCTCGAGGCGGACCGCTGGGCCCGCGAGGTATTTTGAGCAGTCACCGAAGGAGCTTTAGATGCCGATTTTGAATCTTTTGCCTGCATTGATTGTGCTAGGGATTTTAATTTTCATTCACGAACTGGGCCATTTTCTTGCCTGCAAATTTTACGGCGTGAAGGTGGAAAAATTTTCCATCGGATTCGGTCCTGAAATTTTCCATTTTCAAGGCAAGGAAACACGCTATGCGATTTCTGTTATCCCCTTAGGCGGGTTTGTAAAACCGAGCGGCGAATCGCACGAAGAAGTGGGGCCGGGGGGCTTCGAACCCCATGATTTTCTGGCCAAAGGACCGGGTGTCCGGTTTGTGATTGCGGCCGCGGGCATTGCCATGAATTTTGTCCTGGCTTATGTTCTTTTTGTCGCTGTCTTTATTCTGGGGAGGCCTATTCTCAGCGCCCGGATAGGGGGATTTGTGGAGGGCTATCCTGCGACCGCGAGCCAGCTCAAAGTGGGGGACAAGGTGCTGGCCGTGGACGGGAAGGCGGTTTCAAGCTGGCGCGAGCTTACGGAGACAATTCAGCTTGCGGGCGCAGCAGAAATTGCCTTTGAGGTTGAGAGAGCGGGCCAAAGGGAGGCGGTTCGCGTGATGCCCAAAGTGGAAGAGGTGAGCGATCCTTTCGGTGCGAAACACCGTATCAGCCGGATTGGAATTCTGCCTTCAGAGGAATACCGGATTGAGAAGTATCCGCCGGTCAGGGCCTGCCGGGAGGCGGGTGTGACGCTGGCAAATTTTACGTTCCTTACGTTTAAATCCATAGGATACTTGGCCACCGGACGGCTTTCCATGAAGTCCGTAAGCGGGCCTATCGGCATTTTCGCCATTGCCAGCAAAACCGCGAAGCTCGGCCTGGCCCATCTCGCGCAGCTCATGGCATTTTTATCCGCTTCGCTCGCGATTTTCAATGTGCTCCCTTTTCCTCCGCTGGACGGAGGATTGCTTTTTTTTATTCTCATTGAGTGGATCCGGAGAAAACAAGTGAGTTTCCGCGTGCAGGATTTTATGACAAAAACCGGATTTGCGCTTCTCCTGCTTCTCATGGTGGTCGTGATGTATAACGATCTCTCGAATTTGGCATTTTTCAGCAAAATCAAAGGATGGATTCACCGGTAAGATGCGCTGGACACAAACGCTAATTCCCACCCTGCGCGAAGATCCCAAGGATGCCGAGGCCGTAAGCCACAAGCTCATGCTCCGGGCCGGCTATATCCGCAAGCTGTCGTCGGGCGTTTACAGCTATCTTCCGCTCGGAACCCGCGTGCTTAAGAAAGTGTGCGCCATTATCGAAGAGGAAATGCAAGCCGCGGGTGCAGACGCGCTTCTTATGCCCGCGCTTCAACCGGCGGAATTATGGAAGAAAACCGGCCGCTATGAAGCGCTTGGCCAGGATAAATTCGCGTTTAAAAACCGGACGGAGCAGGAATTTGTGCTGGGGCCCACGCACGAGGAAGTGGTGACCGAACTGTTGGGCGCTTACGTGAAGTCGCACAAAGACCTTCCGAAAATTGTTTTTCAGATCCAAACCAAATTCCGTGATGAGATCCGGCCAAGATTCGGGATTATCCGGACCAAGGAATTTATCATGAAGGACGCTTACAGTTTTGACAAGGACGAGGCGGGTCTCGACGAGAGTTACCGGAAGATGTCGGAGGCCTATCACCGGATTTTTAAACGCTGCGGGCTTACGTTTGATGTGGTGAATGCGGATCCGGGATTGATGGGCGGAAAAGTTTCCCAGGAATTCATGGTCAAATCAAAATTCGGCGAAGACATTATGTTTCAATGCCCGCAGTGCCGCACCACCGCCAGCCGTGAGATTGCCTCGAGAAAACGCAAGAGTACCCCGCCCATCGCCGGGTCTCTGAAACTTGAGATTTTTGACACGCCGGAATTACGCACGATTGAGGAACTCACGCGCCGTTTTAAATTGAAACCGGAACAGATGGTGAAAACCATTTTATTTGTTGGCGATGGGAAGCCAATCGCTTGCCTGGTGCGCGGGGACAGGGAAGTAAATGAAAGCAAGGTGAGGCGCCTTTGCGGTGTCACACGGCTTGTGCCGGCTACGGCGCAGGAAATCGAAAAATACACGCAAGGGCCTTTGGGATTCACGGGTCCGGTGGGATTAAAGGGCATTGAAATTGTGGCGGACTATGACCTGGAGGAAATGGCGGATTTTGTGACCGGTGCGAACCAGAAGGACAAGCATCTCCGGAATGTGAACATGGGGCGGGATTTTAAGCCCGGCCGGACCGGCGATATCCGCTACGCGGCGCAGGGCGATCTTTGCGCGAACTGCGGTGGCGCGCTTGAGAAATCGCAGGCCATGGAAATCGGGCATGTGTTCAAGCTCGGCACGCGGTACACGGATACGTTTAACGTTCATTTCATTGATGAGAAGGGCGAGCAGAGGATCGTGATCATGGGCTGTTACGGCATTGGCGTAAACCGCATCCTGGCCGCGCATATTGATGAGCACCATGATGCCAAGGGAATTGTTTGGGAAATGGCAATTGCCCCTTATCAGGTACTCTTGATCACGGTGAATCAGTCAGATGCGGCAAGTGTTCAGGTGGGCGAGGAAATTTACCGCGAGTTGACGGCTTTGGGCGTGGAGGTACTTTACGATGACCGGGACGAAAGAGCAGGCGTGAAGTTCAATGACGGGGAGCTGATCGGTATCCCTCTCCAGATTATTGTGAGCGAGCGCAATCTAAAGGAAGGCAAGCTTGAGATTGTGAAGCGTCATGACAAGTCTGTGGAAAAAGTACTGCGACATGAGTTAAAAGAGCATTTAGCCCGTGTTTTACCTCGAATTTCCTAGGTTTTAAATTTCATAACTTATTGATTTTAAATGAGTTAAAGTTATTAGCCGCTCTCTTTTTATTCTTCCCGTAAAACAATTTATCATATCTTCAATTCCTCCAACCTGTTACAAAAAATTTCCTTTGCATCTATCGGTTTGACGCAGTAGAATAATTGTCTCAAAATTACCTATTTTTTCCGGTTTTGATAGACGGCGATTAATTCTGCAGTATCAATGACATAATATTTTACATAGAAAGGCAGAGGAATGCTGGAAAAAAACCGGAAAAAGGAATCCCATCCCTTTTTGACGCTTGCTGAAGTTCAGGCTTTGTTGGGCGTCAAATCCAGAAAAACTATTCTTAAATATATTTTTCGCGGGTATTTGCCGGCCTATAAGCTAGGCGGCACTCGCTGGCGGATTGCCCGGGAGGATGTGAATAAGTTTCTAAACGCCCAGCAGGTTGAAACCGCTTCATTCACAGGAAAATGAGGGAATCATGGAGCCAGATGACCACGAACTGATCAGCGTCAGGGCTAAAAAAATTCTGAGGGCCAAAAAATGGAAAATTCTCCGGCTTATTGCGAAGGTTGAAGACTTTCCCAAATACATGCCCAATGTGAAACAGTGCGTGGTGCTGGAAAAACGGGCCCGGGTGTCCCTGACTTCCTGGGTCGTGGATGTGGACGGCATTCCCTTTAGCTGGAAAGAAAAGGCTGAATTTGATTTTGATAATTTTACCGTGCGATTCCAGGCTATCGAAGGGGACCTGGAAGTGTTTGAGGGCCAATGGCAGCTTGCGGATCATCCTTCCGGCGGCACGGAAGTTACGGTTGATGTGAGGGCTCGGCTCGGTATCCCCATGGTAGCCAAGTTGATCGGCGGCGTGGTTGCGGAAAAGCTCAAGAAAAATTTTGAACTCATGCTTTCCGCCATGGAAGAGAAGCTGGTCACGCAGCGTTACAAATATATTGCGAACCGGGCCGTGAGCGATATCTCGGGATTCGCCGTGGTCGGACATCCCTACAATCTCAAGCATCTCATCAAATATTTCAAGTTTTACAAACCGGATTTCAAGCTTCCCTCAGAAGAGTTCATGCTCAAGATTTTTGAGCTCACGCCATCCTACGCTTCCTATGAAATTAAAAATTTCAAATCGGCAACCGGCAAGGAAACCCGCGGCTACTTTGTGATGTGCCCGATTATTCCCGATATGCTCACGCTCAAGCCGGAGAAGGTGATTGAAAAGGTGGGGCAGGCCTGCCGAGTGGCGGAAAATCTCGGCGTCGGGATCGTCTCGCTCGGCGGATTCACTTCCATTGCAGGTGAGAAATACAGCAAACTTTTATCCAGTTATACGAATGTCCCTTTAACAACGGGCAATACTTATACAGTGGCGCTGGTGCTGGAAGGAATTTACAAGGCGGCGCAGTGGATGGAAGTGGACCTTTCGCAGGCTAAGGTGACGGTGATAGGCGGTTCGGGAGACATTGGCGGCGCCTGCGCGCGCATTCTGGCTGAAAAAGTGAGCGAGATCACGATCACGGGACGGAATGAGAAGGGACTCATGGAGCAGGAGAGGATTCTTTCCTATGCCGGCAGGGCGAAAATCCGTACGAGCAAGGATAATAACGAGGCTGTGCGCCAGGCGGACATTGTGATTGCCGCAGCCAGCGCGTCCAGCTCTATCGTTGATTTTGTGAGCTTTAAACCGGGCGTCATTATTTGCGACGTGGGATATCCTAAAAATCTTTCCTACACCATGAGCCACCGTGACGATATTTTTATCTTTTCCGGAGGATTGACCAAACTGCCTTCGGATTTTGACCTGGGGTTTGATATCGGGCTCCCGAATACGAAAATCATGTACGGCTGTTTTGCCGAGGCGATTGTTCTCGATCTTGAAGAGCGGTACGAGAACTTTTCCTGGGGCAAGGGCAATATCGGGGAGGACCGAGTGGAGTTGATCGGCCAGATGGCCAAAAAACACGGATTTAACCTGGCCCCATTTTTTTGGGGAATCCGTATGATGACGGAAGCTTCGGTGGAGAAAATTAAGAAGAAAGTCCGGGGCGGGGTATTCAAGAATGGGTGAGATGCTTTCAGCGATTCGCTTAAGCGTGCATTCGATTCCGATTCTGATCGTGAGCACGATTATTTTGTTCATCGGGCTCTTTGTCCTGTTTCAGAACCGCAAGTCCGTGGCCAATTTTGTTTTTTTTCTGATTTGCCTCTGCGTGAATCTCTGGCTTTACGGCAGCGCTTTTCTTTACCCCGCCGAGAATCCTGAAACGGCCCTTAAAATTTACAAATATGTGACTTTTCTTGGGGTGTCCTATGTGGCCACCATGGTCTATCTTTTTTCCGTGGTCTGGCTCAAACTTGCTAGGGAACAGAAGGTATACGCGGCGTTGGGTCTCATGGGCAGTGCTTTTTTTTATTTCCGGGGATGGGTGGGCCATGACTCCTTTCTGGGCATGTACCGGTATTTCTGGGGAAATTACCCCCATTACGGCCTGACCAATCTTTTTTTCCTGCAGTTCTTTTTCGGATATTTTTTTGCCGCGTTTTACAATTTCGCGCTCGCCTACCGCCGGGAGACAAGCCCGATCCGCAAAAAGCAGATTCAATTCATTGCCGCGGCTTTTTTGATTTCGTTCATGGGTTCGGTTGATTTTCTGCCCAAGCTGGCTTATTGGCCGGTGTATCCCATCGGTTATGTCTGCGTTTTTGTATGGATCATGATGGTGGCTTACGCAATTGTGAAATACAAAGTCATGGACATTGAAACAGTCATTCATAAAACGCTCATGTGGGCCGTGCTGTCATCGCTCGTCTTTTTGCCGGTTGCGGCATGTTTCTTTTTCTTCAGGGAGTTATTCATGAAAATGCCTCCGGTCCTGTCTTCGCTGGCCGGGGTGGCTGTTTTTTGGGTGTTGATGATTTATGCGAAGAAAATTCAGCCGTGGATTGATCATTTTTTTCAGCGCCGCAAATATGACCTCGAAAGGGTTCTGATTGAATTCAATGACAACCTAGTGCATCTCAAAGGGCTCTCGGAGTTGGTGGCCTACATCATGCAGACCGTGAGGGATGTGCTTTACGTGGATAAAGTTCACGTTTTTCTGAAAGAGGGAGGCAAGAGGCGCCTGGTTCGCGTGGACACGGCCAAGGAGGGGATAGCCGATCTTTCCCTTGAGGACGGGTTTGTCCGCTGGATGGAGGCCCATGATGACGTGGTGAGGGTCGATTTCATTGACATTGATCCCCGGTTTGAACAAGTAAGAAAAGAAGCCAGGGAATTTTTCGAGCGTGTTGAAATTAAATTGTGCGTTCCGCTGGTTTTAAACGGTGAGCTTATGGGGCTTATTCTTCTCGGGCCCAAAGTAAATCTCAAAACCTTTCTTGCGCCCGAAATTCAATTTTTATCAGAACTCAGAGGTGCCGCCACGATTGCTTTTTCCAATTCCATCCGCTTGATCGAAATGCAAGAGAGCCTGCGCCGGTGGAATGAGGAGCTAGAGCAAAAGGTGAGGCAGAGAACCCGCGATCTAGAAGAGGCGCAGAAACAGCTGATCCAGGCCGAGAAATTGGCAACCATAGGAACGCTCGCCGGCGGCGTGGCGCATGAGATCAATAATCCTCTGACGGCGGTGCTCACCAACGCGCAAATGCTCAAGATGAGTCTTATGAACACGGAGGATGCCGAAAGTGTCCTGCTCATCGAAGAGGGCGCTAAAAGATGCCAGGTGATTGTCCAGAAACTGATGAACTATGCGCGCAAGCCGGTCGAGGGGTCTCTGCTCGGCGAAGTGGATATGAACCGCGTGATTGAAAATGTGCTGGCCTTTTTGCGGTATCAACTGGAACAGGACAACATCAAAGTCTCGACTTCGCTAAGTCCTTTGACGCGTATCAAGGGGATAGACAATGAATTGGAGCAGGTCGTGACCAATATTGTGCTCAATGCCCGCGATGCCATCAAGTCGGCCAAAAAGACGGGGATGATTTCCGTCAAGACTTATGAGCAGAATGGGTCGGTCTGCGCCTCGATTGAGGACGATGGCGTGGGCATTCCGCAGGAGAATATTTCCAAAATTTTTGATCCTTTTTTCACCACTAAGGACGTGGGGAAAGGCACCGGGCTGGGGCTTGCCATCAGTTACGGGATTGTGGAAAAGCACGGCGGGAAAATCGAAGTGCGGTCGCGGCAGAACGAGGGGACGCAATTCCTGGTGATGCTCCCCAGGCCGGTGGTTCAGGAAGACAAACCGGTTGTCTGAGGACTTTATTTTATGAAAGAAATGGCCGATAAAATTCACATATGATTCAGATTTTCTGCGGTTACACCGGGCTGCTCAATACTATTGCATGTTTTTCGATAGCAGTTTTTCTTTACTTCAAGAATCCTAACGGGAAAATCAATCGAAGTTTTTCGGTTTTTTCTTTGTGCGTGGCGTTTTGGTCGCTGAGTTATTTTATATGGCTATTCACGCTCAGTTATGATCACGCTTTGATCTGGGCGCGTTTGGCAATGGCCAGCGTTATCGCCATTCCCGCCGCTTTTCTGCATTTTGTGCTGATTTATCTGAATGCGGACCATCGATACCGCTACCTTCTTACCTGTTGCTACGCATTTACAGCCTGTTATCTGTTGTTAGATTTGACGCCTCTTTATATCCAGGGGGTTGAGCATCGTTTTTGGTTCAGCTGGTGGCCGGTGCCAGGGATTTTGTTTTATCCATTCCAAATATATTTTATTGTTGCAGTTTTTTACGCACATGTTCTTTTGTTCAGGGCAGTGAAAAGTGCTGAATCCGAGATTGTAAAGAAGCAATTAAAGGCGGTGGGTTACGGCACCTTGATTGCTTTTCTAGGGGGAAGTACCAATTTTTTTCTCTGGTATAACATTCCAGTACCGCCGGTGTTTAATTTTCTAGTAACCGGCTATGTGGCGTTTATCGCTTATGCCATTCTGCACTATAAGCTTTGGGATATCGAGTTTATCATTCGCCGAACCATTGTTTTTACAGGAATTCTTGGCCTATTTCTTCTTATTTTTTCCTCCCTCACCTATTTTTTGAATCTTTTTATTTCCTCCTACGTGGGTATCCAGTCGAATCTGGCCGCTGTTCTCGCGTTTGCGATCGGGATTGCTTCGTATCGTCCGGTGGAAAAATTTCTAGTCAAAGCAACTGACCACTATCTGTTTCAAAAAAAGTACGATTACCAAAAAGTTCTCAAGGATGCCTCCCGCGGCATGGCGCGTATTGAGAGTCTCGCTCATTTGACACGGTTGGTGATCCATTTTGTGACCATGCGCATCCGCATCAAGAACGCGGCTGCGGTTATCCTGGATGAGGCATATCAGTGTTTCAAGGTGGTGTTTGCGCGCGGCTACGGCGGGGAGTGGAATTACACGGTGATTCCGGTGGAGCATCCTTTGATCCAGTATCTTGGCCATGAAAAGGAAGCCCTGGACATGGAGAGGGTGAAGGAGTTACAAGCTGTTCCCCGGGGCATACTGAAAAAAGGCGAGAAACAGGAGCGATTCTATGATTTTAATGCCATGGAAAAGAAAATGAATGAACTTCAGGCGGCCTGTGTGGTTCCGAGTTTTCTCGGCAAGGAGCTTAAGAGTATTCTGGTGCTTGGAGAAAAAAAATCCGGCGATGTTTATTCGGACACGGATATGAATGTGCTTTTCACGCTGGCGCAGGAGTCCGCGATCGCGATTGAGAATGCGCGGCTTTATGATGAGGCGCTCAATAAATCACGAGAACTTGAGAAAATCAACCAGCAGCTTGAAGACGCCTCGCGCCGCCTGATGCTTGCGCTCAATGAAGCGGAGAATGCCAACAAGCAGCTGCTTGATACCCAGGCCCAGCTGATTCACGAGCAGAAAATGGCTACGCTGGGGCGGCTGGCCGCGTCCGTCGGGCACGAGGTGAATAATCCGCTTACCATTCTTTCCATGAATGTCTCCCGGATGATTTTAAAGTATCGCAAGGATCCTAATATCCGTGTCGCGGATATTTCTGAATATTTTGAGAAAATGGAGTCCAATATTCAGCGGATCAAGGCCGTGGTCAATACGCTGACCGGATTGCTTAAAAAATCGGAAAAGGGAAAATTCGAAGCCCTATCCCTCAAGCTGGTCATTGAAGAGACGCTTCCCCTGGTGCAGTTTCAGACTTATCTGGATAACTTGACGGGCACGGAAGTGGAATTTGATATTCCCGCGAATCTGCCCCTGATCAAGGGAGATCTGGAGCGCTTGCAGGAGGTTTTTCTGAATCTTTTCACCAACGCGTATCATGCCCTTTTTAAACAGCGGGAAAGGCGTATCCGTGTATGCGCGCGGGTGGATGAAAGCAACCCAAAGCTGATTGTGGTGGATTTTACCGACAACGGCTGCGGCATGGATGAAGAGACGGCCAACAAGATTTTTAATTATGGCTTTACCACCAAAGGCGAGGGCAAGGGTTCGGGAATCGGGCTTTATATGTGCCGCTACATTCTGGAGATTCATGGCGGAGAAATCAAGGTGAGATCTAAAAAGGAGCAGGGAACCACGTTCACGCTGACTTTGCCCATTTTTGAGGAGCAGGCGGCGCGTATCGCCCGTTGATCCATCCCATGCTGAAACGGCTGCTGATTGTGGATGATGAGGAAGGCATTGTGGAGGAAATCGTGGATTTCTTCACCGATGAGGGATTTGAAGTGCAAAGCGCCCATAATGGGGAGGAGGCGATTCAGGCCATCCGGAATCAAATGCCCCACATTATCATGATCGATCTCAAGCTGCCTGACATGTCCGGACTTCTGGTGCTCAAAGTGGCCAAGGATCTAAATCCCCGCATCAAGGCCATTGTGAACACAGGCTATGTGGATCAAAATATGATCGACCAGGCCGAGCAATTGGGTTGCGATGTTTTTCTGCATAAGCCGTTCGATTTACTAAAACTCAAGGAGGAAGTCGACCGCCTGGTTGCCTGATTCCTGCATGTCCGCGCAACGCATTCTTGCCCTTGTCAAACCGGGAGAAGCAACTTTTCTCGAGGACTATTTTTCGGATACCTGTTCCAGTTTCAACGCCCTTACGCCCAAGGATGATTTGTTCCGCAGCTTAAATCCTGCGCCAGACTTTCTGTTTTTTGACCCGTCACAGATGGTGCACAGCAGCCGTAAGATTTTGCGCGGGCTGGCGGATGCCGGAAAGACGCGGCTTTTTATTTTTGACGGAGAAAATACTACTGGAACTGATTTATACGGGGCATTCCCAATTGCTCTCCCCTTGAATCCTATGACCTTTGAGGACGCAGTTTTTAAGTCGGTGGAATTTCCACCCGAAATGCGCGTACTCGTAGTGGATGATGAGCCTGAACTGTGCGCCGGAATCAGGGAATATCTGGAATCAAGGCGCAGTCAACCGGCCTTCCGTGTGGAGGATGCCTTGAATGGTCTGGAAGCTTTCCATAAGATGGAGGCGTTTCGTCCGGATGTGACCATCCTGGATCTCAAGATGCCGGTGAAGAGCGGTCACGACTTTTACCGCGAGGCCCAAAAGCGTTTCCCCGGTTTTCGTGCCATTGTCCTGACTTCTTCCGTGGGCCCGGAAGAAATCGAAGAGATCCGGAAATCCGGCGCTCCGTCTTTTGTGGAAAAAGGGTCACGCCGGAGCTCTTTCCCGGAGCTGGTTTCCCTCATCAAGAAGACTTGGATTTTTTCCTGATTAGGCGCACTCGGGGGGCCATCCCTCGAGTACTTTGGACAGGCCGCTTACTGCGGCTTTTCAGGCGGTTGCGAGCGAAGGATGGGTAACGATCAGGGCCGTGGCTTCGCGGAGCGCAGAATTTTGCAGGGTATAACTCAACCGGCCGTCAAAAGAAACATGTTGCCCCTCTTTAAGAAAATATTCCTTCCCCTCCAGGCAAAACGTGAGTTTTCCAAAAATGATCTGAATAAAAACCGGACCTGTAAAAGGAAGGGTCTTTGAATCGCATTGCCCCCGGTTTTCGAGAACAATTTTTCCTGCAAAAAGAGGACTGAACCGGGGCAGATAGGAAATAATCCGGAAACGCTGACGGGGCCATTCAAGCAGATATTCGCCCCGCTGGTTTCCAAGAAAAAAGGCTTCCCGGCCATCGGCCTCAGCCTTTCCAAAAAGATCTTTTAACGGGATATCCAGAGAAGCGGCGATTTGCTTCAAACTCGACAGGGACGGGGTGATAATGCGCCCCTTCTCGATAGCCGCAAGGGTTCTGGGATCGATGCCGGTTCTCTTTGAAAGTTCAATCTGCGCCAGGCCCCGTTTTTGCCGAAGCTCGCGGATTGTTTTTCCGATGGAAATGTCGTTTCTAAGGGACATGGCGAAATCTCCCGGAGTCTAGATTAACTGAAAGGGTTCTGCCCGCAATGCTGCAGAGGCCAAAAATCTATCTTATCTAATTATAATAGATAAAAATCTATTTTCAATAGATACGGCCAGTTTTTTACCCAGCCGAACTTGCGTAAAACGTGAGATCCGGATAGTCTTGATCCTGAGATGAAAAAACCAAGACTGCAGTTTCTCCTTGAAGACATTCTGGACATTAAATACGGTGAGGATCGGCGCTCTAACCGGAAATTGGCCGCCCATTTAGTCAAGAATATCCGGGGCGTGCGGATGGTTCAGCCGCTTAACGGCTTTGCGCTAGGAGGAACCCTTCTCGTGATTCGCGATGCGCAGGTGCCGGCGATTAAAAATCTCGTGCTCCTGGATTCCTGCACCTCCACCCACCTTCGGATCGAAAACCTCAAAAACGTCGCCAAACGATTCCAGTAAATGGCAAGACAACCCAAGTGCTCGAATTAGTACTTTAGAGATACGAGTCTGATTCCGATATATAGATAGTATTTTAACAGGGGATCGCTCTGTTGGCTTGACCCCGAAAGCCCATGTGTTATAATCAACCTTCAAAATTAATGCATAACCGCATGTTGACACTTAGGTTAATAAAATCATGAACGGCATCAAAAAAACGGCAAGCCACTCCGCCTGTTTCACTCTGGCTTTTCTTTTCATGGCCCAGACCCTTCCGGTTTTTGCAGATCCGGATTTAAAGATCTCTCCCTCCAAATCTCCCGGCCAGGAATTGGCTCACGCCGGTAAACCGCTTGCCCTGGAGAATACGGGCAAAAACTTGGGGCTGACGCCAGCCCTTTCTGCCAAGGAAGGAAAAAAAGGGCTCAAGGAAAGGATTAAAAGGTTAAGGCAGGAGAAGAAAAAAAAATTCGAAGAATTAACCAACGGGTTTATCCGCAAAATTATCACGGAAAAAGCTGTAATCTCCAAGGAGGAATTTTTGCGCGCGAAGGTCCGCCCCTTGGAGGACTGCATTGAACGGGCGGTTCAGGAGCATATGCCGGCCAAAACCGCGGAAGAACGAGTGAAGTTGTCCAAACGGCGCATCATCAAGGCGCTCCGGGATTTGTTTGCTGAAGCCACGCTGGAGTTGGAGAAGCGCGATGGGTCGCTTAATACCCAGGCGTTCACAGGAGGAAGCTACCATTTCCGCTTCAAGCAGCCGGTGTTCAGGGGAGGAAATCTTTGGGCCACGTTTCAGAAGGAGCAGGCCACTTTGAGGGCTGCGGAAGCCGAGCATCGCCAGATCGTGAACGATCTCATCCAGAAAGTTTCGGAGGCATACTTTGATTCGATTCGCACTCAAAATGTGCTGAAGGACAGGCAAACCTTGCTTAAACGGATTAAGGGTATTCTCAAAAAGAGCAAGAAGATGTGGGATGAAGGGCTTATTTCGGAGATCGAATATTTGAATGTGGAATCGCTTAAGAGCCAGCTTGAAAATGATTTGCAGCAGGCCAAACAGGAGCATGAGCTGGCTTACTTGGAGCTTCAAAAGGAATTGAATCTTGATATCGGAGATCGAGTCCGGCTCGTTCCTTTTTACTCCTACAAAAAAGTGATGGCAAAAGCAACCCGCAAGCTCAAGAAAGGCGCTCCGGAAGAAAAGCCGGTTGAACTGGAGACGGGCGAGCCTTTGAAACCGCTGGATGATTACATCCAGATGGCTTATGAGCATCGGCCTGATCTCAAGCTGGAGGCCAATCGGTTACGCTCGAACATCATGGCCAAGCGTGCTGCGCTTGGAAAGCTTCTGCCGCAGGTGAATGTGGTGCTCGAGTTTGGAGAGTTGGGCGAATCTTTCACGGATATTGTGGATACGCCCAACAATAAGCCCGAATGGCAAAGCATGGTGGAAGTTTCCTGGAACCTTGGCGGGTCGACGGCTAAATATTCTCATGATCATGATCAAAATGCGCCCAGCGTGAGCCAGTTTCAGGCAGGAGCTGGGACCACCACGAAAAAAGATTCTTTTTCCTTTGCCCTGCTGGACAATATTGAGGATGCTTATAAGCTGAAAGAAGCGCAGATTGACATCATGGATCAATTTGTCAAGCTGGAAGAAAAAGAGCGCGAGGTGATCAAGGAAGTGAAAGAGGCGTACTTTAACTACAAACGCGCGGAAATCCAGTTTCAGTCCCAGATTAAACAGCTCTTATACCGGAAACGGCAGGCGCAGCTCCAAAAGCATAAACTGGAGCAGAATGAAATCCAGGTTTCCGAGTACATTCAGGCCGAAAATGAGCTTACGGAGGAAAAAACTCAGCTGCACAAAGTGATGGCGGAATATTATACAGCCCGGGTGGGTTTGAACCGCGCGGTGGGACAGCGCGGCATGCTTCCGGTCAAAGAGTGGCAGTAGTCAAGCAGGTATGGAAAATACGCCCAACACCCCCGATTCTTCGCAACCCGCTGATAAATCTCCTGATCCTTCTCAGAAAAAGAAAGGCTTTAAAGGGGCCCAGGAGTTTGAGTATTTTTTTGAGAAGCTGCGCAAAATAGATTTCAAGTCCTTTCTTAAACCGCTTGAGCTTTTGAAACGTCTGCCGTTCCGGATCCCAAAGTCCCTTAAGGTTCCCAAAATACCCGGGATTTCCAAACTGCCCAAACTTCCGAAAATTCCCTTTATTTCCAGGCTTCCTGTGAAAATGCTGCTGGTTTGGGGGATTGCCCTGGTGCTTAGTTTTGTGATTGCGAGGAAAATGTTTTTTGCTCCGGCGGGAAAAGAAAAGGAGAAAAAAGAGGCAGAAAAAAAACAGGCCGCCGAACAGCAAAAGCAGGAGCTCCTGCCGGTTAAAACCTTTAAAGTTTCCCGGTTTAATTATGAAGATTCCTTGAATGCGCTGGGAAATATCAAGGGCGGGGTTGAGTTTAAATTGAGCTTTGAAATACCCGGTGTGATTAATTCCATCAATTACCGTGAAGGCGAACGCTATGAGGAGGGCGCGCTTCTTGTCTCCTTGAAACAGGATGACGTTCTTATACGGCTCAAGAAAACTCAGGCGGAAAAAAATAAGTTTGAGACAGCTCTTTCGATTGCCAGGGGAAAATACGAGGAGCATAAAAAGTTGTTCAAAATTGGGAGCATTCCCAAAACCACCCTGGATAAGGTAGGTCTGGAAGTGGAGAGCGCTCAGTACGAAATGGAGGCCGCGGATCTTGAGGTTAAAATGAATGAGGCCATGCTCGAAAAATCCAATCTGTACGCTCCCTCCGACGGGATGATTGGTGAGCTTTATGTGGAGGAAGGGGAGGCGCTCACGCCGAACACCCTGATTGGGTCCCACATTTCCACGGATGTGGTTTCTGCGGAGTTTGGCGTGGTGGAAAAGGACGTGGCCAAACTGGCTTTGGGGCAGAAGGCGCGCGTTTACGTGGATGCGTACTCGGACAAGACCTTTGAAGGTGTGGTTGAAAATATCTCGCCCGTGGTGACGGGAAATTCACGAACAGCCACGGTGCGCGTCCGGCTTGAAAATCCGGAAAACCTGCTCCTGCCGGGAATGTTCGCCAGAATCAAAATTCTTCTTTACAGCAAACGAAATGCCTTGATCGTGCCCACGGATGCGGTTCAAGGAAAGGAAGATGAGACGTCCGTGTTTGTGGTGGATCCGCGCACCAATAAAGTCTCCAAGCGCAATATCAAAATCGGATACACGCGGCCAGATTATTCCCAGGTGGATGCGGGACTGGAGGAAGGCGAGCTGGTTTGCGTTTCCGCCCTGGAAAAGCTTCAGGATGGATTGGAAGTCAAAGTCGTTGAACAGCAGGAGGCCTCGGTCTAGTGCCACCCGGATAGCCCATGACCCTTTGCGAAATAGCCATAGAAAAAAAGGTCACCTGCATCATGATGATCGCGGGGCTTGTCCTTCTTGGATTCATCGCGATTGTGAAACTCCCGCAGGAGTTGTATCCACGCATCAGTTTTCCGCAGCTTACCATTGTCACCAATTACGCCAACGCCGCACCTGAAGAAATCGAGACACTGATTACCAAACCCATTGAGGAATCCGTGGGTTCGGTGAGCGGTCTTAAGGGGTTGCAATCGATTTCCCGTGAAGGCAAATCGATTGTGACGGTTGCGTTTGACTGGGGAACCGACATTGATTTTGCGGCCCTGGCCGTGCGTGAAAAAATTGACCTCGTTAAGGAAAAACTTCCCAAGGAATGCGAAGATCCGGTGGTGCTCAAGTTCGATCCCTTGGCCCGGCCGATTTTGATCCTTTCGCTGACTGGACCGCTTTCACCCGACCAACTCAAGATCGTGGCGGAAAAGACGGTGAAAGACAATCTCGAAAAAGTCTTGGGCGTGGCTTCCGCGGACATCAGCGGCGGTCTTGACCGGGAGATTCAGATCGATGTAGACCAGGGGCGGCTGTACGCCTCAAAGATTTCGATCCTGAGCGTGGTGGATGCTCTGGAAAAAGCCAACCTTTCCTACCCGGCCGGAAGCATTAAAAAGGGACTTTATGAGTATTTAATCCGAACGATGGGTGAATTCAAATCGGTGGATGAGATTGGTTATGCGGTGGCGGGCGTTGACAAGTCTGCGGGGGAGAAAAGAAAAGCCGATGTGTTTGTGGAACGGGCCAAATTTGAATCCCGGGACACGCTTGAGGGGGTGCGGGAAGAGGCCAAAAGGGAAAGACTGAAGAAGCGGTTGATCCTTTTTAAGGAAATTGCGGATATCAAGGACACATTTAAAGAGAAAACAAGTATTTCACGGTTCAACGGAAAGCAAAATGTTTCGATTTCCATTCAGAAACAGGCGGACGCCAATATCATCCAGGTGGTGGACCGGGTAAAAACCGCCCTTCTTTTTCTTCAGGAGGAATTAAATTCAAGGAATGTGAAACTGGATATCATTTATGACCAATCCACCTTTATCCGCGATGCGTTATCAGGCGTCCGGGACGCCGCGGTGCAGGGCGGTTTCCTGGCCTTTCTGGTGCTGCTTCTGTTTTTGCGTAATTTTTATGCCTCCTTTATCGTGATTGTCGCCATTCCGACAACGGTGATGGGGGTGTTTTTCCTCATGTTTGCCACGGGAATCACCATCAATACCATGTCCATGGGGGGGCTGGCCCTTGGTGTGGGCATGTTGATCGATAACGGCGTGGTGGTCACGGAAAACATATTCCGTCTCCGCAAGCAGGAAGGATTGGATGCCAGGGAGGCGGCGATCAAAGGAAGCAATGAAGTGATTTGGCCCATGCTTGCCTCAACCCTCACAACCTGCGCCGTATTTTTTCCTCTTCTTGTTTTTGTGCCCGGTGTGGCGGGGCAGCTTTTTAAAGACCTTTCCTGGACTGTGATTTATTCCCAGCTTTTATCCTGGGCTATTTCGCTGACTCTTACGCCCCTGCTTGCGCTCTCCATCAAGATGAAGGATTTGCCGGCAGAAGGGGATGAGAGCGCTAAATTCAAACCTCTTGAGTTTGAAAAAAAGTTCACAGCGATGAATGTCCAGGCACAACATAGAATGATTTATAAAATTCTTGCCGCAGCTTTTGCCTCCTTTGTTGTCGGGGTTATGATTTTGGGCCGTCTGGATAAGGAAGTCCTTCCCAAAGTGGATCAGGGACAATTCATCGTCAAGGTGAATATGCCGGTTGGTACCAAACTGGAGGTCACCGATGAGATGGCAAACCTCGTAGAGAAGGAGATTGTCACGATTGATGATGTTTTGAACACGGCGGTAAGCATAGGATCCAGCAAAGGAGAGGGATCGGAGGGCGGCGTGTCGGCACTGCGGGCTTCGCAGGCGCAGATCCTGGTCAATTTGAAGCCGGAACGGAAGAAAACTTCTGCGCAGGTGCTGGAAATCCTCAAAAATAAACTATTTGTATACACCCAACTCAGGGATGTTGAAATTGAATATATCCTGCAGGAGAGCGAGTTTGCGGCCGGTGCGGCAGCCAAGCCCATCGCGATCGAGGTTCAGGGGTATGATTATGAAGTGATGAACGGTTATGTGCAAAAAATAGAAAATAAATTACGGGGCATTCGCGGGGTTTTTGGAATTCAGAACGACCTGGCCAAACCAAGCCCTGAGACTAAAGTCGAGATTGACCGGCGTAAGGCCGCTCTTTACGGGGTTTCCGTCAAGGATATTTCGCTGGCCGCAAAGACAGCGATTGATGGAGCAGCGGCATCTACATTTAAGGAGGCGGGCCGGGAGATAGACATTAGAATACGCCTCAAGGAGGAAGACCGGAATAATTTGGAGAAGCTGGGAGAGCTTTTGGTCAGCTCTCCGGTTTTGGAAAGCGAGGTTGCTCTTAAAGAGGTGGCCAAGATCACGCGCGGGTTTGGGCCGAGCGAAATCAGACGTCAGGATCAATCCCGGACAATCATGGTGACGGCCAATGTGGAAGATTCGGCGGACAAACAAAAAATTCTGGATGAAGCTGCGGTTTTTCTCAAGGATAACTTTCAAAAAGTTCCCGAGGGGTACAGCATTGGCTTGTCGGGAGAAGCGCTGGAAGTGAAGGATGCGTTTACAAAAATCATATTTGCCCTGATTCTTTCCATCACGCTCACTTACATGATCATGGCCTCCCAGTTTGAATCCCTGATTCAACCGCTTATCATCATGTTCACGGTTCCTCTTGCTGTGATTGGAGTTGCGGTTGCTCTTTATCTCTTTCACACCAGCTTGAACGCGATTTCCCTTTTGGGGTTTATTCTTTTGGGCGGCGTGGTGGTTAATAATGGAATTGTGCTCATTGAATACGTGAATCAGCGGCGGGCAGAAGGGGAAGCTGTGGTGGTGGCGGCTATTCGAACCAGCCAGATCCGTGCCAGACCCATTTTAATGACCGCCGTGTCATCGATCGTGGGGTCAGTTCCGCTGGCGCTGGGGTTTGGCGGTGCGAGCACGGCCATTCAGGCGCCGATGGCCGTGGCGACGATTGGGGGTCTTTTTTCATCCACCCTTCTTACTCTGCTTGTGATTCCCGCCATTTATATTCTGGTCGAACGTTTCATGGAGCGCTTTTTACACAAGTTCTATGGGGCGGGCGATGAAGACGATGAAGATACGGGCGGCGCAGAAGCAACGCCACCTGCTCCAGAGCCGACTCCCGCCTGACAAGCCCCGGTAGGTGGGCCCGTCCACCGTACCCGAAGCAATAGCTTCGGGTACGCCTGACAAGCCGCGACTGGCGGCCTTATCCAAAGTACTCGAGGGATGGCCCCTCGAGTTCGCCTGAGTAAGCCGAAGAGGTGACTCTAGAGGATCCTTCGCTCGGCGTAGCAGCCCTTCAACGCAGTAGCCCTTTAGGGTAGGGTTGCTCAGGATGACACATTTTGGCTTTTTAAAACCAAACCGTGTATATTTAAAGATACATAGAAAAAATATATGGGACTTCCACAAGTTACAGTAAAGCGCCCTGTCCTGACCTTGATGCTGTTAAGTGGCCTCATGATGATGGGGGTTATCTCGCTTACCCGCCTTCAAATTGAGCTCTATCAGGGCTCGGCGCACGGGGTTATCAGCATCTTGACGCGTGTACGAGGGGGCCTTTCACCCGAAGAGGTGGAGAAGTTGATCACCAAACCGGTGGAGGAAGCCGTCGCGACCGTGAGTCACCTCAAGTCCATGTACTCGAACTCCCGCGAAGCGGAGTCCCGCGTAACCCTGGAGTTCGAACCCGGAACCGACATGAATTTTGCGGCTCTTGAGGTGCGCGAAAAATTCTCAAAAGCCAGATCCAAGCTTCCCACCGAGATTGAAAAACCTGTGATCGGCAATTACAGCGAGTCCGAATCCGCGATCGTGATCTTGTCTGTGACCTCCAAATCCAAGACGCCGGAACAAATCCGTGAAATTGTTGACAATCAGCTCAAGCCCATTCTCGCGCGTGTGGACGGAGTGGCAAGCGTAGAGGTTTACGGCGGGCGCGAGCGGAAAATTCTGGTGGAAATGGACAGGGACAAAATGTACGCCCATAATATTTCAATCGAAAGAGTCATGGATATCATCGGATCCGCCAACCTGGATCTCCTGGCCGGGAGCATTGAGAGGGGAGGCACCATGCTTTCTATCCGAACCATCGGTGGATTTAAGACGGTGGACGAGATCGGGGAACTAGGGATTGCGACAACACCTCAGGGATCGATTATTCCTCTCAAGGAGATCGCCACGATCAAGGATGCGTACACGGAACCCCAGGATTATGCCCGGCTGAATCTTACGCAAAACGTTTCCGTTCAGGTAAAAAAAGCGGGCAATGGCAATACGATCCGCGTTTCCAAGGCGGTGAAGGCGTCACTGAATTATTACCGTGAGACGTCAAAGGAAGACCTTCAATTCACCGTCATTACCGATCATGCGAAGTCCATCCGCAGAGCCATCAATGATGTGTTGAACTCCATGTATCTGGGTGTGGTGCTCACGGCCATTGTGATATTTCTTTTTTTGAGGCGCATCAAACTGGCCCTTCTTATTTTGTTTGCCATTCCGACCTCGGTGATCACGACTTTTATTTTTATGGATCTTTTCGGAATCAGTCTCAATATCATGACCTTGACCGGAATCGCCACGCACATCGGAATGCTGGTGGACAGCGCGATTGTTGTGCTCGAAAATATTTTCAAACGTCACGAAGAGGGTCTGCCGGCACGGCAGGCCATTGTGGAAGGGAGCGAGGAGGTGTGGCTTGTGCTTCTCGCCTCAACCGCTACCACCGTTGTTGTATTTCTTCCCATTATTTTTATCGACAAGGAAATCCAGTTGATCTATCAAGGGCTGGCATTCACCACCACCATTTCGCTCCTGTCGGCGTTTCTAATTTCACTTGGTTTCGTTCCCATGATTGCCTCCAAGATCAATATTTTTAAATCAAAGAATGATTCGGAGGAAGAATCGGTCGAAGCAAGACGCTCAAAAGGCATGTACGGAATTTACCGGAAAATCGTTACCGAGGCCTATAAAATGAAGTATCCGTTGCTTTTGATCGTTTTCATGCTGCTCCTGGTTGCCGGGCACGGTCTTTCCAAAATGGACATCGATCTTCCGACCACGCTTGAGGAGAACGAATTCGGCGTGATTGTGTTTCCGATTGCCGGCGCTGACCTTGACGCGAATGACCAGGTGGCTAAAAAGATCGAGGATTTGCTGAAGCCGTTTGCCGAGATCGAGACCATGTCAACAGTCGTAAGAAAGGACGATCTTAAAGTCTACGTCAAATTAGTGCCCCGGAAAAAACGCAAGATGTCAAAGGGTGAACTCATGAATTTTGTGCGGGAAAAGGGACAGGAAGTCATTAAGGAGGTGCATGAGGATTACTCGCTCATTGTGGATGAAGGCATCTCCTCGGACGAGGCGCGGAAAATCATTGTCAATATTTTTGGCCATGAGAATGACAAACTGGAAGAGCTGGCGCATGAAGCCTCCCAGAGAATGGGAAAAATTCCGGGTGTTTCCAATATCGTGATGACGGATCTCCGGAAAAGGCCGGAATATGACATGATTGTCGACCGCGGCAGGGCGGCTTTCTATGGGCTTACGGTGAAAGACATTGCAGACACTATGCATGCGCAGGTGCGTGGCATGCGTCCCACCAAATATCACGAACAGAAAGAAGGCGCGGAGATTGAAACTATCACACGGCTTCAGGCGATTTACCGCCAGAAGGTTGAGGATTTGCGAAAAATTTTTGTCGTATCCCCGCTCACCCGGCAGCAGATTTTGATCGAGCAGGTGGCCAGTTTTCACCCGACTTTTGGACCCAATACGATCGACCGCAAGGATAAGTATCGCTATGTTTTTGTGAAAGCGGACACGAGTATGCCGCTGGAAACAACGGCTAAAAAAGTGAAAGAAGCGCTCGCCGATATGAAATTTCCCCAGGATTATTTTTACCGTTTTGGCGGAAAATATCCCGAGCTGGTGAAAAGTAAAAGCCAGCTGACTTACGCGATCTGCGTCACGATTCTTTTGATTTATATGATTCTCGCCTGCCTGTATCAATCATATTCCCAGCCGCTGATCATCATGGTGGCCGTCCCCCTGGCTTTTATAGGCGTTTACGCAGGACTTAAAATTACCGGCAAAACTTTGAGTGAGCACGTTTTTATCGGAATGATCATGCTGGCCGGTACAGTGGTCAATAATTCTACGGTCATGATCGACCGCTACAACACGTTAAAAAGCAAGATCACAAACAAGTATGAACTTTTGATCCGCGCGGGCGAAGACCGTTTGCGCCCGATTGTGATGACAACCACGGCGACGATTTTGGGTTTTGTTCCCATGTCGCTCGGCTTGGGTGAATCCGGGGATCTTTGGTCTCCTCTAGCCATCACGGTGATGGGGGGATTGATCAGCTCAACTATTCTCACCCTGGTGGTTATTCCCATGATTTTTCTGGTCTTGGACGATATTCGCGAAACAGTGGCCCGTTTGAAGTCGCTCGCCACGGCCCTCGTTTTAAGGTTCCTTCCCCTTCGTCGCTCTCCGTAATTCCCTGTAAATAAATCACTTACGCACAATGTTGGTTTTTAGCATTTTCCTTGGATTTATTGACTTTAGGCAGGGTGGGATGTATACTTATTATGCCTATCTAAAAAAGTTTTTTAAATAGAATATATATTAGTTAATTATATACCGCTTATTCGACTTATATTTTTTTTAGAATTCTTGATATTAAAGCAGATACAAAAATTATAAGGCAAAGGCAGGGAAGAAAAATTTGATCGCTGATCTGCAGACTAATTCTAAGCGAAACAGCTTGAAATTTATCGCCGCTTTTCTGGTGCTGACCTTCACCAGCACTAATGTGTGTGCCTCCGATATCGCGCTTTTCCGGCAAATCGATGCCGAGAAACCTACCTACAAAAGCACGCTCAGAAAAGATTCTGGAAATTTCTTTGACCAGATCGACCTTTCCAAAAACATCGGTGAAATCAAGAAAACATTTCAAGGCAGCAAGGACAAAATAGTTATCCACATTCAGGACGCGCATGCGAACTATGAGGCGCAGAAAAATATTGCCCGCATCATCGACTACTTTGTCACCAAACACCATGTGTCGCTGGTGAATGTGGAAGGCAGCTCAGGGGAAATCAACACGATCCCTCTCGCCAGTTTTCCGGATGCGGGCGTACGCCGTATGGTCTCGGATTATTTTCTCCGGGAGGCCAAAATCACCGGCTCCGAATACCTTGCGCTCACCAAAGCCAAACCGTTCACGCTTTTTGGAATCGAGGACTCCGAATTGTACGAGGCCAACCGCAAGGTTTTTGTCGAGGCGCTGGATTACGCGGATCAGGATGAAAAAATTCTGAAGGAATTAAGGTCCGTCCTGGAAGAGGTTTCCCGAGCGCTTTTTTCGGACAGCCTGCGGAGCCTTGTCAGGCAGAAAAATCATTTTGAAAAAGACCCCAACTATCTGCACGAATACGCCGAGTTTTTGTGCCAGAAGGCGGAATCGCTCGATGTATCCCTGATCACCTACCACCATATCATCGCCCTTCGCCGGTTGATCGAGCTTGAGCAGACGATTGACTTCAAGACGGCCGAAAAGCAAATCGAATTATTCTTCGAGGACCTGAAGAAACTTCTGACCCGCGAGGAGCTTTCCCGGTTTATCACCAATTCCGTGCAGTTCCGCCTGCAGAAAATGACAAGATCCCAGTATTACGGTTACTTGCAGGAGAAGGTAACCCAGGTTTCCATCGACCGGGCGCGCTATCAAAACGTCCTGGATTATATCGAGTACGGGCGGCTTTATGACTCCATCGGCATTGAGCTTTTCACGGAGCTCGATCAGCTGGATCGTGAGCTTAAGAGCAAGCTCTACCGGAACGAAGACGAACAAAAGCTGGATCAGTTTTTTTCCTATCTTCGTATTCTCGAAAATCTTTTCCGGTTCGCTCTCACCAAGGATGAAGTGGCATTTTTCTACGGCGACCGGGAGGGATTCAAAACCGGAAACTTTTTGCGGTTTGTGGACATGGCCAAGGCCAAATACAACCTTCAACTTCTTAACAAAATCCCGAAAGGTCTCAGCCGGATTGATACGGACGTGGAAAAAGTACAGAAATTTTATGAGCTGGCGGTGAAACGCGATCAGACGATTATTCAAAATGCTTTGGCGGCAATGAAGTCCGGCGGCAGCCCTATCTCCATCATGGTCACCGGGGGATTTCATACGGCCGGCATCCAGCGGACACTGGAAGAACAAGGCATTTCGTATCTCGTGATTGCGCCCAGAATGGCGAGTGCCGTTGACGAGGAGGCGCAGACCAAGCTGTATCAGGATTCTATCATCCGCAGGCCGACGCCGATTGAAAAGTTTGTGCTTGAAAATTACCTGCCGCGAAAGCCGGCCGTGCTTCACGACCCGAGATATCAGTTGGCGGCTAGCTCGCTTTTACAGCTTTCGGAAGTCAAGGGACCTCGCTCCGCAGAGGACCTGGCCCAAACCGACCAGGGACCTCTTGCCTTTGTGACCAGCCTCGCGGCCCTGTTCGAGGCAATGGCTATCTCGAAAGGAAAGAAAAACGGCGCTCTGCGTGACGAATGGAAGCAGCGGCTGGTAAATCTTCTTGAAAAACGTGGAAAAACCCGCGCGGAAATCGAGAAGGCGATCGCCGATCTTTCTGTCATCACAGATTTTCTGATCCGTCAGGATGCCAGAATCAAATCCGTCAAGATCGGAGAAAAGCAAATCTTCCTGATCGAGGGCAATCGGATTCCGGCTGGTTATCTTTTGCTGGTTGTTTCGGACGGCAAGATCACAGACCAGGATAAAAGGCGCAGGGAAGTCCGTCTTGATGACAGTTCAACCAATCAAGAGGCACACGAATACGCCTCGTTTTCCTTTGAGCTACCCGCCGCCAAAGGGGAAAAGCCCGCCACCTGGCAGGCGAAAATTTATATCGTTGACACAAAAGAGCACTTAGATGCGATTCTTCGAGAGACTGCAGAAACCCGCAAAACCAGAGCGGCCCAGGAAATTTCCGAGGCCAAAGAACCGGCCGGTGCTCAAGGTTTCGAACGCGCGATCAGGGACTTGGGTCTTTCCGAAGACCGGGCTCTGCTGGAAACCCTGAGACGCTTAAGCTCGTCCGAGGCCGCAAACCGTCATTTGCCGGAGACGGTTTTCACCGCCGTTTTGGTCCGGCTTGTCCTGGACGAAGGCGGCAAGGTTCGCAATCGCCTTAAAAATAATCCGCAAAGAGTGCCCCAGCTTTTGGTCGCGGCTTCTTTGGGCAAGGATGAGGTGATGAGAAGTCTTTCCCAGGCTTCGACGCCGAAATGGAAACTTAAAAAGCAAACTGAATTTATAGTCGCGCTCCAAAAGCTCGGCAGGGAACTTCATGCCTCCTTCAGCGCCAATTCTCTTGGCACAGCGGTTCTGCCGCTACCCGGCCCGTTTTTAGCAAGCGTCGCAAGCTTTATGCAAGAAACCGGTGAATGGCCCGCGACCCCATTGGATGCCATGGTACTAAGAGCCTTCTCGCCCGCACAGCCGGAAGAAACCGTCAAGACGCGTAAGCTCTCGCCTGCCCAGATCCGGAAAGAAGACAGGCGCAAGGAAATACGCCAGATTTTTGCAATGATACCGGGTCTTTCCGTCCGGTCTTTGAAAGCGCTTTTGGCCAAAACGGATGAAGCTAAAGCCGTTCTTGCCGCTCATGGCTATAGCCCGGCGCTGCTGGAGCAGCCAGCGCACAACGTGACCGAAGCGACACTGCGTAAAGATCTGAAGGAGATGGGGCTTTTATTCGTAGTCCACCGGGAAAGCAGGGAAGAAAAAGTCGGCGACACAACCATCAAAAGAACGAGTCGTACGCGTTATTACCATGATCCGTCTGATCAAAGCGTCCGAGGGATAAGAGCGGCCGCTGAAAAAGCCGGCAATGCCGATGTTGTTTTTGAAAAGGTATTGACTGATGCCGGGCGGGATCTTGCTGCGGAAATGGCCGTTGAAAAATTACTGCAACGCCTGCGCGCGGGAACTCCTCTGGATCAAATTACGGATGAGGCCCTGGCGCTGGCCGACAGCTTGCTGTACCGGCATATGGGGTTTCATTTGCGGGAAGCGCAAATCCTGGGCGATAAAGCCCTGGTCCAGGGCAAGATGCTTGAGCTGCGTACCGGAGGAGGTAAGACCGCTACCATCATCGCCGCGCTTTTGCCGCTGGTGCTGGAGGCGAGAGCTGTTTCCGCGGCCGCTCCGAAAAAGAAAGGCGTTTTGGTCGCGGTGCCGCTGGCAAATCTGGATCGTGACAGCTCTCAAGCGGCCGGAATTCTGGGCCGTACGGGTGTAAAACTCGGAATCATCAAGACCCCGGAGGGTAAGGAAGCCGGCTATTGGTATGTCAAAAATGCGCTGGGTGAGTGGGTGCTCGGTGAGGCGGTGGCGGCGGAAGAAATTTACCGCAGCGCGGATGTGATTTATGGCGAAGCCCAGACGTTTTATCACCGGTTCAACCGGGAACGGTTTGCATATGATCTTTCGGAGCGCGCTTTCATGGACCGGTCCTTCAGCATTATTTACGACGAAGTCGATCAGGAACTTGTTTTTGATTGGCAAATTCCTTCGGTATTGAACAGCGGCAGGAATTTGCCGGATAACGCGGAAAGAGGCCGCCTGCGCGAGATCATGGATGAGGTGGTCCGGAAGGATATTCTGGGAAAGGAAAATTTATATCGTGCGGATCCTAGCGACAAAAATATTGTTTTGAGAAATCTCGGCCGGATACGAAATCTTGTCATCGCTGCAGTCCGGGAGCAAAATCCGGAACTCGAGCAGCTTGCTTATGCCAACTGGCATGATTTTGTAATCACCGCGCTCAAGGCCCACGAATTTTACCAAAGAGAAGACCGGTATGAGGTAAAAAACGGAAAAATCATTCTTCTGAACGAGACTTCTCACAAGGCGGAAACGGGAATGGTGCTTCCGGGCGGTTTGCACCAGGCCCTTGAAATCAAAGAAAGGAAGGATATTCCTGCGGGCCAGAGAACGCCGGAAGGGTATAGCGGGCCTCCGCTTCGCAAAAAAGCGTTTCTTCATTCGGTCGTGATCGGCCGGTTTATGGGCGCTTCCGGCACCATCATGGGCCGGGTGATGAAGGGAATCCATCAAGCTGAAATAGTTTCTCCTGCCACCCAGCCTGCCAACCGCGTGAATGAACCGGTCAAAGCCTTTCAAACCGCGGCGGAAAAGAAGGCGGCTTATCTGGCCAGAATTCAGGAAATTTACGCGGCCGGAGGTTCCTCCATTGTGAAAGTCGAAAACACGGGAGAGGCGGCCGAATTAGCGAAGGAACTCAGGGCCTGGCTTTTAGCGCGCGGCGACGACGCGGCAGCCCGCGAGATTGCCGGCAATGTCCAGGTGATCAGTGCGGATACTATCGATGATGTGGCCAAGATTGTGAACCGGGCCGGAAATGCCAGAATGATCACGGTGGTCACCAATATCGCCAACCGTGGTATTGACATCCAGCCCAGCCAGGAGCTTTTGTCTCTGGCGGATGAGTCCCTGCGGGGCATGATTGCCATTTCCACCTATTGGGATGAGTTTGCGGCCTATGAAGAGCAATTCCAGGGCCGTGTGGCGCGTGATCAATTCTACGGACGTTGGGTGAACTATGTTTCGCGGGAGGATGAAGTTTTTGTTAAATATGGTATTACCCTGCAGGAAACGGTGAACAGCATAGCCTTGGATTTGGAACGAGGGGATCAGTTGAAGCTGGAAACGGATTTAAAATCGTTCCGCGATCAAATTCTGGAGCGTTTTATAGCCAACCGTGATTTGCAGAGCAAACTGGATGATGCCCTTGACGAGAAGGTTGCTGCATTATTTCTCAAACCCTATCGTGAACGCATCCTGCAAAATCCGGAAGGTTTTCTCGCCCGGGCTTTTAAGGACGTTACCGCAATTCCTCTGGCGGCACTCATGATGACCGGTAAAAAAATCGCGGAAAAAATCAGAAATGCCGGAGAAGACCACGAAGGGGTCCGGGAAGTCCTTGCTCAATACGGCCTGAATGAAGAAGAGTATGCCGCTGCGCTCGAGATGCCCGAAACGGTCCGGCAGAGGGATGAGGCTCGCAGCGATATTGATGTGGCAGTTTATTATCTCCTGCGCAAGGATTTGAACTATATCTTGCTGGCTACGGTCGACAGGACGCTTGAAGAATTACTTTTTGAATATCAAAGACGCCGCACGGAGGAAATTGAAAGAAGGTTTACGGAAAAACAGGTTTCCGCCCAAATGGGAAGACTGATCCCGGAGGTCGAAGAGTTGAGCATTTTGAATAAGGTGTTTGTAGAGTATGAATCGAAACTTCACAAACGGATCGCGGCTATTTTGCAACAGCTCGGTCCGCCTGAAGTCATGGAAAAACCGCCGGGTCCCGCTGACCGCTTGAGGCGGTTGAGCCGGCAAGCAGCCCGGCTTGCGCCCGGTAAATTTTGGCAGTTGACCGCTCTTTCGTTAATCCTGGGATTGACCTACTTTTTTCTGAAAATAAGTTTTCTGGATCTGATTCTCCAATATTTGACTCCGCTCTTAACGGCGCTGAACACGCTTTCTCCTTTTGTCCTCGGCCTTCCGGTGCTTGTTTCCTTGGTCATGACGTATTATCTCTCGCCTTTCGCCAATAAAATCGGGAGCCGGGACCCGCATCAAAAAGCCGTGGCGCTGATGCTAAGGGGCCTTGAAGTGGAGGGGAATAAACTCGTTCATCTCGGGCGTTTTGCTGTGAATACGGTTCTCAATCTGGTTCGCGCCGTATCGCCTATCATGGCCGCCGGCATTTTGCTGGGATCTATGGCCTATCCCATGGTCACCGTCACAACATTCGCCGGGATAGGAATGCCGGCTTTGCCGCTTGCCGGCGTTTTGGGAGCCGTGGGCCTGACCGCCATGCTGCTTTACCTTCTCCTGAATCTGGACAATTTGAAAAAAGCCCCTCCCGAAGCGCGGCAATCCCTGCCGCGGATGTTTTCAAGCATGACGAAAACCCTGCTGGCGCTTATGGCCGCTTTTTGGATGCTGCAAACAGCTTGGGGCATTGCCGGCCTGATTTTGGGAGCCGTGGCGGTCACGATTACATTCAAGGCCGGTACGTTTATCGCGAAAATCGGTCAAACTAGCCGGGAGCCGGTGGATGAAAAAGCCGTGCAAAAGGGCAGGATGCTGGGTTTTCCTGTTTTTGCCGGTTTGTTTATCCTGGTAGCTCTTCTGGGCGGGCCGGCCATAAATATTCAAAGCCTGGAACTTTTGAAATTAATTCCCATGGCAGTGACCGGCCTGGTTTCCCTGGTGGCCATGTATTCCTTTTATAAGAAGCCTGAATTTTCATTCCGTGATCTTAGCGCTTTTTTCCGGCAGGCCGTAACCAACACCCACACGCTCTCATTTGGCATCATGGCGCTCGGCACTTTGGGGGCAACTCTCTACGCTTCCCTGGGCGGCGGGCAAGTTGCCATCACGGCTTTTGCCGCATGGCCGCATCTTTTGACCGCAATGGCCCTGGTTCTGGTCCTTGGCGCCGCTTTCTATTATGCCCAGGACTGGGCCTCAAGAAATTTGACCCCGCAAGGAAAACTGGCTGCTCTCATGGGTTTTGGGCTGGTGTCCCAAATTCAGAGCATGGCTGCGGCTGCCACGGTTCCCGCTCAGTATCATCAAAAGCAGCAAGTTGCGACAGCGCTGGAAGGGCTCCAGAGCATTAGGAATGATTCCAGAGCGGAAAATGTCACCCGGCAGCTGGCAAAAATTGATGAGCAGCTCAAACAGAGAGATTCAGCCTACAATGCGTCTCAGGGTTTTCTGAAATTGGTGGAGAATCTTCAGGACATGGCCAGCGAAGTAGTTCCCGAAACGCCTGAATCGCTGAAAACAGAAGCGGCCGCTCCGGCACCGGTCACAGAACAAGCGCCTGCAGTGATTGTCGCGCCGGAACAGATTCAGCGGGCCGCACCAGTGGAAGCGCCAAAAGAAAAGGAAGTGAAGGAGCCGGAACAAGCTCCTGCCGCCAAAGCCGAAGCCAAAAAAGAAGAAAAACCGCGCCAGGAAGAGGTGCGGGAATTAACGGACACGGAAACGGAGCGGTATCTCAAAATCGCGCCCCAGCTCATAACGCTGGGCCGGCACCGGTTCATGGCCGATATTCGTTTTGCCCAGCTGGATTCTGAAGTCCGGGACTGGCTGTATCAGCCTCTTTTTGTCGAGCTCGCGGCTGAAAAATATAAGGAACGCTACCGGGAAGCCAGAGGCAAAGATACCGAGGCCTCAGAATTTGTTATCCGCCAGCAGGCCATTTCAGACACCATCGATCATCTCATTGATCAACTGTCTCCTGCGGTGCGGGAAATGCTTTTGACGAAAACGCTTTTGACCCTGGCAGCAGCGGGTCCGGCCGGCGCCGGGCAGAAAGCCATTCAAACTCTGGAAGGCCGCAAAGCCTTGCGGTATGTGATGCGGGATATTCTCAATGAGCTTTTGCGCGGCTCGATCGAGGCCGGAGTCCGGAAACCGCAAAGAAAAGCGCTTTCCGAGGAGCGTCTGGAGGCCGCGCAATATAAAAATTTAACCGTTGAAAAAATAGCGGCTCTGGCCCTGCAGCGTTACACCAATCTTTGGGAAATCGACCAGCAAATTGCCCGGCGAGAGGGCCGGGTCATCACTTCGCAATACAAAACCACCGTAGATTTGCTTGCCCGCATGGGATTTGGCGCCCCTTTTGGGTTTCAGGCCGGCGTGGGGCTTGAGGTCGGCTTCTGGCTGAAAAAACCTTCGGCCGAACCCAAGGCGGAACTTGCCAAGAGGCTTCCCATTCTTCAGAAATATCTTGAGCAGCAGGAGGTGCAGGGCATTCTTGCAGAGATTTATGAGCTCGAAACGGAGGTTGTGCGCCTAAATGTGGAGGAACAAATTTTCAACGGGTTTAAAGACGAGATTCTCAATCCCAAGAAACTCGAAGAAGAAATGGCGCAGGTGGATGAATTAAAAAAGCGTAACGATCCGGCCTATCTGGGTCAGGTCCGCATACTTCTTATCTTCCGGGGACAAATTTCAGAAAACGCACCGGATAAAGAAGTGTTAACGCGCTATCAGGCATTGGTCGCGATCATGGACAATCTCCGCGCGGCTAATCAAGAGCTGAGAAAGAAAGCAGGGGAAGATGCGGATCTGGAACGGGCCCAGACCATGATCAGCCAGCTTCCCAAATTGACGCGCGACATGGAAAGAGCGCGCATCCGTCACAACCGCGATGATATTCTTCTGCGGATTTCTCAGCTTACCGGAGCACCGGTGGAAGAAATCACGCTGGCCGGAGATTTGTCCCAATGGAAATGGTTCAACAGCCCTCAAGGCTCTACTCTGGACCGTGAGGCGGGCTGGGCCATTCTTGGCCAGCACGGATTTGTGGCCGGCGAAAAAACCGTGGCGGAACGCATTGCCCAGGAAAAAGAGAAAATGGCAGAGATCAAAACCTATGTCGCCCGCGCGGAACAGAAACGCCATCTCCGCCTTGGAATCGGCATCTTTGCCGGACTGGGATTCTTTTTTAATCTCTCCGGCTATAAAGATAAAGTGGTCGAGCCCGCGGTTTATCTTTCAGAAGCCCTGAAGGCGCATGAAAATTTTGAGCAGGCGGCAGAGCGCGCGGAATTCAGGCGCCAGCAGCTTGCGGAAGAAATTCAGACCAGTGAAAAACGGCTTATGGGATCGGAAGGCGAGATCGGGCTGTATGCACTTAAAGAAAAACAATGGCAAAACTATTTGCTTATTCTTGGCCGGTACCAGCAGGGCAAGGAAGCCACAGCCGAGGAAGTGGAAGAGGCGTATCAGGCATTTATCGATGCCATGAAGGCTATCAATGAGGAATACTCAGGCTTGGAAAGGAAGCGCACTGAGATTGATCAACTTCTTGCCGGCGTCAAAGAGGCGGAGACTACGGTAAAGGAAAAATATCAATTCAATCCGCAGGAGGAGGAGTTTTTTACGCGGCTCTACGTGGAGCATGAGAAGAAACAGCTTCCGCAGGTTTCATTAAATACAGCAGAGGAGGCCCTGCAATCCCTTTACCGGAATTCGCCGGAGCTTCGCAAACATCAGCTGGATAGGAATGCGGCCATCAGGATGCTGGACAAACGCCTGCGGGATGCGCGGGTCAAAGAATTCAATACGTTGTTTGACCAACGCGTAAGTATCGAAAAACAGATTTCGGACACGATCCGCAGCGCTCAATTACCGGCCGAGGCCAAAGACGCCAAATTAAAACTGCTGGCAGAAGAACACGCGGGAGTGGAAACAAAACTTGCAGCCTGGCGCGAAGCGATTCTTAAGGTGGTATTCCAAGCCGAGACCAAGAAACCGCAGGAGAATCGGGGCATGAAGAATTTATTCGGGTTTTTCGGGCGCAAGGAAAATACCCTGGTGATCAAGCCCGGCCAGACCGTAACGCCTGAGGCGCTTGGCATCCAGCCGCCTAAAATTAATCCGTCCGCCCTCCGCGCCACCGGAGCGTTTATCAACTCCTTTTCCGATAAAATGAGCGTGGCGCCCGGTATCGGTGTTACTCTGGAAGCGGAATCTGGGGCCAATTTTCAGGCCGACATATCGGTTCTTTATTTGAACGCACTCCGGCTGGAGCAGACTGAGAAAATGCTGAGAAATGAATTGCTCCGGCAATGGACGGATTTGGAAAGAAGCTACCTTCTTCTCGTGCAGAGTGAGAGAGAGGCGGGAGAGAGAATGACCGAACTTCAGACCTTGCGGGGGGTGATGACAGCGGCGCTGGAAAGAGGGGACGGCGGCGCTGAAAAAGTAAAAGCCGACATTGCGCAAGTCAATGCACGCCTGCGCCAGCAAGAACTCGCCCTGCTGGAAATTCGCGATAGCCAGCGCCGTCTGCTGGATCAGATCAAGCAAATTTTGAATCTTCCTTATGACCTGGAAGGACAGAATGCCCGGCAGCAATTTCAGGCCTTTGCCGAGCGCTTGAAAGGCATGCCGATTGAGGCGCAGCTTGAAGCCGCTCAAAAACTTTTCGACAATCCGGCCTACTATTTTGAAGAAATTGAAATGGAGTCGGCTGAAAACGCCAAACTGCTGGGGCAGGCCATTGAACGCGCGGCCAAGGAGCCGAACAGCAAATTGCTGATTCAGCTGGTGCTGGGCGCCTCAGGTTTTTACGGAAACGTGAATTTATACGATGGCGGCAGGAGGTTCAGACAGCGGATTGAGATTGCGCAAGCCCAGGCCACGCGCGAGAGAGCCGAAGAAGTCTATTTGGATATGCTGGCCGCTGCACAACTCCGGTTTTCAAAACTCGATGCCGAGATAAAGGCGCAGGACGGAAGAGTGGATTACGCCGTTTCCAAAACCGAACAAGCCCGTGCCGATTTGCTGGTTGCGCTGATTTTGGGGGATAATGCGTTTGAGAAGCAGATACAGGCCCTTCTTGATGCCGGCAACAAGGAAGGGGTTCTCGCTCTTCTGATTCAAAACCGGGTAGCGGACCAGAATCTCTCTCCGCCTCAGCTGGAAGCCCTTAGGGCCGTTGCCGAAGAGGTTCTTCACAATACCTTTCTTAAAAACCCGCTTTACGCCGAACAATTGAGCATTGCCTATCGCCGGGCAGAACTGGCACAAAGTCTTAGAAACCTTCAAACCCTGATGCAATTCCGCGCCTTTCTCGTTTTTGAAAGAACCAAAATTGATTTTATCGTGGAGTATTTAAAAAAGGTGGAAACCGATCCCAAACTTGCGGACATCAAAGCCAAACTCCAAGAAAGGATTGCGAGGGGCGCTTCGGTGGAAGTTTCCATGGAGGAACTCCGGGGTATGAAACCGGAAAATATTCTGGCCAAAATCAATCTCCAGGAGCAGGCCAAGATCTTGGATGTGATTGAAAAATACGGTTATCTCAAAGGGCTTACCGCTGATTTTTTTGTGACCCAGTCCATTAATTTTAGCGGCGGCGGCGGATCAGGCCGTCAAACCAGACATGGTGAGGATACCGGAAGCGGGACCCAGACCGGCAATTCCTTCACTTTTCCCGCGGAAGGTGTCGCCCAAGGGACTGCCGCCCAGCGCGGCGGGCTGGCCGGTATGGGACTTAATTTTGGACTGAGCTTCTATTATTTGTTGCCCCTGACCCAGGGGCTGGAACGTTCCCGCCAGGCCAGCCTGGTGAGAGAATTCGAGCTGGCAAAGTCTTTCAGTGATTTTCAGGATAAACAGCGTTTGATTCTGGCCGGTCTTGAGGCAGTGCGCGCCCAAGCCCGGATGGATGAGGCGGAGCGGATTCTCGAGATGTGGCAAAAGCATTACCGCCCCATGGTCCAGGAAGTCCGGCCTGCCGAATATGAAATTGGAAAGGTCTCCGTCGATGCGGGTATAAATCGCGCGGCCGACGCGGTTTCCGGGGCCAAGGCCGAGCGGGATCAAGCCAAACTGGAATTCCTGAGAATTCTGCGCTCCGTCGGAGGCGACGTGATCGCTTTGCTCACGCCCGAAGAACTCGAGACCCTTCGTGAATTGACCGGCCTGACCAGAGCCGATCTCGTGGCCCTGAAAAAAGCCGCGGACACCTTTGCAGAAGGGGATCCTCGCCTAAAAATGCATTTGGCCAAAATCAAGACCCAAACCAAAACGCTCAAGCTTTTATCCTTTGAGGCTTTTGGCCCCAAGATTGCTTTACGGGCTGTGGTGAGTCCGCTGGAGCAAAGCATCACGGCTGAGTTGCGCGTGCCGATCGTGAATCCGCAAGGCAAAGCCCAGGTCGCTCTTCAAAAAGCAATTGTCAAAAAGCTCGAAGCCGAACTTCCCAATTTAAAAGCCAACCTTAGAATCGCCGCCCTTCAAATGATCAACAACCTCAGCGCGGCCATTGACCGGCTTGAAAAATTGCAGAAAATCCGGGACCAGGCCCAGGATGAACTGGTGCAGGCCGAGGAATATTTCCGGAACGACCAGCAGAACTGGCCCTGGGACAGACTGCGCGGCGCCATTGAAGCCTATGAAAAGGCTCAGATGGAAATGAGAGACGCGCAATACCGCCTCCTGGCCCAGCATGAACTTTTTGTGCGCTTTCTCCGGAATAACGGAATGAAGGACGAAGAAATCCAAAAATATGTGGCGCTTGAGCCGATTATAAAGGGAGAAGAAGAAATTGCGGCAAAACCCCTGCCTGCCATCGAAACCCGGCCAGGATTGATCCGGCCGGCCGTTCCGTATGCCCCTGCCCAGCCGGCAGGCAATTATGATCCCGCAGCCTTGAGCAGTAAATTTGAAACCGCGGCGGAAAAAGAACAAACCGTGTTTGGCCATAGGGCTTCGACGGATCAAAAGAAAAAGGATTTTATTGCCGCGGTGCTCAAAGAGCTGGATATCAAGGCGGATGACGAAGTTCTTTTGAATGTGTCCGACTGGGTGGAGAAAATTTTCGAGCCCTATCTCCGGGGCCACCGTCTAGACAGTCCCGAGCTGGCTGAGCAAAAAATGACCGCCATGCTAAAAGTGCTCCGGGTCATGAAAACCCAGCAAATCAACGGCCAGAGTTATCTGGACTGGCTGAAATCGGAAAAAGCAAAGCACGGCGACCGGGCTTTTAGCCTGCAATGGTCCAAACATTTTATCGGTTACCTGTCGCTTGAGGAGCAGGCCCTGCTTAAACAGAAACGGGTGATGCGGGAAACAACAATAGGCGGCAAAACCTACCGGGAACTCGCGGCAATTCCCCTGGATCAGGGTTATGCGGATTTTGATATTTTCGGGATGTTGAGTTATTACGCGAGCCGGCTGATGGCGAGACCGGACTTTAACCTGGAAGAGACCCTGGGCAAAGATATCCGTCACATGATGATCGGTTCCAGGGAAATGCGCGGGGAAAAGATTTCGGCCGAGGAAGAAACCGAATTCAGGAAAGTCATAAACCCGGCGGCTTATGCCAAATGGCTTGCAGTCACGGCCATCAATATAGATAACGCGGAATTTTTCCGGTTTAAAGACCCGGACGAAAAATCCCAACGGGCTTTTTGGGTCCGCGAACCTCTCCGCAATATTTACAAAGTCAAACTGCATGTGCGGAACGACATGGCGGAGCGGGGCACGATCGAATCGTGGGCGCAGGTGCTTTATCTCAACGGATTAATCCAGGGGCAGGGGCTTACGGATGAGAATTCTCAGAAGAAGGCTTTCGAAAATTTTGTGCAGGTCGTGGCCGATCTTTTGAATGAGCAGGACATCAACCTGGTCGGTTTTTACGGACGTTTCACGGAGGAAGAAGCCAGAGACCTGCCGGATGCGGCCAAATACCGGGCCCTTCTTGCGGAGCGGGCCGCTCTGGATCCCCAGGCAGTGGATTATGAAAACCGTTTGCTGATTGTGAACCGCAATATCGGGAAGGAACTCAAGAGACTTGAGGAAGCCGTTTTCACCGGCAAAGCGATTGTCTGGGCCCGCTACCTGCTGGAAAATCATCCGGAAATGCTGAAGGTTTTTGGGGAGCGCGATTTCACGGAGAGCGAGCGTCTTCTGCTCAAAACGGAGATGAAAACGATTTTGGATGATCTTCACCGCCTCAAGGACCATGAAGGATTGAAACAGCTTTATCAACGCACCGCTGCCTTTGATCTCAAGAATACGAAAGACGGGGGCATTCTTCTTGCCTGGCACAAATTCAAGAATGTCTATGGATTGAATTACGCGGAGCTTTCCGCTTTCCTGGGCACCATGGCCGGTTCCAAAGGCAATGTGGAAAAATTGCTGGCCTGGCTTAAGGCTGGCAGGGTTACGGACGCGGCCCAAGTCGAATCTTTGGATCTGGCGAATAATTTTCAGGATGCGGGACTTCTGGTCGGAATTTTTAAAGGCCTGAAAGGAGAACCCAAGCAAACCATCGCCCAAGCGGTCCGGATGCTGGTAGCGTTTCAAGCCGAAGGCAAGGACCAGGATGTGATCGCCCGCCTGAAGGCAGCGGCTCTAAAAGAAGAACAAATCGCGGACCGCTTGAAAACAGTTCCCGCGCTCGAACAGGTAGGAGCCGGGTACAAGCCCATCACTCCCGTTTCCGGCTCCATGGCCTTCTTGCTGGGAGTATCCGCCAAAGACGGTGTAAACGCCGGGGATTTGGCCGGCACCTTGAGCTATTTTGAGCAAGTCCATGAATTCATGACTCAAAAGGCGACGGATGAGTATTTGACCGAGCTCTACAATTACACGTTAAAAATCAACAGTCTGATGGCTAAAATGGGCTACAAGGATTGGCCCAGCGCCAAGCGGCCCATTTCACAGATGACCAGCTTCTTCATGGGGCTCCGGAAGGAATATGACCAGGCCGCGCCAGCTGTCCGGACCGCATTATTCAGCAAAAAGCTCGAAACTTTTTCCGCTATATCCCAATTCATCGACCGTCTGAGCGAAGAACAGGCCAAAGAGATTGTTTCCTTTTTGCCGGGATTGCTGAGTGCTTTGGGTGACAAGCGGGAAGGAGAAACCAGGATTTCGCAGATTTTGGGTTACATTGTTGCCACCGCGGAAAAAGATCCGGATCCGGACCATGCGCTCAAAGGTCTTAAAGCGGCATATCAGCTGGCCAATACCCTCAAGGCATCCCAGGATTCAAATAAGAATCTCGAGGTATACAAGGCACGGTTTCTTGCGCTGGTAAAACTGCTCCAGGGATTGCCGCAGTCCGCCAAACTCGGCGAGGATGAGGAGCTTTCCTTTATAGTGGGCTCGGTGATGGCCGCGGCGCAATACGGAAGCAACGCGGACGGGCTTTTTAGGGAGCTGGAGGCGGCGGAAAAGTTTGTCCAGGGCCATCAAGCCGGTGATCTTAACCAACTGTTCGCCGCCGTCCAACAAATTTTGTCGCAGTTTGATATTGCCTTGAGCGAGGAGAAGCGGCTGCCCACCTTGATAGGACTGGCCATTGCCAACGGCCGGGAAGGAAGAACGTTTGCCGAAACCTTGAAAATTCTTGAGGGCGCGGGAAAACGCATGCGTATGGCGGGTCCCAATCAGGATGGATTCGTGAATAAAGCGCAGGCGCTGAAATTCCGGGATGATTTCTATGCCGTCCTGAGACGCATTGAACCGGGCATTGATCCGAAGCCGGATCCAGCCGGATTGCTCGGCGAAGTACAGGCCGTGGAAATAAGGAATGGAAGTTACCGCATTGAGGCGGGCGTTGTGGCCAATGGACGGAAACTTGCGGAACGCGCCGATGACGAACAGATTAAAGCCTTAAAGGCGGAACATTTTGCGCTTGTCAATAATTTGGGAGAACAGGTCCTTCCTGGAAAGGAACAGGCCCATTTTCTGGGGTATCTTTTCGGGACTTCGGAAAAAACCACGGACCCCGCCGCGGCGCTTGAAACTCTGAAAGCGGCCAATAAATTAGTGGCCGAATTAAAGGCCTCCAACCGGCTCGAAAATTACCGGGCGAGATTCCTGGCCCTGGGAAAAACTTTAAGCGGCATACCCCAGGATGCCCAGATGAAGGCCGACGAGGAGTTTTCACTGATCGTAGGCGCTATGATGGCGGCCGCAAACGAAGGCAAGGATGCGGTGGGCGCTTTTGCGGATTTGGAAGCTGCGGAAAAATTCGCGGCCGGCGCCAGGGCCGGAGAGCCCGGAAGATTGTATGCCGCGGTGAACGGAATCCTGGGTGTGTTTGATGCGCCTGTGCCCGATAAAGAAAAATTCTCGACACAGATGGGATTGGCCATAGCGAATGGGCGAGAAGGAAGAAGCGCCGCGGATGCGCTCGAAATCCTTGAGTCCGCCCATAAAAGAATTTTGGATGCCAAAAACGGAGGATTTCTGAACAAGCAACAGGCCATCCGATTCAGGAATGATTTTTATAACCTTTTACGGAAGATAGAGCCGGATCTCGATCCCGCGAAAAATTCCGCGACACTGCTCGGCGCCGTGCAGGCCGTGGAGAGGAAAAAGAAAAATTACAGTTCGGAAGCCGTTCTGGTCAACCGTGCCAGCGTGCTGGTCAAAAAGGCGGCTGAAACCCAAACACTGGAAAAACTAATGAAAGGCCGGCGCGATTTGATGGCGGCCATGAAAATCGAGGTAACTCCCTCCGAAGAAAAGGCGCACGTTCTCGGATATTTTCTGGGCACCGCAAAAGAAGAATCAGATCCGGTCCGTGCTTTGGCCAAACTCACGAAAGCCGCGGCTTATGCCGTCCGCCTGAACCGTCCGCTTAACGACGGTACGGGGGATACGGGAATGGACCGCGTCTATAAGCATCATTTGCCATCGATCCGGGTTATCCTGCGGATGAAAGAAAGTGAAGAACTCACGGCAGAAGAAAAGAATACGCTGCTGATCGGCTGGGTGATGGCCAATGCGGAAGAAGGCAAAACTGTGCAGGAAACCGTCAAACGTCTCAATGCCATCCATGAGCAGGTCAATCGCGCGGCTGATGGCAAGCAAACCATTGACTTAAACAAATCCATGGAAAATTTAAGGGTCTTGACCGCTCATTTGGGCATGATCCAGGACCCTGACAGGATGCAGCTTGCATCCGTGGCCATGGGCTGGTTTGCCGGCATGGTGAACAAGCATGAAAACTATACGGATTCGGCCCAGCTTCTTGCCGCGGCCAGAAAACTTGGCGATCAAGCCACGGCCAAAGATAAAAATGCTCTGGTGAGAGCCAAAGGCCAGTTGATCGGGGTGATCGGGAAACTCGACCAACCGGTAAAGACGGAAGAAGAATTGGCCCATATGATGGGATTTGTGATTGCCGCGGCGCGTTCCGGTGAAGCCGTGGATGCGGTGCTGTCGAGACTGGGGCTTCTTGAACAGCTATTGCGCCGTGTTGATCAAAATAAGATTAACGAGATCAAAGACAAAATTATCGAGCTTCACAAGGCCCTGGCGAACCGCGCGGTGCCGGAGGAAGAAAAATTGGGCCTGTGGCTTAGCTGGTTTTTAAACGATGCCACCAAACCGGAAGGATTTGCCCAGGCGAACCAGACATTGGACCGTATGCTCGCACTTATCAGAATGCTCAACCGCCCTGTTCCGGGGCAAAAGCGGGCCGAACAACGCATAACAGGATTGGCCATGGTCAGCACAAGAATACCGGGCATTCCTGAAGTAGCAACCGATGCCGCGCCTGGAATTCTAATGGAAGATGTTGTTCTTGCCCAGGCGCCGGCCGCGGCGCTCGTGAATGATCTGGACCGCCGTATGGAAAAAGCGTCCGCCCTTTACAGCGCGCTTTTTGACCAGGATATCCGGATCGACCGGCGCTCGGTCACGATGCCGGGCTCCAAGACAGAAGCCTATTTCATGGGCTGGCTGAGAGCAGCTGTTCAGGAAGAGGGCAGTGACTTGAAGGATTCGCTGACCAACTGGGAAAAGAAAAGTGATTTGCTGACCGGCGTATTGAAGGATAAAGCCAAGAGAGAGGCTTTGCTTAATTTGGTCTTTGAAACCACTCACGGTTTAAAAGGCAGGAAGATTGTGGACCGCGATAAAGAGTTTGCCGCATTTAAAGCCAATTTGGGCAATGCCGATGTGCAGGGGGATGTGATTGCTTTGGGAATCGGGGGCGCAACCGATCCCGAAGGATGGGATCGCTGGCTGGCCAAAATGAACACCGTGGTTCAATATTTGAACGATCCGGCCAAAAGAAAACAGGGCATGCAAATGGCCGAGGGATTTTTCAGGGTTTTCCTGGGAAAAGACGAGGTGCCGGACATCAATGACGCCTCGGTTTTGAGCGACAGAAAAGCGAAGTCGTTTTATTTGTCGTGGCTGGCATTTGCCGCGGTACAGCGCGTTGGAGAGCCCGAGGAGTCCTGGAAAGAAGCGGTGGAAAAAACCGGCAGTTATATGGAGCTCTACAAGGACCGTGCCCGCTACGACCGGATCGCCAAAGCGGTTGAAACATTTTATAAGGAAATAGGGCAGGAGCCGGACACCTACCGGCTGATCCTGGCTCAAAAGGGGAGCAGCAGGGCCAATGCGGTCAACTTCGGCCGCATCATCGGATGGACTTCCTTTTATTTTAATATTCAAAAAGACCTTGAAATCGCGAAGAAACCGGCCTCTCTGGACGACGTTCTGCCCGAATTTGAGCGCAGACTCAAAGATGCCGCCTTGATTAAAACCCAGGTCGAGGATATTTACGTCAAACTTGGCATTGAAAAAGGGCCGTACCGAATCCTTGAAAATCCCGAGGATCCGTTCAATACGGGCATTAATTTTGGACGCTTGATTGCCTGGGGGCGTTTTTTGGACGACATTCGCTATGAAATCAAGCGGGACACGGGCCGCGTGTTTGACATGACGAAGGAAGCGGACCGCAAGGCCCTGGTTGCCGAACTCGAGGCGAGGGTTGCCGGGGTGGTGAAACATCGCGATAAAGTTGAGGTGTTTTACAGAAAAACCGAACTTTATGAGGCTCTGCACAAAGTGCTTGCCAAGGAGCTTGAAGAAAAATTAAAGAGAGCGCCTTCTCAGCTTGAAATCCGGAAAGAAATCAATGACCGCTTTACCAAAGAAGCTGGTGAGGCTGCGGATAAATACCAGGTACTGGATTATGAAAAAATCGAGGCCTTTCTTCAGCCGTTTATCGCAAAAAAGGAAGTGAGCGTGAATTATAAGCTGCGCGATGATCCGGCCGATCCCTTTACCACGGGCTTGCTTTTCGGGCGGGTGATTTCATGGGAGCGGTTTTTCAGAAAATACGTGCCTATGCAAAAGGATGAAACTGCTGAAAGTGTTTTTGCCAGAATGATCGACAATCTCGACAGCCCTCCCTTTGTCGAATATTTGTATCCCGAGATGGTCAATGACCGGGCTCTTTTGGCCGACTTTGCCGCCAAAAAAATATCCCTGGATGAATTACTGCTCAACTCACGGATGTCCGGTTCGGTCACCTATTGGGCTACGGGGGGGACTCTCAACAATGCCCGGCTGGAATTTGATGACAAAGCCCGGGCAAAATTCATGCGCGCTTTTTTTGAAAATGTCATCCGCAACCGCAGCAATCCCGACTACCTCAAGACCCGCACCAGGGACGAAGCTTATGACCGCAAAATCATGGCTGATCCGGCGCTCAATCTGGATGAAAAAAGAGAGCGCATGAGAATGCCGGGTTTTGAGGCTTTTTGGGCCAGACTGCGGACCCATCATGAGGTACGGAACAAAATACCCCAGGCGGAAATAGAACAATTGATGAATAAAATTTTCGCGGAATTGCAGAGAACGCGGGAAGGGCGGTACGGAGACAAAATCAACCGGGAATTTGTAAAATTCCTCGAACAGCTGGAAAACGAAGACCGGCTGGGGGAAGTGGACACCCTGCTGGGAGATATAGCGCTCCGCGTGGTCAACAAAAGACTGACGGAGGATGAGCGGGGACAAATTTACAACAATGTTATGGAGGTGGACCGCAAAACCAGAAAGGAATTAGGATATTCGCTTCATGCCAGCGAACTGATTTACTCGGCCCACGATCTTCTTTACCGCTCGGGTTATGCCGGGAATAATTCGCCCTTGGGAAATGCGCGGTTGAAGTATTACGAAAAATTGCTTGATTCACTGCTTTCCGACATTCCCTGGCAGGCCAAAACTTTCATCAAGCAGGCTTACCGGGATTTGTATGACTATGAGTTGGTTGAAATCAGCGATTACGACATTCAGCAAAAGCGCAAAACGCTTGAGCTTTTTCCGGAAGATGAACGAAAACCCCATGCGGATGTCACCGAGCATTTTATAAGGCAGCACCGCGCGGACGGGCATTTTACCGCCAATTTCACGGGTGAGGAAATGTACGGCCTCCTGAACCCCAAAGACCCGGGCGTGAACACCTTGACGGGCATCCTGGAGCGCTTGATCCTCCCTTTTGAACCGGAAAATTTTCCGAATTATGATTTGACGATTCAGACCTTGCGGGATATGGCCAAAAAAGGAGGCAAGGACCTGACCGATGAGCAATTATTCGATATGTTTTTAGGTTCGCAGCCATTCCGCGATATTTATCACAAGATTCATATGCAAAGTTCTGAAAAACCGGCCAATGAGAGGCCGCTTTCATCGTATGACCTGCTTTCAGCCATTCATTTCAGAAAAACACACGGGGAATCCTTGAAGGTTTTGAGGGAGGTTTATGCGAAAGAGAAGGGATTGAATCTCGCGGATGTGAAAAAAATGCCCTTGACGGATTTGCTGGCTGATTTCGCGGATCCCAAAAACAAAAAAATACAGGAAGCGTACCGCGAAGTGCAAAAAATAAACCCCGCTATCCATTCCGTCTATAAATGGCAATTGCTGTCCCAAAGCCTTGTCCGCCTGAAACGTTTGAGCGAAATCATGCACTTTTCGTTAAAAGAGAAAGTCGAAGAGAGGCGGACTCAATTTATCCTGCCGATACTGGGATTTTTTGCGGCTATGGCAGCCTTCATGGCGCGCAAGATGCTTTTAAATCTTTGGGCGCAAATCCGTCTTCGATCAGCTTACAAAAAATACCGCCGCGGGCCGCCTCCCGGTTCTCCCACGCCTCCGGCCGGAACACCACCCTCGCCGGCACCTGGGGGCACACCGGCACCCACTACTCCGATACCCGCTTCTGCGCCGGCTTCACCATCATCCACAAGCACTGCTGCCCCTGCTTCCACGACGACAACCGCTCCGCCGTCCGCGGCCACAGGGTCAAGCCTGGGCGCAGGCAAGGCGCCCAGGCTGTCGGGCCGCGACCGTACAATTGCCGAGGCCATTCGCCAGACTCAGGCGCCGGGCTCAGACCGCGTCGCTGATTTAATTCTCAGCGGGGAAGTCGAGATTGTCCGCGGCAAGGATACCTTCCGGAACCGCCCCGGCCGTTATGAAACCCGCACCTCAGCCGACGGAACAAAAACGCACCGGATTTATATTAATTCCGCCTTCAGGAAAGTCGCAATAAAACGCGGCGATGAGTCTTCGAAAGGATTAAGCATTCTGGTCGAAGCCATGATCATTGCCCATGAAGCCAAAGAAATCCTGGTCGGCCAGGAGGACTTGGATGCCGAATCAGCCGCCATGTTGTTTGAAAATTCCGTGCTCCGGGCCACGCTGGTGCAAAACAATATCAAAGAGCCTGAAGAGGTGAATGCCTTTATCGACGATCTTGCCGGATTTATGGGAGATGTCTGGAAGGACCATCAGGTAAATACCGCGGACATGGTCCGTTTAAACCGCAAATTACTGCGCATTCCGGACTTTCAAACCCTCTACCAGCCTTTCAGTTTCTGGCTTTTGTTCCGGCCCCTGACGCTTTTCCGATGGTTTATGGCCCATTTTTTTACGCGCCAGGTTTTGAATTCTTATTGGGCCGAGAGGCAAATGCTCAAATTCAGTTTCCGTAAAACTTATCAACATTTAAGAGCCCATGCCTCTCCGGCCGAAATCGCAAAAATGAACAAAGACCTGGCGGAAAGGGCGCAAGTCCGGCGGGAAATCCGTCGGGCCATAATGGAGGCCGTAAGAGAAGCCCCCGCCCGGTTGTACGCGCTGGCGACACGCCAACCCGAAAAAAAGCCGGCGCAAGCGGGCACGTCCATGATGGATGTGTTAAAAGGCATTCCCAACCAGCTATTTGCTTTTCTGGCGGGGCAATGGGCGCCACGCCCGGCTCAATTAGCCGGGGCGCACGCGTATTACGCCAAAGATTTGGATCGCGACCGGGGCGCTCATCCCAGCTATGCGGGAAAGAGAATTCTTTTCTTTCTGGGAGTTATTGCCCTTATCGCCACCGCGGTTTTTCATATTCAGAACATCATAGTGCTGAATCAAACCCTCGCAAGCGTGGGGTATTTGCGCGATCTTGCCGAAGTGATTTATCACACCAAGCCGTTTATCGGGAAAATGCTGGCCATCGGGGGACTGGGCTATGGGTTTTCTATCTGGCTGATATGGATGGGTTATAACAAGCCTTTTCAAACCGTGCCGGACATGGAAAAAATGGCCCAGCAGGAGCGGGTTTATGATGTGCCCGGCAAGCGGCCCCTCACGCTGGATGAAAAAAGAACTCTTTATTCCGGAATTTGGGACAAGGCGCTCAAAGTCATGGGCCGGCATATGGCCCGCCGCTTTGGCGCGGGGAGCTACCAAGCCCTGAACCCGTTCGATTATTTTATCCATGGCAATCCCCAAAGGCCTTTTCACACTTTCTTTTTTGGCATCGGCAATCTGAACACGCCCGTCTCAGCCTGGTTCTTTTGGCTGCGTGTCACGGCCATGACCGGCATTGCCTGGGTTTTTTACACGGCCATTGCCAGCTGGATGATAGCGCAGGGATTTTTCTTCTGGGGCGATGCGTTCATATATCCCTTTCTTGTTTTTGCCATCATCATCCTGGTCAATTTGACCATTGACGCCGTTTTCGGAATGGCATTCTATGTTCTTTCCGGCATCCATATCGGGCTTTTACTGCTGGGAATCAACGTGTGGGCGGCCAATCCCGTGCTGGCTGTTGCTCTGTCCGTGGTTTTTGTCATTGTTTTTTATCCCCTGCTTTCCGCGCCCAAATACATGCCAATAGACCCGGGCGTTGAGAACACGGGACTGGGCCCGGAATACCGTACCATCAATCTTCCGGCCGCCCTCATTATGGGAAAGGGGGCCCAGCCGTTTCTTGACGCTTCCTTCGCAACCCTTCTCCAAAACCCGGATTACAATTTATTCATCGCCCCGATGTCCGATGCCACGGATAAAAATAATATGGATGTTCCGTGGGCTTACGTAGAATCACTGCGGAATAAATACAAGGAACGTTTTCCCGAATCGGCCGGAATCGCGGACAATTTCGGAATTATTTTTACCAATCATCCCAACCGCGGAAAAACGGGAAGGTACGGCCAAATCCTTCCGCTGATCGTGTTGGGAGAAGACCGCATTCTTGCTTATACCAGCAAGCGGTTTGTAACGGGAGTCCCCGGTGCCCCTTACACCACGTCATTAAATGTGAAAAGCGGCGTGGCGGCCAATAATCCGACCATTTCCGTGGCCTATGATTTAACGGCGGCGGCTAACCCGACGGGCCGGGCTTATATGGAAAGGGTCCAGCAAATCGGCCGGGATCCCGATTTTCCATTTTTGCATTTTGCGCCGCAGGATGCGGATAACCAATCTCCAGCCATGACCTTGGGCCGTATGCAGGAGCTTTTGAATCATGCCATAGGCCGGTATCCTTTTGATCCCTATGTATGGCGGGGGCCGAACGATGCGGATGGAACTCCCAATATCAGTCTCCGGGAATTAAGAAACCGCGTTAATCGAGCGGCCGCCCTGCTGGAAGAAGTGAGGGTGCGGTATAAAGCGAAATACGGTCGTGATATTGACCCGGATAGCATCGATGAACTCGAACCCCTGCCCGCTGATTTGAGCGCTCCCGTTGATTTGCGCGTGACACCGGTGCATCCCTTGCGAATCGCCGGCGATGCGGAGGCATTGGCCATTCAGGAACTGGTTCATACCATCAATTTTATCAAAGGCGGATTTTCGGAGGCAGAAGCCCGCCAAAGAGCGCAGGCGGCCATGGCCGCTCCGGATCGCGCCGCTAAACTCGCCTTACTGACAGTTCCGGGCCGCGTGTTCCGCACGTTGAAACTTGACTGGTGGCCGGGCGGTAATTTGAGATTAGCGGGCTCCAAACTGGCGGCCAATCCGCACAAGGGCGGTATCCAGGCACGCCTGACCATCAACAATGCCATCGAAACCCTTTTTAATTTTGACGAATTGATCGCCAGAGAGCTCCTAAGCCCTCAAGCGCAGGCCTTGAACGATGTTTTGGGCCGCATGAATTTTTACGGCAAGGCGCCGGCCATGAACGCCATCCTTTACATGATTCTGGTTCTGTTTCTTGAAAAATTGGAGCTCATCAACATGAGCCATGACCATAAAGAATCACCCTGGATCAATTTTACCTATGACGAGAGCGTGATCATGACCGAAGGCGCCGTGTTCAGCAAAGCACCGGCCTTTTTCCAGAAACTCCGCTGGTTCCGCGGCGATGACCGTGAATTCCTGTCGCATCATCCGGCCTTGGGAGAGGCCCTGGATTCCGTCCGGCGAAATATTTATTTCCCGGCCAAGCAACGAAAAGTCAAGCAGGTGCCTAAAGTTTTGGCTGAAATTGAACTGGCCCTGGCCGATTACCGGGCCTTGAGCGCGGTGCCGGGAACGGCTGCGGCCCCGGCGGGCACAGTCAGTGATTCTTTGATGAACATCATTGAGAATATGGACACATTGCACGGAGAAAGAGTTTGGGACAGGCCTTATCTGGATTCCAAAGGAAAACAAGTAAAAGATTGGGAAGGCAACGTTCTTAATGAGGGGGAGGTTCGCGCAACCCAGCAGGGCAGTCCGAGTCACGGAGCCATGACCGGTTTGTATCAGGAGGTTTCAAAATATTTGCAGAGAGTGCCGGCATTGTACGTGGACAGCGGGGTGCCGCTGATCAAGCCGGACGGCAGTCCCTTGACCGAAAAAGATGCCGCCGGAAACCAGGTCCCGGTGCGGCAAATCAATACCAACGACCGGTACCGCGAACTTCATGCCAAGGAAATCGAGCACCTCATCCGGGCTTTGGAGGCCAAGGGCACGGAGCTCAATGCCAGCAGTTTGGGCGCCAGGGAGCGGGAATTGGGCAAACGGTTTTTAAAGCTGGCGGTCGAGCTCAAAGAGGCGCAGCTGATCATGGCGGATGCCACTCCGCCCGTGGACCGGCCCATTTTCAAGGACAAACAGCACCCGAGCGCTGCCGCGAATTACATTTTGCACAATTTTCTTTTTGGGCCTATCGGCGAGCTGGCATTTTTCCTGTGGCTGATTTTGAGAATTGTGGCCGGAGGTTCCCCTCTTGGAATCCAGCAGATGCTGCCTTTCCTGGCTTTTTATTTCCTTTACGGCACCATGGCCTTTTTGCTGGGAAGCGCCAAATTGCCGCGGCCGGGCATCATGCTGATTTGGCTGCCCATCACGCTGACCCGGATGGCGTTCACCATCCTATCCAACCTGTTCAGGAGCTTCATCGGAATGATCCGCGCCCCGTGGAGACAGGACACGTTTTACACCCTTAAGCGTACAGTCCAACTTGTCAGATCACACGGAATAGGTAAAGGTGCGTATATCGGTGCAGCCGTGGGAATTGTGTTCGGTTTGTTTGTGGGCTGGACCTTGGGCTTTGGCTGGATACTTGGCTTGGCCTTGGGATTGGGGGTAGGTCTGGTAATCGGACGGATCCTGGGTTTGGGTGCCGGCTTGACTTTTCTCTTCCAAATGATATGGAATGAGCCGAATGTCAAAAAATTCCGGGAAAGTTTGATCATGACCCCGATTTTTATATTTCCTCTGGCTCCCTGGGAAACTTTCATGAGCACGCAAAAATATCTCCAGCATATCATTATCGGAAATATCCAACAGGCCCTGGGATCCAAAGAAGAGCTGGATTTGCTGACCGAATGGACTCCGCAGGGGCAAGTGAATAATTATTTCAAAAATAATCTTCCGCTCTGGGTCATTTACAAATTGCACCGCCACGCCGTGTTCCTGTTTTTCGCGCTCTTTATTTTTATGCTGAAATATTACCCGTATAACGGTCTTATATTTCCGGCCATGACGCTTGCCGTCTACACGATTTTCAGTTCCATGCTCATGGGATCCCTGCTTGACTATATCCAGTCCAAGCCGATACTTCCCGGCACGGTTTTGGGCACTTTGGTCCGTTTCACCAATGATTATTTCATGAGATCGGTGGGAACCCGGACCCAGGAACCCGAACTGGATGCGCTTAAAAATTTTGACAAATATATGGATGAACAGCTTAAAAAACAGGGCGGAAGCTGGAAATATCTTCTCAATTTTATGAGAAATGACGAAGGAGAGGCCTACACGGCGGGCTTAGCGGGATACTTAGATACGGATCTGGCTATCATCAAAGGGCGGGTTTTCCGGAAATTGCATCCGCGCCTGGCCTGGATCACGGACCGGGCCCGGTTTCTGATCGGGTTGACGGCATTTTTGGTGAGTTCGTGGCTCATGCTCATGGGATATTATTCTTTTATGTGGCATTTCTGGAATTTGCTCATGCTGTGGGGATTTTTTCTGGCTTTTCTGCCGGTTTTATACAAAGCCAATTATTTGGCCCGAAGGGCCATGCCGGAAGGAATTGTGCGGACCGTTGGTCACGGGGCCGTATCGCTCGCTTCCCATCTGGTCACATTGCAACTCATGGTGAATGTCTTGGTCCTGGCCAAAATCGCCAAGGTCTTTTTTGTAGGAATATTTTTCCTATTGATCGGTCTCAACAATGAGGAAACGCGCTTTGTCACCAAAAAATTGCCTGAAGTTATCACACAGTTGAGAACCGACGTCCTGGAGTCAGAGGAGCTTGGCATTCCGGATCGTTTGAGCGGCTGGCTCCATGACGTGACAGACCCTGACAGAATGTTCCCGGCTAAACGCAAACAGACGAAGCCGGAAGTCATAAAGTCCATCAAAGATGAAACCAGACAGCGGCCCGAACCTACTAGCCCTTTTGAAGTATCGCCTGAATTTGAGAAATTGGGAGAGGAAATCTCGGGCGTTGACGTCAAGGTGGATAAAAACGCGACGCACGGTTTTGTTTCGCCGGATCAGGTTTATGACCAGGTCGCCAAAGAATGGAAGATCTATCTCAAGAATGATCCAAGACCGGAAGAAGACCGCGGTTATAAACCCAAGCTGCTGGTGCTTTATGACCCGGACCGTGGAGGAAAATATTATCATGACCTGACCACGGACCGGGTGGTTATCAATTACGGCGCAAAGGATTTTGATTATAGAGACCCGGTTCAATTCCATCAGGTTTTCACGGCTGCCGTCAATCTTTCGATCCGCCTGCAGGCCCAGGCGAAACGCGGTGAAATCCGGGCCCAATCACTGGGCAGTGACGCCAAGGAAAGAGTGCTGAAACTTTTTGCCGCAGACCGGCAAAAGGACGGCCTGGGCACGATGAGCATTATTGCCCTCAAGGGAAATGCCCCTGAAATCGTGGCCCAAAGAATTCAGGAAAAGATGTCTCCGGGGGGATATGGCGTCCTCGTCTTACCCAAGCGGCCGCTCGAACCAAAGGAAGTGATGACCCGGTGGGGTCACACGGGCATTCGCGGGATGACAAACTCCCTGAAGTCCCGTCCCGGGGCCGATACTGCTTTGATCGACCGGGGACTGTCCTTGATCGATGCCGATAATGTGGCGGCATTTGGCCCATGGCTGCTGGATCTCAGACAATTTTATGAAACCAATGCTTCTGCTCTTGATCCCAAATTCATCCGTGACGCCAAAAAACTTCAGAAGGTTTACGATTATCTCAGCCGGGATTTGAGATCGATTTTCCTGATCCGGAAAGTGCCGAGAGCTGAAGCGGACCGCTTGCTGGGCCTGGCCGAAGGAATCACGAATCATCAAAGCCCCGAACAAACCTACATGAAAGCGATTGTCGGCAAGACCAATCCCAATGAATGGGCCCCGGGCACGCTGCGCCATGACATTATTTTACCGGAAGCAACCGCGGGCGCGATGAAGGCGGACCTGGATTCCATTATTGAAATCGGATTGGATGGCGCTGCGGCGCTGGTTGCGGTCAATGGCATTCATTCCGCCAATGAAGAAGAGCTGCCCGCCGAATTATCCCTGCTGACCGAAGAGGAGGCTCTGGAAATCCTGCGGTTTATCGAAGCGCAAAGCTTGGGAGACGAGACTCAGCTGATGTCTGGAAAAATGGGCGAATTGGAGGGAGCGCTGGCGGCAAAGCTGGAACTTGGCGAGACGGAAATTCTGGAATTTTGGGAATTGGCGGAAGCCGCGGGTTTCGAGCCCACGGATACGCCGCTCGTGATTCTGTCAGATGACGCTGATGCCGGTGCTTTCCGCAATACCCTGGCCGCGAATGAGACGGTCGTGCTCCGCCGCAGCAATTTAAAATCAAAGACTGCACTGAATTTGATTTTGCAGCATGAAAAACGCCGGTTGATGCTGGAATCGTCACGCATGGAATTTCCCGTTGCGCCCGAGATGAGAGCGCTTTTGCTCACCCGGTTGAGCGTCCTCGATTTTCAAACCATGGCCCCTGCCGTCCGGGATGAGATTCGCCAGGCCATGGACCAAGGCCTGTTGAGTGATAAGGACCTGACCGCGGCAGTGTTGTTCAGCGCATCAGCCCAGCTGGATAATGAAGCCAAAATTCTCAGGACCATGGTGCGGGCGCTTATAGACCGCTCCCCAGCCATCATTTCCGAAGCCATTCGCGCCTTGGATTTGAAAGATATTTTGTTTGATCTTGATCGGCTTATCACCAATCCCGAGCGAAAAGACAAAGTCAAGGGCATCTTGGGGCTGAACGACGAGGCCATAGCCGCCATCAACGTCAGTTTTACCAACGTCATGTATGAACTTTCGTACTATGGGCCGGGGGTTTGGCATTCGATCAATAAATTCAGAAAATTGATGCCGCTTATTTTAAGCGGCCAGCTGCCCTATTTTGGTGCGCATCTGAAAACAGCGACGGATATCCGGGCTGAGCAAGTGGCGTATTCTGACGAAAAAGCGCGGGGAGTCACGTATCCCGAGAATGCAGAAAGTCACGTGATTGCCTTTCCCAGACACCGGTATTTTGGCTCCTTGAGCCAGGTTATCTACACATTGCATGAAGCGATCAGCCGGGGGCAATTGAAGGATGGCCCCATGGCCGTACTAACGCCCACCGGGGGACAAGGGGTCCGGAGTTTTCATCCTGTTCTTACCCTGGGGTATGGCGTCAAGCCCCTTACATTTTCTCCTCTGGGGATCCGCTACGCGGATCTCACCGACATTCAATATTTGAATTATTGGAATGAGCATAATTTGAAGCAGGGTGGAGTCGTTATCGGTTACAGCGACTCGGTGAATCATTCTACAGGCGAACTCTTTTTTGGCGATGATCCCATCATTGCAGGACAGCGGTTTGATGTCATTGTTGTCGGGCGGCGTTATGATCCGCAGGATCCGAAGCTTCATGCCCTCGGAAATATTAAAATCGACAAATCCGCTAAAACTCATGCCAAACCCATCCTGTCATTCCATGAAAAACCCGAGGTTTTGGGAGACGAGGAAGTATACGGAAGCATCGGGGATACCTGGTGGAGCTGGAATTTTATTCAGGATTTATATCAGGAATTAACCACCACGCTGGCCTCCAACGGCAGGCCCTTGATCGAATTTCATCTGGATATTGCGCTCCATATTTTTGAAGCCGCCACCAATCCCGAGGCCTTTTCAAAACGCCACATCCCCGGAGACCGGCTGACCGGTCATATGCCCATGAACCCGGAGGACCGGGAAAAAGTGGCCGAAGTCATGAGGCGTCTTATCAAGACGCCGGGAAATCCGGGCGGAAAATACGCGTTTGGATTTGTTGATATGGGCGAAGGCTCGGTTTATGACTTTGCCGATGATAACGCACGCGATTTCCGGGGTACCTTGGGCCTGCACGGAAATCCGGAAAAAAGAGCGGCCGCCGGAATTGTGCCCGTTGATGATGGCAGGATCATCAGTGACGGCAGTTATGTCGGGACCCCGAATTCGGTTTCCCAAAGTTCCGTCTTTTTGGGCAGGAATTCTATTTCCCAAGTCCGTTCGCCGGGCGAATTCGTTTCCTTTAACTCAATGGCAAAGAGGGTGTCCGCGTCAGGTGACGGAATGATCGCTTCATTATATGAACCTCAGGATGAGGTGAAAGTTGCGCCGGGTCAGCTGCTCGGCGATTTATTCATCCGTGAACGCCAGGAGGAGGAAAGTTTTCTGGATCTCTACGACCGGCTGAAATCGGACCGCATGCCGGATCACTTTTACGCGCCGCGTTGGAGAGAATTGAAAGAAAAATTGGCGGCCGGGGAAGCCTCCCTGGACAAGGCCCGTTACGATGAAGCGCTTTATGAACTCAAACTTAACTTGTGGAAAGAGACGACCTCGCCTGAAAAAAGTCTCTTGCGGGGACAGGTGCGCAAAATCCGTCTGCCGTCCTGGATTGAACTACCGGTCAAGGACAAAGTCGAACCCAAAGCGCTGATCCTGGATGTTGCAAACCCAGAGGCCTATGCTCAAAGACAGCTTGCGGAGTTATTCGTATCGTCATCGGCCATCGAAATCGCTATTCTCACGGAGGCTGAAAACGTCGAAAAAGTGTTTAATAGCATTCCGAAGCAAATACGCGAAATGCGGAGAATTCATATCTATACCCGGGATGGTATGCACGGATACGGAGCCAGCCCGACGGGTGCTCTTGAACCTTATTTTCATCAGAAAAAACCCCGCATCCCTGATGTGCTGAAAGATTTCAATAAAAAACTCAAGGACAAAGGTTATGACCGGAAACCCCATGAAATTTTTCTTGTAACAGATGACCTGGAATCGGCAGATTCACCCGTGGTTACTTATCAAATGCCGGGCATCATGACCATTTACACGGGTTCCAAAAAAATAAAGGTTCCTTCGTATGTGATTGATTCCGATTTTAAAGGCGCGGAGGGCGTTGAGAAAATTATACGGACGCTTATTGGGGCGGCTAACGGAAAATATATCTGGTACACACTGCCCATCTGGAACAATCGCTATACGTTTGAAAATTTGCGGAGGCAAATGGACCCGGACTCAATCTTTTTGTTTCATGAGCAGGTACTGCCGGCCGCGGCGGAAGAAGCTTTTCTTTCCGATGTGCTTAGAAATGCGTCTTCGGAAAGTACGGCCCAGAATGCTTTGGCCAAATATTCCCGGCTGGCAGCGGCGTTCAACGCTATCCGGCTCGCGCAAAGCGGTAACGCCGGCACGTTGACGGAATATGTCTACGACCGCCTTTTGCTCAAGAGCGATGTTCTGGGAGGGCTCAAGCCGGCCGAACAGAATGCCATTCTCATCATTGCCGAAAGGCTGGGCTGGATATCGAAACGCGGGGATTTATTGCGGGACAAGGATTCCGGCATCTATTCCAAGGTCAGAACGGTCCAGGAAAAAATCCTGAAAGATGCGGCGCTGGCTTCCGTGAATGCCCTCGATCTGGCGATCCGGGCCAGAGAATGGGATGAAGCACGGGAACAGGTGGGGAAAGTCCGCTTGAACCTTCAAAATTTGCGCGACTTGCCCGCAGAAGACACCGTAACGCCTGCGGATTGGCAGAGTGAATGGGCAGATAGATTGGTTGAAGAGAGAAGCGATGACCGCGCCCTGCTGCTTTTACCCTTGTTTGGAATGATTTTGGGGACAGCGGGAATACACCCCAAAACACTACAGCTGGGGCGTTCTGCCGTCGACGCGGCGCAGATTTATCTCAGCAAAGCGGCTTCATTGGGAGAAGGTGCCGGCTCTCTGACCTTTTTTCAAGCGCTGAAACTTACCAATTTGATGGGAGAAAATGTTGACTCAGTGTTGTTCGGGAAAGATCAAACGCGCGTGCTGGTGCGCTACATGGACCAAACTGAAAAGGTTTTTGATTTGTCGTCTCAAACTGAAGTTTTGAAGGGAAAGGATTTTGACGAGGCTTCTTTTACCGCAGGGCTTGAACCTGTTCCGGGAACGGATGTGGATTTGTCAACCCGGCCGGAATTGCAGGCCATTGCCGGAAGTCACACCCGGGCTTTCTTATCGCCCGACGGCTCTCTTTTGGTGGTTCAGGATGCGAATAATTTTACACGGGTTTACGACGTCCGGACTAAAGAAAAACTTCCCATTGATGTTAGTCCGAAAGTTAAAAAAATCACATTTTCACCCGACAGCAAATTAATCGTCACCGAGGACACCATCGGCAGGCTGCGCACCTTTGATGTGGCTTCCCGGCAGGATTTGGAGAGCGTATTCGGAAAGGTTGTGACCGGGATATTTTTCTCACCCGGGGGGACTTTGGTGGGGGTCAAACTGGGCGCCTCTTATAGCAAAAAAATTGGCCGCCTCTTTCAGAGCTCTGCGCTTTTGAATCATCCGAACATATTGGCTGGAATAAATTTATGGGGAGATCACGCAAGTTTTGTACTCAACTTTTTGGCCGAGCAGGTAAAAGAAGGGCGCATTCGGTCGGAGGAGGAACTGGAGCAGTGGCATGCCCTTTTCTTTAAAGTCAACGGCCGTATTCAGGACGCGACAATTTATTTGAGATTTTTCATCCGTAATGCCTACGAGGGACAGAACCTGGACCAAGTTGCGGCGCGCTACAATGAATTAGTTAAAAATGGAATCACGCCGCTTCCCAGGCTGTTGGCATCGGACCTAAGCCCCGAGGTTCTAAAAACCCAGCTGGAACTTTTCAAAACCGGCCAGGCCGACATCCGTAATCCCATTCATGCCGACTTAAATTACCATCTCTTTCTGCAGCGCGCGCTGCAATTTTATCATGTGAGCCGCAAAGGATTCGGCTATGAAGCGTTCATGGATTTAATCGAGCGGGCAAACCGGGGAGAATCCATTGAACGGAAAGTTGAAATTTCCCCAGATCAATTACGCGGCGTTCACAGCGTGGATTACGAGGCGCATTTGTTCCGCAAAAAACTTTTGGCCATTCAGGCGCAGGCGCAAAAGACCGGCAGGGAAGTGATTGTGGTGGAAAATTTAACCACCGGGGCCACGGCCATCAGCCCGGTCACTTATGAAAAAGGCGGGCAAAAATTCATACGGGACAGCAAACGCCCTGAAGGCCAAGACATCCCGGTCTGGACAGCCAGAATACGCTCGGACAATGCCCATACGAATGAATACCATACCCGGCCTGATCTTTTCACTGAGGAACAAACCCGTTATCTTCTGGAAAAACAGCCTATTGTGGTGGTGGTCGATACCTCCACTTCTGTCTTTGACCCGCGCCGCACTCTTCCGCATATCCCCGACGCTTTCAAGGGATACCGGAACTTCTTTATCGCATTGAATACTTTGCTGGGCTTACCGTCAGATGCCGGGGGCTTCAAAGTGAGCGGCGAATTTCTGGAGGCATTGAAGGGCTCCCATGCTTTCAATCAAATTATCGATAAGTATCCCGGGATTCCCAAAGGCGGCGAACCCTACACGCTTTTATTCGATTATCCCGGTAGCAAAGAATTAGCCACCCGCATTGCCATGCTGAAAGACCAGCCGGCCGGAAGACTGGAGCTAGCGGATATTAAAGGAGGGCCCGCTCTCATTTTTTATCAGGGCGCGATTGAGCCGGAGGCCGTGCCGCCCTATATCAACGAACTTTTTGTCGGGGGAGAATTCCGGCCTTCATTTTCAGATGATAATGTGCCTTTCCGCGAATTTGCTTTTGGATACCGCGACGGATATGGGATTACTTTTGCCCAGCCCTATGTTGACCGGGCACGTGAGGATTACAGCCTCCTCAACCGTCTTTTGGAGCGGGATATCCAAACCGTTGCGCTGGATCTTGACGGAACCCTGGCCTTGCTTGATCAATCGCTTTCCGAGCGCGCGGTGCAGGCGCTGGCAGGACTTTTGCTTCAGGGGAAGCGCGTGGTGATTGAAACCGAAGACGTTGTTCTTGAGGACCAGACAGCGCGCAACCGGCTGGATGACAGACTCCAGGGGCTGGTTGATTATATCCTGCAATCCGGGCGGCCAGAAGTTCTCGAAAATCTGATTGTCGCCGCCAATGGTGGAACCCTGGCTTACCGGCATCGCCCTGACGGCACCAAAGACAGGGAGGCCTTTCGGGCTTATAACGAACAAGCCCGCATGAAGTCCAATGAAAGAGCCGAAATATTGCGGATTTTGGATGAAAATTTTAAAGGCCGGTTTGAAATTGATACCAGGCCGCACAGGACCAATCAGGAAAGGCGGCTGGATGTGGCGAATTTGCAGAATCGCGATGAATTTCTGGCAAAATTAAACACCTTGTTTGAATCCCGGGGGCTGGCGTACCGAGCCTACAGCAAAAGCCCGACTGCCGTCAGAATTCACAAATCCAATTTTATCAAAGACGATTTTCTGGCTCATTTAATGCAGGCCGAAGGCCTGCCTGAAGAAAAAATCCTGATCGCATCGGACCGCGCCGGCGACAAGGCTCTGGACCGGCGGTTTTTGTCCCGGTTTAAACAATCTGTTTCTTTGAATGTCGGCCGCAAATCCGAAAGTGTGGCTGCTGAAAATCCGGAAATCATTCAGATGGAGCGCGGAATCGATGGAATGCTGGAGACCCTTGAAGGCCTGGCCGAAAACCGTTTTTTAGATATGGCGGCATTGCTTCCGCACCGCGCAGTCAAGGCCGCTTCACTGGGAGATCAGATCAGCGACGATCTGCAGGCCGAAATCCGCGGTGAAATTGCGAAAGCTGTCAGGTTCTTTTCCGAAGAAGTCCGTGACGCAAAGCGTTCCATTCTTTTGGTTGAGCCCGAAACCTTTTTTGACCTGGTGTTTTATCAATCGGGTATCCATACCCGCGCGCCCCCGAAATGGGTGCCTCAAATCCGCAAATTAATAAAAGATGAACGCATGGAAGCGGTCAAGGAAGCGGCGGCTGTGGACATTCCGAGGGCAGAAGCCGAACTCGCCCAGGCCCGGGCGGCGGCGGAAGCCTATTCGGACGGGGTCAAAAAGGAGGCCTCGGATTATCAGCTTGTTTTACAAAATTTCGACCGGGCCGCTAATATTTATGAACGGGTTTTGATCGGATTATTCTTTCCGAACGATGTGCTGCAAAAATATCAGGCGATTTACCGGGAAAAAGAGGCCTTTATCGCCCAATCCGGCCGTTCCGATGAACGCCCTCACTTCATTATTCCCGTTCCCACGGCTGACCGGCCCCAGGCCCTGCGGGGGCTTCTGGAAAGCATCCGTGATGAAATGAAGGCTTATCGCTATGGTGAAATGCATTATGATCCGCAATTTGACGCGCAGATGTTTACAAAAGTCACCGTGATTATCATTGACGGTTCCGCGGATGAAACGAATCCAGAAAACACGCGCCTCAATCGGGATCTCGTCCGAGAGATGATCAAGGCGGGAATCCGCGTATTTTACTGGTCGTCAGAAGAGCAGAAAAGGTTGATCAAAGGCGTGGTTGACGCTACGGGCGATCCGCAAACCGCTGAAACATTCGGCGTCACTTATGAACAGCTGAGCGACCCCTTGCGTCCGTTCGTCAAGAACCCATTTCCCTGGATACGCAATATTTCCATGGCCATCGCGTCCCAGCATTTAGATCCAAAACAAAAAAATATTTACAGCTGGCTGGATGACGATGAAGCCACCAGGGTTATGACGCTGAATGAATCGGACGCCGTTATTGAGCGGCATGCCTACAATCATTTTGGCCGCCGCGCTGAGCTTCTAGCGGCTCATCCTGATGCCAAAATCATCGGGGGCTATTATGACGGCGACTCCGCGCTTCCTCCCTCGGCCTTTTTATTCACTCATACCAAGGATTTACTGGCCTTTCTTAAATTTGCGCGCGAACATAACCCGGCCGATGTTTATGATCCTTCCGCGGTGGATATCCGGAAACATTATGCTTCCGCCGATCATGTCCGTGACCCCACCACCGCATGGTCGGTGGACGGAGCCAGGAAAGAGCTTACCCGGGAGCCGGGGTTTCTTTATTTAAGGAGTGAAAATGCCGGTAACCGTCTCAGCGATGTTTTTAGCGATTATTTATCACGCATTAATTTGGTTTTATTCGGCCAAAATATCACGCGACCCACCTTTTACAGGCCGGTAGACGGCATTGATTCGTTGGACCAGCTTGCATCGATAGGCGGCAAATATTTGATAGGCCCGAATGAGGCGATTTCCTATCCTGTTAAAACGGCGACGCAATACACGGGCGGCAATGTCATGATGACCGACGATATCGTGACCGGCCCCATCCCTTACCACCGCATGATGGCCAGGATGGAAGACATGGCGCACGGGCGGTTTATCTATCACACCCAGGGCCCGGTTATTATCCGTTCGCTCGGCATTCCGATCGTGCATAGACGGTCGCAGGAATACCGCCCATGGTTGGAAAAACAGGGCGCCGGCCTCCGCATCGCCAATGACACCAAGCACGTTTTGAGAAGTCATATCATGTTCAAAATCCTGGAACAACTGCTGACGGATTATAAAATCGATTCCGTCGAAAAATTCCGCGAGATGATGAGGACTATTCCGCGGGAGGAAATCGAAAGGCGTTATGACCTGATCGCCAACCCCAGCGTGCAGGGTTTCAGGCAGCTGGATGATGAAATTGAGTCGCTCCTCAGGGAAGCCGAAACGTATTTGGATGATACCGGCGCATGGTGGAATCAGGAGGGAAGATTCTCAACACCTAAAGGTCCGCTGATGGAGCTCCGGCTTTACATTGACAATGTCCACAAAAGCCTCAGGCAGGCGGTGGAAACCATTTTTGACCCAAGCTATAAGAAAGACACGCTCGATAAACTCGAAGAAAGCCTGCATGGGCTGCCGGCGGAGCTTGGAAACTGGGAGCAGATTGTCCGTGTGCTTAAAGACAGGCGGCAAAAGGATGTTCTGGCAGAAGCCGAAAGTCTCGGCGCAGGCCAGGAAATTAGGCTGGTCGGGGCTTCAAAGAGCGGAAAAACATACGTTGCGGCCGAGGTGGCAAAGATGCTGAATGCGGTGGTGGCCAATGCGGGCACTTTTTACCGCCTTCTGGCTTGGAAAGTTATGGAGGAAGAAAAAGATCAGGCCCGGTCTTGGGATGCTTCCAGCCTGCAAGCGTTGATCGAAGACCTTAAGTCCAAAGTGAGTTTCCGGACCGAACGGGTTTTTTATCAGGACAGGGACGTCACTGATGAGCTGGAATCTCCGGCCGTGACGAAAAGAATCCGGGGCGAGCAGGGATTGATGCGCCAGCTGACGGAAACAGACCGGCCTCTGGTCCAGTCGGCGTTGAAAAAATGGGGAAATGAAACGTTTGATCAAATCAAATCCAAATCGCTTCTTATTGTCACGGACCGGGCTACTTCGAAATCAAGAGACGTGACCGCGAGTATTTTGCTGGAATCGACCCGCGAAGTGCGCGCCATGAACGTTCAGGATTCCTATCAAAAGCAGGGGCAAGCTATAAGCATGGATGAGGCCTTGAGAATTGTTGACGTCGAGGACCGGTCGGAAGGCATTCCGATCAATCCCGCGGATTTTGATTATACCGTCAAAACCTATTCGGGAAATTCCAGGCGCCCTGTCCGTGAGATGGTGGATGAAATTGTGGCGCATATTGAAACGTCCATAAGAAAAAGAACCACAGGCGCTTCTTTGGGCCGCTTCGAGACCCAGCTTGGCAAATCAAAAAATATTCAGAGCTGGGATGATGTGCTGGCATTTGATACCGCCATCGAGCCGCAAATCCGTGCAACTATGCAGGCGCGCGGCAGCCAGCAGGATATCATTGTGACCCTTCCGTCGGCTGACCAGACCCTCAAAGGAGAAGGCTCCGGCCTGCAAAGATTCCACAACCTGATAGCCGCTATCAAGGCCGGTTTGAGCGTTCATTATCCCGGCAAAAAAGTGCTTATTGTCGCAGTTGGAGTGAATGCCGAACCCAAAGATCCGGCCAGCGTCCGTTTTCACCAGGCTTTCGAAGAATCCAGGATGATCCTGGAAGCTGAGGGCGGGATTATGGTGGACATGAACGTGAAAAAGCAGAATCCGGCGCTCAGCGGATACTCGACCAAGAAATGGAAGCTGCGCTTTGCCGCCACGCTGGCTGAAAAAACCGGAGCGCATTGGATCAGTCTTGATTCCGACTTGAAAATCAGCCCGGACTGGATTCAGCTTTTCATGAACCCGATCATGCAAAAAGATGCGGACCTGGTATTTCCGGATTACATCCGCTTTTACCATAAAGATGATCAAGCCCATACAGACCACATCCTGGTGCCAGCTGTCGCCGGTTTTTACCGTTCCGTGGTCCGTCAGCCGATCGGCGGCGAATTTGCGGTTCATCACCGGTTCATCCAGGAAATTTTGAATGATCACGCGCTTTGGTCCCACGATTATGCGTACGAAACCCATATCCTGGCTTCGGCGCTTATGCAAAACCGCACCGTGGAGGAAGTTTTCCTGGGTTACAAAGATCATGATGAAGTGACTTTTGATACGATCATGGCCCGATTGCCCGATAACACCTTGCCCAGCCTTTTCAACCGCCTGGCGCTCGACATTCCGGTACTCGCCGCACAGGGCTGGCTTAAGGATAAAGCGCTGAAAATAGTGGGAGACGGGGGCGTGGCAGCGGCGCGAATTGCGCCGCCCGTTCATAATATTATCGGGTTTGACAAGGAATACCGCGACCAATTGGTTTATAAATTCACCCGCACTCTCCGCAATCGCCACAGTTACCGCTTATTTGCGGAATTACTGCCGCCCGATGTGTTTGACCGGGTTCGCGAAAGCGTCAGAAACGGCCCTGATTTGGCGCATTATCTCCGGGATTATGCGGAAAGCTTTTTTTCATTGATGATCGGTTATTATCAGGCGCCGAACGATGAGGAAAAGAGGGCTATCCTGTTTGCCGCGGTTCCCTTGCTGGAAGGATATATCATTAATTTTCCCGCTTTTGTCGAAGCCCGGGGAAATACCTTTGAAATTTATGAAAATTTGATCCGCAAGGAAATTCCCGGAATTTTTGACCGCGTTCTTCAGGAGAAATATTTAGGCACCCTTTTGGCGGTTTTGGGCTTTCCGGGAATTTACCAATTGCCCTCAATTCATGTGGCGTGGTTAAAGCATGAATTTCCCGGCGTCCAATTCGTGGTTGATAGTGAATCCGACATCTCACGGGGGGAGGATGCCCGGGTTCAAATGGGCTCGAATGTCCGTTTTGGAACAAACGTGGTGATTCACAGTGATTCGGCGATTGCCCCGGACACGGTGGTACCGGATAATTTTGTGCTTCAAGCCGGCAGGATTGCATTTATGGATTCCGCTACGCACCAGTTTACCGTAGCGCCCTTTGTCCATGAAATCGGACCGGATGTGTCCAACACCGGAGTCATTGCACTCCAGCCGGCCGCGCGTCAAGTGGGATTGAATTACCGGGAGCCGCGGGTAGCGGGTAAGAGTTTGGGGAATGAACTGGAAATTTTGCGTGATTTCGGCCTCAGCGAATTTGTGACCCGCCGTTATGAAAGCTATTGGCAAAAGTACGGGCTTCCCCACGAGTGGATTAAGCCCATGATAGAGATCATGAAAGCCCATATCGATGACCCGGATGCGGCAGTCCGCGCGGTTCAGGAACAATTCCCGGGATTGTTCGATCCCGCGTCTTCTTACCGGAAGAATTTACCGGTCTATGGCAATGCCAGAATCAGTCATTTGATTCAAAGCATTCAGCCTTATGTCCAGGGCCCGGTGGTGGCCGATATCGGAGGCGCAAGTCCCTATATCATGGACGCTCTTGTTAAGGCAACCCCCTCAATTAAAACGGCTTACGTGACTGATCTTAATGCGTATTACAAGCTGCCGGAAAGCCCCAAGGTGAAATCTATCATTCAGGACACTCCGGAATCTACGCCGCTCGCGCCTGATTCGGTAGACACCGCCATCCTGCAATTGACGCTTCATCATATGGAGCCCGATGTCCGGGCCGGCATTCTCAAGCATGTCAAAAGCATTGTCCGGAACGGAGGCCGTGTGATCGTGGTGGAAGAAACCTATCCTGAAGATACGGGAAAATATCTGGGCAATGCCGATGAGCTCCAGCGCCAATTTTTGAATTATCCGGTGGATACCAAGCTCAAATTGATCAAATTTTTTGATTGGTTCGGAAACCGGATTCGGCGGAAAGGTGCGGCCGTGCCCCTGCCTTATAATTATGAATCCATGGAGCGCTGGCACCAGATTTTTGGCGACCTGGGATTCAAACTGGTCAAATCGGAATTTACGGAGTATCAGGGAGACAGCCCGGATCTTAAACCCAACAAGGCGTTATTTATCTTCGAGAATAAAAAGGAAGAAGCCGCCAGCCTCGGAGGCGAACCTCTCGAAATTTTACGGGATGCGCGCATGAAGGAATTTATCATCCGCCGTCTGGAAGACAAGTGGAAGGCTTTTGACTTTCCTTCGGAATGGATACGGCCCATTATTGAAATAGCCAATGAGAATATCGAGTCTCCGGAAAATGCCGCGTCTCTCATTCATCAGCGTTTTCCGGGTTTTTTCGATCGGGAATCCGCATATAAAAGGAATGTGGCCGCCTACGGCCAGGCCAGGCGGCAGCATGTCGTTGACCGCACCAGGGCCTATGTCAAAGGACCCGTGGTGGCGGATATCGGAGGAGGGAATACGGATCTCATGGATGCCATTCTAGATGCGCATCCTGAAATTACCGAGGGCATTACCACGGACATCGTGCCGTCCGGGAAAAAGGCCCAAAATCCAAAAGTCCGTTTTATTCATCAAACAGAACTGGATTCCACGCCGCTTGAGCCAGAATCCGTGGACACGGTTATCCTGCAATTGACGCTTCATCACATGGAGAGCGCGGTGCGAGAACGGATGCTGGAGCACGTGAAAACGATTTTACGGCCGGGCGGACGAATTATCGTGATTGAAGACAGTTTTCCGGAAGATGCCGCCAGTATTCAAATTGACGCCCAGGATCAGGTCACGCAGGAATTTATTTCATTCAGCCGGGAAGAAAAATTGGGAGTGATTAAATTTTTGGACTGGTTCGGCAACCGCATTGGGAAAAAATCCGCTGACATTCCTTTGAGCTATACCTATGAATCCATGGAAGCCTGGAAAGGGATTTTTGAAGGTTTGGGTCTCAGGATCGTAAAAACGGAATTCTCGGAATACCAAAAGGACCGTCCGGACATGAAACCCTATAAGACGCTTTTTGTTCTCGAAAAACCCAAAGCCCTTTCAGCGGAGCAAACACAGCTTGTCCAGCGTTTGGAGCAGGCGCTTAGCTTCAAACCGGATCCCAGGGAAGCCTGGCTGGAAAAGCTGGTGGCGCTGGAGCCCCGCGGTATCGAAAATTCGGCCGGTTACCGGAAATTTATGGACGATGTTTTTGCCGCGTTTTTCGGATCCGCGGAACCCCTGTCGGCCGCGAAAATGGAGCAATTGATGGGCGCCATGGCGCAGAAGTTCGGCGCATCGCCGGATGAGTTGACCGAGGTTGCCGGTAACATGCTGAAATATCAGGGCACTTTTGAGCAGAGTGCGGGCAAAATCGCAAAACTGATGCAGGAATTGAGCCAGGAAAAGGTTGATCGGCCGGTATTCCTGGGGAGCGATTCTGTGATCTTCAAGTTAATTTATGATATTTTACGCGGCCGCTCGGATCAGTCGGATTGGAGCCCGGCCAGCCGCAGAGACTTCTTGACCCAGAAAGAAGCCGCCTTCTTTACCGATCATAAGGAAGAGATCCGCGCCGCCAAGGCCGGAAACTTCAGTTCCTCCGCCGAAAACGGAATCGTCTATCTTGTGATAAAACGGCTGGTGAGCATGAGCATAGCCGCTTCCATGGCGGAGAATAGGGCCATTGAATCAGTATTCACGGAAGCTCTGCGCAGTGAATTGTCGACCCGCGCCATACAGCAGCAAATCAGAAACTCGATTGCTGGAGGCGCCAATGTCACAGACCTGCCCAAACATTATACGGAATTGGATGCCATCCTAACCGCGGAAATTGATACCAATGCCTTTGCATCTAAGGTTGAAGAAATAGGCCGTACCCTGGCGAAACAGCATCTTGCGGCCAGGGACGAACTCTTTGCGCTGGATACGGCCAGGCTGGGCGGGCAATCTCTTCTGATGTACGCGGCCCTGCAGTTTGCGATCGCGGCTGACCCGTCCCTGACAGGCAAGAGCGTGAAATTCAGGCTCTTTGTGGCGCCGAATAGCAAGTTGAATTTCGTTGAGAAGCAGAATCTGAGCACGCGCTCGTTTAGTTGGAATGATGTCAAGATTCTGCATAAGTTCAAGCCGGTCTTTGCCGCGCTGAATGGGTATGTGGAAGGCGATACCGTTAACGGCAAGATTTATGGCACGCAGAATAATGTCCAGCAATTGATGCACTTCTATGCGTTGATGATGGCCAGAAACGAAGCGCTGAAAGCCCGTCAGGCGGCGGAGTCTTTGGGCAAGGCCAAGCCGGTTGCCTTTATCGCAGATGCGGCCGCCTTGCCGAAGCCTCAGGATGAGATGGTCAGTCTGGTGAAGAATATTGAAAAATTGATCGTGCTTTATGAGAATCAAGCCGCGATCGCGGAGCTTGAGAACTTGAAGAAACCCGAATTCGCCGGATTGACGGCCGCTGAAAAGGCGAGAATTCAATTTGTCAAATACGAAGACAAATTGACGGCGTCCTTTGTGAATGACCGCATGAAGCAATACCCGGCCGCCGAATTCCGGACCGTTGTCAATCTCTCTGACAAAATCAAACTCGGTTTGGGCGATCAGAAGCTCGACGCTTCCATGCAATTTGAATTCAATGCCGGGGCTTATGAGCAAAACACGCCGCTTGTGAAACGGGTCTATGATGTCATGGTGCGCTTGGCCAAGGCCGATAGCGGGGAGATGGGTGTGCTGCTTCACCAAATCGGTGATGACACGGTAAGTTATAGTACAGACGGAACTACCTATCAGTTTATGATTAATCTGGAAGCTTTAGAACAACACCTGACTCTCGAAGCGAAGAAAGAGGAGCAGTTACAGAAGGCGGCATAATATTACTAGTTATAACTTGTTTATTTAAAATAAGTTATGCTAAATAAGTTGTAGTGTATAAATATTATTATAAATGGCGAAAATAAGTTTGACACACAGTAGGATGAATGATAAACTTATTTACAATTATTTAATAACTTGCAATGATATGGAGGCAACCCCTTGGGAGCTAAGTTGAAATCATATAAGAAGCTTTTAGCGCTAGGCCTTGCAATCACGCTATCCCTCCCAAATCCCGCCCTCGCGCAAGAAGTGTTTGCGACTTTAGCGTTGGAAATTGCCCCAAACGAAATTCCTTATTCCATCCCGGCCGATATCGGAAATATCCGCAATTTTCACGTCCCCAGCGGAAAAAAAGCCGACCAACAGCCTTTCTTTATTTATATTCAAGACGCTCACGCAAATTTTGAGGCACAAAAGAGCATCAAGCAGATTTTAAGCTACCTGTCAAAAGAGTACGGGTTGGGGCTCGTGGGCGTCGAGGGTGCGATTTCACCGCTTGAACCCAATGTGCTGAAATTTTTTCATGACGCGGACAAAAATTCCGGTATTGCGGAGCGCCTTGTAAAAAGCGGCGAATTGTCCGGCGTTGAATGGTTTGCCGTGGAACAGCAGGGGCAAGTTAAACTCACCGGCATTGAGGACGCGGATTTATACCGGGACAATATCCTGGCCTTTCAAGAGCTGGTTCGAAATCAGGATAAAATCGAGGAATTGCTAAAAAATCTTGACGGGTCGCTTCAAAATCTGAAAGGAAATTTTTACAATAACCAACTTCTCCAGTTTGACCGAAAAGTATCTAAAGGAAGATCCGAACTATTCGGATTTATCCGGTTTCTTGACGCCCAGATCAGACAGAATTTAAATCTTGATTTCAAATCTATCGGCAATCAAGTCCGTTATCCTTTTTTTACCCGCCTTGCTTATCTGGTCGAAACTGAAAAGAAACTCAATCTTAAACGAATCACCGCGGAAAAAGAAACGCTCGTAAAGGAATTAAAGCTCAAGGCCGGTGAATCCTCGCCCGGAATCCGTCATGCGGTGGAAATGCTCGAAACCCTTCGGACAGATAAAACCCATGAAATAGACCGGGCTAAATACAAAACCTACGGAGAATTTTTTGAGGCGATATACCGATACGGCCGTGAGGCAGGCATTGATTTTGGAATCTACGAAAGTTTCAGGCAATGGGCCAGTGTCCTGATTCTCCAAGAGGAAATCCAGCAGGAAGGCTTGTTTGAAGAAATCGATCAGCTGGTCGAGCTTTTGTATCAGCACTACGCCGTCGAACCGGAAGAAAAAGAAGTCCTGGCTCTCAGCCGGAATATTGATCTGGCCCATAAATTAGTCCGGGGCGAATTGACGCGAAAGGATTATGAAAAAGTTTTGCAAAATCAGGGGTTGGTAGCGCCTAGGGCCATCCGGAAGAGGATGAACGACATTGTCCTTCACGCCGGGTCAAAAGGAAAAAGATCCGTTTTTTCTCTTGGATCCGATGATGAGTGGGAAAGCCTGAAAAAATTTAATGATTTGGCCATGAATTTTTACGCTGTGACCGTAAAACGTGACCGGACCATGGTTGAAAACAGTTTTTCGATCATGAAGAAAAATCACGCCCCGGTGATGGCGATGGTCTGCGGCGGTTTTCACACCGACGGGATGATCCGCCTTTTGGAAGAACGGAATGCCGGCTATCTGATTGTCACCCCCCATGTCAAACTCGAGGCGGAAGGAAATACCAAATATCACGAGGCCATTTTGCAAAACAGGAAAACCATTTTTGATCAATCCCGTATCGCAAGCATCATTAAATTGGTGGAAGACAAATTTTATTCTTCAAGTTTGCCGGGCGATTTGGCCAAGCGCAATGACGTGATTGCGGAAGAAGCATTGGTTTCCCTGGTGGCAGAAATCCAAGCGCAAATCAATGAAGCGATCCGGAGCAAGCCGGGGCTGGCCGCTCTATTGCCTGTGATTGCGGATGGCCTGGATGAGGCCTTAAAAGTCAGGATTAATGAACTTGTTTCTCAATTTTCCTCCAACCCCATTTCACGAAACATTTCGGTCAGTGTCAATAAAGAGTCCGGGACTATCCAGATTGACATGGCCCAGAACGGAAGGGCAAGCCCCGTTCTTTTTTCTGTCCGTACTCTTTCCCAGGTGCCTGAAATTACAGTCGCGGAAGATGTGCGGCGCATGGTTGAAAAGCCGCGGCTATTGGCCGCCTCTTTGGGGCAGGAAAATTTAACGGATATCAGAGCGTTGGCATTGAAGCGGAGATGGGCTGCGGCTATAGCCAAGAGCGACCGCATGACCCGGAGAGTTCAGGCCCTGGCGCAGATTGAACGGAGTGATTTGGAGGGGCTGGCGGAAATTCAACATTTCCCGGATTACGAAGGCGAAGTGGTCCGGACCCGTCCCTGGCACACCAATCCTGTGGATGCCAGTAAACCCCGCATGCCTTATCATCCTTTGCGAGACGGCGAAATACCGGGTACGGACGGCTTTATCAAGGAGTGGGCCGAGCGGCGCCCCGAACGGGTGGCGGGAAAAGGATATTTTGGAAATGAAACCTGGATTATCGGGGTCAATAATTTACCCATCACGGAGTACCAGTTCTTTATGTTTCCAGAAAAAGGAAGAGAGCAGAGAACCAGGCGGAATGATTTTAGGGCTGGACTTGAAATTTTGGACTCAGTCGGCGATCCGGAGGCCGTGATCGGGCACAACAGCCTTCACGGAGGCGCCAGTTTAAACAGCCTCCATCTGCATCTCTTTTTCCCGCTGGAGTACGGTAAAAAATTTCCTTTTTTTGAGAATTTAAAGGAAGGCATCCTCATCAAGACCCAAGGAACGGTCACAGTCAGTTCTTTTAATACCGACAATCCTGCCTATCCCGTTCCGGGCCGCGTGTTTTCCGGGGAGGATTTCGATGAATTGGACCAGATTGCCAATCTTTATCTGGACGCTCTGGAAGAGGCCGGCGTTCCGTATAATTATGCGATCCGTCAGGGGGAAATTTATATCCTGCCGGTTGGCGCGGAAGAAGAAGGCATTTTAGAACTTTTGGGACGCCATACGTTTAAAGATCGCGGCAGAGCGGAGACCGTTTCCGCGGATGAAATCAGGGCCATGCTCCGGCGCCGGAGCTTACCGGAATCCGAGATAGTTAAGGTAGACACTCTCTTCGAAGCCCAATTAGCCCGGGCGGCAGCTCTGGGAGTGCAGGAGGATTTGCGGAAGATTGACGCCGCTACTTTAAAGGCCCGATGGGATAACACCGTCAGCCCGCGGGTTGAAGCCCTTTTCGCCGGCGCCGAAATCGTTCGTCGCTATCCGCATGTGGCGGTTCAATACATGCCGAATATGCCGGTGGAGAAAAATGTGGCGGAGCGTCCGCTTGCGCCTTGGGAAAGGCCTGAAAATACGGAGCTTCATAATCCCGGCAAACCTTTAAAACCCGCTTATCCTTTTGATCCCAACGGTCCGAACACGGATGGTCTTTTAGAAGATTACCGCGCAAAACGGAGAACCAAAGAACCGGACAAAGACCGAATTATCGGTGAATTCATGGCAAGCTCGGGAAATACCTGGTATCTGGGCCCCAACAATGGGCCGATTTTGAGATGGCAAACCATGGTAATGCCGGCCAAAGCCAGGGCCCAGAGACCTCTTCTGGACGGCGTGAAAAATTATCATGATATCCGCGATATGATGGAAATGACCGACCAGCTCAAAGATCGCAATGCGGTAATCGGATTCAACGCTCTCAATGCCAATGCTTCCTTGAATAGCCTGCACTTACAACTTTTCCTAGGCATTCATGACCACAAAACTTCCGAAACCCTGCCTTTCGCGCTCTTTGACACGGCGGCGGTAACTCCGATCGAGACCCTTGGCACGACAATCTACGGTTCTTTGGATAATGATCAGGGGCCGGTGATCGGCCGCGTCTTTTCCGGCCAGGATTACGCCGAAGTGGAAAGACTGGTCAATGCCTATTTGCGGATTCTTGAGGAAAAGGATCAAGGAGTTCCTTATAGTTTGATGTTCAGACCCGGCAAAGTTTATGTCGTCAGCTGGAATCAGCGGAGGGGGCCCGGTCTTCTGGTATGGGGAACGGAGGTTTACGGGTCTGGACAAGAAGACAAACTTAAGCAAAGCGAAGCGGAAATTCTGGCGCATTGGAAACGGTTCATGGTTGTTCCGGAAAAGCACGCGGAAATCGACCGGGAATTCTCAGCAGCTGTGTCCGCTAAGAGTTTGGGAGTTGAGGATGAGGGCCTCGCAACCGAATTATTCCGTTATATTGCTTTAAAACCGCAGACGACTTATGAGTCGGACTCTAAAACTTTAGCCCAAATCATGCTGAAAGACGACCTGCGTGTTCCTGACGATGATATTGCATTCTTTTCCGCGGTGGAGGACCCGGTTCCCGAATTGATTGAGATTTACATGAAACCCGAGGGAGAAGTTCTTGAGCGGCGCCGGAAGATAGCCAGGAGAATTCTAGAGGGCAAGAACGACGGCTATAAAATTCCGAGCGAGACCATGGATTTATTCGACACCTTGAGGCTCAAGCCCGTGATCGATGAAGAAATACGATCGGGAAAAATCATGATCGATGTGACGGGCGTTATTGCCCAGCAGGATCTCATCGGACCCATGAACGAATACTATGGCGGGTTGGGGGAGGGCACGGCCATGCGCGGCGGCCTTCACTGGAATGGCTTTGCCGATATTACGGAAGCCGTCACTCCGCCCAGAAGGTGGGGCGGCAATGCCCCGAGTATTTTTATGGGGATCAGGGCCGCTCATGCCAAGAGCCGGCCCTTACCCCCGGATTTTGACGGAATCAAGTTGAATTTTATTCTGCTCAATCCCGGGTTCGGCTCCAGACTCGGCATTGTCACCAAGCTAAGCTCCAGCAAAGGCGATGTCCGGTTCCTTGGCTCCCGCATGAATTTGCAGGGAATCGAACAGGCGAAATTCATCGCCCATTTTCTGTATCATTCCGGGGCCTTTAAGAAAGGTGTAAGAAATGAATTTGACGTCACTATCCCGGCCGACAATATCATCCTCGTGGCCGCAAAAGTTGCCGACTCATTCACGGCAAGTTCGCAATTTTATGTTTTTGCCAAGGATGACGATATCGAGGTCGCCAATATCGAGCAGGCTGACTTGAGTTTATTGAAAAAACTGACGGAATTGGGACAATATCTTTTGGATAAAGACGGAAAAATCAAAGACAACGGTTTTGTCGAAAAACCTCACATGTTCAAACTTTTGAGATTGGTTGCCCGGAATGCAATTCAGGAGGCCTTCCACAAGAGCAAACTGACTGATCAGGAAGCCGAACAGGATTTTTACGAGCAGATACGGCGGCTGCTGCCCGCCGGGGTAAGGGCCCAGGTCGAAGGCCGCGGCATTGAATCTTTGATCGATTTTTTTGTCATTCCTCAGATTTTAGGCCAGGGCACCCGCGGAGTTGATATTTGGAATTACATTTATTCCGACCTTCAAAAAAAATACATGGATGAAGTTCCCTGGCTTGCACAAATCAGTGAAACTATATGGGAACGTATCTTTGCGCATGCTTTTCAGTTTCAAGGGATTCAGGAACAACAAAATCTGGAAAAAGCTTTCGCATTAGTCGATCGCATCCGACCTTTTCTCAAAACTTATAGCAATGGATTCCTTTTTGTTTCGACCCGTGAAGCTTCGGAATTGATGCTTTCCGGCGACGCCTACGGCCATTCGTATACATTCCCCGGAAATGGAACCTTTGCCGAACCCACAATCCCGCGGCCTCATCCCGCGGATTTGGATATGTCGAAACATATTTTGGAGGCCATGATTACCCCGACTTTGGAACAATGGATGAACACTCCGACACCGGATAATCCTTCCGGAAAGTACACGGCCGCGGCTCAAAAAATATATGACAATCCGAAGGATTGGGAGCTTTTATGGCGTATAGCCCGTAAAAATATCGCCCCTAAAGTAGGAGGATTGACTCCCGCAACATTCGGCCGTTTTTGGGCGGATACCGGAAGAATTGTGGACATCCTGGATTTTTATAAAAGGGCAGTGAACTCCAGTCACGATCCCATAGCCGTGGCGGACCGGCTTATTGTGCGAGGCCTGTTCGGCTTGCCGATGTTTGAGAATATCCAGAATTCTTTAATTGAAGGGACAGTTTTAAAAGACGATGAAGATTCCTATCTAATCATGGATTCTGTGATTAAAGTCCCCCCGCAAGTAACGCTCGTGCTGGGCAAAGGGGCAAGAATTGACGGATCGTATATTGACCTGACTAAAACCAATTTGCGCCCCGGAACCGTGGTCCGCATTCCTGCGGGATCGACCATCGCGGGATCCATCATTGAGGGGCCTATCACGGGAACGGCAACGGACAACTATATTTACCATTTGAATGCCACCCAGGGATTTGATTTTGACAGCCTGCCCCAGCAGAAATATGAATTTTTGGATGAAAAAGGAAAGGCCAAGGGCACGTTTATTATTCAGAATGGAAAAGTTGTGCTGAGCACAGCTCACGGCATTTCGGTGGGAAACACGGATATCCGAGTTTCAAAAAATGCGGCCGGTAAACTCGAGGTCTTCCGGGACGGAAATTACCAGGGAATCGTGAATCAAAATCCTGTTCATGTGTTCGGGACCACATTCACAAAAACAACCACTGGGTTGCCGAGAGAAGTTCACCTTGGCCATAATATTACTTTTGATCCGGCTTCCAAGGAACCTATTTACGCGGTGGATACTGACGGGAACGTTCTTAGTAACGTTAATATGGGTGACAGTCTCTTCGGGGGCGACAAGGAGATCGGAGACTATGTTGCCAACGGCCAATTCGGAGCAGATTTAAGAACCCGCATCCGCACCGAAGTTGAAGCCGCCCAAGCCTCTTCTTTGGGAACGGGGGTGGCGAACCCATCGGCTCTTTACACGGCCGCGGAAAATTATCTTAGGAATTTAGATGATTCAGAAGAAGTTTTGCACCAGAGATTGCTGAAAGCAGGGATGGACGAGGAATCCATTAAACTATTAAAAATCCGGAGAGAGGCGCAAAAATTTGACGAACGGATTGCGTCCGGAAAATTGATCGTTATTCCGGTTTTTGTTTCGGCTGACAAGGACATGGCGGATGATACGGTAGAGCTTTTGCGGCACGACCGGTCCGGAATTTTAAAAGGCTTGGAATTTTTAACGGCCGATTGGGGAAGCCGCAGCAGGCCGGCCGGAAGCAAGCGCGGAGGAAACAGCTCCAATGTTTTTGCGGCTTTGTACAAACTACTTGATCCCACCCTGCCTGACGGAAGGGAAAATCCTGATTACCTGCCGCCCTTGACTTCGGAGCAAATTACAAACGGTGTCACGCGGGTCGTTATTATTGTCAACAATGCGGGGCCGGGTTCGCGGTTTCTGGGGTTAAGCGCGGCCGGAGTGACCAAAGGAGACGCTAAAGTAGGTTTTGCGACAATTTCGAATTTGGCGTTGGAGGCCGGAGAGGATTTTTCCCAGTATTTTCGGCCGGGTGATTGGATACAGGTCGTATCCTCGGACAATGCGGCGCTGGTCAGTGCGGATGTGGAGAATGCCCTGAAGCAGCCTGACCGCAAATTTTTTATGTTTCCGTATCAGGCGAGGATATTGCCTGATATCGACAAGGACGGACGGGCCATTGAAAGTACCTTGCCCGAGTATAGCGACTATGAAGATTTGATGGGTTTGGGTCACGCGCTTATCAACCCCGACCTCAAGGTCGAAGGATTTGAGGAAAAGCCGAACCCTTTGTATGAATTCCTGAATGTTTTGCTGAGCTATCACATGGCTAAAATGGCGCAGGACTGGGAGCATGAGGGAGATGCGGAAGCACTTAAGAAAATTTTCTTCCAGGAGTTTGCCAAGATTTTGCACATGGATGACCCGGATTCTCCCGCATCCCATCTTCTGCCAAAGCAGAAAGATTTTCTGGAGGAGCACGTGTTTTTAAACTGGCTTTTGCCCGGCAAGAAAGGTGATCAATTCTGGGAGAAAATCTTTGACCAATCGGTGGGAAAGCCGTTCCGCGGGGATATCACCCTGGATGAATGGATGTCCATGAGAAGGCGCGCCATTCAGACGGTGGAAGCCACCATTGCCAAATATGGTTCTATCCCAATCCAGTCATTTTTCAGCCATTTTGTGGAAAGGGCCCGGTACACCACGGCCAATACGTTTTTCTTTGCGTTCACTCGCGATATTGCGGAAACCATGATAAGTACTGAAACCGGTTTCCGGAATCCTTTCAAAGAGCCCGGATTCGGGAGCCCCGCGATACCGCTTAAGAGAAATTTTAACCTCGATTGGGCAACTATTCTCCTGGGCCTGCAAGTCGCTACGGAAGCTGAAGCGCTGGCGATGTATGCAAAAGATAGAGCTTCAGCTTCCGTAACCAAATTACAGCAAACATTTCCGTATAAAGAAAAGGACGGCTATCCGTCCGATTGGATGAAGAATTGGCACATCATGCAGAATATTACCCAAAAAGCCAACGGTTTGTCAGCCGCGCCATTTGGCAGGTTCTGGTATGACACGGGATTGGTGCATACGTTTTACGACATGCTTCAGTTACTGGTCAGCCCCACGGATCCCATCAAGCGCGTTTTAATGAGAGCGCTTTTTAATATTCCGATCACGCAGTCCATTCATAATTCGCGCGTGGTTGAAATCACAAAAACAGGTTCTGCCCGCGAGATTCACGTTAATTTCAGCGGAGAGTCTTTGATTTTTAATTCGATTATCAGGGTTCCCGCGGGCGTTACGCTTATCATTGAACCCGGCGTGGTCATAGACACTTCAGATCTTTATCTCGAGCCCAAGCTCGGCGAGAAGACGGTGGTCATCACCGCCGGCACCGTGATTTCACACGCCCGGATCAAAGGGCAGGTCACGCCGCCTTCCGAAGCAGTGGCCCGGAAGCGTCTTTTTTACCATTACATTTCCGACAACGGGCTTAATTTCAACCAGCCCGGGGATGTTCACGTTTCGATTTACCGCCGAGCGGGGCAATATCCCGCCAATGACCCGTGGGATGGATTGATCCAAATAGCGCATCCTATGGATGATGACCCGAAAAAAATTGCGGCTATTTCCGCTTTCACTCCAGACGGCCAGCCGTTGACGGGATTTACGGTGAACGGGAAGCCGGATGGACCTCCGGGGATTTCCTGGCTCTTTCATATTTTTCCTGATGCCAATGTTTTCCCGGAAACAAGTGCTGCCAACAAAATTCAGGATCCCCAGCGCAATAATAACTGGACCATGCGGTTGGAAGATTCCATTATTAACGCTCTGCAGGCGCCTTTGGATGAATTAGCCGCTCAAAGTTTGGGCACGGCTGCAGATCTTTTTGTGAGCGAATTTCGCGCCGGTATTATTCCCTTGCGCCAAGTCAGCGAATTGAGAAAGGATCCTGCCCGGTTGGATAAAATCATGGCCCAATCTTTGGGTGGAGATAAGGCCAGCAAAACGCCGGCAGTTTCGCTCACCTCTGAAATTATGGAGCAAGCTGCTCAAGGCGAATTGCAGCTTCGGATTCTTAAAGCGATGTTTCTCGCCAATCCCGTTTTTTCGGGAAACGTTATGATCAGTGACTTGGACCCGGAGAGCCCTTTTTCATTTGCCAATCCCAATACCAGGCAAACCATTAAAACAGTGATGACCGAAATAAATCCCATGGCTCATTTTGTGGTGCTCTGGCCCAGTAAGGATGACCGCGCATTAGCCCAGGCAAGGGCTGAATTTGCCGGATTAAATCTGTCCATCATACCCTTTGATGGGAAAATCGACGCTGTCGTCCAGAAAGCCCTTAACGGCCTTTTTAAGTCGAGTAGAAATGATATCAAGGCCTCGGGCATTAAAACCTTCAATGACTTTTTGTCAGCAACTACCGTGATTGGAAGTCAGGATATTCTCGAACAAATAGGCTTAAGCACCAATGCTAACCGGCTGAATTCCCTGAAAGGAAATCCGGTTCTGGCAAAATCACGCCAGAAATACGGGAGTGCCCTGGAGCAGCATGTACTGGATTTTGATTTAATTCTGGGCAATGCCATCAATTCGGTGCGCGGGAAATTTGACGCGCTGAAAAAGCAGATTTCGGATGATAATCTGGTCACCCGCGAAAATGGCGTCTGGTCTCTCAAACCGGATGCCTTAGTGCTCGAGCTTGTAACCGGCATTGTCGCAAGCTGGGCTGCAGCCCGGCAGATGGCGCAAGCCGCATAAGACGTTCTCAGGCCACCCTCTATATGGTCATCCCGCCTTCCCCATTTTTTGTTTAACATTTCCTTCTCTCTGCCGATAAAAAGTTAAGGTCATTTATATGGCAGAGATAAAATCGGATCCGCCCCATCATCGGCAAATACGCAGCTTCCTTATTCACAAGCCGCTTCAGCGGGAATACACCCTGCTCATGATCGGCATGATGATGGCCACGGTTCTTATAGTGGTCTCGACCATTAACCTCACCATGAAGCAGTCCTTGTTCGGCAACCCCTACCGTGTTGGCAGCACAAGCCCCTATGAGCTTCTTTCCGACATGAGACAGCAATTGGTCATGCGCGTGAGCCTTATTTTTTTAATCGCCACTCTTGTCGCCACCGTGATCGGTGTGTTGTTTCTCCACCGGGTGGCAGGACCTGTTCACCGTTTTCGCTTGCTTCTTAAACGCCTTGCCTCGGACGATATCCCCGCGGATATCCGTTTGCGTCAAAATGATTATTTCAGTGAAGTGGCGTTGGAATTTAACAGTGTTTTTAAGTCTTTACGGCAAAAGAAGATGTTGGGCAAGGAAATCACCACGGTCCTGGACCAGATTTCCACGGAGAGCCTCACCCCGCAAGCCAAAAGCGCTCTGCAAAATGTCCGGGAGCGTCTCCAGAAGTTATAGTCGCTTTGGAACATGTATTGACAGACCTGTAACATCCTGATAATATTGCAATTACGAACGATAGCAGGGACCAAGTGGGCGTAATGCCCACTTTTTTTTTCCTGCGGAAGTTAGACTCCTATGAATAATGACCTAGCTGCAAGCATTGAATACATTGAAAAGGAAAAGAATATCAGCCGCCATGTGCTCCTCGACGCGCTGAAAACCGCCCTTTTATCCGCCTGCCGTAAGACTTTTCCTAATCCCGACGATTTTGACATTGAATTGGACCCGGCCACTTTCCAGATCCGTGTGCTCGAAAAGGGCAAGGAAATCCATCATGCCGAGTTTGGCCGCATTGCGGCTCAGACGGCGAAGCAGGTGATTATCCAGAAAATTCGCGAAGCCGAGAGGGAATCCATTTTCAATGACTTCTATAAAAAGGAAAGCGACATCATCACAGGCGTGGTTCATACGGTGGACAAAAAAGCCATCATAGTCGATCTCGGTAAAACAGAAGCCATCCTGCCGGCCCGGGAGCAGTTTTCCAAAGACACCTACCGCCAGGGAGATACCATCCGCGCCTATGTCCTGGAGGTGAAGAAAACCGCCCGCGGCCCGGAAATTATTCTTTCCCGCGTTCATCCCAATCTGGTCAAGAAACTTTTTGAGCTCGAGGTTCCCGAAATTCATGACGGCATTGTGGAGATTAAGTCCGTGGCCAGGGAAGCGGGCTCGCGTTCCAAAATCGCAGTCACATCCCACGACGACAAGGTCGATTGCGTGGGCTCCTGCGTGGGCGTTCGCGGCCAGAGGGTCAAGAACATCGTCAATGAATTGGGCGGCGAAAAGATCGATATCGTGCGCTGGAGCCCGGATCCGGAAGCATTTATCCGGAGCGCCCTGAGCCCGGCCGAGCTGTCGCAAATCAATCTTATCCCCGGAGAGCAGCGCGCCGAAATCATTGCGAGTGATGATCAGCTGGCCTTGGCCATCGGAAAACGCGAACAAAATTTGCGCCTCGCCAGCAAGCTGACCGGCTGGAAACTGGATATCCGCAGCCTCACCCAGCGGATTCCCCTGAGTTCTCTGGACGGAGTGAGTGGGAAAATTGAAGAGGCGCTCAAAGAAGCGGGTATCCATAATATCAAAGACGTTCTGAAAGCCACGCCCGAAGAATTGTGTAAAATCCCCGGTATCGGCCCTCAAACCGCGGAAAAAATTGTTGTCTCCGCCCAAAAAGCGATTATTGAGGGCGGTTCATCCGGAAATAAAAATAAGGACCTTTAACACCATGCGCGTTCATGAGCTGGCAAAAAAATTGGGGCTGTCGAGCAAGGACCTTATCGAAGAGTTGAAAAAACTCAAGGTGGAGGCCAAAAGCCACATGAGTGTGGTTGAGGATGAAACCGCGGAATTGGTGGAAACGAAGCTGACCAAAAGCAAAAAGCCGGGAACTGCGACACCGGCTGTGCCGGCGCCAAAATCAACCCCGGCCGCGCCTGCTCCGGCGCCGAAAGCGGCACCGATGCCTCCTGTCCCTCAGCCGGTTTTTGCAGTCCATGAAAAATCGGTGGCTCCCACGCCTACCGCCGAAGCTGTTCCAGAAAAACGGCAGGAGGCACTCGAGGCGCCGCCTCAGCCGGTTGCAACAAAGCAGACGGCTATTCGCGTGTCCATCCCGATCACGGTCGGTTCTCTTGCGGCCGCGTTCAAACTCAGGCCCTCGGAAATGATCAAAAATCTTATTGAGTTGGGAATTTTTGCCAATGTGAATCAGCTTTTGAGCGATGCCATTGTTTTCCGGGTCGCGGCCAAGCTAGGGATCGCGGTTGAAAAAATTGAAGAAGATGAAACCCTGACCCGCATGGTGACGGACGAAGACCCCAAAAATCTGGTGCTCCGGTCTCCGGTAGTGACCATGATGGGGCATGTGGATCACGGCAAAACTTCGCTCCTGGATGCTATCCGCAAAACTCATGTGGCGGACAAGGAAGCCGGGCGTATCACCCAGCATATCGGCGCTTACAGCGTGGACATTCCGGGAAAAGGGCACGTGTGTTTTCTCGACACGCCGGGCCACGAAGCCTTCACAGCCATGCGAGCGCGCGGCGCCAATGTCACGGACGTGGTGGTGATTGTGGTGGCCGCGGATGACGGCATCATGCCGCAGACGATTGAGGCCATTGACCATGCCCGCGCCGCAGGAGTTCCTCTGGTCGTGGCGATTAATAAGGTTGATCTTCCAAATGCTAATGCCATGCGCGTCAAAAAAGAACTGCAAAAATTAGATCTCACTCCCGAGGACTGGGGCGGCAAAACTATTTGTGTGGAAGTGTCGGCTAAAACCCAGAAAGGCATTCCCGAACTTTTGGAAATGCTCCTCCTGGAGTCGGAAATTCTCGAGCTCAAGGCCAATCCCAACCGCAGTGCAGAAGGAACCGTGCTGGAAAGCAAGTTAACCAAAAGCCACGGCAATGTCGTCACGGTTCTTGTACAGAACGGCACGCTCCGGGTCGGCGATGTGATGGTATGCGGACCGTTTTACGGCAAGGTGCGTGCCATGCACAATGACCGCGGCAAGAGCGTGAAAGAGGCCGGGCCATCGTATGCGGTCGAAATTTTAGGGATCTCCGGCGCGCCCGATGCGGGGGAAATTTTTAGCGTGGTGGCGGATGAAAAAAAAGTGCGCAAAATTGTGGAAAAACGACAGCTTGTGCTCTGGGAAAAAGCCATGCAGGGAGGCATGAAAAAACATATCACGCTGGAAGGCCTTTTCAGTCAGCTCAAGGAAGGTGCCCTCAAGGAACTCAAATTAATTTTAAAGGCGGATGTCCAGGGGTCCATTGAGGCCTTGAGCGACCTTCTTCAGAAACTTAACAGTGAAAAAATCCAGCTTCGGATCATTCATGCGGGCGTGGGCGGCATCAATGAGTCAGATGTGGTGCTGGCCGCGGCGTCCGATGCGGTGGTGATCGGATTTCATGTTCTGGCCGACGCCAAGGCGGAAACCATGGCGGAAAAAGAAGGGGTTGATCTGCGTTATTACAACATCATCTATGAGGTGGTGGAAGAAGTCAAGAAAGCCATGGAAGGGATGCTTGAGCCGACCCAAAAAGAAGTGGTCCAGGGCCGTGCCGAGATCCGCCAGGTTTTCAAATCCTCCAAGGCCGGCAACATCGGCGGCGCAATGGTGACGCAGGGAAGGGTTTCCCGTACGCACCGCGTCCGGTTGATCCGGAATAAAATCGTGGTTTTTGACGGCCGCCTGGCATCGCTCCGGCGTTTCAAAGACGACGTCAAGGAAGTGCAGGAAGGGTTTGAATGCGGTGTCGCGCTTGAAGGTCATAATGATATCCAGCCGAGGGATATTGTGGAGGCCTACAAAATTGAAAAAATTGCCGCAAAACTTTAATCCGTGTTCATTGGAGTGCTTCAGGTTTATCTTCATATCCCGGCCGCGCAATCATTGAAGGAAAAACGTTTGTAGGGCGAAAGTCCTTGATTCGCAATTGGAGATGCTTTAGGGGGATGTATGCTGGGCGGAAAAAGATCGGAACGCGTGGCTGAGCTCATCCGGGCGGAGCTAGGACAGCTACTTCTTATGAAGCTGAAAGATCCTGGCCTCGGATTTGTGACCATCACGCGCGTTGTGGTGAGCGCGGATCTCAGGCACGCCAGAGTCTGGTACAGTGTGATGAAATCCGAGGCCAAGGCTGAAAATACCGCCCGGGCGGCTGGCCCGGGCCGATCGGGTCAATCCGCGGATGGCGGCAAATTCGAATCGGCCCTGGCTCTGGAAAGGGCGCGAGGATTTTTACAGCATGAGCTGGCAACCGTGTTAAAGCTCCGGCTCACGCCCATACTCATCTTTGAGGTGGATCATTCCGTGGACCACAGCATGAAGATTGAATCGATTATCAAACAAATCCATTGCGATGAAGACAAAAAGCAGACCGAATAAATTGCGGGCTGGCGGAGTTCAAGCGGCCCATAAACTTTCGACCCTTAGCGAGGTTGCGAGAGCGATCAAGGCCCACCAGACCTTTCTTCTGGCCGCCCACGTCCGGCCCGAGGGAGACTCCATCGGCAGTTTGCTGGCGCTTAAGTGTTTGCTGGAAAAACTCGGCAAGAAGCCGTGGATTGTAAGCCCGGATCCATTCCCAAAACGCTTGGATGTCATGCCGAAAAACGGCTGGCGGACTTTGGAAGACCTTAAGGGGCTCTCAAATCCGCCCCGGTTTGATGCCTGCATTGTGGTGGACTGTCCCAATCTGCACCGTATGGGAAAAATCAAGGAATGGATAGGGCCGGAAACCAAAATCATCAATATCGATCATCATGTGAGCAATATCAAATTTGGGGATTATAATCTGGTCAATGACCGTGCGGCGGCCTGTGGGGAAATCATTTATGACCTTTTCAAAAAATTTCGCGTCCCCATCACAAAAGAAGCGGCGCTGCCGATTTATGTTTCTATTTCCACCGACACGGGTTCGTTCCGGTACAGCAACACCTCCGCCAAAACGCATCGGATTGCGGCCGATCTGATTCGGGCCGGGCTTAATTCCGAAAGTATTAATGAGAAACTTTATGAAAGATCTTCCTGCCACCGCGTGTCCCTTTTGGCCGATATTTTAAAAAAAATAAAAATGGCATTGGGCGGGCGTGTGGCCTGGACGGTGATCACGGCCGGAATGATGAAAAAATCCAATACGGTTTTTGAGGATACGGAAGGATTCGTGGATTATCTGCGGTCCGTGGATGCCGCGGAAGTAGCCTTCATCATGATCGAAACGGGCAAGAATAAATATCAAGTGTCATTTCGCGCCAAGGGGATCAATGATGTGAACCGCATTGCAGAAGAGTTGGGCGGCGGCGGCCATCGCAAGTCCGCGGGCTGCACGATCGAAGGATCTCTCGCCAAGGCGTCACAGCAAATTCTTTCCGTGATTCGCACTTACCTTGAAAAACCGACCTTCTCAAAACCGGTGCGGTGAAAAGCATGCAAGGCAGGAAAAATCCCATTGGCACGATAAACGGCCTTTTGATTGTGGATAAGCCCGGTGAATGGACTTCGCACGACGTGTGCCATTTCATCCGCAAAAAATTTTCCATTCCCAAGGTGGGGCATGCCGGCATCCTCGATCGCACGGCCACAGGGGTTCTTGTGGTCTTGCTGGGCGCTTACACCAAGCTTTCCGCCCGGTTTTTGAATGAGACCAAGGAGTATCAGGGGGTGATGGAGTTGGGAGCCAAGACCTCGACTCATGACGCGGCCGGTGAAGTGCTTCAAAAATCATCCTGGCAGCATGTGGATGATGCAGCGGTACGGGCGATGGTGGAAAGTTTTAAAGGAGAACAGGAACAGCTTCCGCCCATGGCATCTGCCGTGAAACTCGGAGGTGTCCGGCTTTACAAGCTCGCTCGCCAAGGTAAGGAAATCGACCGGCCCCGAAAAACGATCCATATCTACGACCTTGTGATCCGGCGGATTGAATTGCCGCATGTCGAATTTTTCTGCCGTGTTTCCAAAGGCACTTACGTGCGGACCTTGGCCAATGATATCGGCGAGGCCCTGGGCACGCATGGGTTTCTCAAGGAGCTCCGGCGCACGGCCAGCGGCGGTTTCAAGATCGAGGATAGTATCCGGGTTGATTTTCTCAAGTCTCTGAAAGACCAGGAGAACTTGAAACCTTTTCTCCGCCATTTGCCGCAAGTTGAAAGCACCCCTTCCGCAGAAATTCTTAATCGCCAAGGGACAGCCCTTCGGGCCCCCACCTGCCCAGGCACAGGCGCCTTATGCGCCAGTGCTACTCCGTCGGGACCAAGGAAAGTTCCCCGTACGGAGATAGCATGAAACCTCTGGCAGGTACCCCCTCCACTTTCGGCTTCGGGGGCTGCAAAAAGCCTGCTGTTCCGGATGCACCGGGCAAGCCCGGTGGCATCCTCCACTGTGAATGATTCTCGCCACTGATCTTAGGGGGTTTCCCGCAAAGCGTTTTCCCAAGCTGGTGCTTGCCCTGGGTGTGTTTGACGGCGTGCATCTCGGACATTGCGCCATCTTCAAAAAAGTCCGCGCCGAAGCGCGAAAAATCCGGGGCAAGGCCATTCTTCTCACATTTCGCGAACATCCGCAGAATGTTTTAACCCCCAAATCAAAGACCGATCTCCTCACTTCTTTTTGGCATAAGCTTGAGCTGGTGGAAAAAGAAGGCATCGACCTTTGCGTCGCGCTTCATTTCAGTCCGTCTTTTTCCAAATTGTCTCCCGAGGAATTCGTCCGTCGGATTTTATTGCAGAAGCTCCGAGTGAAGGGTGTGATTCTCGGCCACGACTCGCGCTTTGGACATCAAAGGGAAGGGGATGCCGCGCTTATGGCTAAGTTTGCCCGGAAGTATGGATTCAAATATGCCGTGGTGCCGCCGGTTCGGAAAGCAGGGGGTACCGTGTCCAGTACGCGCATCCGGCATTTGATCGCAAAGGGTGATTTGGCTCTTGCCTCACGCCTTTTGGGCCGGAATTATTCAGTGAGTGCCACAGTCGTACGGGGAAGCGGCCGGGGGCATAAACTCGGTTTTCCCACCGCAAATTTGGACCCGCACAACGAAGTGCTTCCGCCGGACGGCGTGTATGCCGCCCGGGTGCGGCCTGTGGAATTCCGGACAATCGCATTAGGCCGCGGACTGAGTCGGTTGGTTGTCATGCGCCATACCAAGGCCTGGCCGGCAGTTCTCAATCTTGGAATCCGTCCGACATTTCAGCAAGGAGCAGTCTTTCGGGTCCCGGAAGTCCATATCTTGAGATTTAAGGGCAGTCTTTACGGACAGACCGTGGAAGTGGAATTTTTAGAACGCCTCCGGGATGAAAAAAAATTTTCCACTCCCGCCGCCTTGCAAAAACAGATTTTGCTGGATATCCAAACCGCCCAACTGTTTTTTTAAGCTTTACTTTCGTGAAAAGATGTCGTATACTAACAAACCTAAATAAAGTTAACCCAAGACAAGATAATAAGTTAGAATGAAGACGAGGAGTGCAAATGCCATTGGAGAAAGAAAAAAAAGTGGAACTCATTAAAAAATTTCAGAAAAAAGCGGATGACACAGGTTCCTGTGACGTTCAGATCGCTCTTTTAACCGGGCGTATCAATGAATTGACCGGGCACTGCAAAACACACTCCAAAGATCGCCATTCCCGTTACGGATTGATTAAGATGGTAGGGCAGCGGAGACGTTTGCTCAATTATCTGGCCCAGACGGACCGCAAACGGTATATCAAGATTCTCGAAGAGCTTGATCTCCGGAAGTAATTCATCCTTTCAAACTTTCATCTGCACACAACATCAAAGGTAACATTATGAAAACTGCAAAAACATTTACGGGAAAGAACGAATTAATCATTGAAACGGGAAAAATGGCCAAACAGGCTCACGGCGCGGTCACGGTCCAGTATGGGGGCACGGTAATTTTGGCTACGGTGGTGGCTGAAAAGGAACCGGAGCAAGACATGGATTATTTCCCTTTGATGGTGGATTACCGGGAAAGAACCTACGCGGCCGGAAAAATTCCCGGAGGATTTTTTAAACGTGAAGGGCGTCCCACCGAACGGGAGATTTTGACTTCCCGTCTTGTTGACCGGCCTATTCGTCCACTTTTCCCCGATTATTTTTTCAACGAAGTCCAGGTGATGATCACCGTTCTTTCCGTGGACGGAGAAAATACCCCTGATACGCTAAGCGTGATCGGCGCGTCTGCCGCGCTTTCTATTTCCCCCATTCCTTTTGAGGGGCCGGTGGCTGCCGTGCGCGTGGGACTTTTAGACGGAAATTTTATCGTCAATCCCACTAACGCTGAAACCGAGCTAAGCGAGTTGAATCTTGTGCTCGTGGCCACACACGAAAAGGTGGTGATGATTGAATCCGGCGCCAAAGAAATTTCTGAGGAGACCATGCTCAAGGCTATTGAGTTTGGACACAAGGAAATTCAGGTGCTGATCAAAGTTCAGGAGGATCTCGTCCGCCAGTGCGCGCCGGTGAAATGGCCTGTGCCGGGAAAACCTGCGACCACACCTGCAACGGAAAAAGTCGAATCGTTTTTAAAGAGCCGTTTCAGCCAGGCGTTTCAACAGCCCAGCAAAGAAACCAGGGAAGAGGCGCTCCGCCAGCTTTACAAGGAACTTTTGGCCAGTTTTGATCCCAAGGCCGAGGGCTATGACGAGAAAATCATTAAATCGACTTTTGAAGGATTTGAGAAGAAATATGTGCGTGAGCTTATTCTTGGAAAAAAGCAGCGTCCGGATGGGCGTTCCTTTAAGGACTTGCGCGATATTACCTGCGAAATTTCGGTTCTTCCGCGGACTCACGGTTCCGCGCTTTTCACGCGCGGGCAGACGCAAAGTCTGGCCGTTACTACCCTGGGCACTAGCGCCGACGAACAGATCATTGACGCCTTGGAGGGGGAATCTTATAAACGCTTTATGCTGCATTACAACTTTCCGCCTTTTAGCGTGGGGGAAACCGGCCCGAATCGCGGGCCCGGACGCAGAGAAATAGGGCATGGGGCTTTGGCTGAAAAAGCGCTTTATCGCATGCTTCCTTCCGAGGAAGAGTTTCCCTACACGGTCCGCCTGGTTTCCGATATTTTGGAGTCCAACGGTTCCAGTTCCATGGCCACGGTTTGCGGCGGAACACTGTCGCTGATGGATGCCGGGGTGCCGCTCAAGGCGCCGGTGGCCGGTATTGCCTTAGGGTTGATCACGGACGGCGCCCGTTTTGAGGTTCTGACGGACATTGCGGGCATCGAAGACCACCTGGGGGATATGGATTTCAAGGTGGCCGGTACCCGGAACGGCATTACCGCCCTTCAATTGGATATCAAGATTAAGGGTATAACGACCGAAATAATTAAAAAGGCGCTGGACCAGGGCTATGAGGCCCGGCTGCGCATTTTGGATATCATGTCGAGGGTCATTGACAAGCCTCGGCCGGATCTTTCGAAATACGCTCCCCGGATCACGGTCCTGAATGTGAATCCGAACAAGATCCGGGATCTTATCGGACCGGGCGGTAAGGTGATCAAAAAAATCATCGAAGAAACCGGCGTGAAAATTGACATTGAGGATGATGGACGTGTGTTTGTGGCCTCGAGTGATTCGGCGGCTTCAGATTCAGCCATTGCCAAAATCCGTTCCATCACTGAGGATGCGGAGGTGGGGAAGATTTATATGGGAAAAGTAAGAAAAATCATGAATTTCGGAGCGTTTTGTGAAATTCTTCCCGGTACGGACGGGTTGGTTCATGTTTCCGAAATCGCGGACGGATTTGTCAAAAAGGTGGAAGACCACCTCAAGGTAGGCGATGTGGTTCCGGTCAAAGTGGTCAGTATTGATGACGAGGGGAAAATCAATCTGAGCATGAAAAAGGCCAAGCCGGCAGAGACGCCTGGATGAGGAAAAAAGAAACCCAAAAAAAACTGAATGAAATCATCGGCCTGTGTTTTCTTCTGATCGGCATTTTCACCCTGGCCAGTTTGCTCTTCCACCGGCCGGACGATCATCCGTACTTTAGATCGCACCCCAACCGCCCGCTCCATAATCCAACCGGACTCATCGGCGCCTACCTTTCCCATTACTTTCTTCTTTCCTTTGGATACAGCGCCTATTTTATTTCGGTGATGTGCATTTTCTGGGCCATCTGCCATTTCCTGCAAAAAGTGCCGGAGAAAAAACTGGTCAAATGGGCGGGATTCCTCTTTTTGCTGGTGGCCGCTTCGGGCCTTTTTGCGTTGGCCGCTGAGGAAGGCGCCAAAGCCATTCAGGGCGGGTTTGTAGGGTATCTGCTGGACACCCATCTGGAAAAATATTTTGGTCCGCTGGGAGCTTTTATCCTGATGACCTCCTTTTTATTGTTGTCGCTTCTTTTGGCCACGGATTTTTTCCTGTTTCCCCTGGTGGAGTTCCTTTTCCATGGCTTGGGCGCGCTGGTCGAAAAGGCGGTGGATGCCTTTACCATCATCGGCGGATGGATAGCGGGAGTCTTTACGTTTTTAAAAATGAAAAAGCCGGCTTTTTCCGAGTCCGCGGAAAAAGCCACGGCCGTCAAAAAGGAAAAACTGGAGCGGGAAATCGAAAGTTCCTTTTTCCCAAAAGAGCTTCCGGTTAAAGTCAAGAAATATGAGCCCACAATGATTCCGTCCAAACCACCTGAAATCAAATTAAAACCAGTGTTGGGAGTACCCGAAAAAACTTTCCGCGAGACAACGAAGCCAGCGGCGGCCGCTGTTTTTGCGCCTCCGGCGGAAATTTCCATCCCCAAAGAAACGCCCACGGCCAAGGATTACCTGCTTCCGCCGCTTGATTTTTTGAAGGTTCCGCAGGGCGTGCGACGGAATGTGGATGCCGACCTTAAAGAAAAATCACAATTGCTTGAAGCCACACTGCGCGATTTTGACATTGACGCGCGCGTGGTGGAGATTGAGCAAGGCCCTACCGTCACGCGTTACGAGCTCATGCCTGCGCCCGGTGTGAAAGTGAGCAGTGTAGTGAGTCTATCGGATGATCTGGCGCTTGCGCTTAAGGCGGAAAGCATTCGCATCATTGCACCCATTCCCGGTAAAGCTGCCATCGGAATCGAGGTCCCGAATTCAGTGACAGATACGGTTTACCTCCGCGAATTGCTGGAATCTCAGGCTTTAAAGGACGGCTCTTTGAAACTTCCCTTGACCTTGGGCAAGGACACGAGCGGGAAACCCTTGATTGCCGATCTTGCGGAAATGCCGCATATTCTTATTGCCGGAACCACGGGAAGCGGAAAAACCGTTTGTGTAAACTCGATTATCGCCGGACTGCTTTTTTGCCGCAGGCCGGATGAAGTTAAATTTGTCATGATTGATCCCAAAATGGTGGAGCTTGCGGTGTACAACGGCCTTCCGCACATGCTGACGCCGGTCGTGACGGACGTGCGCAAGGCGGCGGCGACGCTTAATTGGGTGGTCGGCGAAATGGAAAACCGCTACCGCATGCTGGCCACCTGCGCTGTGCGCAATATTCAGGCCTTTAATCAGAGAGAAAACAAATCCGAGTATCCGGAAATTCCGGAAAAGCTTCCGTATATCGTAGTCATGATTGACGAACTAGCCGATCTTATGCTGGTGGCGCAGGACAAAGTGGAGACAGCGATCATGCGGCTGGCCCAGCTTTCCCGCGCGGTTGGGATTCATCTTGTGCTGGCAACGCAACGGCCTTCGGTGGATGTAATCACAGGCGTGATCAAGGCCAATTTTCCGGCACGCATCTCTTTTAAAGTGGCCCAAAAAGTGGATTCCCGCACGGTGCTGGATGTGAACGGTGCAGACAAGCTGCTGGGCAAAGGCGACATGCTTTTTCTGCAACCCGGCAATGCCAAACCCACGCGCGGACAGGCGGCTTTGGTTACGGATCAGGATATCAACCATCTCGTGAAATTTATTAAAGACCAGAAGACGGCCGAATACCGGGTGGAGCTTGAAAAAATCCAGAGCGGGGACGATCAGAGCGGCGTGTATGGAGAAAAAGACGAGCTTTATGAACAGGCAGTCAAGGTTGTGGTTGAGGCGCGTCAGGCCTCAACCTCAGTTTTGCAGCGCCGCCTCCGGCTAGGATACGGCCGCGCGGCACGCATCCTGGACATGATGGAATCCGAGGGCATTGTGGGCCCTCCGCAGGGGACGCGGCCCCGCGAAGTTCTTGTGGAACGTCTTTCCGATATTTCCTAACACCTTCCAGCGGGTTTCTAGCATGAAAGTCTTAGCCATTCGCCATATCATCAGGGAAAATGCCGGTACGATTGAGCATTTTTTACGTGATCATGCGGTGCAACTGGATTACTGGGATATTCCTTTTCAGACGGACCGGAAGATATCTATTTCGGAATATGCGGCGGTTATCAGTTTGGGCGGTCCCATGGGGGTCTATGAAGAGGAACAGCATCCTTTCATCCGTAGGGAAATTGGATTTTTCCAGGAACTTATCCGCGTAAGGAAGCCGGTACTGGGCGTTTGTTTGGGATCCCAGATGCTGGCCAAGGCGTTGGGGGCTAACGTGATGAAAGGGACCCAAAAAGAAATTGGATGGTATGACGTGAGTTTGACACCAGACGCCCGCAAAGATCGCGTGTTCAGTAAACTTTCCGGCGGTTGGCCGGTGCCGTTCCGATCGAGCCGCCGCCCGCGGCTTGTTCAAAACGGCACGGTATCGATGAGCGCCCCGCAGAACCGTTTGCGGGTGTTTCACTGGCATGGGGACACTTTTGATCTACCCCAGGGCGCTGTCCGGCTGGCTTATTCTTCTCTTTATCAAAATCAGGCCTTCCGGTATGATGATTTCGCCTATGGCCTTCAATTTCACGTGGAGATGACCGAGTCCATGATCCGCGAATGGGTGGCGGCAGGCAGGGAGGAACTCGCCGGCGTATCTTCCTATATTAATCCGGCAGCCATCTTGAAGGAGACTTCCGTATATTTAAGCAGGTTGCAGGAATGCGCCAGTCAGTTTTGTCAGGAATTTTTTGATTATGCCGGAGCCATTGAAAATGGAAAATAAACCGATTTCCGTGGGCATGGTTTCACTGGGATGCCCCAAAAATCTTGTGGACAGCGAAGTGATGCTGGGCCTTCTCAAATCCAGCAAGTACCGCGTAGCCAAGGATATGGATGACTGCGATATCGCGCTCATCAATACCTGCGCCTTTATCGAGGACTCGCGCAAAGAATCGATTGATTCGATTCTCGAACTCGCGGAATTGAAAAAGCAGGGAAAAATCCGGGGCTTGATTGTTTGCGGCTGTCTGCCGCAAAAATATTATCAGGCGCTCAAGGAGGAAATTTCTGAAATCGACGCCATGGTAGGAACCGGCGAGTACGGAAAAATCGGTGAAATTGTCGATTCGGTGCTGAGAGGGGAAAAAGTCACCCGGCTTGAAGACACCCGATTTATTTACGACCACTCCGCGCCGCGGTTTTTGCTCACGCCCGGCCATTACCGGTACATCAAAGTGGGCGAGGGCTGTGACCACCGGTGCACCTTTTGCATTATTCCCCAGCTCCGCGGAGATTACCGCTCAAGACCCATTGACTCCATTGAAACCGAGATCCGGCATTTTGTTTCCGAAGGCATGCGGGAAGCCAATCTGATCAGCCAGGACACTTCATATTATGGCCGCGATATTGACGGCCAATACCTTTTGCCTGAACTCCTTAAAAAATTAAACGCAATCGAAGGCCTGGGCTGGATACGCCTGCTCTATAATCATCCTTTTCACCTGACGGATGAGATTCTGGAAGTCATGGCCGGGCTTGACAAGGTTTGCAAATACGTCGATATTCCGCTTCAGCACATCAGCGACCGCATGCTCAAAAGCATGAAACGCGGAATCCTGAAGGAGAAGACGGTCGCACTCATTCAGCGCATGCGGGAAAAAGTTCCCGGCCTTGCCATCCGCACGACCTTTATTGTTGGGTTTCCGGGCGAAACGGAAGAGGATTTTAAGGAGCTTTGTGATTATATTCGGGAGGCAAAATTTGAACGCTTGGGCGTTTTTACCTATTCCAAAGGGGACGATGGGGGCTCTAAACTCGCGGAACAAGTGCCTGAAAAAATCAAGCGGGAACGTCGAGCCCATCTTATGACGCTTCAACAAAAAGTGTCTCTGGAGCATAATCAGGATCTTCTGGGCCGGACTCTGGAGGTTTTGGTGGAAGAGCGGGAGTCGTCCGGTCGGTATGTGGGACGGACTTACCGGGATGCGCCTGAAATCGACGGAAAGGTTTTTATTCAGGGGGTTTTTCAGGAAATTGAGATGGGCCAATTCTACCAAGTCAAAATCAAAAGCGCCCTGGAATATGATTTAACCGGAGAATTTGTCCCGGGCCCGGGGCTGGTGGCAGCGAAACTTCCAGGTTCGCTGCCGTCTTGCGGTCCCAGCGCATGGGCGCTGGGACATCCTCCGCTGTGATTCATCCCAATTTTCTGACGGTTTTCCGGATTTTACTGGCCTTTTTTTTCCCTCCGCTTATTGCCTCGCCTCACTTTTCCATGCGGTTTCTCGCCTTTTGGGTATTTCTTGTGGCCGCGCTTTCCGATTTATGGGACGGCGTGCTGGCCCGGAAGACGAACCGCGTCACGGACACGGGAAAAATTCTGGATCCCATCGCGGACAAGATATTGAATCTGGGAGCCATAGGAATCTATGCCCGTCTGGGGCTGTATCCGGTTTGGCTCGTCATCCCTATTTTTATCCGTGAGATTTTTGTCACGCTGATTCGGATCCGATGTGTGGCACGGCGGGAAGTGCTGGCTGCTGAGTTGTCCGGAAAAATAAAAACAACCACGCAGTATGTGTCCATCGGATTTTCTTACTTTTACCTCATGGGGCAGGCCTCAAAGCTTCCCATGCCCTGGTTGGGTATTTTATACGGTCTAAATCTTATTGGCATCATCGCAGCGTTGTGGATGACGCTCTATTCGGGCTATCTTTTTTTCAGGGAAAAGGGGCGTTTTGAGAAAGGCATCGAGGCTCTGGTTACTTGCTGTTATGCGGGTTTTTTGCCCAAAATGCCCGGCACCTGGGGCAGTCTGACCGGCGTTTTGTTTTTTTTAGCCTTTGCGGTTGACGGAAAAACCTACACGATAGGACTTTTTCTTCTTATTATCCTGGCTATTTGGGCCTCAGGGAAATATCGAAGTGCGGGTGGCAGCAAGGATCCCGATGAAGTGGTGGTGGATGAATTTGTGGGGATTCTTATCACCTACTGGCTGCTGCCCAGGAGTTGGATTGCGCTTATCGCCGGTTTTGTTTTTTTCCGTCTGTTTGATATCGTGAAACCTTTTTTTATCCGGAAATTGGAAGCCCTGCCCGGCGGGTGGGGCATTGTCCTGGATGACCTTCTGGCTGGCGTATACGCAAATATTCTTTTAAGGGCGGTCCTCTGGATCGCGCATATAAGGCCCTAATGCCCCGAGCCATCCTCATTCCTATCGGTTCAGAAGTAACCGCAGGAGTGACGGTTGACACCAATTCCGCATTCTTGTCCCGGGAACTTTCCCATTTGGGGTTTGAAATCATTCAGCACATTGCAGTCAAGGACGATGAGGCGCAAATCACAAGAGTTCTCGAACAGGCCTTGGCTCAGGCGGACCTGCTTATCACCACGGGCGGTCTGGGGCCGACTTTTGATGACATTACCAAAGACGTTCTTACAAAATTCAGCGGACAATCGCCCATTTTTGATTCCCGTCAATTCGGGCGGATTAAGGCCTATTTTCGCAAGCGTAAGCGAAAAATTCACAGTTCTGCGCGGCAGCAGCCTCAGCGCTCATGCGCTGGGACAGCAAGGCGGCAGGGAAACTGGAAGTTTCGCTGCCAGCAGGCGTTTTTTCCCCAAGGATGCCTGATTCTTGATAACCCTATCGGAGTGGCGGCCGGATTCGGATTTGAAACGGAAGGGAAGTGGATTATCGCGCTGCCCGGAGTTCCGCCGGAAATGGAAGGGATGTTCCGATCGCAGGTCGCGCCGTTTCTTGTTAAAAAATTTCCGGCAGGCACCCTTTTAAAGTCAATATCCGCAAAAATCATTCATTTGAGCGAAGTCGAAGTTCTCAAAAAGTTGGGAACCAAATTTCCTCCCAAAGAGGATGGGGTCTCCTGCGGCATTTATCCGGCTGCGGGCGAAGTCACCTTGCGCATGACTTTCAGGGGCAGGAATAAGAAAAAGATCCGTTCCCGCATTCAATTCTGGGGCCAATATTTCCACAAGAAACTCGGAAAAAACCTCATCTCGCTTTGCGCGGAGGCGCTCGAGGAAGTGATTGGAAAATTACTCACGAGAAAACGCCAAACTCTCGCGCTTGCGGAGAGCATCACCGGCGGTTTGATTGCCAAGCGTCTCACGGACATCGCAGGCGCTTCCCGCTATCTTAAAGGTGGCGTGGTGGTTTATTCGGATGAAGCCAAGATGAAAATGCTGGCCATTGAGAAATCCCTTTTAAGCCGTTATTCGGCCGTTTCCGCGCAAGTGGCTGGTAAAATGGCAAAGTCCGTAAGGAACCGGTTTGGAACCGTGTGGGGGTTGTCCGTAACCGGCATTGCCGGGCCAGGCCATCCCCCGCTTGACCAACCCGCGGTCGGAACCGTATTTGTGGGACTTTCCAGCGGCTCAAGGACTGTTGTCAGGAAATATTTATTTTGCGGCACACGGGATCGTATTCGCTGGCTCGCATCACAGGCCGCACTTACCCTGTTGCGGGAGGCCCTTCTCGATGGATAAAATCCGGTCTTTTCTTGCCGTGGATTTTAACGCGTTTTATGAAGAGGAACTAGATTCCCTGATCCGGATTCTGAAAAAAGAGTATGCGGACGGCAAATGGACCCGGTCAAAGGCAGCTCATCTGACGCTGAATTTTTTCGGCGAGATCGATCAGAAATCGGTCGATGGCATCATTCGGGCATTGGAACCCATGACCGAAACCCGCCTTACTTTTGAAGTGGTTCTCCAAGGCGTTGGGGCTTTTCCCAGTTTTGCGCGACCGAGAGTTCTTTGGGCAGGGCTTGCCGGCGATGTGAGAGATCTCCTTGAATTGAAGCAGGAAATTGATGTTTGTCTCGAAAAAATCGGAATTCCTCCGGAAACAAGGCCTTTTCATCCACATCTTACACTGGGTCGCGTGCCTAGTGCGGTAAAACGGAATATTTGCCTTGCGGATCAGATTTTGAATTATGCCAGCTTAAAAAAGTTTAAGGTCAACCGCCTGGTGCTTTTCCGAAGCGACCTGGGCAGGGAAGGTCCTCGCTACACGGCTCTTCATGATTTTAAATTTGTCGTTCCCTCGTCCTCATTGCTGTGAAAATAACGTCCCGTCTCTTAAAACAAATTTATAAGGTGCTTTACCGGAAACACGGGCACCGCCGGTGGTGGCCCGGCGACAGCCGGTTTGAAATTATTCTGGGCGCCATCTTGACTCAAAACACTTCCTGGAAAAATGTGGAAAAGGCGATAGCTAAACTAAAGTTGCACCGGGTCCTGAACGCGGATGCCCTTTACCGCCTGCCGGAAAAAAAACTTGCCCGCCTTATTCGCTCAGCCGGATACTTCAATATAAAGGCTAACCGCATCAAGCATTTTTTGAATTTCCTTTACGAAAAATACGGCGGGTCGCTTTCCAAAATGTTCACCCGGCCCGGGCCTCTCTTGCGTCAAGAGCTCCTTGAAGTGAAGGGAATAGGCCCGGAAACTGCGGATTCGATTCTACTTTATGCAGGGAATAAACCCTTTTTTGTGGTGGATGCGTATACCAAACGGATTTTTTCCCGTCACCATTTTTTTCCTCACACCGCCTCTTATGACGAGGTACAGGCCTTTTTTATGAAGCACCTGCCCCCGGATGTGTCCCTTTTTAATGACTATCATGCCCAAATTGTTCATATCGGCAATACGCTTTGCTTTAAGCGAGAGCCGGATTGCAATTCCTGCCCCCTGAATTTTCTGTTTTCACTTACCAAGTAAAAATCCCTATCTCACTGTAACCAAATTGGTTATCCTATTTATTACCTGGCCACTCATTTTTGTAATTTTGCTAAATAGAGTATATACTTGTTCAAAAGAGCAAATTTTTTTTACACCAGTTATCCATTGAGGCCATTGAAGTTAAGAAGCAGGCAAACGTCAATATTTTTTGCATGCCAAACGTATAGGAGAAAAACTTGACAGGAGAAACCGGTCCGAAGAAGCTCGGGGAAATTCTCATAGAACAGGGAGTTTTAACCCCGGAGAACCTGGAAAAAGCTCTGGAGGTGCAGAAAACCGAATCCGGGCTTTTGGGCGAAATTTTGATCCGGTTAAAGATGCTCAAAGAGGAAGATGTTGTCATCGCTCTGGCCACACAATTTAATTTTCCCTATCTTGCGGTACAGAGTTTCACCATCAATCCTGAAGCCATCCGCTGTGTTCCTCAGGAGCTTGCCGTGGAGTACACCTTTATCCCCATTGATAAAGTCCACAATATTTTGACTGTGGTCATGGCCGACCCTTCCAATCAGGAGGTCATCCGGCAAATTGAGTCTGCAACCGCCTGCCGGGTGCAGGCTTTTGTGGGCACGGTTTCCGAAATCGAGGAAGCGGTCAAAAGAAATTACAAACTTTCTGACTTCAAAAAAACTAAATCCGAAAGGCGAAAAGTGAAAATGGCATTTAAGTCCACGGCGGAGCAGAAAATAAAGAGGGAAGAAGAAACCGCATGACAGATATGCTGGAGGCCAAATGGTTGCAGAAACTGGTTGAAACCAAGCGTTTGACCAAGGAACAGCACGACAGCGTACTCAAAGAAGCCAAGTCACGCAAGGGGCAGTTAATCGACATTCTCATTCAAAGAAATCTAATTTCTGAGCGGGACCTCACGATTTTTCTGAGCCAGGAGCTCAACCTTCCGGTTATGAATCCGTTGAATTTTAAAATCGCTGAGGAAATTTTGAATCTTATCCCCCTTGCGTACGTGAAAAAATACTCCGTTCTTCCGATTTCCAGGATAGGGCGTATGCTGACTGTGGCTACCTCCAATCCGTTTGGGGTCATAGCCTGGGATGATATTGCGGCGCTCACGGGATTTAAAATTAAGCCCGTGCTCACGGCGCCGAGCGTGCTGGATGAAGCCATTAAAAAATTTTATTCCATTTCGGAAGCGGAAGAATCCAAACGCTCCGAAGTTTCCATCGCCGACATGATGAAGGAACTTGAGAGTTCGCCGTCGGTGGTTCAAACGGGCCAGAAGGCGCAGTCGGTGGATTTGGGGCAGGCGGTCACGGAAGCGCCGGTGATCCGGGTCGCCAACCTCGTCATTCTTGAATCGGTTAAACGAAAGGCCAGCGATCTTTTTATCGAACCGTGGGAAAAGAATACCCGGGTCCGCTGCCGGGTGGACGGGCTCCTTGAGGAAGTCAAGCTTTTGCCGGCCTCCATGGCGCCTGCCATTGTGTCCAGAATTAAAGTCATGAGCCATCTTGATATTGCCGAGCACCGCATTCCTCAGGACGGGCGTTTCAAGGCCAAGGTGCAGAACCGGGAAGTGGATTTCCGGGTGTCGATTCTCCCGACCAGTCACGGAGAAAAAGTGTGCATCCGTCTGTTGGACAAAAAATCACAGAGCCAGAGTCTGGATGCGCTTGGATTTACGGGATTCGAAATCAAAAGAATCCGCGAGGCCGCACTTAAGCCGCATGGCATGATTCTGATCACCGGCCCTACCGGGAGCGGGAAAACCACCACGCTTTATTCAATTTTGAACCATTTGCACACGCCGGACAAAAATATTACTACGGTCGAAGAGCCGGTGGAATATCAGGTTCACGGGATTAATCAGGTCAATGTCCGGGAATCCATCGGGCTCACCTTTTCGGCCGCGCTCCGTTCGATTTTGAGACAGGACCCGAATGTGGTCATGATTGGTGAGATCAGAGATCTTGAAACCATGGACATTGCCATCAAGGCAGCGCTCACCGGCCACCTGGTGTTAAGCACCCTGCATACCAATGATGCGGCGAGTTCCATCGTGCGTATGGTGAACATGGGCGTTGAGCCTTTTCTGATTGCCTCTTCTGTCCATATGGTCACGGCCCAGCGCCTGATCCGCCGGCTCTGTGCAAGCTGCAAGGAACCATGGGAAACGGACACGGAGGTTCTCAAACTCATGAAGCAGTCTACGGATAAGAAAGTAAAGCTTTTCCGGGCTCAGGGGTGTCCGTCCTGCCGCAATTCCGGATTTTCCGGCCGCCGGGTGATCACGGAAGTCCTTGTCCTGAGCCAGGCCATTCGGGCAGCCATTTTAAAGCGGGCCAATGGGGATGAAATCAAGCTGCTCGCAAGGCAGGAAGGCATGAGCACGCTGCGTGAAAGCGGCATTCAGAAAGTGCTGGAGGGCGAAACCACGATGGAAGAAGTAATGCGGATTACAGCGGAGGATGCCCCAGCGCCCATGCGCTGGGACCGCAAGACGGCAGCGAACCTGGAAGTTTCGCTGCCACCAGCCCCGGGCAGGTCTGATCGAGGCGCGGGTGGCGGCCTACCCGAGCTGGCCTGATGCTTACTAAAGAAACGCTTATTCATGCACTGCAAAAAAATAAAAAAATTTCGGAAGAAAATTTGAAAAAAGCAGTTGAGATTCACAAAACCAAAGGCGGCAAGCTTTCTGAAATTTTTGTGGCCGAGGGGCTCTTAAGCGAGCAGGAGCTGGCCCTGCTCATGAGTCAGGAGCTCGGGATACCGGTTCTTGCCATTTCTTCCATGAAGATTGACCCGGAAGTCATCAAATTGATCCCTAAGAAAATTGCCGAGCATTACGAAGTGATTCCGATATCTAAAATGGGAAAAATACTAACAATTGCTATGAGCGATCCCCTCAATATTTTTGCGCTGGATGACGTGAAGCAAACCACGGGATGTACGATTCTTCCCATCGTGACCACCTCTAAGGAAATCCATAACGCCCTGGAAACCTATCACAGCGGCGGATCGGTGCAGCTCGATGACCTGCTGGAGGGCATGGAGGAAGATGGGCTGGAAATCATTAAATATGTAGAGGGTGAGGTGGAAAAATCCGGGGAGGTTGACGCTAACCAGGCGCCGGTGCTTAAAATGATGGACCTGATTCTGAAGGAAGGGCTCAAGCGCCGCGCCTCGGATATTCATATTGAAATCTACGAGAATGATTTCCGGATCCGGTACCGCATTGATGGAGCACTTCATGATGGATTCCATCCGCCCGTGGCCATGCACGGGCCTCTCCTGAGCCGGCTGAAAATCATGGCCGACCTGGATATCACGGAAAGGCGTGTTCCGCAGGACGGCCGATTCCGGGTAAAAACCGATGGCCGCGAAATAGATTTTCGTGTTTCAATTCTTCCCCTGCAATTCGGGGAAAAGGCGGTTTTGCGAGTGCTGGACCGCTCCAATGTGCGCGTTAGCATTGAAAAATTGGGGTTTAACACCGACTCTTTGCAAAAATTCAGGGAAGCCATCACCAAACCCTACGGCATGATTCTCGTGACCGGGCCCACGGGAAGCGGGAAGTCCACCAGTCTATATTCCGTGCTGAATGCCCTGAACACGCCGGACCGGAACATCATGACCATTGAAGATCCGGTGGAATATCAACTCGACGGCATTTCGCAAACCCAGGCCCAGGCCGAAGTGGGTTTGACCTTTGCCAGCGGGCTTCGTTCGATTTTGAGGCAAAGCCCGGATGTGATTCTGGTGGGTGAAATCCGCGATACGGAAACCGCGGACATTGCGGTCAAGGCTGCCCTTACAGGGCATCTGGTGTTGAGCACTCTCCACACCAATAGCGCGGCCGGCGCTTTCTCGCGCATGATCGACATGCACATTGAACCATTTCTCATCGCATCTTCCGTAATTTTAGTCACGGCCCAACGCCTTTGCCGCAAAATTTGCGAAAAATGCAAGGAACCCCATGAAATTCCACCGGCCACCCTGGACCGTTTGAAGATTCCGATTGCCATGCTTAAAGGTATCACGCCTTATCATGGCAAGGGATGCAAAACCTGCAATTTAACCGGCTATTATGGACGGCTGGGGACCATGGAAGCGCTGTGGGTGAATGAAGAAATCAGGGAGATGGTGCTCAAACGGGTTTCCAGTGATGAAATTCAGGAAGTGGCCAGAAAAGCGGGCATGACGACACTTTTTGAGAATGCGTTCTTAAATTTTAAAAATGGCCTGACCACGCTTGAAGAAGTGCTCAGGATCACATCGGAGGCGTAAAGACAAACATGCCTGTTTTTGACTATCAGGTCAAGGATTCTGGCGGCAACAACGTCACGGGACAAAAGGAAGCGCCGAATATGAATGCCATGGTTCAGGAGCTCAAGAGCCAGGGGTATTTGATTCTCAAGGTCCAGGAGGCCAAGGCCGGTAGGCACCGGCACAAGCAGGACACCGGCAAGCAGGGAAAAATCAAGCTGGATGACGTCCTCGTCTTCTCGCGGCAAATGGCCACGATGGTGGATGCCGGCATTCCACTGGTGCAAAGTCTTGAGATTCTTTCCGAGCAGACAGAAAAGGCTGTTTTTCGCAGGATTATCCAGATGATCAAGGCGGACGTGGAGGGCGGAAAAAATTTTTCCGAGGGTTTGGAGGCTCATAAAAAAGTTTTTTCTCCGCTTTTTATCAGCATGGTACGCGCCGGAGAAGCTTCGGGCACCCTGGATGAGATTCTGGACCGCCTGGCGACCTATCTTGAAAAAATCAGTAACTTGCAGAAAAAAATCAAATCGGCCATGATTTATCCCATTGTGGTGTTTGGAATCGCCATCACCATCACCACCCTGATGCTGGTGTTTATTATTCCTAAGTTTGCGGAAATATTCCAGTCCCTGAATGCCAAGCTGCCGGCGCCGACACAAATGCTGATTGATTTTAGCCATGTCCTGCGCAGCCAATTTTTGGTGATTGCCGGTACTCTCGGCGCCGTCATTTTTGTGCTTCGTGCTTTTATTAAAACGCCCCTCGGCACGCTTTGGTGGGACCGGTTCAAACTGCGGATGCCCATTTTTGGCACCCTGTTTCTCAAATCGGCGATTAGTAAGTTTTCAAGAACTCTAGCCACGCTGGTGAAGAGCGGAGTTCCGATTCTCACCGCTCTTGAAATCGTGGGAAATACCGCCGGCAACCGGGTGATTGAGCTGGCGCTCATCGATGTAAAAAGTTCCATCCGCGAGGGCGAAGGTATTGCGGGCCCGCTCGAGAAGAAAAATATATTTCCTATCATGGTGGTGAGAATGGTGGCGGTGGGAGAGGAAACGGGCGAGATGGAGCAGATGCTGGTCAAGGTTGCTGATTTTTACGACGCGCAGGTGGATGCCGCCGTTGATGGATTGAGCTCGCTTCTTGAACCGCTTATCATTGCGTTTCTGGGGATCGTGATAGGAGGCATCGTGATTGCCATGTTTTTACCGATTTTAAATTTAAGTCAAGCCATCAAAATGTAGGAGGGCATGTGATACGGCCGGTTTTTATCCAGAAATTACGACGTTTGATTTTGGCCCGGCTGCTGGTGGTGACCGTTTTTCTGACCCTCGGCGCTTTTGTGTTTGAAATGCCTCCTCTCATTTACTATGGCGTCATCTCGGCGTTTTTACTTTTAAGCTTCGCGTACATCTTCTGGCTGACAACGGAACACTCTTTGGAATTGCTCACCCATTTTCAAATCGCCATGGATATTCTTGCGATCACGGTTTTTGTCTACTACACCGGCGGGGTGGACAGCGTCTTGGCCACTCTTTATGTGCTTCCCATTGTCAGCGCCGGTTTCGTCCTTTTCGCGCGGGCGCCGGTGTGGGTGGCCGTGGCAAGCAGTCTTGCCTTCCTGGGCGTGATTTTGGGCGACCATTGGCATCTTCTTGCCGGATTCTTACCTCCCGTGGCCAAAGACTTTCGAATTGAAAGGGATTTGTTTTACTGTCTCTACATGAGTTACGTCCGCGTGACCATTTTCATTCTTATCGGATTCCTTTCCGATTATCTGGTGCGGGCAGTCGACAAAATGGAACAGACTCTGAATGTGAACGGAAAATTTGCGCTTCTCGGGGAAATGGCCATGCATATGGCGCATGAAATCAAAAATCCCCTCATGGCCATTTCCGGATCTATTGAGGTGATTGAAGAGGATTTGAGAGGCAAATTATCACCTGATAACAAAAAAATGATGGAATCCATTGTCCAGGAATCCCAGCGGCTCAAGGATTTATTTGAAAAGGTACTGGATTATGCGCGGCCCGAATCCCTGGATATTCAGCGCCTGAATGCCCAGGAAATTCTGGACGAGGTGTTTGTCCTGCTTGAATCGTTTTTCAAAAATGGAAAAACAATCGACCTTCATCTCGAATATCGCGGCAAGCCGCCCTGCTGGATTTATGCGGACCGCAACCGGATCAAACAGGTTTTTATCAATATCCTTTACAACGCCTTGCAGGCCATGCCGGCGGGCGGTGAGCTCGCGGTGCGGATTCATGAAACCGGCTTGCATTCCGAAATCATTTTTAAAGACACAGGCTTGGGAATGAATCGCCAGGAGCGGGAAGCCCTTTTTATTCCTTTCCACTCGCATAAAAAGGGAGGAACAGGCATCGGGCTCGCGATTGCTTATAAAATCATTCATAATCATGGCGGAAAAATCAAAGTAAAGAGCCAGCCGGGAAAGGGAAGTCTTTTCATTGTCTCGCTGCCCCGGTTATGATTTTCACGACGCGAAAGGAAAGCTCATGATAAAGAACTCAAAAACGCGCCTTCTCGTAATTGACGATGAAGCCAACATTTTAAGATTCCTGACGCGCGCTTTGGAAAAGAGAGGCTATGAGGTTCATCCGGTCATGCAAGGCCATGAAGCCCTGCAGAAGTTGGCGGTGATTCGGCCTGATCTTGTCATCACCGACATTGTGCTTCCGGACACAAATGGCATTGAGCTTTTGAAACAGGTGAAAGCCCATGATCCTGAAATCAACGTGATTGTGATCACCGCCCACGCCTCTCTGGACACGGCCATTTCTGCCATACGCGGCGGGGCCAGCGACTATCTGGTCAAGCCGTTCCAAATCGAGGAGCTATGCTCCGTGGTGAAGCGGGCCCTGTCCAGCAAGCGGATTGTTCATGACGGAGCAGGAATGGAAGCTTTTGAGAAACGTTATGATTTCAGAAATTTGATTGGTGCCTCCGTAAAAATGACGGAGATTCACACCCTGATTCAGCGGGTCGCGGAGACCGAGGCCACGGTTTTGATTACGGGTGAGAGTGGAACCGGAAAGGAACTGGTGGCGCGTTCCGTTCACTACAATTCAAAACGAAGGGGCAAACCTTTTGTGAGTATCAACTGTGCCGCTCTTCCTGAAAGTCTTCTCGAAAGTGAACTTTTTGGATACGAGAAGGGATCTTTCACCGGCGCCATGGCGAGCAAGATGGGGCTGCTGGAGCTTGCCCATGAAGGAACTTTCTTTTTTGACGAGATTGGTGAAATTTCCATGCAAGTGCAGGCCAAGTTGCTGCGGGTGCTGCAGGAAAGGGAGATACGGCATGTAGGAGGGCTGCAGGATATCAAGGTGGATATTCGGATCCTTGCCGCCACGAGCAAGGACCTCAAAACTCAGGTCCAGAAAGGATTATTCCGCGAAGATTTATTTTACCGCCTGAATGTCGTACCCATCCATCTGCCTCCGCTCCGGGAGCGGCGTGAGGATATTCCCGTTCTTGTAAAACATTTTCTGGCCTTTTACAGCCAAAAACACGGCCTGCCGCAGGCCATGGAAATCGAGGAACAGGCCCTGGACTGCATGACCTCCTCCTGCCACTGGGCAGGAAATATCCGCGAGCTTGAGAATGCCGTGGAACGCGCCATCATGTTTGCCGACAACGGAAAAATCCGGTTGGAGCAAATCCGGAAAATAGCCTCCGGGGAATTTGTTACGCCCTCTCAGGAGGCTTTATCGCCCGCCGGAGGCCGTAATCTGAAAACCGAAACCGAAAATTTCGAGAAACGTTTGATTGAGAGTGTGCTCAAAGAAACGGACGGCAACAAGTTTCGGGCTGCGAAACGGCTTCAGATCAGCCGCCAGAGTCTGCAGTATAAAATCAAAAAATATCAGCTCGAATAATCGTCTCTATTTAGGTATGGAGTCGGCCTGCTTTTGGAGGAGGGAAGGATTGAGCTCGTAAGCTTTTTTGAAAGCCTGGAGGGAGGCCTCGTTTTGTCCCACAAGCTGTAGCAATCTTGCCAGATTGAACCAGGCATCCCCGGAATTTTTATCAAGAGTCAATGCGTATTGAAGGGTGACGATGGCATGATTCAAATCGCCCACCCGGCCGAAACAATCAGCCAGTGCAATGTGAAAATCGGCCCTATAGGGCTCGAGCGTGATGCTTTTCAGAATGCAGGGATAGGCTGTTTTTGCATCACTCCGGTACTGGAGGTAGAACTTTCCCAGTTCATACCAAGCAAAAGCATTCTTAGGATTGATCTCCGTTGCTTTTTTATAGTACTCTTCAGCCTGCTCATGATCTGTCCGCGCCGCGATGATTCCCAACTGCATATAAAAACGCTCGTCATTGGGAGTTTGCTGGAGAAAATTCAAAGCGCTTTCGCGGGCGCGGTCATATTCACCTTTACGGATATACATGGCGACGAGATTCTTGGCAAAAACAGGATTACCAAGGCCCAAGGAAATCCCCTGGACTGTAAGCTTAATCGCCCTGTCGAGATCTCCTTTCTCGTAGTAATATTCCCCCAGCTTTGCACGCGCCATCGCATGAGCAGGAACTTTTTTGATCACGGATTTCCACAAGGTTTCCGAGTCCCGCCACAGCTCCATTTGGGTTCTTGTCATATTTCCCATGAGGACTAAAAGTGCCCCAAGCACCACACCTGAAAAGGTCCGGCCCATAGCGTTTTTCCACCGGCTGCAGAAAAAAGTAATGCCAAAATTGCACAGAAGGAGAGGGGCAAGAATTGGCAAATACATATACCGATCGGCCAAAGGAGCGCTTAAGGGGAGAAAATTTAACGTGGGTAAAAGCAATGCCACATAAACATACGTCAGGATTGAAAATGTTTTCCAGCGGCGGCAACCCGCCCAGGCCCACATCATCACCAGAATCGTGATCAGAGCCGGTAGCTGATACTGGGGATAAGTCCAGCCGGCATTTTGAAGCAGAGGGTATTGTGGCAGGAGGTCCGTAGGAAGAAATATTTTTCTGATATAAACAAAAAGTGTCCAGAAGGGTACCACGCTGTGATTACAGACGCTTCCCCCGGCTAAAGGGGCAATGGCTTTTTCACGCAAATGTCCCACCAACACCAAGGCCGCGGCCAGAAAAGAAAAACCGAAAAAGGGAAGGACGGGCTTGATCGATTTTGATCCCGTCTCATTTCTTTGCAACCGGTCTAAAGGATAAAGGAGCAGAGGCAAAGTCATGGCCGTCGGCTTGGAAAAAACCGCCAAAACGAATGCGAAAAGACTGACCCAGTAGATGCGGGCAGATCTATTTTGCAGGTAGGTGTGATAACTCAGCAACGTCAAGAGACTAAAAAAAGCAGAGAGCAGGGTCTTGTGGGAACTTATCCAGGCCACGGATTCCACCTGGAGAGGGTGCATAACAAAGGCCAAGGCGGTAAGAAAAGCCGCTTCGGCTGAGCGGATGACCCGATTCATAAGAATCAAAACTAGGACACCGTTGACCGCATGCAGAAAAACATTCATCAAGTGATAGCCCGAAGGATTCTGGCCGAACGCAGCGTATTGAAGCGCAAAACTCATCAAGGTAATGGGATGATAATTGGCAAATGCCAGGCTAGAGAATATCCGGAATATCCGGTCCAGACTTAAAACCTGAATCAGGGGGTTGTCCGTGATGTACATACCGTCATCCCAATTGGTGAAACTAAATTTCGAGACCGGCCAATAGAGAACCACCGCGCATGAAAACACCAGGACACCCAGGAGGACAAGTCTCGAAGGATGAGAGGTTTCGATATTTTCCTTCTGCATATTCATAAACGTGTCCTATGCATCGGATGCCTTTCCTTATTCTTGACAGCGGAAGATGCCTCCGCCTTGGCGGAGGCATCTGGAGCAGTACCCGCCCGAGGTTTGATGCCGGGGCGGGTGGCGGCGAAGCGGAGCTGAGCTGTCCCTTGACCATGGGTAGGGATTTGATTTCTACCCCGCATTTCTCATCACTATGAGAAATAGCGCTCGAAGAGCTGCGGAGCAAATAGGTTGAGTGGTTTGCGACGCAGGGGTTGCCTTTTGCACACTGCAAAAAATGAAGTGTGCAAAACTTTGCCCCAAAGATAGAAGGGCAAAGTGGTTTTCTCATCGATTTGCCAAATCGATGAGAAAACGAGACTAAAGTTTGTCCGTATCAGTCCGTTATAATCTGCCCAAAGGGATAAATGCAAAAATTTTTTACATTTCCCCCCTATTTTTACAGATTGGGAGCAAGCTGGAACAGGGATTATTTCACAACCCTTTTATTTTAAATGACTTATAATATTTTATAAAATTGGCATCGATTTTGTATCATACTAAGGTGCAGCGAGGGAATTAAACCTAGAGGAGAAAAACTAACATGTTTATGAAACTGCAAAGCAAAAAAGGATTTACGCTCGTTGAAATTATGATCGTTGTAGCGATCATAGGACTTCTGGCAGCAATAGCCATTCCCAACTTGCTGAGAGCGCGTGTTAATTCCAACGAAGCGGCTTCAAAAGGCGCTTTGAGAACGCTTTCTTCAGCTTGCGAGAGTTTCAGAGCGGCGCAGAACCCGCCGACATATCCGGCCAACTTGGCGGCTCTTTCCGGTGCCAACCCTGCTTACATTGATGGAACGCTTGGAGCGGGTACAAAGCAGGGATATGTTTTTACGTATGCGCTGGCTAATGCTAACCAGTATACTGTTACCGCGACTCCGGTGACAGCGAACGTGACAGGTGTTAACACCTTCTTTGTGGACCAGACTGGCGTGATTCGCTTTACGAACGCAGCCGGAAATCCGATCGAAGGGTAATTCGTTTTTTCAAGTTTCACCCCAACCCCGTATTGCGCCTCCGGCGCAATACGGGGTTTTTTGTCTCCGCCCCCCTATTTGCTTTCCGGCCTAAAACCGGGCATACTTAGTAATGAGCAGAGGCCTATTCGAAAAGAATAGGCCTGTTTTTTTTTAAGGAGAAATCCCATGCGGGCAATTAAATTCTGGGGGCAACGAAAGGCATTCACCATGGTGGAATTATTAATAGCCGCCATGGTGCTTGTTATTGCCATTCTTTCAACCGCCTTCGGGATTCTTAATATTTCGGATATGGGTGAATTATCCAGGGAAAAAATAGTGGCGGTAACGGATGCCGGCCGGACCCTGGAGGCTATGCGAAACACAGCCAACTCCTCGCTAGCTATTTTGCAAAACACCGACTGGACCGCTTGGGCTCTCACGAATGTCGTTAATGCCAAAAGTACCAATGAAATTTCCCTGAATCAGGAAAGTATCCAAGCGAGCTTTTCAAATCCGGCAAATATCCCTGTCCAGGTGACCCTGACGGTCAATTGGCTTCATAAGCAGCGAAATTATTCTTATCGAGTGATTACGCTTATGACGGACAGGACTTGATAGGAGAATTCAATGCACAAGTACGGAAAAAAGGGATACAGTCTGCGAAGACTGGAGCTTCAAGCTCCAGCGAGCGTGCTGGAACCAAGGGGTTACAGTTTGCTTGAGCTTATGGTGACGGTATCCGCCTTTTCGTTGCTTACCATTGCGGCAGCCGGAGTATTCGACAGCGCTCAAGAAGCCCTTAACTGGAACTATCATGAGCTCACCCTTCAGTCCGATCTTCGAAAAACGCTGGATATCATGAGCGAAGAGCTTCGGGAATCGAGTCCTTCGAGCCCAATCCCGCTGACGGTAAACTCCAATAGTATTTCTTTCGAAATCCCCGCAACCGTGCAGGGAGGCGTTATCACCGGGTGGACCTCAGTATCCTATGGCCTGGGGCCGGATTCCACGGTTCTCCGTACCGTGAATGGACAAGCCGCGGCAATCGGACATAGTGTCAGCGCGCTCGACTTCATATATCCAGTCGACCCGGTCACGGCCCCGCGCACGGTGCAGGTAAGGATCACGGGGCAGCGTGCCACGCTGAAAAGAACCTTGACCCATTCAGCGGTCACGCAGATTATTTTGCGTAATCCGTAAAGGAGTGATGATTGATGAAACCAGGCCAACAGGGAGTTATCATGATTTCGTTTTTACTTCTTGTTACCGTTCTTACAATCGGGGTTGGGGCTTTTTATGCCTTTGCCTCTGCCGATTTTTCTGCCTCGCTCAGAAATGAATATCTCCATCAGTCCTTTTATATGGCAGAGGCCGGCGTGGATCAAGGAATCGTACAGCTTTCCAAGGGGATTCTCACGCAGAATATATCCGGCACCTTGAATGCAGTGTCGTATCAGGGAAGTTATCAGGTCACCTGCGCGCCATGCACGGGCGCCAGCAATGAAACGCTCACTTCCACGGGTACTGTGACTATCAGCGGTACCAATTATTCCCGCACGGTACGAGTGGTCGTAAAACGATCTCCGGCCTATACCGCCACGGCTGCTGTGGCGATCAGCGGGGTTGCCTCGACCAATGGAAATGTGACGGTGGACGGCCGCGATCACGACTCGAATGGAAATCTGACCGGCGCCCCGGGATTGCCGGGTATTGCCACTTCTACGAATACGTTTATGCAGGGAGGAAGTTCTAAGGTGGGAGGCAATGGTCTAGCACCGGCTAATCCAGCGTCTCCCGGCTCTTACCAGCTCAATGCCCCTGCATTACCTTCTACGCCCGAAGGTATTTTAGGAGTCCCGGATGGCTCTTTGGATGCCTACAAGACCAGTACGCCGCCTGCGACTCCTTTCAGCAACCAAATTATTTATCTGACCACGAGTTGGAACAGTGTGGATTTCAATGGCAGCTCCGGCGTTTTGATTTGTCATAATGCAGACGGGACCGCGGTGTTGCAAAATATTCACGGCAATTTCAAAGGCCTGATCATCACGGACGATTTGATTCATATCAACGGCGATGCCAGTCTGCTTGGCACCGTAGTGGGAATGAAAACAGGCGGCGTGACCCTGGGAAATGGTTCAGGACAAGTCAACTACAGTTCTCAGACTATGAGCAATTTGCCGATAGCCCGGTACACCGTCAGCTCCTGGGAAGATGTCCGGAATGATCTCTTATAGGGTTCACTTATTCTTGGGCGGATGGCTCGTATGCCACTTGCTAGCCGCGTCTGTTTTATTTTCTGCCGAGGCAGGTAGCCGAGATTTTGATGCCAAGCAGCAGTCTTTGATGAATCGAACCCGCGCTTACGAACTCCGCCTCCAGGATATGCATGAAATGGCGGGTTTAGATCCGGACCGTACCTTTGCTCTCCTTGTCTCGATCATCAAGGATCCGGAAGACAACTTACCCATTAAATATGAGGCCGCCCACCAGCTTTTCGAATTGAACTCCATCCGCGCCAAGACCTTGTTTCAAGACCTCCTGGAAACCCGGGAAGCAGATCCCGTTGCCAGAAGAATCGCTCTAGAAGGCCTTTTTGATGGAAAAAGCGGGCCCTGGCCGGAAAAATTTGGTAAAATTTTAGCCGATCCCGGGGAAGATCCCGCAATCCGGCAATATCTGCTCGGAAGGTATGCCCGTGATTCTCAGGATCCATCCAAACTGAACCGGTTGCGGGAGTTCGCTTCCTCCAAATCGGAAACACCCGGCTTCCGGATGAATGCGTTATTCTGGCTGGAAGACCTTCAAGACAACGATTTCGTCAACGAACAGACTCACAAAATTCTGAATGATCCGAAGGAAAATGTGGAACTCCGGAAGAACGCCACTCTCATAGCCGGGCGGATGGCTCAAAAAGAGAAGGCTAAAGACTCGTCATAAGATATACGTTAATTTGTAAGAAATGAAAAAACTTGATTTTAAAATGCCCTCAACCGATATTCTGAACTTTCTAACCCCCTCCAAACCCAGGGAAAGTACCATCGGGCTGGATTTCAATCATGCCCGCATGTTTGCCACGGAGCTTCAAAAAAATACGGGCGGCCGTTACATCTTGACGCGTCTGGCTTCGGAACAGGGCAATCTCGCGGAATCCCGGGCCGCGCAGACCACGGAAACAGGGAATAAGTCCGTGTCCTGGGGACCTGCCACCCTCGCTGCCGTCGCGCTGGAATCTCTTCTGTCCAAGGGCCATTTTTCCTCCACCATGGTAAACATCGCATTGTCCGGTCCTGTGGTGTTAACGCGCTTCATTCAATTTCCCAAAATGACGCTGCGGGAACTCAAGGCCGCCATGCAGTATGAAATTGAAAAATACATTCCCTTTGAAGGCGGGGATGTCATTGCCGATTTTCATATTCTGGGGGATGACAGCCAGGATAAGAAAACGATGAAAGTAATTCTCGTAGCCGCCAAAAAAACCGAGATCTCCTCTATCATCGAATCGTTTCGCAAGACCCATCTTCAGATTCGCGTGATCGACATCCATACTTTTGCCTGTTTCAATGCTTTCAGCCATGCCTACCCGGATGCCCGGAAAGGCGCGTCCGTGCTGCTTGATATCGGGTCCGAGACTTGCTCACTCATGGTGCTTTCCGGCAAGGAACCTGCTTTTATCCGGGAGATATCCCTGGGGAGCCTGGATATTCTTGAGATGTTCAAAAAAAGGGGTGGGTTGCAAAGTACCCCTGAAACAGACTCAGAATTGCAAAACAGCGTGAGTTCGTATTCCGAACTTTTTGCGGAAGCCGTGGAACCCCTTGTCTCCCAGATCCGGCTTTCCCTGAACTATTTTGCGCATAACAATCCCAAGGCCGAGAATCCTCAAAAAATTTATCTGAGCGGTGAGCTTTGCGCCCTGACCGAATTTCAGGCCGAGCTTTCCAAGGTGCTTGAAATCGAGCTCGAGCTTTGGGACTGTCTTAAGAATATTGAGGTCAGCGGGGAAGTTTCCCGAGAGGAGTTGGAAAGGTACCGGCACTTACTCCCCATAAGCATCGGCTTGGCCCTGAGGACAGAATAGCCATGATCCTGATCAATCTGCTCCCTGAAGAATACATTGAGAAAAAAGCAAGCTTTCCGGTCCCCTTTAAGGAGATTTCTGTGATTTTGCTGGTCGTGATGGTTTTTCTCTGGGGATTTATTTTTTATCACGCGCGGAACCTCAGCCGCACCCTTACGGGTGTGGAGACTGAGTTGAACGCCCTGACGCCGGAACTGAATCAGGCGGACAAATTTCTCAAGGAAATGAACCAGCAATTTCTTCCCAAAAAAGCGTTTCTCGATAAAATCACCAACCCTGATCTTGAGTGGGACCGGGTGATGGACAATATCAGCACTGCGCTTCCGCGCGGGGTGTGGCTCACGGCCCTTACCTTTTCGGAATTTCCGGAACTGGTGGTGCGTCTGGAGGGACTGGCGCAACCCTATAACAACCGCTCCTCCGTGAGTCTGATCGGAGATTTTACAACCCAGACCAAGAAGGAACTTGAAGATTTTACGGCTCAAAAAGCGTCCGTCAAGACCGCCTCGTTTTTCCGCGCGGAAACTTTCACGCAGCGGCGCGACTCGGAAACCCGGAAATTAACCGAATTCATTGTGGAGTTTCGAAAAAAGTCATGACCAAACTGCCCGGGCTCGATTTCCTAAAGTCTCTCGATAGAAAGCTCCTCATAAATCTTGCGGCCCGGTATGGCGCGGTCTTGCTGTTTCTGACCGTGGCTCTCATACCCTCATGCGCCCGGTTTGAATATCTCAAGGGACAGTTGAAGCAAAAAAAAAGCCAGCTGCAAAATGCGCGATTGAAGCTAACGGACGCGCGTAAAGCCCAATCATCCCGGGACAACATTGTGGGCGAGATTCTCGTGCAGGAAGAACGGTTTTTTACCGAGGAAGAGCTGGCCCAAATGCTCAGCACGGTGTCGGAACTCGCCAAGCAAAACAATCTGCAAATGACCGCATCCAAGCCGCTCAAGGAAAATGAAAAAGCCGGTGCCCAGCTTCCGCCGCCCAGGGCGCCCGCACCGCCTCCGGCCGCCGGGCCGCCCCAGTCCGGAGCGCTTTTACCGCCGCCGCTTCCGCCTTATAGCGATCAGGAATTTGAAGTCGACTTGACCGGCGGCTATCATGCGCTGGGAAAATTTTTAAGTGATTTACGTAGTTATTCAAAATTCATCCATGTGAAACGACTTTCCATTCTTGGCGCAGCCAAACCGGAGGCCGGACATGAAATCAAATTGACCTTAAAAGTTTATTTGAGACCTCAAGGGACTCCGTGATGGCTAAACTGTTTAAAATATTTTTCTTCTTATTATTGATGACCCATTTCCATCTTCCTGTCGGGCTGGCCGAGTCCCAAAAAACTTTTGTCTACGATGCAAAAGGAAGACGGGATCCTTTTCTGCAGTGGGCGGAAGGCGGCAACAGTAAAAACGGCGTGAGTACGCAGGATCTTCGGGTGGAGGGGATTATTTTTGATCCTGCTCAGGGGTCGCTGGTGGTGATCAATGGGGTCGTGCTAAAAGAAGGGGATAGTGTGGGTTCTTATAAGGTTTCAAAAATTGAGAAGAACAGGGTTTTGATTTCGAAAAAAGAGGGAGCCCTATGGCTTCCTCTCAAAACCGGCGATGAATCCTAAGTGGCATTAAAAAAATCTCAAGCTTTTGGATAGCCTAACGATATATAATGACAGAAGTTATTATAAACAGGAAAGGATTTCCATGAAAAATCAGTCCTTAGTCAAAATCTCTGCTTTAGCGATCGTTGGACTTTTCATGCTTGCAGGCCAATTGAAAGCTGCAGAACCGGCTCCAGTCAGCTCCGGAATGGAATCAAGCACCAATGTAACCCTGGATTTTAAAGATGCGGACATTAATAATGTCTTGCGAATTCTCAGCTTGAAAAGCGGGGTCAATATTGTCGCAGGTCCCGAGGTGCAGGGTACGGTCACGATTCGTCTGAGCGACGTCCCATGGGATAGAGCCCTCGAGGTTGTGTTGCGCACTTACGGGTATGTGTACGAAAGAGATGGCAACATTATCCGCGTGACGACCCGGGAAAGAGTTGAACAAGAAGATTTATCTACTGAGACATTTGTGCTAAATTATATCACGGCGGATGAGGTGCAGGAATCCATTTCAGAGATTATCTCGGAACGTGGAAAGGTGAAAGCCTTTGGAAGGACCAATACCATTATTGTGACGGATGTGGCTTCAAGTATTACCAAAATTGCCCAGGTCATCAAGCGCCTTGACAAGGCCACACCCCAGGCCTATGTTGATGCGCGGATAGTCAGAACCGAATTGGGAAAAACAGAGAATTTGGGCATTGACTGGCAGCTTGCCGGAGGCTTGACCGCAGGCCCTTACCGGCCCACGACCTTTCCTTTTCCAGCTTCCAACACCAAGCATAGAGCGGCTGGACTTGGAGGCGCTTTGCAGGAGTATTTTCCTCCCGTCACCAGTACGATCGCCACAGCATCCGGCACGACAGCGGCAGTGACTGCGAATCCTTTTGATGCAAGAGATTTTCCGCAGCCCACTGCTGCGACTTCAAATGGCGATTTTAAATTTGGGCGTTTGGATTTTAGCCAAATGTCAGCGGTCTTAAACCTTATTAAAAATAGAACAAACACGAAGATTGTATCAAATCCAAGAATTGTAGTTTTGAATAACCAGACAGCCAAGGTGCAGGTCGGAGAACAAATAGGTATTCCGACCTTTGAGAGAAATGAAACCAGCGGAAGTTTTGAAGTGACGGGGTTCACCCTGCGCGATGTCGGCGTGGTGATGAACGTGACCCCGCATATCAATTCGGCGGATGAGATTCTCGTGGATCTGAAACCCGAGGTTAGTTCTTTTGTCGGGTATCAGGCCGTTTCGGCCACTCTTTCCGCTCCTCGTTTCACGATCACCACGGCGTCTACGCAAGTTTTAATCAGGGATGGAGAAACGATTGCGATCGGAGGGCTTTTGACAGATGCGTCAACCACCTCCGAGGATAAGATTCCCTTTTTGGGAGATATTCCGGGCATTGGCAAAATCTTCCGTTCAAAACGGCAGACAGGCGGTTCCGGAAATAATAAAGTTGAAACTCTGTTTTTTGTGACTGTCTCGGTTGTGGATTCCCAGGGACAGCCCCAGGGGCAGTTTCAAAAATAAACCTGATTCCAATCGCATTTTAGTTCGAGATCCAAGAACTTAGATTAGTTCATATCTGGTTCCCCTATCTCGTTGAATTTCTCTATCCCACCTAAAACGAATAGGAGACCCCATGATTTTCAATCGTCTGTTTAAGCCGTCTGGCCCTCATCCCAAGCCCGAGGAGGGAGTCCCTTCTTCCACGCCGGCATCTAAAGAAATCCTGATGAGCCAGGAAGCCAATGAAATGCGCGTGGCTATTCTCGAAAATGGCGCTCTGGAAGAATTTTATGTCGAACGCACGGATAATGAACGCATGCTGGGCAATATCTACAAGGGGAGGGTCAAATCCCTGGTGCCGGGCATTGGTGCTTCCTTCATTGATTTAGGGACAAGGCGCGACGGCTTTCTTTATGTGGCCGACGCGTTAAAATCCCCCCTGGATGAAGAAACCGCCTCATTTGAAGAGGCGGATGACAAACAGGTACGCAACACGGACGTTAAAATTCAGGACATTCTCAAAATTGGGCAGGAAATCGTGGTGCAGGTCGTGAAGGAGCCGATACGCACCAAAGGCCCCCGGCTCACCACCAAATTTACCATTCCGGCCCGCTACTTGGTCCTGATGCCCGGCGACAATAAAATCGGAATTTCCAGGCGCATTGATGACCGGAAGGAAAGAGACCGGCTGCGCCAGATGTTCTCGGAAATCGAACTGCCCCAGGATGCGGGGTTTATCGTACGCACCGCGGCCGAAGGAAAGAGCAAAAAGGAATTTGTCCGCGATATCCGCTACCTTGTGAATCAATGGAAACAAATCAAAGGGAGTATTCACAAAAAACGTGCCCCGAATCTCATTCATCGCGAGCTGGACCTTATTGAACGCACCATCCGCGATTTTTTAACCGAGGACACGGGGCGTATTGTGGTGGATCACGTGGATCTTTTTCACAAGGTGCGCCGGTTCCTGCGGATTTATCTTTCCGATGTGCATTTCAATCTTGAATTTTACCGCGGCAAAACCCCGTTATTCGAAAAGTACAATATTGAAAAGGAAATCGAGAAGGCCTATCAGAAAAATGTTTATTTGAAATGCGGCGGCTATATTGTGATCGAGCAAACCGAGGGCCTGGTTTCCATTGACGTCAACACCGGCAAGTATGCGGGCCGCAACAATCTGGAGGAAACCGCCTTCCGGACCAACTGCGAGGCGGCGCAGGAGATCGCCCGCCAGATGCGGCTCCGGGACATGGGCGGTATCATCATTGTTGATTTTATCGACATGGAAAGGGAAGAACACCGGAGAAACGTCATCCGCACCTTCCGTGAATCAGTACGACGCGACCGCGCCAGAACCAATATCTTATCCCTTTCGGAACTTGGCCTGGTGGAAATGACGCGGCAAAGAGTCCGGCCGTCTCTGGAGAGCGCCTATTACGATTCCTGTTCCTATTGTGAAGGCAAGGGCGTGGTCAAATCTGCCACCACAGTCTCCATCGGCGTCATCAAGGAGATCAGAAAAACGCTTCTCAATGCCAGCGATAAAACCCTGCAGGTCACCGCCCATCCTTCCGTGGCCGAGCGCCTCCTGCATCACGATGCACGGACTATCCGGGAAATAGAACGACGGACCCGGAACAAGATCGTGATCACCGCGGACGGCAGTCTGCATATTGAAGACAGTAATCTGAATTTAATTTAAAGCCGGCGCAACCGCTTTTTGAGAATATCAACGATCTCAAGGAAGGCAGGTTCGTTCTGGAGGGAAGCAAGGTCCTTGTCTTTAAGGATGTGAACTAAATCCATATAGCCCAATTCCACAGCCCGTCGCAAGCTTTTAAGGGCCTCGTCGCGTTTCCCCAGCAGCGCTTCGCTGCAAGCCAGATTATAGAAAATGCTTTCATCCCCGGGTCTGAGCCGGGCCAGTTCGAGGTCGATCTGGTATCCCTTGTCGTAAAGGCCTCGTTTCGTGTAAGCATCTGCAAGCGGGATCATGGCTTCCACAAAATCCATTTTGCCCGCAAGAAGTTTTTCAAAAAAGCGGATTTCAAAATCAATCTGATCCATTTCCTCACCCATTTATTTTCGCAATATAACCCGAACCACCTCTAATGTCAAACTTCAGCATTAAGCCCGAAAAAATCCGTTGAAAAGGCTACTCGAAATCGGTATAATCTTCCTAATTCAAATTAGGCCAATATGTTATGACGACTCAAATTTTTCTTGCCATGCTTTCGCTTGTGGTCTGCAGTGGGGTTCTTTTTTATCTCATGCATTTTATCAGCGTTCTTGAAAAACGTCTTCGCGATCAAACCGCTTTGATTCATCAGGAATTAAACACCTCGTTAGGCCAGGTGCAGCAGGAACTGCGCCATCAGGGAAATATGGTTCAACAATCCCAGCATACGGTCGGCGAAAGGCTGGAAGGAGCCGCGCATCTAGTGGGCGAGGTTCAAAATCGGTTGGGCCAGCTTGAAGAAGCCAATCGACGTATTCTGGATCTAGGGAGTGCCCTGGGAAAAGAAGTCGGAAATCTGCAGGGAATCTTTCAGGCGCCCAAAGTCCGCGGCGGATGGGGGGAACTCTTCCTTGGAGAACTGCTGGAGCAGGTTTTGGGGCCGGAGCATTATGAGCTACAATTTCCCTTTAAAAACGGGGAACGGGTGGACGCGGTGGTGAAACTCGCTCAGGGCATGGTTCCCATTGACGCCAAATTCCCGCTGGAAAATTTTAGAAAATTTATTTCCGCGCCGTCGGAGCCGGAAAAAAAGGCCTTTCGTAAGGAATTTTACAAGGATGTGCGTCGGCACATGGACCAGATCTCGGAAAAATATGTGGTGCCGGATGAAGGCACCATGGACTTTGCACTGATGTACATTCCGGCTGAGAATGTGTACTACGAAACCATTATCCGCGATGACGACTTGGCCGAGGCCAAATCCCTGTCCGACTATGCGCAGTCCAAAAAAGTGATCCCCGTATCGCCCAACACGCTTTATGTGTATTTATCCTCGATTGCCAGGGGTTTGCAGGGGCTTAAAGTGGAATCCAATGCCAAAGAAATTCTCGCCAATATCCAGCGTCTTACTGGAGATCTGGCCAAGTTTGACGAGGAGTTTCGCCGTATGGGCGTTCATCTAAAGAATGCCGTGTCGACCTTTGAGCGTGCGGGCCGGCAATTTGAACGTATCCAGGACAAATTTTCCGTGTGTGACGCGATTAAACTCGATAAAACAGAGGAAGATGAGGCCTTACTATGAAACCAAAACCAACCTTTGTCCTTGGGCTGGCGCTGGGATATGCGGCGGTTCATATTCTCAGGCATGTGTGCGCGTCCTATCTTTGGATTTTCTTTTACCGGTCCTGAATTCCAAACAAGAGAGGTGACCTGTGAATCATATTCCTAAACTGTGTGCATGGGCGGGGCTGGCCCTTTTCGTCGTGTCTTTAGTCACCCGCCTTCCGGACGGATTCCAGTTTTCAACTCGCGGGCTCATGGAATTTACCCAGACCCTCCTCCTTCTCGGGATTTGCATGGGGATTTCACAAAAAAACGACAAGTCCTGAGTCTGCGTGAAGGCCTGTTAGAAATAACGCCAAGTATGAGACCATGAACGCTCACGGGGAATCACTGCTGATTGTTGAGGAGAACCCTGTCATTCAGTCTTTATTCACCGAAGCCCTGCAACGTAGGGGGTACCGCGTTTCCCAGGCGCTGAATCCGCAATCCGGTCTTTACTTATACAGTCAAAACCCCTCGGATCTTGTCATCACAAATATCCGCTTTAAAACCGGAGAGGGAATGGAATTTCTCTTTGAACTCAAGCGCCTGGATCCGGATGTCGCCGTCATTGTTTTAGCCAGTCTCTCGGATCTTGAGATGGCGCGGCAGACTATCGCGTATGGAATTTACGATTTGATCCCCATCCCTTTTGAGCTGGATCATGTGGTCAGCTCGGTGGCCAAGGCCTGCGAGAAAAGAATGCTGCTTGAACGAAACAAGCTTTTGATTGAAAAACAGGCCTCCCTGATTGAAAAACTGCATCGCTCGTATCTCCAGCTTAAGGAACTCGATAAGCTGAAAACGGAATTTCTCGTGACCGTTTCCCACGAACTCCTGACTCCGCTCACCTGCATCAAATCCCTCGTCTATAATCTGCTTCACGGTGTAGCGGGCGCGTTGGATCCCCCAAAAAAGGAATACGCTCAGCTTATTCAGGAAGATGCCGATAGGTTAGAAGTAATTCTGCAGGATATTTTAAATTTTTCAAAGCTTGAGGCCGGAAAAATTGCGCTAAAAAAAGAGCCTGTCGATATCCAGGCCGTTATTACCAAAGTCGTAAGAGTTCTGCAGCCCATCACTGTTGAAAAAAATATTACGCTGCGGCAGAATGCACAGGCTCCTATCGCCCCAGTGCCGGCGGACAAGGACCGGCTCGAGGAAATCTTAACTAATTTAATTGAAAATGCAGTGAAATTTACGCCCGATGGCGGTAAAATTGAACTTGAAGCCGAAGACAGTATGGCTTATGTCAAGGTGACGGTGAAGGACACGGGCATGGGCATTGCGCCTGAAAATTTGGATAAAATTTTTACGCAATTTACCCAGTTTCACCGAGAAAATGGTCCAGGATCTCAGGGCATCGGCCTGGGCCTTGCAATTGTGAAAAAACTTGTGGAAATGCACGGTGGAAAAATTACAGTTCAAAGCCATGTCCAGAAGGGGACGGTGTTTCATTTTACCCTCCCTAAGGATGGACCCAATCTTCCCGATGTGAGGTAATCCCATGGAAACCCCTTCGCCCAAATTAGGAAAACGCGTTTTGATTGTGGATGACGAACCGCATATTTTACGAACGTTGGAGGATCTTCTTGTCGCAGAGGGTTATATTATCTACAAGGCCTCGGATGGGAAAAAAGCCATCGAACAGGCCGAAGCCATGCTGCCAGACCTGATCGTTCTGGATGTGATGATGCCCAAAATGGACGGATTCGAAGTGCTCAAACGGCTCAAAAAAAGTAACAAGACCATGGATATTCCCATTATCATGCTCACCGTCAAGTCAACCACGCAGGATGTGGAGCAGGGAATACGCTTGTATGCAGAAAAATATATCAGCAAGCCGTTTAATTCTGAATTTCTGATTCAGGAAATCGAAAAATCCCTGGCGATCCGGGGAGGCGAGCGCTAACCCTATGATATTCGATTGGTTTAAAAAATTTTTCAACAAATCCCCCGAATCCGTTCAGGGCGAAGAGATTGGGGTGGTGACGCATTATTTTTCAAAGCCCAAGGTAGCAGTGCTGAAAATTAAAAAGGGAAAAATCGAAGTCGGCGATTCCCTGGCTTTTCAAGGCCACACCACCAATTTCAAGCAGAAAGTCGACTCCCTCCAAATTGATCACAAGACCGTCCAGACTGCCGCCCGCGGAAAAGAAGTCGGCCTTCAGGTCAAGGCCCGGGTCCGGCCCCACGATGTTGTTTATAAAATCTGAAAACAGCTGAATTTTTTGTATAATAGAACTGCTTATGAATCAATCCCATGCGGTCAATGTACGCGTGCGTGTGCTGATTGAGGGCATGGTGCAGGGGGTCTTTTTCCGGGCTCATGCCAGGGATCAGGCGGCCCAGCTCAAATTAACCGGGTGGGTCCAGAATCTCCCGGACGGCCGTGTGGAGGCCATGGTCGAGGGCAGCACCGAGCAAGTGGAGGCTTTTGTGAACTGGTGCCATGCCGGGCCGAGCAGTGCTAAAATAACTGGTATTACGGTGGAGAGACAGGAATACCGGGGCGAATTTCAAACCTTTTCCGTCCGCTATTAAACAAACTGTCATGGAATCACGCAAGCAGAAACTGGCCACACAACTCGTCAAAACGCTTCAAAAAAAAGGGCACACGGCCTATTTTGCCGGCGGCTGCGTGCGCGACCGGATTCTTGATGTCCCGGCCAAGGACTATGATGTGGCCACTTCAGCTTCGCCCGAGGAAGTGGAAAAACTTTTTGAGAAAACCGTGCCGGTGGGAAAGCAATTTGGCGTCATTCTCGCCATTGTGGAAGGCGAACCGTTTGAAATCGCCACTTTCCGGAAGGAAGGCGGCTACCAGGACGGGAGACATCCGGCCTGGGTTAAAATGTCCGATCCGGAGGAAGATGCCAAGCGCCGCGACTTTACCGTGAATGGACTTTTTTATGACCCCCTGAAAGATAAAATCATCGATTATGTGGGTGGAGTTGATGATATCCACCGGAAATTAATCCGCACCATCGGTACGCCTGAGGAGCGGTTTTCCGAAGACAAACTCCGCCTCCTTCGCGCGGTCCGGTTTGCAAGCACCCTCGCTTTTCAAATTGAGGATGAAACCTGGCGCACCCTCAAAAAAATGTCCCCTGAAATCAAGCAAGTGAGCAGCGAGCGCATCCGGGATGAGCTGGTCAAGATTTTGACACGGCCGCATGCGGGACTGGGTCTGGACCTTCTTTCGGAAAGCGGACTTTTAAAGGAAGTCCTGCCCGAAGTGGAAGCCATGAAGGGCTGCGAGCAATCCCCCGAATATCACCCTGAGGGGGACGTGTTTGTGCACACGAAAATGCTTCTGGATAAACTGGAAAATTCTACAACGACGCTGGCCTTGAGCGCGCTCCTGCATGATGTCGGAAAACCGCCCACATTCAGCCGGGAAGATGGGAAAATCCATTTTTATGAGCATGACCGGGTGGGCGCCGAAATGAGCCGCGAAATTCTCACGCGGCTTCGGTTCTCCAACAAGGACATTGAAGCCATTGTTGCCGCCGTGGGAAATCACATGCGCTTCATGCATGTCCAGGAAATGCGGCAGGGAAAGCTGAAAACTTTTCTTGCGCGGGATACGTTTCAGGAGGAGCTTGAACTTCACCGCATTGACTGCTCCTCCAGCCACGGCAAACTGGACAATTATGAATTTTTAAAAACTAAAATCCAGGAATTCAAGGCCGAAGAGCTCAAGCCCAAACCGTTCCTGACCGGCCATCACCTGCTGGTCGCAGGAATTCCGGCCGGACCTTTGATGGGGCAGATTCTTAAGGAGGGCTACGAGCTGCAACTTGAGGGCCATTTCAAAAGCCAGGAAGATGCGTTGCCCTGGGCCAAAGAACGCTGGAAAGAACTGGTTGATAGCGAATGAATAAAAAAAATCAGCCTTCTCAATCCTGACTCACCAACTGCTCAATATCATCTCGATCGGACCCACCTCTATTCTCAAATATCCATAAATTTGATAATAATTGATAGCTTTTAATAGCTAGAATTATTTTTTAATCTAATTTGCAATCCTAACACTCGTAAGGTAAACTCCTGTAAGGTACAAAGTTTTATCAAGTGCTGATTAAATTAAATATGGCTGATTCGCTTACAAACATTTTAACCTCAAGACAGTTTGCGATTTTTAAATTCGTGGCTCTCTTTGCCTCCCAGAACGGCTTTTCGCCGTCACTCCGGGAAATTGGGACCAGTTTCAAAATTGCGCCAAGCTCCGTGCTGGATCATCTGAAGGCATTGGAAAGGAAGGGCTTTATCAAGCGGCATCCGCTAAAGCCCCGCTGTCTTGAAATTCTGAAAAAGGTTTTGTAAACCAAGCGTTTGCCCTTTCTCCTTTGCGGAGAGTTCATGCATCTGCATGTAGGTCTCGATATGGGACTGAGAGGGCGAAGCTGGGCCAAGATCGTTATCGGGAGACAAAATAATGAAAGTTGTTATACTCTGCGGCGGCAAAGGAACTCGGCTTCGCGAGCATGTAGAATCCATCCCCAAAGCGCTGATTGAAATAGGCGGCCGCCCTATTCTCTGGCATATCATGAAAATCTATTCGGCGCACGGGTTTAATGAATTCATACTCTGCTTGGGTTATAAGGGGCAAATGATTAAAGAATATTTTATGGATTATTTAAGCTGGAAGCACCACGATTTCACTCTGGATTTGGGGACTAAAGCCCCCTCCCTTCAGTTACTGAATCATGACCGGGAAAACTGGAAAATCACCTTTGCAGACACTGGCGAAGATACGAACACGGGCGGCCGAATCAAACGCATCGCGTCTCTTCTTTCTGACGAGGCATTTATGCTGACTTACGGAGATGGCGTCGCTAACGTCAATATCAAAGATTTGGCAGAATTTCATTTGAAGCACGGAAAAATTGGCACAATTACCGCGGTTACTCCTATTTTACAATTTGGTCTTCTGAAACTCGATGCGGGTGGGGTGGTCAAGAATTTTCAGGAAAAACCCATCATGAACGAATGGATCAATGGGGGATTCTTTATATTTAAAAGAAAGTTCTTGAATTATCTTGATGAGCAGGATGCCCTTGAGAAAAACCCTCTGGAAAAATTGGCTCAGGAAGGTCAATTAATGGCCTATCAGCATAAAGATTTTTGGAAATGCATGGACACATACAAAGACACGGTGTCCTTGAACGAACTATGGAATACAGGCAAGGCTCCTTGGAAAATATGGTAATACCCTCAAGGACAAACAAAAGTTACTGGCGGGGCAAGCTTGTGTTTGTTACCGGTGTTACGGGATTTGTGGGGTCTTCTTTAACCGCCAAATTGCTTGAGCTTGGCGCAAAGGTTGTGGGATTAATTCCGGATGAACCGCGCTTCTCAAACTTTTATCTTATTCGTTTAGATAAAAAGATAACCATAGTTAGGGGGCATTTGGAAAGCCATCGCACTCTTCAGCGAGTCATTCAGAAATATAAGTTTGATGTGGTCTATCATTTGGGAGCTCAAGCCATTGTTGGGAAGGCCAATTCAGACCCAGTACCTACGTTCCAAACTAATATCAGGGGCACGTGGAATCTCCTGGAAGCCTGCCGTCCTCACAACAATATCAAAGCAATTGTCATAGCATCCAGCGATAAAGCATATGGAACTCATAAAATCCTACCCTACAAAGAACATTATCCACTACAGCCAGAACACCCCTACGACACATCAAAAGCATGTGCCGATTTGATAGCACAAACCTATTACAAATTTTATGGGCTTCCTGTTGTGATTACCCGATTCGCCAACATCTACGGGCCCGGGGATCTCAATTTTTCAAGAATAATTCCCGACACTATCCGAAGTGTTTTGAATGGGAAATATCCGGTAATCCGAAGCGATGGAACGCCAGAGCGCGACTTTCTTTATATTAATGACGTGGTGGATCTTTATCTCCTGCTTGCAGAAAAAATCAAACTGACAAAGGGAGAAATTTTAAATGCCGGCCACAATAAACCCATTCGGATTTTGGATCTCGTCAAAACTATTATCCGTCTGGCCGGTAAAAAAAACCTGCGCCCGCGCATTCAAGGAAAGGGGAAACTTCGCGGAGAGATTGACCGCCAGTGGTTAAATGCCAAAAAAGTAAAACGTTTGTTGGGATGGTCGCCCAACGTAATGCTGAAACAAGGCCTCCAAAAAACCATCGAATGGCATTATAAGATTCATCGGACTCTAAAAACTTATGGAAAATATGGGAGGGGGCTAGATAATGGCAAGCGTGGGTAGTGTCTGCCGCATTTGTCGTTTTGGAAATTTGCTCCCGGTTTTATCCTTAGGAAAATTGCCCTTAGCAAATGCTTTGCTTAAAGCTGAGCAGCTGAATAATTCTGAGGATCGATTTCTGCTAGATTTGGTTTTGTGCCCTAATTGTTCCTTGCTTCAGATAACAGAAACCGTACCTCCTGAACTTTTATTTTCCAATTACCCCTATTTTTCTTCGTTTTCCGAGACTATGCTGCGTCACGCAGATGCTTTGGCCAAAAAATTAGCCCAGACTTTGAAGCTTACCTCAAAAAGTCTGGTTATAGAAGTGGCCAGCAATGATGGCTATTTGCTTCAATTTTTTAAACAAATGAACATACCAATATTGGGCATAGAACCCGCGTCAAATATTGCCCGTGTGGCCGAAGCAAAATCAATCCCGACTATCACCGCCTTTTTTGATGACCAATTAGCCAAAGGATTACTCCAGCAGGGCAAACAGGCTGACGTAATTATCGGTAATAATGTGCTGGCCCATGTTGCACATTTGCATGAATTTGTAGAGGGTATACGGCTTTTGCTGAAAGATGACGGCCTCGCAGTCTTTGAAACAACTTATGCAAGAGAAACGATTGAACATTGCGAGTTTGACCAGATTTATCACGAACATCTTTGCTATTATTCGCTTACAGCGCTGGTTCATCTTTTTGAATTGCATGAACTTCAGATTGTTGATGCGGAAATCCTGCCGATCCACGGGGGATCTTTGAGAGTTTTTGTACGAATGAAAAATCATGGCAACCCGAGTCAAAAGATGCTTGCTTTATTGGAAACTGAAGAAGCGTGGAACATTAAAAACAACGAAACATATTCGCTCTTCGCCGTTCAATTCGCAGCCAAGCGAAAAGCAGTGCTAGCTCTTCTACATAAGTTAAAAGAAGCGGGGCATCATATTGCAGGATATGGAGCCGCTGCGAAAGGAGCAATTTTGCTTAATGCCTTTGGCATCGGACCGGAATTACTGGATTTTGTGGTTGACCTGAGTACTTACAAGCAGGGGCTTTACATGCCGGGTTGTCATTTGCCCATTTATGCTCCGGAAAAGCTTATGGAGAAGATGCCTGCCTATACCTTAATGTTAGCCTGGAATTTCAAGGAAGAGGTTCTTGAACAACAGGCGTCATATCGCCGGGCCGGCGGGAAATTTATTATCCCTATCCCGGCAATTGAAATCATATAGTAGTGGTTGCTCTTCATCGTTATGATTTTTACTAAAACCAAGTTCCACGAAGCTTTTATAATCGAGCCAGAACCACTAGAGGATGAACGCGGCTTTTTTGCTCGCAGCTTCTGTGAGAAAGAATTCGAAAAACACGGTTTAAATCCGCGTATTGTGCAGTGTAGCATTTCTTTTAACAAAAAAAAGGGAACGTTGCGCGGAATACATTATCAGGTATTTCCTCATCAAGAAGCAAAACTGGTTAGTTGTATAAGGGGGGCAATATACGATATTATTATCGACCTGCGTCCTGACTCGCCTACTTTCAAGCATTGGCTGGCAGTGGAATTGACAGCAGACAATCACCGGATGCTCTACGTGCCAGAAGGAGTGGCCCATGGGTTTCAAACTTTGGTAGATAACACAGAAGTCTTATATCAAATGTTTGAGTTTTATTATCCCGAATGTGAACGAGGTGTGCGTTGGAATGACCCGGCGATTGGAATTCAGTGGCCGTTTGAGAACTGCATCGTCTCTCCAAAAGATCAACAATATTCGGATTTTGCCTCATGAAAGAGGCGTTAAGGCACAGGTGAGAGTTCTTTTGACGGGCGCAAGCGGCTTTGTCGGCTCCTATGTTGCGCGCTTGCTGCAAAGTCAAGGATGCACGGTTTACGCCTTGGTTCGACCGACCAGCGACTTATGGCGGATTCAAGATATTATTCCCACTCTTAAGATTGTGAAAGGCGATCTCACTCTAAGAGAGGAGATGAAGACTCAGCTGAAGTCCATTCAGCCCGACCTCTGCATCCACTTGGCTTGGGGTGAAACGATCGATGGTTATCTGTCTAATTCTAGTAATGTTGATTCGCTAGTCATCGGTCTAGATTTTGTTCGCGAGTTGGTTGCTATTGGCTGTCGCCGGATACTGATTGCCGGAACCTGCGCCGAATACGATACCTCAGTTGCCTGCCTCTCTGAGGCCAGCCCGCACAAGCCAGAAAGTCTTTACGCTGCTACAAAACATGCACTACACATAGTAGCAGATCAATTCGTGCGTGAAGCAGGTGCTGAGTTGATCTGGATCCACTTCTTCTCGCTCTTCGGGCCATTTGAAGACGAGAGTCGTCTTATACCCTCGATCATTCTCCCGTTGCTCCGGAATGACGTAGCGAAGGTGAGCCCGGGGGCGCAGGTCAGGGACTACCTGTACGTGGAAGATGCAGCAGAAGCAGTCTGTGCCCTGGCCATGAGCCGTTTCACGGGGACCATCAATGTTGCGTCAGGCCGTCCCATCTCGGTCGGCGATCTTGCTTTGAAGATAGGAACCATTCTGAATAAGCGCGAGTTGGTATCTTTGGGAGCGCTTCCTTACAAGGACTCGGAACCAATGTTCGTTTGCGCCAACATCGATCGCATTCGCGACGTTATCGGCTGGTCGCCCCGGTTTGACCTGGACGCTGGTTTGAAGCAGGCCATTGAGTGGTGGAAAATGCGCAAGAATACCTCGGCTAGCGTATACAGAAAGACAAAGTAGAAAAGCAGGAGCATACCAATGCCTAAAGTTACCGTCTGTCTGCCAACGTATAATCGCGCTCACTACTTGCCCGGAGCGATAGAGAGTGTCCTGAACCAGACATTTCGGGACTTTGAATTGCTCATCTGTGACAATGCATCGACTGATGAAACGCCTGATGTCGTGAAGGGTTTCCGGGATGCCCGCATCCGATGCGTTCGTCACCCTCAAAACATCAGCATGCCTAAAAACTGGTTGTATGCAGTCAATGCGTCAACAGGACAGTACTGTGGGATCCTCTCGGATGACGACCGATGGGATCCAATGTTTCTGGAGCGGCTGGTGGCGCCTCTTGATGAGGACGAGAGCGTGGATGTTGCGTTCAGCGACCACTGGCTTATGGATGAGAAAGGGCAGGTTCTTCGCGAGGCCACCGATGAGTGTACGCATAGATTCCGGGGCAGCTTACGCCCTGGTTTGTACAGGCCCTTTTGGGAACTTGCCTTGCACGCCGAGGCGCTACTTCCTTCCGCAGCGTTGTTCCGGCGTCTGCGGTTAATAACTACTGGGGCGTTGAACGTTCAAACATCTCAGGCCTCGGTTCCGGCGTACTACCTCTTTGGTCAGTTGGCATTGGCTGGGGGAGGTGCATTCTACGTAGCAGAACGACTTGCCTATTACCGGCTTCACTCGCAATCCGCTACCGAAACTATCTCGGTACAGGCGTGGAGAGAGTACCAGATGGCATGTGCCAGGTTAAGCCAGCAGGCACCCAGGGGCCGAGCCTTAGCATGGATTCGAGAGAATTGGGTTCAGGCCACTATGCATGAGGGGTTCTCGCTTCTCTGCCGAAACGACCGTTGGGGTGCGATACGCGCGTTTAGCCGAGGCTTGTGTTTGGCACCGTTCAAGGCAAGACCTTGGATAGGCTTGGTTGTCTCTTTCCTAGGAATCTATCGCTGGTCTCGCGCACTCCAGGCTCGATCCCGTTCGTTCCTGCATCGGCTGCGCAGTGAGTACCATCGTAGATTTTGGTCCCGAGAAGGCGGCAGGGTGTCCTTGTCCGCCCCTGAGACTTATTCGCTCAAATCTATCTATCGATCGCCGATCGAGGCGGACATGGAGAAGACGCGATTGCCCATACCTCCTAGGGTAAGCATCTGTCTGCCGACGTTTAACCGGGCCCACTATCTCCAAGGAGCAATACAGAATATTTTATCTCAGACTTTTCAAGATTTCGAGTTGATCGTTTGTGACAATGCCTCAACGGACGAGACTCGGGAATTTGTGGCGAACTTTCGAGATTCTCGCATACGTTATATTCGAAATAGCAGCAATATTGGAGTGGCAGCGAACTGGATAAATGCAATACAACTAGCAACGGGGGAGTACTGTACGATCATCGGAGATGACGATCAATGGCACCCCACTTTTTTAGAACGGATGCTTACACCCTTGGTTCAAGATATTAACGTAGATATCGCCTTCTGCGATCATTGGCTTATTGATGCCACGGGTAATGTACTTCTTGAATTGACCAACAAATACTCAAGGGCATACGGACGGGCTGGCTTAAAATCTGGTCTACACAAACCCTTCCTGGCTATGATCCTTCCGACGCAGCCAATTTGTCATGTCGCAGCATTGATGCGTCGTAAGAGTCTGGTAGCTGCGGGAGCTCTAGATCCACGTGCAGGCAAGGTTATCGACTACTATATTTTCATACAACTCGCAATGGCAGGAGGTGGCGCATTTTACATACCAGAACGGCTCGCCTACTACAGGATTCACCCAGAGTCCGCCTCTGTGCGTTTCCAGGTGCAGGTATGGCGCGATATGCAGTGGGTTTGTGCCGAACTCCTTGGGCAACATCCCATGGGTATCACCGCCACACGCCTCCGGGGCGCATTATCTGAAGCCGTGACGAGCGAAGGGCTTGCCCTTCTAAGGGAAGATGATCGTTGGGGTGCCATGCGAACCTTCGGGCGGGCTTTGCGAATGACGCCTCTTAGAGTACGACCATGGCTTAGTTTGGGACTGGCGCTCTTTCCTAACTACTGGCGCAGGCACTTGAACCACGCTTCTCGCTTCGTAGAAAATGTTGAACTCATAAGTACCGAGAGGTGAAACACCATTGTTCGCTTACTTAGGAGAATAGGATCAGTGCGAATCTTGCAAGTCGGTAACTGGGCCGGGGGAGGTGGCGGAATTCAGCAATATATTCATGACAGCTCGGTAGCTATGAGCACCGCTGGGCATACGGTTATCATTGCTTCGGATGGGCCAGGTTTGGGTTTCCATCAACACGAAGCGTGGCGCGAGTACCCAATTACAGGCTTAGCCTACTCAGGGAAAGCCTCCAACCCTGAGGCTGTCCGCCGGCTCCAAGAGATACTCCATCGCGAAAAGCCGGATGTCGCATATGTTCACAACATACTGCATCCAAAAGTGGCGACCGAACTTGTTAATAGTTTACCGACGGTGTTCATTCACTATACTCACGATCTGTATTGTCCTGCCGGGAGCAAGCTTCTGCAACGCAGCGGTCGCATCTGTCCTTATCCCGCCGGTGCAATTTGTTTTATCCAGGCTTTCCTTGAGCGCTGCCAAAGTCGTAGACCTAATGTGCTGGTGCAGAACTACTTGCGAATGCAGCGCGCGCAACTCTGGGCGCGGCATGTCAATCGTATTATTGTAAGTAGCATTGATATGAAAGAGCGCTTACTTGTAGAAGGTTTCAAGGCTGACCAAATCGTGGTGTTGCCATTACCTGTCCGGATTCCAAAAACCATACCCTCCACTCCACCCACTTCGCAGCCGCCCTTCGTGCTCTTCACGGGTCGCTTAACTCCCCATAAAGGACTGCGTTATCTGATCCATGCTATGAGGTTAAGTCGTCTACCTTATCGCCTGGTTGTAGCAGGCGAAGGCTACGAAGCTCCTAAGATCCGCGCCTTGGCACAACGGATGGGTGTAGCCTCCCGGGTGGACTTCTTGGGTTGGATTAGCCGAGAAAAAGTAGCCTCCCTTTATGACGCCTGTGCTGTCGCTGTGGTTACGTCGATCTGGCCGGAACCATTCGGACTGGTTGGTCCGGAAGCTATGGCGCATGCCAAACCAGTGGTGGCTTTCAACGTAGGTGGTATTCCAGACTGGCTGGAGCACGGCGTCACCGGATATTTGGTGCCATCCAGAGATGTACGCCAACTGGCAGAGCGTATTGAGCAACTGTTGGCGGAACCGGAGCTGGCCCAACGCATGGGAAGAGCCGGCCGGGAAAAAGCATTCCAACTCTGGGGAATGGAGAAGCACCTGAACCAGTTAGTCCTGCTGCTAGAGCATGCAATTCAACAAAGACGGGAACGGATCCCAACGAGTTTCAACGAAAAGGGGAGAGATGGCCAAACTCAGCCTGAGACGCATACTCATTAAGAACACCGGGTTTCAAGCGTTTGCCCACGTAGTCTCGTTAGGGATCGGCCTCGTGACGCTTATAGTGGCCCCGGAAAACTGGACCAAAAAGGAACCTTACGTTAGATATAATCAGGCCCATTAAAGGGAGCCAAAATGCGCAAGAAATTCCCGGATGAATTTAAGGCGAAAGTGGCACGGGCCGTTACTATACTATGCTATCATCTTCAGATTCAATGGGTTGCATCAGAGGAATAACTTGTGTCTAATGCTCGACCTACCGTTTGTCTGATTATTCCGCCGTCTCTCTTTCTTCTGGATGAAAGGGTGTTTATGACCCTGGGCATCCTGAAGGTGGCTGCCGTTCTGGAAAAGAGCGGATACCCCCTGGAGGTGCTGGACCTTTCCGGCATTGAGAATTATGAAGAGGCGGTGAAGGATCATTGCCAGTCCTCCCGGGCCCGGATTTTCGGCATCACTTCCACCACGCCGCAACTGCCCGCCGCCAATCGTATTGCCAAAAAGGTCAAGGCGGAGCTTCCCTTTTCCCGCGTGATTTTGGGTGGACCGCATATCACGCTGGTCCATACGGCTTACAGAAAGGAAAAAACCGAGGGAGTGAATGGACGCGCGACCAGGGCTTTTCAGGATTTGGCGGAGATTTTTGATGTGCTGGTTTCAGGAGATGGGGAAGAGGCTATTTTTGACGCCATCGGAGAGCATCCTCCTAAATTGGTGGACGCCAATGACCGTAAATCGGATTTTTTTCTGACCAATCAGAACCTTGAGGAGCTTCCGTTTCCGTCCCGGCATCTGGTGGATGCGTCAAGTTATCACTATTATATCGAAGGAAAACAGGCCATGAGCATTATCGCGCAGCTCGGATGTCCG